>ERZ824978.3015-NODE-3015-length-13413-cov-2.818012_pt1 | contig 13413 bp, 21 predicted proteins | sample MGYA00519860_ERZ824978 | MGnify/ENA primary metagenome ERZ824978 (study PRJEB31778, sample SAMEA3449184) | human gut metagenome | biome: human gut; feature: human-associated habitat; material: faeces | place: United Kingdom | collected 2010/2012 ... | reverse complement strand
GGCACGGGCTGCCAGCTCTCCGCCATGACGGCGGCGTATGTGACGGCGAACCCCGAGCATCCGCTGGAGGCTGCCGCGGCGGCGGTCTGCGCCATGGGTCTTGCCGGCGAGATCGCGCACGCGCGCCTTTCCGCGCAGGACGGCAACTCCACCTATCGCAATTACATCATCGACGCCATCTACAACATGACGCCCGAACAGCTGGAGGAAGGCGCAAAGTATGAAGTGCGATAAGAAGACGATGCTGCTCTACGCCGTCACAGACCGCGCGTGGGTTGGCAGACAGAGCTTATACGAGCAGGTCGAATGCGCGCTCAAGGGCGGCGCGACCTGTGTGCAGGTGCGCGAAAAAAAGCTCGGCGACGAGGATTTCCTCGAAGAGGCGAAGCAGATCGCGGCGCTGTGCAGCATCAGCCTTCCGGCAGCACGCTTCCGTGCTGCCCGCATGGCGGAGCTGTATGAGCGCGAGCGAGCTTTTTTGATGACCCGCGGGCGGAGCTGTTTTTTGCTGTCGCCGCTGGAGCGGCAGGTATATGAGGCCTTTGCCGACTATATTGCGGCACATCGGCGCGGTAGCTGACACGGTCCGCAGCAGCTGCACAAAAAGCGTCCCGGAGCACATCCGGGACGCAGTGAAGACGTTTAATCGGCGTCGGCCTCCGTCTCCGCCGTGAATATATTCGCAACCTCACTATACAGCTGCCGATCGTCAAAATTATTTGAGTGCACACGCACTATGACGCGCACATCGGGCATCAGGGGCAGGATCTCCGGCAGGTCATCCCTGCCGATGTTGCCGATGCATCCGTACTGTGTGACGACATGCAGTGCCGGCTGCCCCTGATAGCTGTACCTGCGCAGTGCGCCGGGGACATATCGGCTGTCAGGATCATCATCCAGCACACCGCCGCCGTCAAAGGCCGCGCGAAGCACCGCCTGCCGGTGCGGTGCTTTCGGATCGTCATTGGGAAACGACACGCCGACAACTTTAACAGCAAAAGCAAAACCGAAGCGCTCATCCGGATCGAGGATCTCGTCCTCACGCAGCGGCGCATCGGATTTCTGACTGCCGTCCGAGGCGGCTGCGGCTGCTATGATGATGCCCAAAAGCGCGAGCAGTCCGACCAGCCAAAAAGCCGTTTTTGACATCATGACACCCACGACGATGACGACCACCGCCGCAAGACCGCCGAAAATAAGCAAAGCTTTTTTGCTGTCGTTCATATATTTCTCCTTTTTATAAATCGTCAGTGTTTCCGCCGTCCGCGAGAACCTGAGCGATTTTTTCGATTGCCGCTATCCTGTCCGATGACATTTTTAACTTTGTTGTTTTCCCATCTCTGTGAAAAACAATCATATCATCAACGGTGACATCCGCTGTCTGTCCGTCCGTCTCGCGCGGCGGCGTTACTATATCCGTCTCTCCGCGCAGATACTCGGGCGTGGTACCCAGATCGGCCGCGATTGTTTGTAGGTATTCTTCGGGCATTGTTAAACCCTTGTTTTTCACTTCGTTTAAGTAATTTCCTGCTCTGCCGATAAGTTTGCAGATATAAACAAGGGTTTTTCCTTGTTGCTTTGTCAAATTTATTATTCGTGTCGTGTCCATTTTTGCCTCCAAAATATATTATAGGAATCGCTATAAAAACGCTTGCATTATAGGGAATCCTATAGTATAATAACGATGTCAGATTTTGACAGGCAAAACGCCCGACAAAATTTATACGGTGTGGCAACCTTATTATACCAGTCCGGCGCGATAATGTCAAGAATTGACAATACAAAACCCAACCGAAAAAGGAGAAAAATGTGACTGGAACTGAAATAAAAATGAAGCTTGTCGAGCAGACGCTGTCCACAGCGTGGCTGCGCCGCCGACTGGAGGATGCCGGTGAGCCCGTGCCGCATACGGTACTGTGCAACATCCTGCGCGGTAGTCGGACAGGCCCGCAGCCGGACCGTGTACTTGCAAAAAGTGAGCAAATCCTCAATGATTACATTTCGAAAATCGGAGGTGACGCGCAGTGACAGCAGCATCGCAACTTGACGTCATAAAAAATGATGACAGAATATTTGTCACTGTAGCGGATATCGCGCCGATCCTTAAGGCCGATCCGCTCTACCTGCGCGAGACAGCGCGGCAAGCGCCGGAGGCTCTGGGCTTTCCGGTCTGCGTTGTCGGCAGACGCGTAAAAATCCCGCGCGTGCCTTTCCTGCGTTTTTGCGGGGTTGACGACTAAAAAACTGTGCCCTGCGCCGTGTTTATTACACACGTTCAGATGTTCGGGACCTCCTCCTTATCCGTGCCGCCATGCGTGGCGGTACGGCGCAGGGCATACCCACAAATAAATAAAAACAAGAGGTAAAACATGAAAAAGAAAATCGCAATGAAAAAACGTTTGTTCGCGCCGTGCTCACACTGCGTAGATGAGTGCACGCATCAGCCTATACAGGTGCTGATTGTGAAGCCGCACCTCCGTCCGTACGGTGCGACCATCTGCCCGAGCCTACGGTCTATGCAGGACATCGTCGGCGGCTGCATCCAGGTGGTCCATGACGGGCTTTTAAAAGATGATGCCGTAATAGTTTGCAACGAAGAGGGCAAGCTTGCCTGTGCTGAGTGTATGGATTGCATCCGTGGCCTGCCGGCAAACCGCGCTTTGCGCGACAGCAGGAGTAAAGTGCAAGACGTAATATGCGGTACGTTTATGGTCGTCGGCACTGCCGGCGAGGATTTTACAAGCCTCACCCCGCGGCAGTTTGCCGACTGGACCGACAGGTTCTTATATTGCGAACAGATGATATATTTTGACGATAAAATCGTCGCAGTACCTGTCGCCGACGGCAGCGCGGAAGCGGAGGATGAAAAGCATGAGTAAGTGTAATATATATGCCCGCATAACGACGCGGACACTGGTTGATGCAGCGCGATACTGCTACTCAGCCGGAGGCGGATCCTGCGAAGGCTGTCCGCTTTGCGACATTTTTCCGGGCTGCATCGAGCACGATCTTGCGATCGAGCTTGCGGATCGTATCGAAGCCCTTTTGAAATATGACAACAAAGCAAAGGAAAGTGCAACGGAGGCATAAAATGAATTATTTTGGACTGTTTTTTGGTTTTTGTTTGCCCGGCATCATCATCGGGATGTGGCTCGGCATGGGTATAAGCGAAACACGGAGGAAGACGAAATGAAAAGTGAATGGAGGGTTGCATGTAATTACCTTTGCGGAGGTCTCGTTTACAACGTATACAGGCTGCGGGATCTCGATGAAATCGACCACAGCGGCAACCGTGAGTGCGTTGATGACAGGATACTACGCGCGCTCGAGCGTCTGATGCAGCGTAAGCTTGACACTGCAACCCCGATAGACATGGTGGCCGCAGCCGACCTGCTGAACGTTGTCAACGAGGTTTTGAAATGAGTAAAATTTCAGGCGGAGCGCGTTCAAAAACAAAAAGTCGAACCACACTCTGTTGGAACTGCCAGCGGGCAGCCGGACCTGTCGCGCAGCGGTGCGAGTGGAGCAAAATCTTCCGGCCGGTGCCGGGGTGGATCGCGCTCCCTGCGCCCGTGACTGTGGGTACCGGCGGCGGAAAGCACACGGAAATGGGGTACCACGTGATACGCTGCCCGCAGTTTGTGCCGGATGAGCGCATCAAGAGATGCCCGCAAGCGCAGCGGCATGGCTGCATCGAGGGGGCAACACGACTTTGTGATTCATGCAGATACTACACAACGAACAAAAGCAATTATTAATTTGCTATCGCTGCCGCATGGCGGAAGATAGATTCCCGGTGCGGCAGGTGTTGGCGCACAAAAAAAGACGAAAGGATAACCTTACGGTCATCGCCGCATCGGGACTACATAAGGCAAAAGGAGGACATTATGGCATCAAAAGTGAGGGCTGCATCGTCAGTCATCAGGGACAGCAACTATGTGGTCATCCAGGGGTGGATGCTCACGCGGCTGGGGCTAAAAGGCAATGAACTGCTAATATATGCCGTGATACACGGGTTCACTCAAAACGGAGAAACAGAATTTGTCGGAAGTATGAAATACTTGGCGGACTGGACTAACTCGACGGTCGAATCCGTGCGAAAGTGTATAAAATCACTCATTGATAAAGGATATATCATAAAAACATTGGACGGCAGCGGGGTGAACGCTTATAAAGCCGTCCTTTCGGCAATTTATCCACATGTGGATAACTTCGGCAACGATGCCGAAAGACCTATACAACAAAGTTGCATACCCATACAACAAAGTTGTATCGACCATACAACAAAGTTGCATGACCCATACAACAAAGTTGTATCGACCATACAACAAAGTTGCATCAATAATTATATTAATAATAATAACATAGATAATAAAGATACACATACACCGCCATGCGGCGGAGAGAGTGCGGATGACGCCTTCGAGCGTCTTTGGGCGCTGTATCCGCAGGCGCGGAGACAGGGCAAGCAGACGGCAAAGCGGGCTTACATGGCGGCACTTAAGCGCGGCGTGCCGGCGGAGCGCATCGAGGCGGGACTGCGCCGGTATGCAGACTATGTCACGCAGGCGCAAGTCGAAGACCGCTACGTCATGCAGGCTGCGACCTTTTTCCGCGGCGCGCGTTGGGACGATGAGTACAGCACCACAGCGCCGAGGCAGCAATCACAGCGGGCGCTGCGAGCAAATCCCGCGTTGAATTACAGACAGCGCACATACACGGCTGACCAGCTGCGTGCTATGGGCGTGGATCTCGGCGATGACATGTACGATGACTGACACTATTTACAAAATGAACATTTATTTTTGTTACGAAAAAAACCATGATTGCGGTTGCTATGTTGCGGCTGACACGATAGGCAAAGCAAAAGCTCTTTACGCAAAGTGGGACGGAATGGAAGATTTCACGGAATATCGAGGGTATGTGATGCGCAAGGGCGTTGACGTTCTTGCGGGCGTGTATGATGAAGACTGTCCGGAGCTTGCGCGATTGGGGTTAGAGTATTACTGTTTAGAAGAATAAGGAGCAATCAATGACGGCAAAAGATTATCTTAGACGCATCCGGCAGCTGGATGACGCTGCATCAGCCGCACAGCTGGAGCTGGAGCGCATCGAAAGCACCGTGACACGCGTCACGGCGTGCCACAAACGTTTTTTTGCGGGCAAGGGTACAGATGATGCCGACCGCATGGCAAACGCCGTAGAGAGGCTACAGCGTGCCCGTGAGAGGTGCAATCAAGCGATAGATGACTATGTGGACTATCGCGACCACTGCCGCGAGCTGATGGACATGCTGCAAAGCCCACTGCACCGTGCAGTGCTGATAGGGCGATACATCGCCTACCAGCCGCTGGACAGGCTTGCGGAGACGCTGCACTACTCGGCGCGGCAGATCGCCTATATCCATGGCGGCGCGTTGAACGAGTTTGCAAAGCTCGTGGAGGATTAAAGCTTGCATGTTTTTGCATGTTTTTGCAGTTTGTAGTGTGGTATAATGCTATCGTGGGAATTTGCAAAAGAGATTTTCATGTTACCTCCTTTTTCGGCGCGGACGGGCAGGCATGTGCTGTATGTACTGCTGCCCGTCTGCTGCATCGATGGGCGGTGTGCCGGACTTAAATTGCCGGCGGTTGAGGATGGCGGGCAAAAAAAGTTGCGTCCCATATTCAAATTCGTAATAACCTTGTACAAACGCAATAAAAACAAAATGAAAGGAAACAAAGTATGACAAACCAAAGTCGTTCAAAATCCGCTCTCTTTTGGATCGGTTTAATATCCGCGGTGTACACCGCATTTGTCAGTGCCGGTGTTACTGCCGGCGTTGCTATGCCGTGGTATATCGGCGCTGTCGGCGTTGCACTGTCTGCCGTGCTGACATACTGCAACGGCAACAATCCGTCAATCGCGGACAGGTATTAAAAGACATCTCCCGCAGGCCTCTGCCGGCGCCTCGCCGTCATGCACACTTGCGGGCGGTCTGCTTAAAAAATGCGAAAAACATGCAGATATTGCGGCGGCACACATGCGACCAGTGAGACCTGCCCGCAAAAACCTATGGCGCAAAAATATGTGCGCAAAAAAATCCGCCGAGATGTGGATGCTTTCCGCAGCACGGCGGCCTGGACAGCAAAATCCGCCGAAATTCGAGAGCGCGACCTGTACTGCTGCCGCCTGTGTCTTGCCGAGGGCAGGATCACTATGCATGATCTTGGGGTCCATCACATAGTACCGCTCATGGCGGATTTTGATAAAAGACTGGACAACGACAACCTGATTACGCTTTGCGCATCACATCATCGACAGGCGGATGCGGGACGGATCCCGCGCGCGGAGCTTGCAGCACTGGCGGCACAGCCGTCAATGCTCGGGCAAAAGCAGCATCCCCCCCGGGGGTAACGCGATCCTCTCACGCAAAAAGGCAAGACCGCCGTGCAACCCCGCTGCACACAAAATCCCCGAAATCGAATTTTAACCCGCCCCGCGAAACCGAGGCAGAAAGGATGACTGCATGGCACGACCGGCAAAAGCTGTCAGCACGCTGAGTCTGCGGACTATCAGGAGCTGATGCGCCTGACGGCAGAGCGCGAAGCGGCGGAAGCAAAAATCAGCACCGGCGAACCGCCGACCCCGCCCGACTACCTGACCGACGCCCAGCGGGAAATTTTTGAGACCGTCTGCACCGATCTGAAAGAAAGCAGCATCCTGTGCAGCATAGATAATTACGTACTGGCGAATTTTGCAATTGCGGTTGACCGCCTGCAAAACATCGAAAGGTCCATAAACGCGACGCCTGAAAAAATGCTTGAGAGATCGGTCATGGCAGCAAAGGACAGATACACAAAGGATTTTTTCCGCGGGTGCAGTGAGCTGTGTTTAAGCCCGCAAAGCAGGGCAAAAATGGCGCTTGCAAACGCAAATGCCGAAAAAGAAAAGAGCAATCCGCTGCTGAAAATCATCGAAGGGCTGAATGATGACGGTGAAGACCAGCAAGAGCTATGATCGGGCACGCGGCTACTGCGAAGCCGTCGTGGGCGGAAAACTGGAAGCGCCGAAGTACGTGAAATTGCAGTGTGAGGATTTTTTGAAGGTATGCAGCGGTGAATCCGAAAAGTACATGATAGACATGCGGCGCGGCCGCGTTATCGACCAGCTGACAAAGCTGATGATAATGCCGAAAGGACTTGCCGCAGGCAAAAGCGTATATGAGTGCACCGCTGATTTTCAATGGTTTTTTTACTTTACACCGTTGTGCGTTGTTTACAAAAATGAGAGACTGCGCAGGCGGTATGAGAGCGTGATATTGGAGATAGCCCGTAAAAACGGCAAAACCTTTATGATAGCTGTCGTTTTCATTCTGCTGTTTTTTCTTGAACCGCGTTTTTCGCGTTTTTTTTCGGTTGCACCGGACGGGAAGCTGTCGAAAGAGCTGCACGGCTCAATCCGCGAAATCGTGAGGGCAAGCCCCGCACTTCGCGATGCGTTTAAACTCAAGCGGGACGAAATCGTCTGCCCGGTGACGGATAACGTTTACACTCCGCTCGCGTACTCAAACGACCGCCTTGATGGCAAACTGCCGAATGTTTTTTTGATTGATGAGGCGGGTGCGCTGCCATCGACATACGCCATCGAGGCTATGCGATCCGGTCAGCTGACAATCCGCAACAAACTCGGCTGCGTAATATCCACAAAATATCCGCGCGAAGAGAATCCGTTTGAAGAGGAAGTTGCGTACGCGAAGCGCGTGCTTGACGGCACCGAAAAGGACGAAACGCTGTTTGCTTTGCTGTTTGAGCCTGATAGCCCGAAAGGCTGGGAGACTGACACGGCTATACTAAAGCAAGCTAATCCGCTGAGTTTGACAGTGCCTGAGGTGTATGATGACCTGCTAAAAAAACGGCGCAGGGCGATAACGATGCGGTCGGCGCGGGAAAATTTTTTGTGCAAGCATTGCAACATCCTGTATCAGGGCAGCGCAACCGAAACCTATGTAGCGATAGATGACCTTCGGCGCGGCCGTGTGGACGCTATCGACTGGCAGGGACGGCGCACTTTTCTCGGCATCGACCTTGCGATGACGGAAGATAATTGCGCGGCGGTTTTTATCAGCGAGAGTGCGGACGGCGGCCTTGACGTGCTGCCGATCGGCTACCTGCCGGAGGATCGCATCGCTGAAAAGTCAGCCGCCGAAAAGCTGGACTACCAGCGGCTGATAGAGGAGGGCTGTTGCTATCCGTGCGGCGACCGAATCATAAACTACAATTTTATTGAGGAACATATTCGGAAAACGGCGCGGGAAAGAGAGATGGACATAGCGGGGTTCGGCTTTGACCGTTGGAATTGTATATCAACGGCAAATAAGTTTGAAAACCCGACCGACGGCTATGAGCCGTGGATCGGCACCATAGTCGAGCAAAAAAGTTATGTGCTGTCTCCGGCAGTCAAATACGTTGCCGAGTTGGTTGCGGAAGGCAAACTGCATTTTGCAGATAACAGAATGTTTGTAATTAATTTTGCAAATGCACGATGCACGTACGACACAAACCTAAACCGTTACATTTCGAAGAAGAAATCAAACGGAAAGATAGACATGGTGGCCGCGCTTTTAAACGCGGTTTTTGTATATCTGCAAGATAAAAATGAAAACGAGACGTGGGGAGCGCAGATATGAAAAAAGGCGCTAAATTTAATCCGCTGCGATTTTTGCGGGCGAAAGCCGAAAGGCGTGAGCTGTCGCCGGATCTGGATGATGTGCTTGCATCCGCGCTTTTGCGCGGTGACAGGATCACGGAGGCGACAGCCCGCGGAGTGCCCGCGCTGTATGCAGGTGTCAGCTTTATCGCCGGCATGGTGTCCATGCTGCCGGTGCGGCTGTACTCGGAGGCGGACGGCAAGACCAAACCGCTGGCAGATCCGCGCACGGCACTGATAAACGACGACACGGGCGACCTGCTGGACGGTGTGCAGCTAAAGGCTGCGCTGGTCACGGACTACCTACTAAACGGCCGCGCCTACGCCTATGTAAGCTGGCGGCGCAACAAGGTTGAAAGCATACATTACGTCAAGCAATCTGAGGTCGGCTATCAAAAAAATGCCGACCCGATTTTTAAGACCGCAACCTACTATATCGGCGGACGGCAAATCGAAGGCGAGTACCTTGTCCGCCTGTTGAAAGATACTCGGGACGGCGTGACGGGTTCAGGCATAGTGGACAGCTGCAACGCCTGCTTAACCATCGCCGCCGACCTGCTTAAGTATGAGGGTGTCCTGGCTAAAACGGGCGGCACTAAAAAAGGCTTCCTGAAATCGCAAAAAAGACTTGATAAAGATGCTCTGGATGCAGTCAAAAAGGCGTGGGCAAAGCTGTGGGGATCGCCCAACTGCGATGCGATGGTCCTAAACGATGGCATGGATTTTATGGAGGCATCCGGCACGTCTGTGGAGCAGCAGCTGGATGAGCGCAAGCGTAACAACTACGCGGAAATCAGCAAGTTGTTAAACTTGCCTGCGTCCGTGCTGGACGGGACCGCAACCGAGGCAGTGTTTAGACAAGTTGTCAAGACAGCGGTTACACCTATAGTCGCCGCGCTCGAAACAGCCCTAAACCGTGCACTTTTGCTGGAAAGCGAAAAAGGCAAAAAATACTTTTCGTTTGATATGAACGAGCTATTGCGCGGCGACATGAAAACACGATTTGAAGCATACAGCACCGCGATACAGAGCGGATTTATGACACAGGATGAGGTGCGTTACCGCGAAGACCTGCCTGAGTTGGGATTTAACCTGATTCGTCTTAATTTAGGCGATGTGTACTACAACCCTGAAACGGATGAAATTTACACGCCTAACACAGGCGAAACGATGAAGATAAAGCGAGGCGATGAGCAAAATTGAAAAAACCAATCACAACCGAAATCCGAGATGACGGCAGCGTCATCATCAGCGGATACGTCAACGCGGTCGAGCGCGACAGCCGACTGCTGCATGATGCGAGGCATGGCGAATTTTATGAGCGCGTTGCAGAGGGTGCCTTCGGTGCAGCGCTCCGCCGCGCCGAAAACGAAATCGAGCTAAAGCTTAATCACGATCGCGTCATCGGCAAACGCGGAGAAAATCTTGTGCTTGATGAGGACAGCATCGGCCTGCGTGCATCGGCAGCGGTCACGGATCCCGAGACCGTCGAAGCCGCCCGCGCAGGCAGGCTGACCGGGTGGAGCTTCCGTTTTTACGTCCGCGCCGACGAGTGGACGGTAGAGGACGGCGTCAATCACCGCCGCCTGACGGATATCGACATAGACGAGGTATCAATCCTGACTAAAATGCCGGCATACAAAGCGACCACCGTGGACGTCCGCGCCGCATCCGGAGAGATCCGCGCTGCCGAGGTGCGCTGCACTGTCGCACCGGACAGGCTGTCCACGCTGATAAAACAAATCGAGATAATAAAACTGAAAGGAAAATAAAATGAAAAAAAATTTGAAAAGAATGCGCGAAAAACGCAACGAAGTAATTGCCGAGATGGAGGCTGTGGTAAATGCCGCCGCGGCGGAAGAGCGCAGCCTGACCGATGACGAGATCACTGCGTTCAACGGCCACCGCGATGAGCTGACCCGCATCGATGCAACTATCGCCGCACTTGAAAATGTGCGCAGCGCGGAGCGCAACGAAGAGCATCAGCCCGAAGGTGACGAAAAACTGACGCCCGAAGAAAGGAGCTTTTTGGGCTATCTGCGCGGTGAGATCCGTGCAGACGTCAACACCACAAAAACCAACTCGGGCGCGGTCATCCCCACTACCGTGGCCGACCGCATCGTCGAGTACGTCAAAAACGTATCCCCCATCGCCGAGTATGCAACGCGCTATGAGGGTATCGGCAAAATCACCATCGCCTATGAGGACAGCATCAACGCGCTGTCCGCATCCTATGTGGACGATCTGACCAGTGCGGATGCGACCGCGCAGAAGCTGCTGAGCGTAACCCTTGAGGGCTACATGATCCGCGTACCCGTAAAAGTGTCGCAGCAGCTGCTGGATAACAGCCAGGTTGACCTGATCGCATATCTGGTGCGCCGCATCGGCGACACACTGGCGGCAAAAATCGAAAAGGAATTTTTAATCGGCACAAGCGGCAAAGTCGTCGGCCTTGCCGGGGGCGTCACGCAGACTGTGACCGCTGCAAGCGCGACAGCCGTCACCACCGACGAGCTGATCGACGTGCAGGATGCTGTCCCCGATATTTATCAGGCTAACGGCATCTGGATAATGCATCCCAAAACGCGCACGGCAATCCGCAAACTCAAGGACGGCGAAAACCGCTACCTGCTCAATCTTGACCTTAACGCAAAATGGGGTTACAGCCTGCTTGGCAAGCCCGTCTACGCGTCCGATGCAATGCCCGAGCCTGCGGCGGGTGCAAAAACGATTTTTTACGGTGACATGTCCGGGCTTGCCTGCATCATCCGCGGCCTGCGCGTAAAAGTCCTTGCCGAGCGCTTCGCGGACGAAAACGCGATCGGGATTTACGGTTTCGCAGAAATCGATGCAAAAGTCGAGAATGCGCAGAAAATATCTGTCCTCACGATGAAATCTGCTACCTGAGGCTGAGCCGAGTGAAACTGAGCGAGCTGACCGAGAGGGACGTCGGGATCTACTGCCGCATCGAGGGAGAGGATGCGGCATTGGTCCCGGCGTACATAGACGCGGCAAAATCTTTCATCCTCCGGCAGACCGGACTGTCGGAGGATGAAGCGGATGCGCGGCCGGAGCTGACAATCGCAGCCTTGGCACTAATCGGAGATTTTTATGAAAAACGCACTATGAGTGATGACACCGCGACCGAAAATCGCACAGTCGCGGCTATCATCGGGATGCACTGCCGGCATTTGGTTGCCGGAGACGGAGGCGAGGAATGAACCCCGGGAAAATGGACAAATGGCTGACGGTGACGGCGTTTGATGCAACAGCCGGAGTGTACAAAAAAGTGCGCAATGCTTACGGCGCATATCAGTATAAATCGCGGGTTGTACTGTCGCCGCACTCGGCTGCACTGCCCGGTGCAGAAATCATCACGCGCAGGATCGGGACCGTGCGCGGCAGCGGCTTGACCATCGGCGGCAAAGATTATATCGTTGCGGATGTGGACGATACGGACCGAGGCAATCTGACTCTGACCGCGGCCGCCGTCCGGCTGCTGTCCTGCAAGGGCACGCGCACGGAGTCCGTCACCGGTACGCTTAATCGTGCCGAAAACAAAAAAACGGCACTGCCCGATTTTGTGGCAGTGCTGAGCGAAAAATACATCGCGCATGACCAGCAGGCCGCAAACGCCGAGCTTCGGGCCGAGCAGGTGTTGATCACGGCAAAGGCGGTGGATCTGCGCAGCGGTGATGATGTCACGGTGGACGGCATCGCCTACACCGTGATGACCGCGCACACGGCGGATGATTGGCTGAATGAGTATATAGTTTTACGTGTGGAGGATGCATAGTGGCGGTAGAGATCCGAGCAGTGTCTGAGCAGATGGAAGCCGCGCTGAAAAGAGTGCCTGCGCTGAGGCGGAAAGTCATCGAAAGCGTGACGCAAAAAGTAAAGGCAAGGCTGGATACCGAAATCGCATCCCGCGTCCGCGACACACGGCAAAATCCGAGGATGGCAGGAAATCCGCATCGGCAGCAAAGCGGGGTATGGCGTAATCGCGCCTGTCAGGGACGGCAGCGGCAGGGACAGCCCCGGCGCAATCACGCGATACCTGGAGGTCGGCCACCGCATCCGCAAGCCTAAAAAAGCGGGCGCAAAAGGCTATCGACCGCGCATCCGCGTTGCTGCCGTTGCAGGGCGGTTTTTTTATAAATCGGCCGACGCGCAAAAGGAAGGCATCATAAATGCAGAACTGAAAAAGTTTGAAAAAGAGCTTGCGGAAAATCTGGATCTGGAAGGAAAAAACTGATGATAAGCGACAGCGATATGCTTGACGGCATCAATGCCGTGCTTGCAAAAAATTTTACAAACTATCGCGTATATGTCAATTTGCAAAAAGAGGACTATGAGCGGCCGTCCGTGACGATCCTGTCCGGCAGCAAAAAAATGCAGCGAGAGACCCCTCACATCATCGCCCGCGAGGAAGAGTATGAGATCATCATAAAAATCCCGACTGACAGTGCGGGCATAGCACCGCTGACCGATATGCAGACAGTGCAGCACAAAGCGGCGGCCGCCTTCGCACTGCCGGTTGCGGTTGCGGACAGGATGCTTTTGCCGCAGGTTACATTAACGCCAATAGAAGACAATGCCTACGCTGAAATACGTTTAAATTTCGTTTTTTACGATTCGCCCGTTGAGACCGCGCCGGCGGAAGAAATGGAGCAGATAAGCACCGCGGTTGCGGTAAAAATCAAAAACAAGGAGACTGTAAATGAT
>ERZ824978.3013-NODE-3013-length-13418-cov-6.207289_pt1 | contig 13418 bp, 14 predicted proteins | sample MGYA00519860_ERZ824978 | MGnify/ENA primary metagenome ERZ824978 (study PRJEB31778, sample SAMEA3449184) | human gut metagenome | biome: human gut; feature: human-associated habitat; material: faeces | place: United Kingdom | collected 2010/2012 ... | reverse complement strand
AACTTGTACGCAGCGTACAAGAATTGTATAATGCTGGAATACAAACGGAAAAAGTCGATATTGCACCTTTCCCTGATATATTTGGACTCGTTCCGTGGGGACACCATTTAGACATTATCAGACTGACAGACACACTGCCTGAAGCAATCTTCTATATCAAGCAAACTATTCAGGAAGGATGGAAACGCCCAGTGCTGCAACGTTACTTGAAAGCACGACTATATGACAAACAAGGCGGTGCGATAAGCAACTTCAAAGAGCAATTACCTGCAAAACAGGCAGAACTTGTACAGGAAATAACGAAGGAAAATTATGACTTTGGCTTCGTGGAACTTCCGGTAGATTATACCGAACTGAATCTTGAGTTGGCTTTGGAAAAGCACATATCTCGTTTTTTAATGGAACTTGGCAACGGGTTTGCTTTTATTGGCAGACAAAAGGAAATTATAGTGGACGGAGTAAGCAGAAGAATAGATATGCTGTTCTATCATGTACGTTTGCATTGTTATATTGTCGTTGAACTGAAAGCTGTCCGATTTGAACCTGAATTTGCAGGGAAGCTAAATTTCTATGTTAATGCGGTAAACGATATTTTGCGTGGCGAGGGTGACAATCCAACGATTGGGCTTTTAATATGTAGTGACATGAAACAGACGGAAGTGCGTTACAGTTTCAAAGGGCTGTCCACGCCCATAGGTGTTGCAACTTATGACAATGTACAGATAGCGAACATTGAGCGTGAACTGCCAAGTGTTGAACAGCTACAACAGAAAATAAAACAGTTGGAAATGCAGTTGAATGAACGAAAAACGAATGATTGGCAAAAACAAGAATAATAAGGGAAAGATATAACCTTAATATCACAAGAGGGGGTCGATGATTTGGCGACCCCCCTTGTTATTTGTAAATTCAAATATAGGGATGTTTCAACAAACCTATGTGACTATTCATTAAATTAAAACACCCCATCCGTCAGGCTCATTGCCTCCATTTTCTTCTCCATGTTCACCTTTGCGTAAACCTGTGTGGACACAATGCTGCCATGCCCCAAAATCTTGCAGACCGAATAGAGTTCCGCACCTGCCGTTATCGCCAATGTTGCCGCCGAATGTCGGCTGCTATGATAGGTGAAGTCCTTTTCTATCCCTGCCTTGTTCTTGATACGCCGTACATACTTCGCCACGTTGTCGGACTTCTTCACCAACGGAAAGATAATGCCGTCCTCTCCGTTCTCCGGTCTTGAAGGGAGCAAGGACAGAGCCAAAGTATTGAGCGGAACGGTGACGGGACGCTTGGTCTTGTGCTGGATGATGGAAACCATCTGCACGCCGTTCACGTCCTTGATGTCGCTCCACCGCAAGTGCTGCATATCACCGAGCCGAAGCCCCGTCATGCACGAGAAGCCGAAAGCCATCTGCACGGTCTGCTCCATTGTGGTTTGCGGTTCAACCGAGAGAAAGCGTTTCAGTTCGTCCGCTGTCAGGTATTCACGGTGCTTGTCCGGCGCATGGAAACGTTCCTCCCTTGTAAGGTCTTGAACCGGGTTGTACGCAATCAGCCCGTCACGCACCGCCTTGTTGAAAATAGCCTTGACCGTTTCCTCGAACAGCACGAGGGTATAAGCCGCCAGTCTGCCGCCGTTGGTCTTTATCTGCCTGCGGTTGCGGTAGCTTCGCATATACCCGAACAGTCCGCTTACCAAATCCCTGTCCACATCTTTCAGCAGGACATCCGTCCGCTTTACCCGTTGCAGATAGGCGGTTATCCGTTTGCGGACAACGCCCTTGTGTGCAATCATCTTCTCGCAGTTGCCGCTGTCTATCGCACTTTGGATATATTCATCGCACCACTCAAGCCAAGTCATTGTTTTGGCGGCATGGTTCTCATCCGTCTTTTTCTTCTTCTCAAAGGTCGGAGGATTCAGGATGCGTTGCGCACGTATCTCCTGCGCCTTGCGGTAGGTTTCCCCGTTGAGCTTCCTTGCATTGGGCGCATCGTCGGGAATCAAATACAGATGCAGGTTCTCTTTCTTGCGGAAGCCTGTTTCGTAATACTCCAAATACAGGCTGCGGTTTCCGGCGGTCAACATTCTCACTTTGATTTCTACTTTCATAAAATTCTTCCTTTCTATTTTAGGTTATACAAACATGTTGTTTACGAGATTCATCGTTTCGATTTTCTTCTTGTCCACAATCTTGGCATAGACTTCGGTCATGCGGATGCTTTGGTGTCCGAGTATCTTGCTCACCGTATAAAGGTCTGCGCCGAGGGTCAGCAACAGGGTTGCCGCCGTATGCCGTGAGCAATGGTAGGTAATGTGCTTCTGTATTCCGGCCTCCTGCATCCATTCACCCAACACTACTTCAACCGTGGTAGAGGTGATGCGGAGTTGGTGGAACACCCTTTCGCTGTCTTTCGACTTTCGAGGCATCCACTTCAAAGCTTCGTTGGAAAGTGGTATCGTCACCATATTCTTGGTCTTCACCTGCTCATGCTCGATGTAGAGTGTCTTGCCGTCAGCCGCCCTGTGTATTTCGTTCCACTTCAACGCCATCATGTCGCTGTACCGCAATCCCGTAAAACAAGAAAACAGAAATGCCTTTTTCACAATGTCGTATCGGCACGGCGTGGCAATCAGTGTCCGCAGTTCCTCTATGGTCAGGAACTCGCGGATGGCACTTTTCTTTTGCGGCTTCTCCTTTGCGTCCAACAGCTTGAACGGGTTATTGTCTATCAATCCTTCACGGACTGCCATATTCAAGGCAGCGGCCAAGCGGTTCATGAAGATGCGGCAGGTGGTACTGCCCAATGTCTTTTTCCCGTTGTTGAACGTGCAGGTTTTCAGAAAGGCGATAAACCCCTTGCAAAAATCCTTGTCCACCTCTTTCAGGGCAAGATTGGGCTTTCCTATATATAATAGGTATTGCTCCACCCTTGCCTGAGCGTTCCGTTTCGACCTCATGCTTGCTGGGGTAAGGCCGTTCTCTTCCTTTGTGTACTTCTCCACCCAAGCGGCAAGCGTCGTCCGTCCTTTTTTCACGTTCTCCCAATTTACAAGGCCATGCTGCTGGATGTCGAGGATGCGCTCAGCCTTGATTTGCTCGGCCAGTTTGAGCGTGTTCTTGTTCTGCAACTTGGCAGCAGCGTTCACTTCCGGCACGAGGTAAAGCTTCAGCCCCTCCTTTTTCCTTGCACCCATGTAATACATGTCAAGATACAGGCTTACATTGCCGTCGTTGAGCCTCTTTTCGCGTATGCGGACAGGCTCTTTCATTTTGATTTCTTTCTTCTTTCGTCCCATTTTCTTTTCTGTATTATCCGATTCTTGGATTTGTTACTATATTGTTTATCAATCACTTACACACTTCGCAAAGATAAATCCAAAAGGGACAAAAACGGGACAAAAAGCGTACGAAAATATCTCAATTTAGGCAAATATAACGGTCTAATCAAAAATCGGCCTTTATTCATAACTAACTATAAATCAGTGCGATTTTACCGATTTTGTTATATTTAATTTCCTATGGTTTTACCCATCTGCAATAATTGGTGGTTACTGGTGGATATTGCAGATGAGCATGGCGCTTGCCGCTCTCTTCTCTCTGATTGTAGCCGGAGGTATGGCATATAAAATGATGGTCAAGAACGAGCCACTAGATGTAATGAAGCTGTTCAGACCTCTGGCTATCTCGATAATCATGTGCTGGTGGTATCCTCCTGCCGATACCGGAATGACCCGTGGCGGTGACTGGTGCGTGCTTGACTTTTTGTCCTATATTCCAAACTGTATCGGCTCCTATACCCACGACCTGTATGAGGCGGAAGCGACGCAGATTTCGGACAGGTTCGAGAAAATCCAGGAACTGATATTTGTCCGTGACACTATGTACAACAGACTGCAGGCGCAGGCAGATGTGGCGCACAACGGTACGACCGAGAGTACGCTTGTCGAAGCCGCGGTGGAACAGACCGGTGTGGAAAGTGTGACACAAATGGAGCAGGACGCTTCGCAGCTATGGTTCACTTCACTTGTGGGGGGAGTGACTGTGTGTATTGACAAGATTGTTATGGTCATCGCACTGATTGTATTCAGAATAGGGTGGTGGGCAACGATATACTGCCAACAGATATTGCTGGGTATGCTGACAATCTTCGGGCCTATCCAGTGGGCTTTCTCCATGTTGCCTAAATGGGAAAGTTCCTGGGCTAAATGGTTGACCCGATATCTGACGGTGCATTTCTATGGAGCTATGCTTTACTTCGTCGGGTTCTATGTTCTCCTGCTATTCGATATCGTACTGACCATACAGTATGAAAATCTGGCTGCCATAACGCAATCTGAATCCACTATGGCATCATACCTACAGAACAGCTTTTTCTCAGCCGGATATCTGATGGCCGCTTCGATCGTAGCGCTGAAGTGTCTGAATCTCGTTCCTGACCTTGCTGCCTGGATGATTCCGGAAGGAGACACCGCATTTTCGACCCGAAACTTCGGTGAAGGTGTAGCGCAACAGGCAAAAGTGGCAGCACACGGAGCGGTAACTTCTGTCTCAGGTGGGATGCTGAGATAGTAGAATTAGAATATCAGGTTAATAAAATACTATATTTATATACTTTTAGAATTATAAACACCTAAAATGTCGGAATATGATAATCAAAAATCTGGAAAACAAAATCAAGATGGTGACAATCATATCGTTGTGCTGTATAGCAGGATGCATAATAATAAGCATCAGCTCAATGGTTACGGCCACGAATATGGTAATGGACTCACATAAAAAGATTTATGTACTTGACGGTAATGTTCCTGTACTAGTAAGGAGAACATCGATGGAAGAAACAAGGGAAGTGGAAGCCCGTTCACACATTGAAATGTTCCACCATTACTTCTTTACGCTCGCGCCGGACGACAAATACATAAAATACACTATGGAAAAGGCAATGTACCTGGTTGATGAAACGGGACTGGCACAATACAATACGCTCAAGGAGAAAGGGTTCTACAACAACATCATGGGTACGAGCGCGGTATTCTCCATTTTCTGCGACAGTATCAAACTTGACATGGACAAAATGGAATTCACGTACTACGGCAGGCAGCGAATAGAGAGAAGAACTTCAATCCTGATGAGACAACTGGTAACAGCCGGACAACTGAAAAGAGTACCGAGAACGGACAACAACCCTCACGGACTGATGATTGTCAACTGGAGGACGCTGCTGAACAAGGATATCGAACAAAGGACAAAAAACAGCTATTGACAATAAACATATACATTAACAAAAATCGTTCAAACGACTATAAACGAAAGAATTATGGGATGGAAAAAGATGTTTTTCGGCGAGAAAATGCCAGACAAGGATGATCCGAAATACAAAGAACGCAGGGAAAAGGAAGTAGAAGCGGGGAAGAAAGCCGCAAGAATACTTCGTGTAGATAAAATGGTAGCAGGAATACAGAAATGGGCATTGAAATATCCACGACTGTTCTTGTGTACAGTCTTCGGAATAGTGACCATGTGTCTGGGGTATAACATAACCTGTATGGTAAAAACATACAGGCAGCAACCGACGAAGGAAACTGCCGTACAAAGGCAGGATGCGGCTCTGAACAGGATAAGGAGAGTGAAGAAAGACACAGGAATGGTAGAACAATACGAGAAAACCCTGAAAGAGAAGATAAAGTCGCTAACGGAGAAAGGAGACAAGATGAATGCCGAGGACTCCATAAAAGTCAGATTCATGATCGAAGAACTGATAAAACTTGAACAATTAAAAAATGAGAAGTGATGAAACTGGATAAACTGAAACAGATTAACTGGAAGCATCCGAAATATGTGTTGCCTCTGATAGTGTATATACCGGTAATGGCTACTGCCTACTTCATACTTGATATGTTTGATACCAAACCGGCAGAAAAGCCCAGCAATCTTGAGACAACTGAATACCTGAATGCCAACTTGCCAAAGGCGCAGATAAAGGATGACGGTATCGGCAAAAGATATGACAACATGCTTGAGTCGTTCGGTAAGATTCAGGATTACAGTGCGGTAGAGAATATTGAAGGGGATGAAGAGAAAAAGAAGGAAAAATATGACTCCAAATACTCGGAAGAAGATCTCGCCATGCTTGAAGCTGATGCCGACAAAAGAGCCAGGGAACTGGAGCGGATGAAGGATATGCAGGAACGTATCAAGAACTCTGCCGACAAGGGGCGTGCAATGAGCAGCGGTACGACAACAATCCCGACAGAAGAAGAACGTCTCGCCCAAGCTGAGAAAAGGCAGAACAAGGCTCTGGAAGAACTGCAGAAAGCACTGGCTGAAGCAAGGAAGAGAGGAGAGACATCCGTAGTGCAAAAACCAGACAGCAGCGCAACGGATCAGGCACAGGTAAGCATCAGGAACAAGGAAATGAGCGAAAAGAAAATAGTAGAGGGTGCGGTGACGGCCAATGACGAGAACTCTGAATCAAAAGTCGTCGTTAAGAAACAACGGCCTTCATCCAGCTACTTCTACACTATTTCGGACGGCGTGGAACAAAATAACCTGGTTAAAGCCATTATAGACGAGAATATTACGGCTGTAGAAGGCTCGCGTGTGCGTCTGAGACTGCTTGACGATGTAGAGATAGACAACCATACGTTGTCCAAAGGTTCGTACCTGTATGCAACGATGTCCGGGTTCGGCTCGCAGCGTGTAAAGGGGCAGGTGGAGAGTATCCTGATAGAAGATGAAATCGTGAAAGTAAGTCTTTCACTATATGACACCGATGGACTCGAAGGACTGTATGTACCTGAAAGCCAGTTCAGGGAAACAGCAAAGGATGTTGCCGGAAGCGCTGTGGGAGGAAGTATGAGCATGAGCGGAACCGGAACAGGCAACATGCTTGAACAGTGGGGCGTGCAAGCGCTGAACAATGCCTACCAGAAAACGACCAATGCCCTGTCGAAGGCTGTAAGAAAAAACAAGGCCAAACTGAAATACGGTACGTTCGTCTATCTGATAAATGGAAGAGAAAAAAACAAATGACAGAAAAAAATAAGATATGAAACTGAATAAGATATGTATGGCTGCTATGTTAATCGTAGCAGCAAGCGAAATGTCGGCACAGACAACACCTGTGGAAATGGAGTGGCTGACTGTAAACGAGAATGTGACAACAATAGTGACTGCAAGCGAACCGGTTAAACTGGTTGACTTGTCAACAGACAAGATTGCCGGTGACCAGCCCATAGAGAACACTGTCAGGCTAAAGCCAAAAGAAGCATCGAAAGACGGGGATATACTGGCTATCGTGACCATTGTAACAGAAAGATACAGGACACAATACGGGCTTGTATATACGTCAAAGATGTCGGAAGCGGTAACAGACAAAGAGATTCTGCCTGTGGAAAGGACTGCATACGCACATCCGTCTGTAACAATGTCGCAAGAGGAGATGTACAGACATGCCCGGAGAATATGGAACTCACCGGCCAGATTCCGCGACGTAAGCTGCAAAGGGCATGGTATGAGAATGCGACTGAACAATATCTATACCTGCGGAGACTATTTCTTCATAGATTTCTCGGTAAGCAACCGTACAAATATCAGGTTTGACATTGACGAAATACGCCTGAAGCTGACAGACAAGAAAATAACCAAGGCAACGAACTCGCAGAGCATAGAGCTGAAACCGGAAATGATGCTTGAAAAAGCAACCTCGTTCAGCAAAGGGTACAGAAATGTGATCGCTGTGAAGAAACTGACCTTTCCGGATGAAAAGGTGCTGACTATCGAAATGTCTGAAGACCAGATATCGGGCAGAACGATGAAACTGGAGATAGACTATGAGGATGTACTGAGTGCAGACAGTTTTGACGACCGGCTGCTGGAAATAGAGTAAAAAGGAGGTGACACATGAGAAAAACAATAATGGCTTTGCTTCTGACCGCTATAATCGGTGGTAAAGCTCATGCCGCAGACGGTGATAAATATTTCGGAATAGCCCCAGGTATAATGTACGAAAGGGGAATGGAGATAACGGCAGGCATGGAATGGGAGACACGAAACCATAAAGCATGGGAGTTCTTCGGAAACTACTATCTGAAATGGGAAGAGTGTGGGAATTGCGGGCACGTATGTCCTGAAACATTCTGGAGAAGCTATAACACATGGGCTCTCGGCGCCGCATACAAGCCTTGTGTATTAAGACGGAGGAACACAGTTGGCCGTCTCAGGCTGGGACTTTCTGCCGGCTCTGACAGAAATGAAATGATCGGAGGCGTACATGCCGGGTATGAACATAACTACAGGCTGAAAAGCGGTCTGATAATATACTGGCAAGCGAAAACAGACTTAATGATAAACTGCCGTGACCTGTTCCGGACCGGAATTGCAATCGGCATAAAATTACCAATCGGATGAAAACATTACAAACAATAGCAAGCATGTGCGCTGCTCTGCTGATGATTGCAGGATGTGACGCACATATAGAACTGCCTGACAAAGGTCTGAAGGTAGGTGATGTGATGTACGGTAACGGAACCGTGATGCCCTTTGACAGTGCAGAAGCTGTGAGGAACGGAGTAATCGGTGTAGTATTCTATGTGAACCACGACATAGAAAGCAATGGTGTACAAGGGTATGCAGTAACACTGGAAGAGACCCCGGCACTGGCCCTGTGTGACACTCTCGGAGTGGAACAGGAAACATCGTGTGACATGGAAGCACTGGACGGGAGCATGAATACATTTAAAATCAGGGAAAAGCAGACCAGTGACGGAATAGGTTCGCCTTTGGGAAGCTATGTAACCGAAAACTCAGGCAACAAGGGAGTCTTCATACCTTCGGCAAAACAGATGGATATCCTGATAAAGAACAGGGTAACTGTGAATCTGATGATGGAGAGATGCAACGGGGATTTTGTAGGGACTGACAATCCTGACTGTTGGTACTGGACATCGACTGAAGTAAAGGAGAAGGCAACCGAATATGCCTGGTGCTATTCGATGGCTAACGGCCAGTTGAACGAGACATTGAAAAACAGAGTTTATCCAACAAGAACCATAATAGAAGTAAGAAACTGCGATGGAAGAAAGTAAGGAACTGCAAGGACTCTACAAGATATTCAGATGCGCCATATATGTATCATTGCTGCTGGAATTCTTTGAATATGCCATTGACCCGGCAATGCTTGACCATTTTGGCGGTGTGGTGTGTGACATACACGGACGAATAAAAAGATGGATAATATACCAGGACGGCAATCTTGTCTATAGTAAAATTGCGACCTTTGTACTGATATGTATTACATGTATCGGAACAAGGAACAAGAAACATCTTGAATTTGATGCTCGCAGACAAGTGCTTTACCCTCTTATAAGCGGTATCGGACTAACCATACTGTCCGTGTGGCTGTTCGGGAAAGAAACAGACTTCCGCCTGTACGGTCTCGGATATACAATAATACTGTACATGGTGGCATCCTTGATTGGTACGATACTGGTACAGGTTGCACTGGACAACATATCAAAATTCCTCAAGGAAGGGCTGATGAAAGACCGGTTCAACCTGGAGAATGAATCGTTCGACCAATGCGACACGCTACAGGAAACGCCGTATTCGGTAAACATTCCAATGCGTTATTATTACAAAGGGAAATTCAGAAAGGGGTGGGTGAACATATCCAACCCTTTCAGGGGCACATGGGTAGTCGGAACACCCGGTTCCGGTAAGACTTTCTCCATAATTGAGCCTTTTATCCGTCAGCATAGTGCCAAAGGATTTGCTATGGTAGTATATGACTATAAATTTCCTACACTGGCAACAAAACTGTACTATCACTATCTGAAGAACAAGAAAAACGGGAAACTGCCCAAAGGGTGCAAATTCAATGTGATAAACTTCGTCGATGTGGAATATAGCAGGAGGGTAAATCCTATACAGAAGAAATACATTGACAATCTTGCAGCTGCATCGGAAACCGCTGAGACACTGCTCGAATCCCTACAAAAGGGAAAGAAGGAAGGCGGTGGAGGAAGCGACCAGTTTTTCCAGACATCAGCCGTCAACTTCCTTGCAGCATGTATCTATTTCTTCGTGAACTACAAAAAGGAACCTTATGACCAGAACGGAAAGAAACTTCAGATAGAAACGAAATGGAATAAGGAACTCGGCAGGGATGTACCTACGGGAAGAGCCCTTGATGAGAATGGCAATGAAGTAACACCGGCATATTGGCTGGGTAAATATTCGGACATGCCCCATATCCTTTCATTCCTTAATGAAGGATACCAGACTATATTTGATGTCCTGCAGACAGACAACGAGGTAGCCCCGCTGCTGGCACCATTCAAAACAGCATTCCAGAACAAGGCACATGAACAGCTTGAAGGTATGATAGGTACGCTTCGTGTATATACGTCGCGACTCGCTACCAAAGAATCGTACTGGATATTCCATAAGGACGGTGATGATTTTGACCTTAAAGTATCAGATCCGAAGAATCCGTCTTACCTGCTGATTGCCAACGACCCGGAGATGGAAAGCATCATCGGGGCATTGAACGCACTTATCCTTAACAGACTGGTGACACGTGTGAATACCGGACAAGGGAAAAACGTGCCCACAAGCATCATAGTGGATGAGCTTCCGACTCTCTACTTCCACAAAATCGACCGATTAATCGGTACTGCACGAAGCAATAAAGTGTCTGTCACACTCGGATTCCAGGAACTGCCGCAATTGGAAGCAGACTACGGGAAAGTAGGTATGCAGAAAATCATTACGACTGTAGGTAATGTCGTAGCCGGTTCTGCAAGAAGCAAGGAAACGCTCGAATGGCTGTCGAATGATATCTTCGGGAAGGTAGTGCAGATAAAAAAGGGAGTGACAATCGACAGGGACAAAACCTCGATTAACCTGAATGAAAATCTTGACAACCTGGTTCCGGCATCAAAAATTTCGGATATGTCAACCGGTTGGATATGCGGGCAGGTGGCAAGAGACTTCGTAAAAACCAAGACCGGAAGGGGTGGAAGCATGAACATACAGGAAGCCGAAGAGTTCCAGACTTCAAAGTTCTTCTGCAAGACGAATTTTGATATGGACGCAATAAAAAAAGAAGAAGAGGAGTATGTTTCTTTGCCTAAATTCTATACCTTTGCATCTAAAGAAGCAAGAGAACGCATACTGTATGCCAACTTCATACAGGTTGACCGGGACATCAAGGAGCTGATTTCGGAAGTGTTCAATATAGAAAACGGAAAATAGCAACATAAAATGGACAGTAAAACTCTGGGCAGACGCATGAGGGCCGTAAGGGAAAAAATCGGGCTCAACCAGAAAGACATTGCTGAAGCCCTCGGTGTTGGCCAGCCCTACATAACCCGCCTTGAAACAGGAGGTGTGAAAACAGACTTCCTGCTAAGAGCATTAACATTCTACAAACAGTATATAAGTCTGGACAGACTGTTCAATGAACAGGTGTCTATACTGGACTGTCTTGCAGAAGAAATGAAATCTCCCCGCAAGGAACTGATTGACAAAAGGGCTGAAAGCATCAGGGAATCGGTCAATGAGATACTTGCAAACCTGAAGGAAGAACAGAATAAGAGCATCGAAAAGGCAATAAAGGAATTCAACGTAAAGATAGATGCCATAAAGGAATAGTTGAATAGTTTTCCTGAAACAAGTTGAATCTAAAATAGTTACAAACATGGAAGCGGCAATAGGAATACTGATTATGCTTGTTGCAGGTATATTCCTGCTGGTATTGCTGAAAAATGTAATAAACATCCTCGGCGGCCTGTGGGCCGCATATCTGCTACTGGTAGATGACAATTTCTGGGGCGGTTTAATAGTAATCGGACTACTGGTTGTCCTGAACAGTGCTTTGCCTGATAAAAAAGGTAATGCAACCGACTGTAAAGCAGAGAAAGTAGAAAAGGCAAGGAAAACTGTACATAAAAGCATAAAGAGCCGTGGTAAGAGTGATGCATGGATGTGGCTCATCCCCGTTCTATGGCCATTGCTGATATTCAAGACCTTTTTCGGAGGTAAGCAAGTGCCGCCTCCAACTTCGGCTGACTACGAACATCATTTGCGCTGCAACGGTAAGTGATTTTTATGATTACTGTAGGATGAAGATAAACGGATAGTAATTGTTGACTATTAAATGAAATCATATGAAGAAAATGTTGATTTATATATGTTCTATATCTTTAATCGTATTATTATGCTATTGCAATTTTAATTCTAATAGAAAGTATCAATATTACACGGATTTCCCATTTGAGATGAATCTTACAAAGCCGGAAGAAATAGAGCTTGAAAGTTCTTTTTTTCGTTATCCTTATCGTATTGAAATTAAAGATAGCATTGCGATTATTCTGGATTTACATCCAGATAACAGCTATATGCATGCTTTCAGATATCCGGGGTGGCAACATATTGTTTCTTTTGGTAAACGTGGTGAAGGTCCTGAAGATATTCTTTCGGCCGAGCGTGTAAGAATATGCTCTCCTGACTCCGTTTGGGTTCTTGACTCTAACCGTCGTCAGATAACACGCTGGCGAATATCAAATTGTAATGCGGAACGCGCGGAAGAAATATCTTTGGATGACAGACTCATACGTACTTTGGACTTCTGTAAGACCGCAGAGGGATTTCTGGTAACAGATTATACTGGCAATTACCGTTATCATGTACTTGACCAACATGGGAAAATCATTCAAAGTGTTGGCCATGTACCGAGTGAAAAGGATGTTGATGATTCCGATAAGCCAGCTCTATCTCAGGCATGGCGCAGTTTTATGGATTATAATCCGAAGAATGGTGTGCTAGCAATTGTAACACAACTTGGTGAGGTTGTCGAGTTGTTTAATCTAAAGACCGGAGAGCACAAGGTCTATTATGGTCCGGGAGGTGAGCCAGTGTTTTCCGTCTTAGCTAGTGAAGCCATGCCAAAAGGTATTAAAGGCTTTAATGATGTGGTGGTTTCAGATTCATGTATATATGCTATTTTTGATGGTACACCATTCAAAGACCGTATCAATTCGTTGCGATCAGGCAGGAAACTTTCAGCCGGAGGTAATAATATTTATGTATTCGGCCTTGATGGCTATCCACTGAAAAAAATGTCAACAGAATGTTCAGCTTTTGGTATTGAGTTTATAAGAGGTAATATCTATATTGTAGGCAATGATAAAGATATTCCTTTGTATTCATATAAATGTCCATAAAATTGCAGATGAAGATAAAGAGACATAAATAACTTCTCTTCGGCCTTTCTTACAATAAGAGTTTTTGATGTATACTGTTACAATTCATAGGGAGAACATTTATTAAGAGCCTTATCTGATATTCTTAGAAATATCGTAAGCATCCGATAAAGTACACATTGTAGATTCATAAAACAACAGACTCTTCTTA
>ERZ824978.3010-NODE-3010-length-13428-cov-3.676363_pt1 | contig 13428 bp, 13 predicted proteins | sample MGYA00519860_ERZ824978 | MGnify/ENA primary metagenome ERZ824978 (study PRJEB31778, sample SAMEA3449184) | human gut metagenome | biome: human gut; feature: human-associated habitat; material: faeces | place: United Kingdom | collected 2010/2012 ... | reverse complement strand
CGCAAAGTCGAGATAAATGGTTGCCGATTACAGAACCCGGCTTATAGGCTCACTCGCATTTCAATGCCGTCCCTTTGGGCGGCATTTTTTAACCATATTGGCATCAACCTATATCTCGGATTGAGAATCAATCAAACGACGATAGTACAAACAGCTCTCGTATAAGTCGTGATGCATTCCCTGCCCCTCAATTTTTCCCTCATTAAGAACGACGATCCAATCGGCGCTTAAAATGGAGGACAACCTATGAGCCGCATAGACGATCGTCCGTCCATCAAAAAGGCTTCTCAAGAGACAATCTACTTCGCGCTCGGAAATTCCATCAAGACTCGAAGTTGGCTCGTCGAGAATGAGCACTTTAGGATTACGGATAATAGTTCTAGCCAATGCGATACGCTGTCTTTGCCCTCCCGACAAGGCCAGACCCCGCTCGCCAACGTCCCTATCCAAAGGAATATCACCTAATCCAACAGAATCAAGGGCATTCTCCATGTCAAAGCGAGAAGCTGAGAGTTTTGCAAGCCTTAAATTATCCTCGACGGTACCGCTAATCAAACTAGCGGACTGGTCTATAAAGCCAATTGAATCCCGATATTCCTCAAGGGGGATATCGGACAACTCAATACCATCAAGGAGTATTTTCCCTTTTGAGGGAGAGAAAAAACGTTCCATCAAACCCAAGCACGTTGACTTCCCCCCACCCGAAGCTCCAACTAACGCAGTTACTTTCCCAGGAGGAATGCTGAACGAGGCATCGTTCAAAGAGTCATTCGAGGACGATGGGTAGCAAAATGAAACACGATAAAAAGTAAAAGATGGACAAGGAGAAATGCCTCCCTCTTTGTGGCAAGAAGAAGGAAGACTCCTAGGATGAACTAGGGTTTCAAAGTCTCTAATTCTCTCGTCGCCTACAGCAGCTTCGCGCGCATATGAAATAAAACCAACAAATTGGCTTACCGAAGAAGAAAAGTAAGAGAAGTACATCAAGAAAACTACAAGATCGGAAAAAGCCATTGCGCCCGCAGCAACCTGCCAGGATGCAAACAAAATCGTTCCAATATTCGCAAGCTGCATCAAGACAGACGATATCGGAGAAAGAAAACCGGCAAGCAGAGACAATTTAAAGCCAGCTTTTGCAGCAGCCTCTATTTCGACTCCGAGAGATTTTTCCGCCGAGCTCCATGCGTTATAAGATCGCAAAACCCGATTCGTGAGAGCGAATTCCTGGGTTTTTACTGTAATACGCAAAAGAAGCTCCTGAACCTCTTTCCTGTAGCCCGACATCGGGCGCGATGCAACGACCGAAAAAAGCAAGGATAGCAATCCAGACCCCAAACCGATAACAAACGTCATGGGGGAAATGAGAACCAGGGCAACAAATGATCCGAAAAACACGAACAAGGACTGAACAAGAGAAACAAGCTGCCCAGGGAGTCTCTTAACCAATTCAACATCACTTACAATGCGCTGAGAATACCAACCTGAAGGTCGAGCTTCCTGGCTCAAAACCGACAAAGCAAAGAACGAACGGGATAGACGGCCTCTTATTCGCTTAGCTAGTCCCTCGCCTATTTTGGCAATCAGAACCTGCTGGCCCATAGTCAATAGGGTGCTTGCAGCAAGAAGGATCAGCAGGATTATCAAGGGGTCGAAAGCATTTGCCCCTTCCTGTGCAGCCTGAATCAAAGCTCCACCATATTGGGGCTGAGCCAGCAAAATTATCTGCCCGAGTAGCCCCAGAGCCAAGCAAGCGACAAACACCCACCCCAAAGAAGGGACATACCTCTTTAATAAAACGATTATTGTTCGCATGGAATCGGACTCCCTCTATCGGAGAAAAAGACGACAAAACAACCTCCCTTTTCTATTCCACGGCCTTACGAGCTAAAAGAACTTTTCCAGCGCTTACGCTTGGCAGCACCATCAGCATGGGAGATAGAACGACCGCAAAAGAAGGCGCGAAAATCAACAGCGAGGAAACTAAGCAGGCAGATAAGGGGAGGCTAACCGAACAAACGGCAGAAGCAATAGCCCCAGAAGATAATGCGCACGCCATGCCAACGATGAGCGCATTAAACGCATGGATGAACGACTCACATATCATCATTTCGAAGATCGATCTATGACTCGATCCACACGAAATGAACGTCCTTCCTTCAAGAACCCTGTCGTTTGCCGTCATTGCAACAACAGCCACAGCTCCAGCAACGCAAACTAAAATAGGGGCACCGAGAAAGGACAGCAGCTGTTCAGTGCTTATCCCGCTTGCTTCGATTCCCTGACCCCTCAGATAGACAACCAGAGCATCAACAACAGCAATGAGCCCCGCAACCAGCGAAATGCCTATTGCAATAGGCATTTGTATCGCCACAGATTCATCGGAATAGAAAAGTACCTTGCTCTGGGCAACCAGCCAGACCGGAGAGCCCCTCCAAGGAGCAACAGCCGTCCACGTTTTCACCACCCAAGGGAGCAACGGCCTCAAAACGACAGAGCAGAACAAAGCAACAACAAAGGGGAGGAATACAAGACAACTGATTCGAGCCAGCGGGTCTGATTCGACGGAAATTGCAATCAACGAAAAAAGGCCAACAACTAACAAGGCACAGACAACGATGCGGAAGGCGCCGATTTTCTTTCTATATGGCAATTGACCGCCCAGGGTTAAAAGAGGGGAAACATTCAGGGAAGAATGCACACTGCTCAACCCACCAAGAACAAACGCAAGGAGCTCAACGCAAGCGACCAAGGCGACAACCGGAAAATCAAGACAAGCCCCCAAACAAACAAAGACATCAAAGCAAGGAATCGCAAAGCCGAAAGCAATGAAACCCAACATCAAGCCAAGAAACGAAGCAATTGCTATCTGAACAAAAAAGCAAAGTCCTACATATCTCCTGCGCATGCCTAGCAACCGCCACACAGAGTAAGATGGCTCTTTTTTCTTTGCAACAAGTCGCGCCACAGAGGCAGATACGGGAATGGAAGCAATCCATGTCAGAAACAGTGTTGCGGTTCCCGCATTGAGCAGCTGCCTCGAAGCCGCCCCCTCTAGCCCATAAGACGAAGATATGAGCAAGGCGGACCAACCGCTAGCAACGCCACAAAAGAAGGCGACCAGAATAATACCCACCCAATCAAGCCATCTATTCCTTAAGTCAGAAATGAACAAACGCCACATGGTTACCCCTCCAGCAAAAGGGCTATTTCATGCGGGGCGGGATGGTTGAGCTCCGCAGCAACCATCCCATCTTTCAGAATCACAACACGATCGGAATAAGAAGCTGCCGTCAGATCATGGGTTACCATCACAACAGCACGATTACCCTGCTTCGATTCGCGACGCATTATATCCATCACCGCTCGCGTATTATCAACATCAAGAGATCCTGTAGGCTCGTCTGCAAATACTATTGGAGAATCAGTAGCCATGGATCGCGCTATTGCTATACGCTGCCGCTCTCCTCCCGACAATGAATCTGGATAGTCCTTTGCCTTATCGGCGATACCAAGGCCACTAAGCAAAGCTAGCGCATCTTTTTTCGTAGCTTTCTTTCCAGAAAGTCGAGCGGGAATCCAGACGTTATCTACGGCATTCAGCGATGGAATGAGATTTAAATTCTGAAATACGAAACTGACCAAACGCCTTCTGACTTCGTCTCTCTCTATAGTGTTCATTGATGAAATCAAGTTGCCATCAAGGGCAATAGAGCCCGAATCTATCTCTTCGAGGCCCGAAAGGCAGTTCAACAGGGTCGTTTTTCCCGACCCACTTGGGCCGACAATAGAAACGAACTCACCCACGTTAACCGAAAAGTCAATCCCATTCAGTACCCTGTTCTTCCGAAGCTTTTTTCCTTTGCCGTACATGAAAGACTTTTCTATTCCCCTTGCATCAATCAAGGCTGACATCGAAGAATCACGCCCTTTCTGCAATTGCCGGGCATGCGAAAGCATGCCCGGCACTATCTTTGCTTAGCCGCACCAAAGGCTCACAGAGCTGTTATCGCCATTGCACATAAAGCTAGCTCCAGATGCCCTAGGATCGATTGCATCGCTAGAGGCTTCGAGCGACTGAAGATCCAACATAGAACCCATTTCCTTCACCTCCTTCCTTGATTTGTGCGCATATTTATATCAATGAAGAGAAACGGGAAACCATCCAAAAGGATGCTCGACCGAAGACAGGAGAAATCCGATCAGCCCAGCGGAACCAGTTGAATAATCAACCGATAAGCAAGAACCACCATTTCCCAAGGCCCAAATTGGCCCCTCGAAATCATGGCTTTGCTCCCGAAAGCAAAACTCCCCTATCACGTTCCTCACCATTGCTGAAATAACATCAGCGTTTTCCTCCCCATCAATGCAGAGAAGTGCCGCTGCTTTGCCTAATAGCCCATGGAACAAGCCACCGTTCAGGGCAACGTATTCTTTGAGCGAAGAAGAAATAGCTTTAAGCTCATTTGCATATCCATCCGCATTGCATAAGGCAAGTGAAACCCCAATACCCGCAATGCCCTCAGATAAGTACCCAAAATCAATTCCCGAATAATCAACCGACAAAGAGCCATCAGGTTTTACATCGAGTCCCGAAAGTTCGTGTTCGAGGCAAACGTTAGCCAAGCGATTCCACTCAGCCGATTGCTCGACAAAGCATGCAGCCAACTCATGGCAAGCCAATGCCGCACCAGACCAGCCATCGAACAATCCAACGGCATTCCCGGTTTCCGCGCCATCACTTACTGGTTCGAGATTCTTCAATACGGAATCTCGCAAAAAATCAGCAGATTCTCCAAGGAGTTTTCTCACCTGGGGACAGCCGCAATCTGAATTGATTTGCAAAAGAGAAAGAACCGTTCCGGCAATTCCGCTTCTTATCGAAATATCATCAGAGGGACCATACGGTAAAGAAAGAGGAAGCAGACCTATTGCCTTTTCACAATATCCAAGCTGCGAAAAAACGCTTGCTATTCCCACTGTTCCACGAAGCAGTCCATGAAAATGCAAAGAGATTTCGCTTTTCAAAAACTTCGTCGTGATCCATTCAACATCAGAGGAAACATCAAGCCCAAAACGACCAAGCATGAGAGCAACGCCCGCAGCGCCAGTCTCTATGTCCAATCGGCCTAAAGGCCCATGCAAGAATTGTGTAGCATCACCAGGATAGAGACGGCCCTCCGAATCATCGGGCCTTCTCGATTTTGCAATTCCTGCAGCCAAACGCTGCGCAAAGCTGCACGAATCGATTTTTTCACTCCCAACCGGCACCAAGCCAAACGGGGAATCAAATATACGGGAAGCCATACAAGACAATTGCTCTTCCAGCATGTCCTTAACTGAAGATGGAAAATGCTTATCTATAAGAGGAAGCCGCTCATAAAGAGAGCGTGGAGAGAAAGAGCTACTCCAAGAAGGCCAAAAGAGATAGGACAAAACACATGCCAAGCCGAATTCGTCCCTCTCTTTATTGGCGCATTTGCAGAGCGGAGAAAAACCAGGCATCCCCAAGCACGCCGAATCAGCCCCATCGATATCGCTACATGCCTCAAAATCGATAAGGCTTACTGCAAGATTTTTATCAACGATGAAGTTTTTTGGATTAACATCCATCAAGGCAACGCCCGCGCCATGAACTGCATCCAAGAGGCCCAGCATTTGTCGAGCAATTACCAAGGCTCTCTCGGAATAGCGAAGAGCATCGTCCTCTCCAAGACGAAAAGGATAATTACTGGCAACCCAAGACTGCAAAGTGACCCCGGCACAATATTCCTCGACCAGAAATTCGTGTCCGCAAACTGTCTTATACGAGTAGTAAGAGGGAATCCCCTCAATTCCCTGCAGTCTGATGAGCATCGACCGCTCATGCCTTAAGCGTAGCACCGCATCGCAATCGGAAGAAGAATAGCCAGCATACGACCGAGCCTCTTTGGCCACAATCTCGCAACCAGTCTTGAGATTAACCCCACGATAAACCCCACCCGCATTGCTGAAATGCAGGCTTTCCAAAATTGAATAAGGAGCGAAAAGAAGTTCAAATTCATCTGATGGGTTGATACGAGCATCGACCTGTTTCTTTATGCCAAAGGGAACGGAAACAAAATCAGGCAAGACGAAGAATGGCTTTCTCTGATCTTCAGTCAGAGAGCCATCCGGCCTTCGTATTGCCAGCCTGGAGACGCCCTTTCCATCTTCTTCCAAAAGATATCGAAAACCACCGTAGCGGAAGAAAACCGGAGCTTCCTTGTATCTGATGTCAGACAACACATAGGGACCATGGAAATTCCCCAAAAGACCTTCTAACTCTTCCAAAAGAGCAAGGAAGTCGCCAACTGACCCTGGATAGATTGTTATAAATTTGCCCGAAGAGGACCTATTTGCATTCTTACCGTTCAGTCTCAGAAAGCTCCCATACGATACCAAATGCTTGAAAGCAACTCTCTTCTTGACTAAAAAGCCACCCACAACATCGAGCAGCAATTGGGCTTCCGTGGGACATGAGCTTAGGTGAATCTTCCATCCCTGATCAGGCAAGTTCACCTTTGCGGGAAATAAATACCTCCAGGTTGAATCAAGCTGACACGCCCAATCCGAAGGGACTTCGCAAGAAAAAGACTCTGTATTTTTCGCCTGAGCATACTCTTCGAAAAATGGCGAATCCTTGGCAATATGAAGCATTCTGTAATTGGTTAAGTTATGGTAACCATGCCTCATAAAAGCCTCCCTAATGGAAATAATATATTAAGAAGTTAACTGTTTCTTTTAACTTCTTAAAGTTAAGCATTATTTACTAGTACTTAGAGAGAAACCGATGATAGGCGGTTGACCTGAACGGTAAGCGGTTTTGAACATAAAAAATGGGCGCTGGTGAATTCCAGTGCCCATCATCAAGTGCAATAGCATCTATTGACTATGATACTTTTTATACTCCTCCAAAAAGGTCTCACCGTATCTTTTTTCAGCCTCTTCATCGCTAAGATACTCAAGTAAATCACCAGGTTGGCAATCGAAAACCTCACAAATCCTATCAAGACTGCCAATTCTTAACGCACGAATTTTCCCGTTTTTTATCCTCGATACCGTCTGAACCGTGCATTCAAGCTTTTCTGCCAGCTCTACGGATTGCATCTTTCTCGAGGCAAGCAATTTGTCCAAGTTGAACACTATAGCCAAAATATGCCCCTAAACCGTATCGTCCGACAACTGCTGCAACAATACTCCGTATTTAAACACATATGACAGAACAAAGCCAATAACCGAAGCCACCAAGGTCGAAATGCTCAGATCCGCCACCACTCCATCCCCTTGCTTCGCCAAGCCAATTCGCATAACACCAAGAGAATAACCATCAAAAGGAATCACGGAGACAACCGCCTGAAGGACAAAACTGGCAAGCAGCAAAAAACTCACTACTTTAATTTGCCGAGAAGTATGCATAGTGAACGGACTGCTCCCATGGCGTATCGAATTGCAAATACTTCCAATTACGTAAAGGATATAAATGTTTATGAAAGCAGACATCGCAACAGGAACAGCGTAAAGAAGATGACAGACCAAGTCACACAAACCAACTTGTGAGGTTACCAAGGAAACGAAAAATGCGACAAAGATCAAACTCCATCCAATGACGAATGTCGCCATAACGACTCGCAAGGCAACATACAATGGCTTTGCGATATTCTCCAGGCGAAGTAAAGAAGCCCTTGCTTCGTTTGATTCCCCAAACAACTATGTCTTCCTTCCGTTATCAGCAGTCCAACTTCGGCTTTTTGAGAGGCAAACTTTGAAGGCCAATGGTCACGCAGCCATTAGGAAGCCCTATATTCAAGCAACTTGAAACTTGTTGATTTGGAATGGAATAAAAAAAGCATTCTATCTCCTTAACTAATTAATAAAAACTATTAACTAATTATTGCTTACTATCACCAATAAACTATGTCCATAATTGCTCATGTTAACGGCAGGAATCAATCGGTTACGCATAGAATCTTCTAAGCAAATCGCCAAGCAGACCATAAAATTTTTGGCTAAGGCGCAATACGGACCACAGGATCGGACGTCACCATAGGCATACAATGAACGGGCACGGCAGCCTCCGCCGCATAAATACTTCATGCCGCAATTCGAGCATCCTGAAATTGATTCAACGTCCAGAGTCGAAAAGGGTGAATTATCAATTTTTTCTTCGACATCCGCAAGACTGTCCTTCAACAAGTTCGCAATGGTATAGCCATCAAACTGCAACATATGACAGGGATACAGGAGCCCCTCATGGGATACGCTTAAGCAGGTTCGGCCGGCACCGCACCAACCTCTTGCCGAAATAGAACCGTTCAAATTAAAGCCACAAGAAAATGCATTTTGACCGGCGTTCTCTATCAAGATTTCAGCCAAGCGCTCAAGCGCATTATCGTCGGGAATAAGCCTCTTCGAATGCTTATCATCAGCAGTACATGACAGCAGACCAAAGTTGATGCCAACATTCAAAGAGCGAGCTAACTCAAAATATGAAGGAATATCCTGAATATTAAAAGCGTGAATCGTCGCTATGATATGAGCGTTTATCCCTTCTTCTTCAATCGCAAGGATGCTCTTTTTTAGATCAGCAAACCGCTGATATCCACGAATATACGATTCGGAACTAGAAGAAGAGCCATCAAACGAAACAGCAATTCTATCCACAGCACCAGACAACCTTTGAAGGATCTCTCTCTTTATGCTGGTTCCATTCGTTATTACAGAAACGCTCCTTATACCCTTCGTCTTTGCAAAAGAAACAATATCGGGCAAGTCATTCCGCAAAAAAGGTTCCCCGCCTGAAATAACCAGACTATCGACATTCAGCCCCTTCAATTTCGTAAGAATGACTTCGATATCCGCAAGAGGGAGATCGGGCGAAGCATTACGTTTCGAATTCACGGAATAGCACCCGACGCAATTCAAATTGCATCTTTGTGTCACATGAAGATATACAGATCTTGATAGATTTCCATCGTGCTCTTCTCGAAAGAATTTCCCTTCGCTCAAAGCGCTACAGAACTCAGGAGAAAAATCGTCCGTAGATAACTCCTTAGACCCAGCCTCGAACGCATCTCTGCAAACACGCTCTTCGGCAGAATCTAATCCGATCACTGCCCCAGTTGCCAAATTTCCGAGAATCGGAAATTTGGCATAATCAAACACAACAACACTATCTGAAAACTTCATGCGTCCTCTTTCGCTGTAACCCCAGCAAAGCAATAGCACACGAAGCCCTTTCCGTTACTCGAAAGCCGTCCAAAGTCCATATCAAAGCGTAAGCGGAAAACATATAGGATGCACAAACTACCGAGCAGACCAGTACCGCCACCGTTGCGCAAAGACAGCACACCTAAGAGCAAGAGCAGGATTCCATCACCGCCTATGGTTCCACCCACAAAAAGGCTGAATGCTCAAAGGCGACCACCACTCCTTCTGGCGAGCACAAAGACATTGCCGTAGTCAAGTGGCCGAAAAGCCCTTCGGGGCTGATGTGACGTCCGACGAATCCGACTTGCAGGCCATCGCGCCCAACGACGACATAATCACCTTCGCGCAAGACGACACCAAAGTGGAGCACAAACAGCAAGGACGTCCATTACTCAGGTATCACCAACAAGGAGCTGCCTTTCTCCGTTACCTAAGGCCGTAAGTTGAACAATGAAACTGTGGACCCTTCAGTGCTGAAGAACGTTGCCGGCAATGAAGCTTCCTTGGACTACGAGAACAACACCGCCACCACGGTAAACGTAGACGGCACTTCGCGCAACGTAAAAGAGCCGTACGTTATGGCTTCCTTTGCTTCATTCGATACCGAGCATCCCAAGATCATCAAGGTTAACAACGACAAAGGCATGAATCAGGACGGCTCGTTCGTCGCCGTTGTCCTGGCGATGCCTGGCTTGACACAATCGCCCCAGCTCGACAACATGGTTGATCTACCTGAAAGCGTCACCTTTCTTCCGTGCATTCGGGTTGCGTGCTTGAGCTTTGCGGCGACGCAAAGTCGAGATAAATGGTTGCCGATTACAGAACCCGGCTTATAGGCTCACTCACATTTCAATGACGTCCCCTTGGGCGGCATTTCTTTTTCTAAACACCCGGCATTGAGCCCAAACACCTCATTGATAACGCAGGCTCGGTACCACTCCATGATGCCGGCCAGCGGGCCCGTCCCCAAAGCCGCCCAACACTGCACCCCAGGCACTCCACCCAGCGCCCTCCCGAAAGCGCCCGCAGCGCTGCCAGGTTCACTTTGCTCACACGCTTGACCAAGGTTCATCCTACTGCGCCGTTCGAGCCTATCCAGGGATCCCAAAAACAGAAAAACGCCCCGAATTGCAACTTTTTTGCGATTAGGGATTGCTGCGGGGAGCCAAAGCGCGTATCTAGGCGCAAAAGCGCAGCAAATCAGCTGATCGGCAGTCAGTTTGTACTTTGCACGGACAAAAGAGGGTCCGCAATCGCAAAAAAGTTGCACGAATACCGAGATTTTTGTTTTCGCAACGGGAAGATCACCATAACGGGGCGAATCCCGAAAAGGGATACAGACGAAAGAGAGAATCCCTCTGGCAGGCGCAAATGGCGAAAGGACTCCCGCACCAGCAGCAACGGACATTGGGCGCAGGTGCAGCGGAGCTGTAAATGGCACAAGACTAGCGGCGCAGCGGGCGGCAGCCACAGGCAGGCGGCAGCAACGGCGTAGGATATACGCCAGTTAATCAGCGAGAGCCCTTCAGATGGGTACAGGTGGCGAGTAAACCCTCGCCGGGAGTTTATCGAAAGTCCGGGCCTGCGCCAGTAAATCAGCGAGCGACGTTCTGACGAGTGCAGGGAAATTGAAAAGCCCATGGGGCTGGCCTAATGTGCCGCCCCATGGGCTTTGAAATTTTCTTGTGCCGTCAGAACGCCGCGCAGCGTCATTGCGTTTCGCATGAAAAAGGGCTTGCCGTAGGCAAGCCCTTAAAACTAGTCCATATCGTCAAACGAGAAGGTATCGTCTGCATCGCCATAACCGGAGAAATCCTTCGATGCGGTTGAAGGCTTCGGTGTTGCAGGAGCGGAGGCTCCGGGCGTTACTGTGGGCGTAGTGTAGGTTGCCACAGCAGGGCTGGGTTCCCAAGTGGAAGCAGCGGGCTTTTCGGCCTCGGCTTTCTGCTGGGTGCCAGCGGAGCTTGTAGCATCAAACGTAGTCATTTCAAGCAATTCGGCAGGAATGTCGATACCGGCAGTAACCTCGCCACCGATTTCGGCAAGGCGCTGAGTTGCGGAGCCGATGAATTCCTTCAGCATATCCTGGTACTGCTCGCGAACCTTTTCGCGGCTGGAAGAAAGCTCGTTGATGTGATCGATGACCTTCTGCTTTTCGACATTGGCCTTCTCGAGGATACGACGACCTTCGTCTTCGGCGTTCTGGCGGGTCTGCCCAGCATCGGCCTTGGCCTTGGAAACAATTTCATCAGCGGTACGCTGAGCAACAATAAGAGCCTGCGCGATAGCGGTGTCGTCGCTCTTACGGTCGCGCAACTTCGCCTCGAGCTCGGCGATCATAGCGTCTTTCTCGGCAACCAAAGCAGGATCGATGCCTGCAGGCTTTGCCTCTTCGTCAGACACAGCAGCCGGGCGCTCAGAGATAACCTCAGTGCGAGAAGCAGAGGCTGCCTCTTTAACCTGAACGCGCAGACGAGCGATTTCGTCGTTCAGATCGTCGATCTCGGAAGCAACGCGCTCGAGAAATACATCCACTTCGTCAACGTCGTAACCGCGACGCTCGATTTTGAAGCTCTGATTCTGGATGTCGGAAGAGGTGATGGCCATAGAAAACTCCCCTTATCTGGCTATTCAAACAGCTGCGTTAGATAAGTACAGCTAAAAAATTTACTATCAGACGTACTCCAAACTGTAGCACAAGCAATGCCACGATTGGGCTAACGTCCACCATTCCTCCAATAGGAGGAATGAAGCGCCTGAACAGGTCAAGGAACGGATCGCAGATCTTTCCCAGCGCATGGTAAACATCGGTAATGATGCCCCCACCCATGGGGATCCAGGACATCATCACATACACGAAGATCACAAAACTGTATGCATCGGCCAAGCTGACCAAAAGCATGCTGATCATGTACTAAAACTCCTTATGCTCGTAATGGGCACCTTAAAAGACTACGACTTCAACACACCCTGTTTAGCCAGGTTATGTTTCTCTTCGAGCGTGAGTTCTTTGCCCTGAAGGACTACGAACGTCTTCTCGGCAAGGCAATCAACCTGCGCGGTAAGGGCAGAAGCAACGCCGAACGAAAAATCAAGTACGCGCTTGGAAAGAGCCGGATCGGTTTGGCGAAGGTACAGCACCACAATCTTGCCCGCACGAACCGATTGGGCGATCGAGGACGCGTCTTCATATGACGCCGGCTTGAGGACGACGATCTCGCGAGCAAGACTCGTAGCATGGGCGGAGCCCACATTGGCACCATCAGACGAACCCGAAACAGAACCGGAAGGAGCCGCGGATGGAGTGAACAGGGAGTCGAGACCAGCCGAAGAGGAAGCACTTGCAGACGAGCTCTGCTTATAGGGCGAAACGAAATCGGTATACGATGATGCAGGGATGCTGAAATCTTCAGCAATCTTGGAGACCGATTTCTTTTCTTCAGCTTCTGTGCGATGAGACACGCTGGGAAGCTCCATGGTGGGCTTTGCTGCAACATCGGATACGCCATAAGCACTCGTAGTTGCGCGAATATCGCCCGAGCTTACCAACTGAGCCGAAGAGAAGCGGCTCGATCGCGAACCTGCAGAACGGGAAGACCCCGTGGAACGCGTGGTATATTCCAGGCGATCATAGGGATCGCCGTAGGTATCCGGGTCGTAACCAGAATCATAAGAACCCTGAGCTGGCTCGGGATCGGCATAGTCGTCGTAGTAGGGATCATCGTAGTAATCGTCGCGACGATCCGAACGCCCGCCGCCACAACCAAGCTTGTCCTTCAAATCGCCGAACAGTTCACTTGCCGACATAGAGGGACGCGGAAAATCCATGATGGTCTTCCCTTCTGATCAATCAAACAAATAAAGAGGCTGCCTTACGCGTTTTCGAACGAATCGCTGAAAATAGCACGCCCAATCCTCACTATGGTAGAGCCATAGCGCAACGCCACTGGCCAGTCTTCGGTCATGCCCATAGAAAGAGCAGACAAACGAGCAGTACCCTCTTCCTGGGAAAACGTGTCGTTAAGCTCACTTTCCAAGTTGGCGAGGCCTGAAAACGTTGCATTGATGAGCTCTTCTTCAGCACGTGGCGCCATACTCATAAGGCCCTCGATTTTAACATGCTCAAGGCTACGTGCCCGCTCGATAATGCCCTTAACCTCGCTGGGCTCAAAGCCGCTTTTGCTTTCCTCGCCCGAAACGTTG
>ERZ824978.3009-NODE-3009-length-13435-cov-4.029372_pt1 | contig 13435 bp, 10 predicted proteins | sample MGYA00519860_ERZ824978 | MGnify/ENA primary metagenome ERZ824978 (study PRJEB31778, sample SAMEA3449184) | human gut metagenome | biome: human gut; feature: human-associated habitat; material: faeces | place: United Kingdom | collected 2010/2012 ... | reverse complement strand
ATGAAGAACTACGTGCTGAGCCTGTATGCCGAGTATTATCAGAAGGACAGCGTTGCGCTGAAAACAGAGGCGCAGGACGAACCATAAGAAAGGGGGAACCAGCTTGCTTCTGGAAGGAAAGAATATCGTGCTGACCGGCGCGAACCGGGGTATCGGCAACGCCATGCTGCACCGCTTCGCCGAGGAGGGGGCCAATCTCTGGGCCTTTGCCCGCAGGCCATCGGAATCGTTCGAACAGGACTGCCGGGAAACGGCGGAGCGCTGCGGCGTGTGGGTGGAGCCCGTTTACTGCGAGCTGACCGACGCGGAGGCCCTCAAGGGGGTCTTCCGGCAGATCATGGCGGAGAAAAAGCCCCTGCACGGGCTGGTGAACAACGCGGGCATTATGGGTGAAGACAAGATGTTCCAGATGACCTCCGCCGAGGAAATGCGTCGCACCTTTGAGGTGAATTTCTTCGCCATGGTGGAGGTCAGCCGTCTGGCCACCAGGCTTATGGCCCGGAACAAAGCCGGAGCCGTGGTCAACGTGGCCAGCATCGCGGGCATGGACGGCGACAGCCGGCTGGATTACTCCGCCTCCAAGGCCGCGGTGATCGCCGCCAGCAAAAAGATGGCCCGGGAGCTGGTCAGCGTGGGCATTCGGGTGAATGTGCTGGCCCCCGGCTTTACGGACACCGAGCTGGTGGCGGGGCTGAGCGAAAAAGTGGTGGAGCAGCAGCTTTCCAAAATTCTGATGCACCGCAAGGCCCGCCCGGAGGAGATCGCCAACGTGGCGGCGTTCCTGCTCAGCGACCTGTCCAGCTACGTGACCGGTCAGGTCTGGCGGGCGGACGGCGGGATCCTTTGAATTTCTGGTTTTCTAAAGAAATCATAGAGTACGACAGGAGTGCATGAAAATGACGAACATGGAAAAATACGTGAAGGCTTTCTCCGAGGCGCTGGAAGTGCCCGAATCCGACGTACCCGCGTTGGTGTACGGCAAGAGCGAGGCGTGGGACAGCGTAGGCCACATGACGCTGGTGGCCGCGCTGGAGGATGCGTTCGACATCATGATCGACATGGATGATATTATTGACCTGAGCTCTTTTGAAAAGGGAAAGGAGATTCTGAAGAAGTATGATGTGGAGCTTTGAGCGCTTCGGGGACAGGACGGCGCTTGTGGATGAGCACGGCGCGAGCCTGACCTACCGCCAGCTGAAGCGGGAGGCCGACGCGCTGTGCGCCGCCGCAGGCGGCCGCTGCCTGACCTTTAATCTGTGCCGGAACACGCTGGGCAGTCTGCTGGGCTATGCGGGCTTCGTGGAGGGCGGCATTGTGCCCGTTCTTCTGAATGAGGAAATGGATCGGGAGCTGCTGGCGGGCCTGTACGAAACCTATCACCCGGCGTTTTTGTGGGCCCCGGAGGATTTCACGTGGGAGGGCTGCGAGCCGGTGTACCAGAGTCTGGGCTATCACCTGCTGAAAACGCCCTTTGGCCGGGAGGCGGAGCTGTATCCCGAGCTGGGGCTGCTTTTGACCACCAGCGGCTCCACCGGCAGCCCCAAGTTTGTGCGGCAGAGCTACCGAAATATCCGGGCCAACACGGACAGCATTGTGGAATACCTGAAGCTGGACGAGACCGAGCGGCCCATCACCACCCTGCCCATGAACTACACCTACGGCGTGAGCATCCTCAACACCCATCTGGACGTGGGCGCGACCATCCTTGTGACGGAGCACGGCATTGCCCAGCGGGAATTCTGGGATTTCTTCCGCCGGGAAGGCGCCACCAGCTTCGGCGGCGTGCCCTACACCTATGAAATGCTGGACCGGATGCGCTTCTTCCGCATGGAACTGCCCAGCCTGCGCACCATGACCCAGGCCGGGGGCAAGCTGCAGAAGGAGCTGCACCGGAAGTTTGTGGAGTGGTGTCTGGAAAAGGGCAAGCAGTTCATCGTCATGTACGGCCAGTGCGAGGCCACCGCCCGTATGGCCTATCTGCCGTGGGAAAAGAGTCTGGAAAAGGTGGGCGGCATTGGAATCGCCATTCCCGGCGGACAGTTCCGGCTGATCGCCGCCGACGGCAGCGAGATCACCCAGCCCGGCGTGACCGGCGAGCTGAAATACTACGGCGATAACGTGACGCTGGGCTATGCGGTCTGTCAGGCTGACCTGCGCAAGGGCGACGATCGGGGCGGCGTGCTGGAAACCGGCGATATGGCGCAGGTGGACGCGGACGGCTACTACACCATCGTGGGCCGGAAAAAGCGCTTTTTGAAGCTGTATGGCAACCGGGTCAATCTGGACGAGCTGGAGCAGCTGCTCAAGGCGGCGTTCCCCGGCGTGGACGTGGCCTGCGGCGGCGTGGACGATCATCTGATGTTCTTCTCCACCGACGAAAACAGGCTGGCCGAGATGCGCGCCTTCCTGTCCGAAAAGACGAAGCAGAACGCCGCCGCCTTCCGGGGCATGGCGCTGCCGTCCATTCCCAAAAACGACGCGGGCAAGACCCTGTACCGGGAGCTGGAGAAATACTATGATTGATCTGCAGGCCCTTCCCGAGCTGGCCCCCTACGGCATGGCCCGGGAGGAAAAGCGGGCGTTTCTGGCCCGGGAGCTGGGCGAACTGACCCGCTTTCATGGCGAGCATTGCCCGGAATACGGGCGGCTGCTGGCCGCGCTGGGCGCGCGGCCGGGGCAGACGGACGATTTTGAAAGCCTGCCCTTTCTGCCCGTGCGCCTTTTCAAGGAGTTTTCCCTGAAAAGCGTGCCGGACGAAGCGCTGGCCCGCACTATGACCTCTTCTGGCACCACGGGCCAGCAGGTCAGCCGCATCTATCTGGATCGGGAGACCAGCGCTTTGCAGTCCAAGGTGCTGTCCCGCATCATGGGGGACTTTCTGGGAAAGCAGCGCCTGCCCATGGTGATCCTGGATTCCTCGGCGGTGGTCAGAAACCGGGCCATGTTTTCCGCCCGGGGCGCGGGCATTCTGGGCTTCAGCATGTTTGGCCGGGACAAGATCTACGCGCTGGACGAGAACATGCAGCTGGATACCGAAGGCCTGAAGGCCTTTCTGGAAAAGCATGAGGGGGAGGACATCTTCCTCTTCGGCTTCACGTTCATGATCTGGCTGTATTTTGTCAGGGAGCTGCGCCGCACGGGCTATCGCCCCGACCTGAGCCGGGGCGTGCTGATCCACGGCGGCGGGTGGAAAAAGCTGGCCGACCAGCATATCTCCACCGGGGCGTTCAAGCAGGCCCTGCAGGAGACCTGCGGCCTGACCCGCGTCCACAATTACTACGGCATGGTGGAGCAGACCGGCTCCATCTACATGGAATGCGAATGCGGCCATCTACACGCGCCGGTGTGGTCGGATGTGACCATCCGCCGCCCGGAGGATTTTTCCGTGGCCGCAGCCGGGGAAAAGGGGCTGGTGCAGGTGGCCAGCGTGCTGCCCCGCAGCTATCCCGGCCACATCCTGCTGACTGAGGACGAAGGCCGCATTCTGGGCGAAGACGACTGCCCCTGCGGCCGCAAGGGCAGGTATTTTGAAATTCTGGGGCGCATTCAGCGCGCCGAGGTTCGGGGGTGCAGCGATACCTATGAGCAACGCCGTTGAACGCCTTTGCGGACGGGAGCCGGAAAGCGGGCTTCGGCCCCTGCGGCCCTTTGCGCCGGAGGCGCTGGACTTTCTGTCGGCCCTGTCCGCAGCCCTTTTGAAGGATCGGGAGGCGAAGGCTTACCCGGACGTGATCACCTTTGCCTATTTCTGCCGCAAGGCCCATCTGGCCCGGCTGCAGGAGGAATACGCCGGGCAGCTGGACGACCGGCTGGGCCGGGGTGTGGTGTTCCACATCGCGCCCAGTAACGTGCCCATCAACTTCGCCTACTCGCTGGCGGCGGCGCTGCTCAGCGGCAACGGCAGCGTCGTCAAGGCCTCCAGCCGGGATTTTGTCCAGACCCGCATCGTCTGCCGGGCCATGGAAAAGCTGCTGGCGGAGGACTTTCCGTCGCTGGCCCCCTACGTCTGCGTGGTGACCTATCCCCGGGAGGCGCAGGACGTGACGGAACGGTTCAGCGCCCGCTGCCACGCCCGGGTCATCTGGGGCGGCGACGAAACAGTGCGCCGGGTACGGGAAGCGGCTTTGCCGCCCCGGGCCGTGGAGGTGGCCTTCGCCGACCGCTACAGCCTTTTGTGCATCCGCCCCGAAGCGGTGCTGGCCCTTTCGGCGGACGAGCTGGAACGGCTGGCGAAGGATTTCTATAACGACACCTATCTGACCGACCAGAACGCCTGCACCTCGCCCCGGCTGATCTACTGGGCCGGGGAGCGGGAAGCGGCGGCGGAGGCGGGAGAACGCTTCTTCGGCGCGGTGGGCGCTTACGCCCGGCAGCGTTACGAGCTGCCCGCCGTGACGGCGGTGGACAAGCTGACCGCCGCCTGCCGTGCCGCCATGAAGCTGGAAGGCGCGGAAATCGTCCATGGCCCCGACAACTGGGTCACACGGGTGCGGGTCAAGCGCCTCTGCCCCGAGCTGTACGACCTGCGCAGCCCCGGCGGATTCTTTCTGGAATACGCCGCGCCCACGCTGGACGCGCTGCGGGACTTTGTCACCCCCCGGGTGCAGACCTTGAGCTATCTGGGCTTCCAGCCGGAGGAACTGCGCCATTTCGTGCTGGAAAACAGGCTGACCGGCATAGACCGCATCGCGCCTGTGGGACATACCATGGATTTTGCCCTGACATGGGACGGCTATGACCTGATCCGCACTCTGTCCCGGTCGGTCAGCGCCCTGTAAGCAACGCAAGAAATGAGGGATCCTACCGATGAACAAGCCCATGCTTTCCTTCGTCATTCCCTGCTACCGCTCCGAGCATACCATCGGCGCGGTGGTGAAGGAGCTGACGGACACTCTTTCCACCCGGCCCGAATACGAATATGAGATCGTGCTGGTCAACGACGGCAGCCCGGACAACACCGCGGGCGCGCTGGAAGCGCTGTCGCGGGAGGTGCCCCGGGTGGTGTTTGTGGATCTGAGCCGCAATTTCGGCCAGCACAGCGCGCTGATGGCGGGCTTCCATCAGGTGAAGGGCGACGTTGTCGTCTGTCTGGACGACGACGGCCAGACCCCGGCCTGCGAGTGCTTCAAGCTGATCGACAAGGTGGAGGAAGGCTACGACATCGTCTTTGCCGAGTACCCGGAGCGCCGCCAGAACTGGTTCCGCAATCTGGGCAGCCGGTTCAACGCCGCCTGCAACCATTTCTTCTTCGGCCAGCCCCGGGAACTGAAGGCCAACAGCTACTACGCCTGCCGCCGCTTCGTGGTGGATGCGGCGCTGCAGTATCCCAATCCGTTCCCGTATGTGACGGGGCTTCTGTTCCAGAGCGTCAGCCGCTACTGCAACGTGCCGGTGAATCATCGGGCTCGGATGGAAGGCCGCAGCGGCTACAGCCTGAAAAAGCTGGTGAGCCTGTGGTTCAACGGCGTAACGTCTTTTTCCATCAAGCCCCTGCGCTTCGCCACCTATTTTGGTTTTTTTGTAGCGGCCTTCGGGTTTATCTTCGCGCTGGTGACCATCATCCGCAAGCTGGTGAACCCGGCGTTGCAGGCGGGCTGGGCCAGCACCATCTCCATGATCTTGTTCATGGGCGGGGTCATCGTGCTGCTCATCGGGCTGGTAGGGGAGTACATCGGACGCATTTATCTCAGCATCAACCGCTATCCGCAGTTCGTGGTGCGGCGGGTGATGCACGGCGGGGAGGAAGAAAAGCATGAAGACGACGCACGCAGTTTGGGAGCGTGAAAATATCGGCGTGGACGCGTGGGAGATCGCGCTGGACGCGCAGGACACCATCGAAGCGCTGGCGGAGGAAGAACGGCGCATCATCGCCGAGGGGGCGGAGTACATCGTGCTCAAAAGCCCGGTGAACTGCCCGCAGCTGCTGTTCGGCCTGACGGGGCTGGGCTACACCTTTGTGGAAACGGTCTTCCATGTGGAGATCCGCCGGAAGGACTACCACATGCCGGAGACCATCGCCCGGTTCGACCGGGGGCTGACCGTGGTGGAACGCACCGACCCGGAAAATCAGGCACGCATTGACCGCATCATTCGCAGCGGAATCTTTATCAGCGACCGGGTCTCCATCGATCCCGCCTTTTCCGTGAAGCTGGGCGGCCAGCGCTATGCCAACTGGCTGCGCTCCATGGTGCAGAAGGGCGGCCATCTGTACGAGGTGTTGCAGGGCGAAAAGCCCATCGGCTTCTTCGTCATCTGCCGCAAGGACGAGGATACCGTGGACCCGGTGCTCATGGCCATGTACGACCAGCAGAACGACCGGGGACTGGGCGCGCTGCTGCACAAAAAGACGCTGGATACCTGCTTCACCCATCCGTGCAAGCGGCTGACCAGCACCATCGTCTCCAACAATTCCAAGGTGCTTCGGGTCTATGTCAACGCGGGCGCGACCATTGCCGATACGCTGTACACATACGTCAAGCACGTCAAACACTGAGACGCGCCGGGGCGTAAGGGAGGAATCCGATGCTTACCTATATCACCAATGAATGTATGCCGCTGGAAAAAATGCTGGCCCGGGTGCAGAAACAGCATCCCGGGGACAGCTATCTTCTGGTGGAAAAAGCGTATAAATTCGCCGAGCAGGCCCACGCCGGGCAGGTGCGCAAGAGCGGCGAGCCCTACTTCATCCATCCGGTGTCCGTGGCCAGCATCCTCACCGACCTGATGATCGACGCACCCACCATTGCCGCCGGTTTCCTGCACGACACCGTGGAGGACTGCCCCGGCATCACGCTGGACACCATCCGGCAGGAGTTCGGCGACGAGGTGGCCCAGCTGGTGGACGGCGTGACCAAGCTGGACAAGCTGGACTTTACCAACCGGGAGGAGCAGAAGGCCGAAAGCCTGCGCAAGATGATCCTGGCCATGTCCAAGGACATCCGCGTGGTGGTCATCAAGCTGGCCGACCGGCTGCACAATATGCGCACCCTGCGCTTTCAGCCGGAGGACCGGCAGAAGGCCATTGCCCACGAGACGCTGGATATTTACGCGCCGCTGGCGCACCGGCTGGGCATCAACTCCGTCAAGTCCGAGCTGGAGGACCTGAGCTTCAAATACATCGACCCTGTGGCCTTCCACGAGATCGCCCAGCTAGTGGGCCAGCGCCGGGTGGAGCGGGAGGAAAGCATCCGCCGGGTCATTTCCGAGCTGTCGGAGAAGCTGGACGAGCAGCACATTCATTACGAGATGGATGGGCGGCCCAAGCATCTTTACTCCATCTACAAAAAAATGCACGGACAGGGCAAGACCTTCGACCAGATCTACGATCTGATCGCCGTGCGGGTGCTGGTGGACACGGTGCAGGACTGCTACACGGTGTTGGGCATCGTCCACACCCTGTGGAACCAGATTCCGGGCCGCTTCAAGGACTACATCAGCGTACCCAAGGGGAACATGTACCAGAGCCTGCACACCACGGTGATCGGCGGACGGAAAATGCCCTTCCCCTTTGAAATTCAGATTCGCACGTGGGAGATGCACCGCATTGCCGAGTACGGCGTGGCCGCCCACTGGCGCTACAAGGAGGGCGGCGGCACCGAGAGCGACATGGACTCCAAGCTCTACTGGCTGCGGCAGATTCTGGACTGGCAGGGGGACACCCGGGACAGTCAGGAGTTTATCGACTCGCTGAAGACCGATCTTTTCAGCGAGGAAGTGCTGATCTTTACCCCCAAGGGCGATGTGGTGTCCATGCAGCGCGGCGCAACGCCCATCGACTTTGCCTACCGCATCCATTCCGGCGTGGGCAACCACTGCGTGGGCGCGAAGATCAATGGGCGCATCGTCACGCTGGACACGGAGCTGCAGACCGGCGACCGGGTGGAGATCATCACCAACGCCGCCTCCAAGGGGCCCAGCATGGACTGGCTCAAGATGGCCAAGACCCAGCAGGCCAAGGCGAAGATCCGGCAGTTCTTCAAAAAAGAGCTGCGAGGCGAGAACGTCGTCCGGGGCCGGGACATGCTGGAAAAAGAAGCCAGGCGCCGGGGCGTGGACTGGTACTCGCTCACGAAGCCGGAATATTATGAGGGCATTCTCAAGCGCTACGCGTTCTCCGAGCTGGACGATATTTACGGCGCAGTGGGCTATGGCGGCATTGCCAGCGCCTACGTGGTCAGCCGTCTTCTGGAGGAACAGCGCAAGTCGGAAACGCAGGCATTGCCCAAGGTGCAGGAGGTCAGCCGGGAGGAAGTCCAGAAGCAGCTTGGCAAGCCCACCCATGGCGTTTACGTCAAGGGCGAAAGCGGGATGCTGGTGCGTTTTGCCCGCTGCTGCAACCCGGTGCCCGGCGACGAGATCATCGGCTACGTGACCCGCGGCCGCGGCGTGACCGTCCACAAGGCGGACTGCACCAACGTTTCTGCCAGCGAGCAGGAGCGGATGGTGGAGGTCAGCTGGGCGGAGACGGGCACGGGCGCGGCGTTCAACGCGTCGGTACACATTATCGCCTACGATCACGTCAGTCTATTGGGCGAGCTGGCCATGTGCATCGGAAACATGGACATTCCCATTGTGGCAGTCTCTGCCAAGCGGGACGAGAAAAAAAAGACCAGCGTCATCACCATGGTGGTACAGGTCAAGGGTTTGGAGCAGGTCGACCGGATGTTTAAGCAGCTTCGCAAGCGCAGCGACATCATTGAAGTCTACCGCGCCGGAGGTTAAGCAGGGGTAGTACCCCTGCACCCCACACCGCGCCCATAGGGCGCGGAGCTGCTTGAGGGAAAGAAAGTTGGCCGGGGTTTTACCGCCGCTCGGCGACAGGCCTCGCGGCTCGCGGGCTTGGTATAGTTCCCTGCCGGTTGGCTTTGCTTGGCAGAACGAAAGAAAGAGTTGCTGCATTGTAATTAGAGAATCTTTTTCTGTGCGAAGCACAGAAAAGAGTGGGATTGCAAAGGGCAGCGCCCTTTGCTGCGGGGTTTGGGGGCGCATAGCCCCCAACGTCATCCCCCGGAAGGAGAAAGAACAATGCGCTGCGTGGTGCAGAGAGTGACGGAAGCTGCCGTTCGGATCGACGGCGAGCTGGTGGGGCAGGCGGGCAAAGGGTTCCTGCTGCTGATCGGCGTGGAGGTGGGCGACACCGCCGAGGACATGGACTACATTGCCCGCAAGGTGCCGAATCTGCGCATTTTTGAGGATGAGGACGGGAAGATGAACCGTTCCCTGCTGGACGTAGGCGGGGACATTCTGGCGGTGAGCCAGTTCACCCTGCTGGGCGACGCCCGGGGCGGACGGCGGCCCAGCTTTATCACGGCGGCGCGGCCCGAGGTGGCGGACTCGATGTATGAGGCGCTGGTGGAACGCTGGCGCGGGGAAGACATTCATGTGGAAACGGGCCGCTTCGGTGCGGATATGAAGGTCAGTCTGGTGAACGACGGGCCGGTCACGATTCTGCTGGACTCCCGGAAAATCCTGTAATACTGCCATATTTCATACTGCAATAGAGAAGGAACGCGGGTTTTGCGCGTCCGAAGGAGAAAGAAATGCCCAAGGTACAGATGGAACGGCTGACGGTGGGGGACATTGACGAAAACTGCTATCTGGCGGTCAATTCGGAAACGAACGAGCTGCTGGTGATCGACCCGGGGGCGGAGGCGGAGCGGATTTTTGCCGCCATCGGCCGCCGGAAGCCCCGGGCGGTGCTGCTGACCCACGGGCATTTCGACCACATCGGCGCGGTGGACGCGGTTTGCGAAAAGTACGGCATTCCCGTTTACATCCATGAAGCGGACGCGATCAAGCTGACGGACACCGAGGCCAACACGGGGGCGAAGTTCGGTCATCCCGTCACCGTACGGACGCAGCCCCGGCTCCTGCACGATGACGAGGAGCTGAATCTGGCCGGGATCGGCCTGAAGGTGTTGCACACGCCGGGCCACAGCAAGGGGAGCGTCTGCTATCTGCTGGAGGAAGATCAGGGCATTCTGACGGGCGATACGCTGTTCAAGGGCGGCTATGGCCGCTATGACTTTGCGGACGGCAGCTTCCACGAACTGAAGGAAAGCCTGCGGACGCTGTTTCACCTGACTCCCCAGATGACCGCGTGGCCGGGCCATGGAGAAGCGACCGTCGCCGGTCGGGACCGGGAGGAACAGGCATGAAGGACGCGGGGCAGGTCATTCTCCAAACGCCGCTGGAAGGGCTGGCCAACGAGCTTTGCGAGGTCGTGAAGCTGTTTTATCATATCGACGGATTTTCGGTGAACCCGGAGGCGGTCGAAGGGGAGTCTTCGCTGCTCATTCGGCACCGATTCGAACGCACGGGCATGGAATGCCGGTGCGGCTTTGCCGCAGGCGGGCAGCGGCAGGAAAAGACGCTGCTGCTGCCCACGGTGGAGCCGGAGCGGCAGGAGCTGATCGAAAAGCGGCTTATCAAGCGGCTGTGCAAGGTCACGCTGTACGAGCTGCTCAAGCGGCTGACGGGACAGCGGCCCCCGTGGGGATCGCTGACGGGTATCCGCCCCACCCGGCTGATCTACGAAGGGCTGGCAGACGGCCTGACCATGGACGAGGCCTGCGTCCGGGTGGAGCAGACTTTTGACGTGCTGCCGGAAAAGGTGGAGCTGCTCAGGGAGATCGTGGAGGTGCAGCGGACGCTGCCCGAACCCGGCCCGGAGGAAGCCGACCTGTATGTTTCCATTCCCTTCTGCCGCACGCGTTGCGCGTACTGCTCCTTCCCCGGCGAGGCCGTGGGCAAGGGCAAGCTGATCCCGCCTTATCTGGACGCGCTTCTGTGGGAACTGGAAGAAGCGGAAAAACTGTTCCATCAGGCGAAGCTGGGCCTGCGGGCGGTGTATGTGGGCGGCGGAACGCCCACTGCTCTGGCGGAGCCTGACTTTGCCCGCCTGATGGAGCAGGTCATGGAGCTGTTCCCCAACGCCCGGGAGTACACCGTGGAGGCGGGCCGGCCCGACACCATCACCCGGGGCAAGCTGGAAACCCTGAAGGGGCTGGGGGTCAGGCGCATCAGCATCAATCCCCAGACCATGAACGACGAGACTCTGCGCCGCATCGGCCGGGATCATACCTCCGCCCAGACGGAGGAAACCTTCCTGCTGGCCCGGGAATTGGGCTTCGAGGACATCAACATGGATGTGATTACGGGCCTTCCCGGCGAGGAAATGCCCCAGTTTGAGCACACCATGGACGAGATCCGCCGCCTTGCGCCGGACAGCCTGACGGTGCATACGCTGGCTATCAAGCGCTCCAGCCGTCTCAATCTGGAAAAGTACCCTCTGCCCGACGGCGACCTGACCGCCCGGATGGTGCGGCTGGGCGGCGAAACGGCCCGGGCGCTGGGCATGAAGCCCTATTATCTCTACCGGCAGAAATATATGGCGGGCCAGCAGCAGAACGTGGGCTACGCCACGGCGGGCAACGCCTGCCTGTACAATATCGACATGATGGAGGAGACCGGCTCGGTCATCGCCGTAGGGGCGGGGGCCATTTCCAAGCGGGTCTTCCCGGACCGGGAGCTGCGCATCGAGCGGGCCCCCAACGTCACCAACGTGGCCGTTTATATCGACCGCGTCGCGGAAATGGCGCGTCGAAAGGAGCATTTATTTCATTCATAAGGAGGAGACCCCATGAGCCGGAACATTCTCGTCGCCCTGGATCAGGGAACCACGTCCAGCCGGGCTATCGTCTTTGACGAAGCCGGGCGGATATTGGCCGCCCATGCCATCGAGTTCAAGCAACACTATCCCCAGCCGGGCTGGGTGGAGCACGACCCCGAGGACATTCTGAACACCCAGATCACCGCCCTGCAGAAGGCCGTGGAAATGAGCGGCGTGGAGGTGCAGGACATCGCCGCCATCGGCATCACCAACCAGCGGGAGACCACCCTCCTGTGGGAAAAGGACACGGGCCGCTGCGTTCACAACGCCATTGTCTGGCAGTGCCGCCGCACCGCTCCCTATGTGGAACGGCTGGTGAAGGAGGGCAAGGCCGACCTGATCCGCCGGAAGACCGGGCTGGTGCCGGACGCGTATTTCAGCGGCACCAAGCTGGCTTATCTGCTGGACACGCTGAACCTGCATGAGCGGGCGGAGCGGGGCGAACTGTGCTTCGGCACGGTGGACAGCTTCCTTTGCTGGAATCTGGTGGAGGGGCGGCCCCACGTGACCGACGCCACCAACGCCGGTCGTACCATGCTGTTCAACATCCACACCCAGACATGGGACGACGAGCTGCTCTCCATGCTGAACATTCCCCGGGCCGTGCTGCCCGAGGTGGTGGACAGCGCCCATGTGGTGGGCAACCTGCGCCCGGAAATTCTCGGACGGCCCATTCCCGTGGCGGCCATGGCGGGCGATCAGCACGCGGCGCTGTTCGGACAGGGCTGCTTTACGCCGGGCATGGTGAAAAACACCTATGGCACTGGCTGCTTTATGCTGATGAACACGGGCGACACGCCGATAGAAAGCCGCAATGGTCTGCTGACCACCATGGCGTGGCGGCTGAATGGCAAGCCCACTTATGCCCTGGAGGGCAGCGTATTCATGGGCGGCGCTACGGTGCAGTGGCTCCGGGATGAAATGAAGCTGATCTCTACCGCCGCCGAGAGCGAACAGATCGCCCAGAGCATCTCGGATACGGCGGGAGTCTTTCTAGTGCCCGCCTTTACCGGCTTGGGCGCGCCCTATTGGGATATGTACAGCCGGGGCACCATCGTGGGCATGACCCGTGGCACGGGCCGGGCCCACATCGTCCGGGCGGCGCTGGAGGCCATCTGCTACCAGAGCCACGATCTCTACAGCGCCATGGTGGCCGACCGGGGCGGCGAAAAGCCCGTCCAGATGAACGTAGACGGTGGCGCCAGCGCCAACGGCTTCATGATGCAGTTCCAGTCGGATATTCTGGGCATCCCCGTGGTGCGGCCTGTGGTGCTGGAGACCACGGCGCTGGGCGCGGCCCTGTTGGCGGGCATCGGCGTGGGCCTGTACGCCAGCAAGGAGGAGGCGGCCACCATGGTGAAGCCCGACCTGACCTTCCTGCCCCAAATGGACGCGCAAAACCGGGATCTGGCCCTGTACGGCTGGCACCGGGCCGTGGAGCGGGCCCAAAATTGGGTGGAAGTACGATAAAGCAAATCAAAACAGCGCTGCCGGATTTCCCTTCGGCAGCGCTGTTTTTCTATTTTCCGATTACATCGCCCGTTTAGCGGCGTCTTCAGCGGACCCTTCGGCTTCGGACTTGAGCTTGGAGAAGATCATCCGCCCGGCGCTGGTCTGAAGGACGGTGGTCACCACCACCGCGACCTGCTCGCCCACGTGGCGGCGGCCGTTCTCCACTACGATCATGGTGCCGTCGTCCAGATAGGCCACGCCCTGACCGGGTTCCTTGCCCTCCCGGACGATCTGCACCCGCAGTTCTTCACC
>ERZ824978.3000-NODE-3000-length-13478-cov-5.690457_pt1 | contig 13478 bp, 19 predicted proteins | sample MGYA00519860_ERZ824978 | MGnify/ENA primary metagenome ERZ824978 (study PRJEB31778, sample SAMEA3449184) | human gut metagenome | biome: human gut; feature: human-associated habitat; material: faeces | place: United Kingdom | collected 2010/2012 ... | reverse complement strand
CATCGAGCGCAAAGAAAATACATTCTGCCCAACCTGCCGGCTGGCGCGGAAGAAACAAGCACAGCGCCATTGGTGCCGTGTTAACGGCTACTCAAAATAATTTTATACAGTCCCAGCCGAGGGGCAAAGCTCGGCACATGAAAGGAGCAATTCATGGCAGAAATCAAGAATATTCCGGTCAGAAAATTATGGGCGCACCCCGACAACCCACGCAAAGACGTGGGTGACGTGACCGAACTGGCCGAGAGCATCAAAGTCAACGGCGTACTCCAGAACCTTACCGTTGTCCCGCTGATCGGGAACATCTCAAAAACGTGGGACGGAGAAAGCTATCGTGTTATCATCGGCCACCGCCGCCTTGCGGCCGCAAAGCTGGCCGGTTTAGAGGAACTGCCCTGCGCGGTGGTTGAAATGACAGAGCGGGAGCAGTTGAGCACCATGCTCACGGAGAATATGCAGCGGTCTGACCTGACCGTCTACGAACAGGCGCAGGGCTTCCAGATGATGCTTGACATGGGCGATACCGTCAAGGATATCGCAGAAAACTACGGTTTTTCCACTACCACTGTCCGGCGCCGCGTGAAGCTCTTGGAACTGGACAAGGAGAAATTCAAAAAGTCCGAGGAGCGCGGCGCCAGCATGTTTGACTATATGGAGCTGGATAAGCTGAAAAGCCCGCAGCGCAAGAATGAAATGCTTGACTACATCGGCACCGAGAATTTCAAGTACAAGCTGAAACAGGCCATTGATGCCGAAGCTGCAGAAGAACGCAGGGCTTCGTGGGTGGAACAGTTAAGTTCTTTTGCAACGCAGGTCACCGACAGAACCGGCTATAAGTTCGTCAGGAGTTTCTATGTCAACAACGAGGCCAAGGTGGATCGCCCGGAGGACGCAGATACCGTCGAGTATTTCTTCATCGTCGAAACGTACTATATCACGCTGATGGTCAAGGACACACCGACTACCCTCACCCCGGAAGAAGAAGCAAAAAGACGCGAGGAGCAGATGAAGCAGGAGCGCAAGAATGCTGCTGAAAAGGCACTGACCGAAGCCACCGCCCGCGCCTATGAGCTTCGCGCCGATTTTGTAGCCACCGTTTCCGCGACCGCTATCAAAAAACACCTTGCCGACATCGTGGCGCTGTGGGCATACGCCGAATACTGGGACGATACCGGCTGGCTCTCCGAAGATGGGATCGCACAGGCCACCGGCGTTGAACCTCCTGCCGAGGAAGATGACAACGACGAAGACGATGCCGAATTTACGCTTCAGGCCGTGACCGATGCAATCAGCAAGACGCCTGAAAAGGCACTTCTGCGAATGATCTATGTGCGCCTAGGCGACCGCAAATCCGAGGGCTATTTCCGCAGCTACTGGAACAGCTGCACTATGCAGCATGAGGAAAATGAGAAACTGGATCGCATCTATGCGCTGCTTGCCAAACTGGGCTATGAAATGTCCGACGATGAAAAAGCGCTCCAGAATGGAACACACCCGCTCTTTACAGAGCAGGACACGCAGACGGAGGATTCCGATGATGAGTGACGTTTTGACCGAGATGTGCGTTTTGGGCGGCTGTACCGCCCATCGCGCCATCACTGATGCCTGTAAGCATTGTGGGAATTATCGCTCTGAGATCGAGCGTCGCCGGGCACTTCCTCTGATGGATGGCGGCGACGGTCTGAGATCCAAGTGTGTTTCTCAAAATTCGCAGACGCAGGCAATGAAAGGAGACCGTCATGAGCCAGAGACGTGAAAAGCGGAAACGCCGCGAGCGGCGCCGGGAATATGCGCTGGAACTCCAGTGCTGGCAGCAGAATGAGCCGCCGAAGATCCTGCTCTGGCGCTGGCGCAAATGGTATCGCTCGAAGCCGACGTTGAAGGACGGCGGGCATTGGAGCGTGAAAGGCACGTGGAGGATGTTCTATGATTAAGACACTTCTACTCGGAATCGGAGCTATAGGACTTGGCTTGACTCTTGCGCTTCTGCTCATCTTCACCTACATAGGGATTCGGGAGCTTATTTTCGAATTGCGGATGAAAAAGGTTATGCGCTCTCTCAATACACCAGAGGGCAAGCGGAAGCTCGACGATCTTTTGGACGCAGTAAGCCGCGAAACTGGCCTGCCGAAGTGGGCGCTTTCCTGTGGAGCCGATGAGTTTGGCAACATCATCGTTTCACCAAAATCACCCGATGCTCATATCGAACAATACGAAATGGAGGATGAAAACAATGGCCGCTTGTAAGGCGTGTATGGCTGCACTCATCTGGATTAAGACACCGGCCGGGAAATCTATCCCCTGCGATGCTACCCCGCGCTACTACATCGAAAAGCCGCGCGTCGGCAGCAAGAAAATTGTCACCCCAAACGGACAAGTGCTTTCGTGCGAATACACGGAAGACCCAGCCAAAGCAACCGGCGTAGGCTATGTGCCGCATTGGGCAACCTGCCCCTACGCTAGACAGTTCAGGAGGAAGCAGAATGGATAAGCTCACATGGTACGACAATGACGGGCGGATTATGTGCCGCCGCGGATATGAGGTTGCGTTGGCTCGTCTGGCTTCTTACGAAGCTACGGGGCTGACACCGGAGCAGGTGGTGAACGCCAAGACCATCATCGAATCCGCATTTGCGGATGATGTATCGAAAGCCGAACGAATCAGAAAGCTGCTGGTTGCTGATAAAAATGGCCGTGTCTTGATTCTGCCGTGCAAAGTTGGTGATGCAGTGTGGTTTGCGCGATCTGTATTTAGGAAGGTAGACAGCCCAATAGAAGCCACAGTGACAGGGTTCGCAAGTTACGGCACAACCGGCGAGCTTATATACACAACAATGACTGTAGAAGGTCAGATAACGAGAAGATTTCTGGAACATCAAATCGGCAAAAGCGCATTTCTCAGTTTTGAAGAAGCCGAGCGGGCTTTGGAGGGACAGAGGGATGTCTAAACCGAAAAAGTTGGGTATGCCAGCCGCCTATACCTCAAATGCCAGAGCTGATTTCCTGCGCCGCCCGAAAGCGGCAGAGCGTCGGAAATGGGCTGTCGCAAGCGATGATCGGCTGGCACGTATGGAGCAGAAACGGATGGAACGGGGAAAAGGAGGACATGAACAGTGACCAGAAAACGCGCAGTTAAGCTGCTGATGGCCCGCGGATATAGCCGCAACCGGGCAAACAGGATTATGCAGAGCAAGGCGCCAGGTGACAGCAATCTCCGGGCATACAGAACATATCTTCGCTGCGATAGTGTCTGCGATACCATTGCTCAACTCTCACGTCGTTTTTTCAAATGTCTTGTTTCCGCAAACGCTCTCACCGAAGCCCTGCTCTTTATGGGTGAGGCGTTGGCTGGGAGGTGACGGCATGAAGCGAAAAAGAGCTTTAAAAATACTGATGGGCGCTGGCATGAGTAGAAACGACGCCAGCCGGTTTATCCGAGAACCTTTTGCGGTTGAGAACGATGCCAAAGTTTTCGTCGGTCTATACAGAATGGCGGTCAGGAAATCTCACGTGCATATCATGGCCGATGGCGACAAAACGTTCATTCGTTTCATTCCGAAGAACAAGCGGCCACGTTGCTACTTCAACACGCATCTCGAATGCCCCGCAGACCGCGTTTGCACGATTTGCCGAAATCTCAATTCCCAAGGTAGGGGGTATTGCGATGCCGAGGATTGATGAATTGACCTGCCGGTTTTGCGGTGCGGACAGCCGCTGCAAAGTTGAGGAAGTATATCTGCGTCCAAGAACACCGCCCATGTTTTGCGTCAGGTGTTATAATTGCAATAGAGTGGGCAAGCCGAAAGGTACGAAGAAGACTGCGATCCGCGCGTGGAAGAAGACGAAATAACGATGGAAAGGGGCGGCACACATGACTCTGGCGGAACTGAATGGGCATCTTGATCTTGTCCAGCAGCTTCAGAAAACGGAAGAACTGCTTCAGGGCTTGTGGAATGCTGCCGTTCCCGGGGCGCAGAAGCTGGATGGAATGCCGCACGCCTCCGGCGTCAATGACAAGGTCGGCGTCCTCGGCGCGGAGATCGCGGACATGGAGACGCAGCGCGACGCGCTGAAAGAACAGATTGCCAGAAGTGAGGAAACGATTGCTGTCTGGATCGCCGGAATCGAGGACAACACCACACGCCTTGTATTCCGGCTGCGTTTCATCCGAGGTATGCCGTGGAAGGTAGTTGCAAGTGTGCTTGGCGGGCGAAATTCCGAGGATGGCGTCAAGTCCATATGTTATCGCTTCCTCGGAACTTGCCCCGCCATGACGCGCGCTGACGCGCTGTGACGCTTGCAATCACCCCTAAGATGTGATTTCATGTAAACTGTAAAATTCCAAATCAAGCCGGGCGGCGCTCCTGATCGGGGGCGCTGCTCATTTTATTCGGAAGGAGGACTTGCCTCCACGATGCTCCTTGCGTGGAGGATGGCTCGAACCTGCGGCGTATCGCCAACGCTGCCGGCTGCGGGTACATCGAAAAAAAGGAGGAAACCCTATGTTGCTCACATGAGCGGCGCGGGGTCAGCAGCAATGATCTACTTGCAAAACAACGTATTCGATGAAGCATTGGAACGGCTGCGGATGATCTTCGACGGCCACGACGATGTGATCGTCAGCATGTCCGGCGGCAAGGACAGTACGGTTCTTTTCCGCATGGCGCTTATGGTTGCGCAGGAGCGCGGGCGTCTGCCGCTCAAGGTATTCTGGCTCGATCAGGAAGCTGAGTGGCAAGCGACGGTGGACTATATGCAGCACATCATGGAGCTGCCCGAAGTCACGCCGTACTGGTATCAGATCCCCTTTGAATTCACAAACACGCTCTCCCCAGAGAAGAATTTCATCAGTGTTTGGAATCCGGAGGACAAAGCGATCTGGATTCACCCGCAGCACCCGCTCTCCATCAAGGAAAACCCCAGCAGCGAAAACCGATTCCATGAGCTTGTCAACGTCCTCCCGTCCTACTGCACCGATTCTGAGAATTGTGCCGTGCTGGTGGGAATGCGCATGACGGAAAGCCTGAACCGGCGCGTTGCTATCACGCAGCATGAAGCCCGATACAAAGGCGTGACGTGGTGCAAGAAGAAAGTTGGCAGGTGTCAGGTGTTCTGGCCGATCTACGATTTCACCAACGATGACATCTGGACAGCCATTGCCAAGAATCACTGGGCGTATAATCGCGTCTACGATCTGCAATACCAGTGGGGCTTGGCCAAGGAGGCCATGCGCGTCTCAGCACTCATCCACGAAACCGCCTGGCACTCAATCGAAATGCTGCAGGAGTTTGAACCGGACACCTACAACAAATTCATCCGTCGCGTATCTGGCGTCGGCACGTTCGCCCATACCTTCGACAGCGGCGACATCATCCCGCGCCAGCTCCCCTTTGCGTTCCGTTCGTGGCAGGAATACCGCGACTATCTGCTTGCCAATATCGTGAAGCCCGAATACCACGAGCTGTTCCGAAACCGCTGGAAGAATCAGACCGGAGACGAATGGTATCGTGTCCATGTCAAAGAGATCGTCCTGAATGATATTGATGGCACGAACAACGCAAATGCCCGCTCCCGTTTCCGCATCCGGGAAAAGGCTCCCACCTATCGCAAACGCGACGCCGCGCAGTTTGAGCAATATATGGGCAGCAAGAAATGATTTCAGATCAGCCCATTCATCAGGTCGAGTGGATACCCATTGAAAAGGTCCACGCAAACGACTACAACCCCAACAGTGTCGCCACGCAGGAGATGAAGCTGCTTTATCGCTCCGTCAAAGCGGACGGCTACACGCAGCCCGTCGTTACCATCTACGACGAAAAGAAAGATCGGTATGTTATCGTCGACGGCTTCCACCGATACAGCATCATGCGCAGATTCAAAGACATCTACGCTTCATGCGAGGGGAAGCTGCCCTGTGTTGTGCTTCATGGCAAGACCATGAATGATCTCATGGCCTCGACCGTTCGGCACAACCGTGCCAGAGGCAAGCACTCCATTAACGGTATGTCCAATATCGTCATGGAAATGCTGATGAACGGCGCGACCGATCTGCAGGTCTGCAATGAGCTTGGCTTAGAGCCGGAAGAGCTGGTGCGCCTCAAGCACATCACCGGCTATGCGAAGCTCTACGAAAACAATTCATTCACACGCGCTGCAATCTCCGAGAATCAGGCGCGTCAGCTTCAGAAGTATCGAAAGGAGGCTGGCACTGATGGAGATTGTTAATCAGATCGTGATGAAGAAGATTTCCGAGATCAAGCCGTATGTCCGCAATCCCCGGAAGAACGATAAGACCGTCAACCTGCTCGTTGAGATCATCCCAAAGGTCGGCTTCAATGTGCCGCTTGTCATCGACCGCAACGGCGTTATTGTCAAAGGTCACGCCCGATATGCTGCTGCCATTCGGCTCGGCATGGAGGAAGTGCCATGTGTCGTGACAGACGCAGACGAAGAAACGATCAAGCTCGACCGCCTGGCAGACAACCGTATTTCTGAGTTCTCGGAGTGGATCAACGATGAGCTGCTCCACGAGATCGACATGCTCAACCTTGACTTTGATTTTGACCTTGAGTCCCTTGGCTTCCCAGCTCCCAGCGATGACTTTGATGCCGACGCTCTTTTCGATGATGGGGTGGTCGGTGAATCCGAAGAGGATCGTCGTGCCAGATACCAAGCCTATCTGGATAACGCCGCAAAGGAAGAAGCACAGAATGTTGTAATCACCACGCAGGAGCAGGTAGACCGCGCCAAAGCGTCCGCTCTGAGCGTGGCTGAGAAGCCGCCTAAGTATGCCAAGGTTGTTTGCGAGCACTGTGGCCATGTCATGTTCATCAAGGAGGGCGATGCAGTTTTCTCCACCGAACAATCGTAGCCCCGGTAATTATTTGTAAGGGCTGGGTGGGTATGCAGCCAATCCCCTGTCAAATCCGTACAGATGTGAGGCGATAAACGATGCAAGAACAAGAGAAGATTCCTGTCTGGGTGCAGATCGTCAATGGAAAGACGGTGTGCATCTGCCATCGAGGGCGCAAAGGCTGCAAGAAGCCCTGTGAAAAGGACGTTGTCACGCGCGATAAGTTTGCTGGGTGGCAGGGTATCATGCGTCGTGATCGATTCGGCCGCTGAAAAGGTACTGTCGGGAGGGGGCGGCATCTGTTGCGGGCTCGACGACCCCAAATTTCGCCTAGTTAGTTCTACGTTTTTTTGGTAATTTCGTTACGATTACCGCTGGAATGTGCGCAGGTATCGACGCAGATACCGCGCATTTTTCATACCACAGCGCGGGTGAGGCATACCGCGCTGACCTCCTAAGTTCATATGACCACATCGGGGTAAGGGTCACGCCCGTGCAGCACGGGTGCTGCGGTGCAATTCCGCTGAGCCCCATCAGAAAAAGCGTGAAAGGAGCTTGCTATATGGCTGAAACGAGACTCAAGATTGATGCTGAGGCGGAAGTCAGCACGACAGAGCTTGCCGCGATCCTCGGCGTGACAGCACGCCGGGTGCAGCAGATGGCGCAGGACGGCACGATTATTCCCGTCAGGCGCGGCTACTTCCAGCTCGGCGACGCTGTTCAGCGATATATCAATTTCCTTTCCAAGCCGCAGATCAGCGAAGCCGAGCAGAAGCTGGAAACAGCAAAACGGCAGTCTGAAGCACAGCTCAAGTTATCCAAAGCCCAGCTTGCAAAAATGGAGGTCGAGGAGCTGAAAGGAAAGCTGCACCGCTCGGAAGATGTGGAGGGCTTCACGGAAGACCTGATCTACACCATCCGCGGCGCGCTGCTGTCGCTTCCGGGACGGCTGTCCGTTGACGTCACCGCCGCGCAAAGCCCCGCCGAAGCTGCTGAGATCATCCGCAAGGAAGTCCATAAGGTCATGCGGGAGCTGGCAGCGTATCACTATGACCCTGAAAAATATGCAGAAAAGGTGAACGAGCGGCGCGACTGGAGTAATGCGGGGCGCAGCTATGACGAAGAATGAGGCATCGACTGATGCGCTGAAAAAAGCCGAAGCTGAACGTCAAGCCAGACGACGCGGAGCGGCGCGTCTGAATAGAGCCATGCGAAAGGCTCTGTCCGGCATGACGCCGCCAGACGATCTCACGGTATCCCAGTGGGCAGAAGCCAAGCGCCGCCTTTCAGCTGAAAGCGCAGCCGAGCCCGGACCTTGGCGCACAGAGCGCACGCCTTATCTGCGCGAGCCGATGGACGCTTTTACGGACCCAAAGGTTCGGCACATCGTCATGGTGGCCGCATCGCAGGTCGGCAAGTCCGAGTTTCTGAATAACTGCATCGGCTACATCATTGACGAGGACCCCGGCTCTATTCTGTTCATTCATCCCACAACCATCGACGCGCAGGAATATTCCAAGCTCCGTATCGCGCCGATGCTGCGCGACAGCCCGGCTCTGCGGCAGAAGATCGCCGCGCCGAAAAGCCGCGACTCTCACAATACGATTCTCCAAAAGGCCTATCCGGGCGGCATCCTTACGATGTGCGGCTCGACCGAGGCACACGCGCTGGCATCAAAGCCTATCCGCTATGTGTTCGGCGACGAACGCGACCGATGGGCAACGAGCGCCGGCAATGAGGGCGATCCGTGGGATCTGGCAATGGCCAGGCAGACCACGTTCTATAATGCGAAGGCCGTCGAAGTATCAACTACGACGATCAAAAATGCCAGCGCCATCGAATCTGCCTACTACACAGGCACGATGGAGCGGTGGAACTCCAAATGCCCGCATTGCGGCGAGTACCACGAAATCCGCTGGTCTGATATTCGCTTTGAGTACGACGAAATCATCGTCTCTCACAAGAAGACCTACAAGGTCAAGAAGGTGTACTACACCTGCCCCGGCTGTGGCTGCATTTCCACGGAAGCGGAGATGAAACGCGCCCCGGCAAAATGGATTGCCGAGAATCCGGAAGCCTACGGCCAAGGAACCCGTTCTTTCTGGCTGAACGCTTTCGTCAGCCAGTGGGCTTCGTGGGAATCTATCGTCCTGAAATATCTCAATGCGCTTGGCAGCACGAAAAAGATGCAGGTCGTTTTCAACACCTGCTTCGGTGAGCCGTGGGAAGACCGCGGCGACATTGAGGATGAGGATTCGCTGCTCGCTCGCCGCGAGGACTACGGCAAGGACAAAAACGGCGAGCCGGTCGAGCTGCCGCCGGGCGTCCTCGTTTTGACGGCTGGCGTTGATACGCAGGATGACCGCATGGAGTATGAGATCGTCGGGCACGGGTTCTTCGGCGAAACATGGGGCATTGAAAAAGGAATCGTCATGGGGCGCCCGGATGATGATGCCACATGGAACAAACTCGATGAAGTTGTGTTCGACCGCGTGATGCGTTTTGAGAACGGCGTCGGCCTGCGGGTGTCTATGTCCTTCGTGGATGAGGGCGGTCACTTCACGCAGAGCGTTCGCGCTCAATGCAACGCCAGAATCAGCAAGAAGGTATTCTGCATCAAAGGTATGCCAGGACAGGATAAGCCCTATATCTCGCCGCCGAAAAAGCAGAAGATCTTCGTCAATCAGATCGCTGTCGGCACCTGCTGGCAATATCAGCTCGGCGTCGATTCCGGAAAGGAAATCATCATGGATAATCTGCGCGTACAGACGCCCGGACAGAAATATTGCCATTTCCCGAAGCGCGACGATTACGGTAGCGCCTATTTTGCGGGTCTGCTGTCGGAAACGAAGGTTTATGATCCGAATAAGAAGCAGCCATGGTCGTGGAAGAAGATTCCCGGACACGAGCGCAACGAGCCTTTGGACTGTCGCAACTACGCGCTGGCCGCGTTCAAGGCTCTGCCCAAGAATCTTGATGAGATTGACCGCCAGATCAAGGCCGCCTCCGGTGTCCGTGTGCCTGCTCCGCCCTCGGCGAACATCACACCGCCGAAGCGCCGCACGGCGCAGCGCGGCAGGCAGAAATACTACGACGATTGGTAAGGAGCGTGTTTTATGGCAAGCAGAATCATCATTGAGAAGCGGCTTGCGTTCCGCGAAGCGGCGCTTGAAAAGCTCTACGACGCATACACGGCGCTGGTAGACGGCGGCGTAAAATCCTACATGATCGATGACCGGCAGCTCACCCGTTTTGATCTCCCGGCGCTGTCTGAGGAAATTAAGCAGATGGAGAACGAGATCGATCAACTGACCTCGGAGCTGAACGGCAGCAAGCGCCGCAAGGCATTCGGCGTCATCCCCCGCGATTGGTGACCTTTTTCGTGAGGCCACGAAAATGATAAATACAGCAATTCGCCCGAAAGGGCTTTTGCACGGACAGTCTGACGGAGTTTTCTCCTTTCGCCGCCAGACCGTCCGTTTTCTATTTCACAGGAGGCGAAAGCATTGAGCAAGAGAAATCACAGCCGGAGCGCTGCTCCGTATGCCAAGGGCTATAGCGAAGCCGGCGCGAGCGTCACCCGGCGCGCGCTCAAGGGGTTCACCCCAGACAGCGGTTCGCCAAACGAAGATATTAACCGCAACAACGCCACGCTGCGCCAGCGGTCGAGAATGCTTTATATGGCGTCGCCCGTGGCCACGAGCGCCATCAACACCAACCGCACAAAGGTTGTCGGCACAGGCTTGACGCTGAAAGCGACCGTCGACCGCGACCTGCTGGGGCTTTCTCCGGAGGCGGCAAAAGAATGGCAGCACAAAGCCGAGATGGAATTTCGGCTCTGGGGCGGTAAAAAGCAGAACTGCGACGCGCTCGGCCTGAACAACTTCATGGCTCTGCAGCAGCTCGCGCTCAAATCGTGGCTCATGTCCGGAGACGTGTTTGTCCTGGTGAAGCGTTACCCGGCGGCGCCGCTGAATCCCTATTCTATGCGGTTGCACGTCATTGAAGCAGACCGCGTTTCCACACCTACCAACTTCAGCGGAGGCTACACCTACGGCAGCTTCATGGATGCCGTCGTTCCGGATGGGAAGCCCGGCGCCGGTCACCGCGTTTTCGACGGCGTGGAGGTCGACAAAAACGGCCGCGTCGTTGCCTATTACATCAGTAACACCTATCCGCACCAGATCACGACCGAGAAACAGGAATGGACGCGCGTCCCGGCCTACGGCGAGCGCACCGGCCTGCCGAATATCCTGCACATCATGGACAGCGAGCGCCCCGATCAGTACCGCGGCGTTCCGTATCTGGCACAGGTTATTGAGCCGCTGCTGCAGCTTCGCCGCTACACGGAATCGGAGCTGATGGCGGCGCTGGTGCAGAGCTTCTTTACGGCATGGATTGAAACGGAAACCGATCCGTCCGGTACGCCATTCAATGAAGTCGGCACAGGAGACATTGCCGGCGTTCCGACTGCCAGCCCGGATGGTGCTGGTGCAAGCAATATCTCCGACGATCCCAACGAGTACGAAATGGGGCCGGGTACGGTAACGCACCTTGCTCCCGGCGAGAAAGTCAACTTTGGCAGTCCGAACATCCCGACCGCAGGGTTTGAGACGTTCGTGAAGACAATTTGCCGCTTGGTCGGCTCGGCGTTGGAACTGCCTTATGACGTACTCATCAAGGAATTCAACAGCTCCTACTCTGCAAGCCGCGGTGCGCTGCTGGAAGCATGGGAAGCGTTCAAAATGCGCCGGTCTTGGTTCGTGAACGACTTCTGCCAGCCGATCTACGAGCTGTTCATGGCCGAAGCTGTTGCGCTCGGACGCATCAATGCTCCGGGCTTCCACGCAGATCCGCTCTTGCGCGAGGCGTGGTGCGGCGCTCGCTGGATTGGCCCCGTTCAGGGTTCCCTCGACCCGAAGAAGGAGGCCGAGGCCGCTCTGATGCTGACCAACCGCGCCATCAAGACGAACGATCAGGTCACGCGCGAAATGTCTGGCGGCGACTGGGAAGAAAATGTCGATCAGCTTGCACGTGAAAATGAATTGCTCGCAGCCATCGGGAGCGTACAGAAGCCAGCAGAAAACACACCGCCTGCGAGCGGTGAAGAGTGAAGGAGGAATCGGGCATGAAAACGAAAAATGCGCCGGCTATTTCGATCAGCAAAAAGGTCTATACCATGGCCACTACGGATGAATCTGGCAGCTCGGCCGAGATCACCATGTATGGCGACATCTATGAGCAGCAGCCGACAAACTGGTGGGGCGAACCCATCGAGGGGCAGTACATTCTGCTCAGTGAGTTTTTGGAGGACCTCAAGCAGATTTCTTCCTGCAAGAACATCACAATCCGCATGAACAGCTACGGTGGCGACGCCGGAGCCTCAAATATGATTCATAACCGCCTGCGGGAGCTTTCCCGGAGCGGCGCAAAGCTCACCTGTATTGTGGACGGCGTAGCCATGTCGGGCGGCAGCATCATCATGTGCGCCTGCGATACGGTCAAGGTCAATCCGTCCAGCATCATTATGATTCACAAGTGCTGGCAGTTTCTTTTCGGCGGCTATAACGCCGATGAGCTGCGGGAGCAGGCTACGCAGCAGGACGCATGGGATAAGATGCAGTCCGAGGTCTACAAGCGAAAAACCGGGCTTTCCGAAACAGTCATCATGCACATGATGGCAGATACAACCTACATGACAGGTCGTGAGGCCATCGAAAAGGGCTTCGCGGATGAACTGATTGAAGATGCCGAGCCTGTCGGTATCGCCGCCAGCGCGGATGGGCGCAGCCTGTTCGTGCGCGGCAAGCAGTTTCACCTCGCTCCGGGCATGTTTGCCCCGGACAACATTCCTACGGTCGATTCCGAGGCAGCGGCCCCGGTTGAGGCGAATAAAAACAAGCCGGAGAATCCCGGCGAAGAAGGAGGAAACTCTATGACACTGGAAGAGCTCCGGGCAAAATACCCGGACGAAATTGCTCAGGCTGAAGCTGCTGCACGGGCCGCTGTCGATCACACCGAAGCGGTCAATGCGGCGGTTCAGGCCGAACGGGAACGGATGCAGGAAATTGACGAAGTCGCCAGCCTGCTCGATCCTGCCGACGTGCGCGAAGCCAAGTACGGCGAAAAGCCTTGCACCGCCGCCGATCTGGTGATGGCTGACGCGAAGAAGCGCGCAAAGCAGGGCAAGAAATTCCTGTCCGACCTCAAGGACGATGCCGACGAGTCCAACGCCGAAGACGTTGGCGCAACGCCTCCCCCTGCTGAGGAAGAGGAAGAAGACGATGACGCGAAGAAGACCCCGGAAGCGCGGCTGGCCGATGCAAGGGCCAAGGTTTCTGCGCTGTTCGGCAAGAAGGAGGGCTAAGCTATGACGAACCTGAGCAAGAAACTCGGTGAGATGAATTTCGACGGTCTGTTCACGGACGTCGTGCCTGCCGTTCAGGTACGCGGCGGCACCATTCGCAAACAGACCACTTCTGCCGTCACACTCAAGCGCGGCACGATTCTCGCAAAATCCTACGGCACGGCTGACGACGGCAAGCTGGTGGTGCTGGGTACTGCGGCTGTCAGCAACGAAACGCTGACCCCCGATTGCATTCTGTGTGATGACATCGAGGTCGGC
>ERZ824978.2996-NODE-2996-length-13483-cov-7.680891_pt1 | contig 13483 bp, 12 predicted proteins | sample MGYA00519860_ERZ824978 | MGnify/ENA primary metagenome ERZ824978 (study PRJEB31778, sample SAMEA3449184) | human gut metagenome | biome: human gut; feature: human-associated habitat; material: faeces | place: United Kingdom | collected 2010/2012 ... | reverse complement strand
AAAAAACGTCCCTGACCGCTTTTAACGGTCAGGGACGTGTCAGAACGTGTTACCACCCTGCTTTCGCCGCCGGTCGCCCGGCGGCGCTCAGTGCCTTTCGGTGAAAAGGCCGCGCCGTAACGTGACGCCGCCGTCCCGCCCTGTTCAGGCGGGAAGCTCCGAGGCCAGTATAACGAAGCGCCCCCACCGGCTCACACCAGCCGCCGGCTCTCTTTCGGCGGACCTGCCCCGTCTTTTCCTCTTCATCGCTTTTTGACAATATCGCATTCTATTGTATCGCTTTTTCCCCGCTTGTCAACCCCTGTTTTTCTCGTACAGGCCGGTGGGCATCCGCAGGGGCGGATGGCACTGTCCGCCCCCGGCGCGCTCATTCGTGATCGTCCACCACACCGGTCAGATCCACCGGCCTGCCGTCCTGCCACAGCCGCTCCAGGCCGTAGAACGCCCGGGCCTCCTGGTTGAACACATGGATGGCGATGCAGCCGTAATCCAGCAGCACCCACGTGCCGCCGCGGTAGCCCTCCCGGTGCAGCGGCTCTTCCCCGGCCTCCTCCGTCAGCACCTTCTCCACGTTGTCCACCAGCGCGTTGATCTGCGTGTTGGACGAGCCGGTGGCCAGCACAAAATAGTCCGCCAGTGTGGTCAGCTCCGCGATCTCCAGCACGCGGATCTCCTTGCCCTTCTTATCCGACAGCGCCTTGGCCGCCAGCAGTGCCAATTCCTTCGGTGTTTTCATCGTATCCCTCTTTTCAGTAGATAATCCCGCGCGTCGCGGGTCAGATGGTGGACAGGATTGCCCATCTCCTCCATCTCCTGTATGGTCATGGTCAGGCCCATCAGCAGGCCCTTGTCCAGGTCCTCGTAAACCGTTTTCCGCAGCTCGTTCACCCCGGGAAAATCCCGTGTAGGCTCGATGTAATCCGCCAGATAGATGATCTTCTCCAGCCGCGTCATGTCCGGCTTTCCCGTGGTGTGGTAGAGGATGGCGTCATACACCGCGTCCTCCACGCCGAACACATCCCTTGCGATGGCCGCACCGGTCTTGCTGTGCAGCAGCTTCAGCGCCTTTTGCTCCAGCTCGTCCAGCATGATGCCGTACTTTTCGCACAGCGCCAGCTGCTGCGCCATGTCCAGCTTCTTCGTGCAGTCGTGGAGCAGCGCCGCGATCCGGGCCTGTGTCTCGTCGCCGCCGTAGCGCCGCACCAGCCGCACCGCCTCCTGCTCCGTCCCCAGCACATGGGGCATCCGCTTGGGCTTGAGATAGCTCAGCGCGATGGGCCGCAGCTCGTCCGGTGTCAGTCCCGTCAGCGCCTTGCGCGTGCCGTACAGATGCTCCCGCAGCACATAGCCGTACACCGCCGGCGGCAGCAGGTCGCTCCCCTGCCCCGCCGCCAGTGCGGCCCGCACCTCCGTGGAGGACAGCTCCCGCACCTCCGGGTTCTGCACGATCCGGATCTGCGCGCCATACGCCCGCTCCAGCCGCGCCTTCTGCGCGGCGAAGGCCGCGCTCTCGTCCTCCGCCTCCCGGCTGAAGGGTGCGATACGGGCCAGGGCCATGATCTCCTCCGGCGCGTGCCACGTCTGCAAGCTCAGGAACATATCCGAGCCCATCAGCAGCCACAGCGTGTCCTCCGGGTGCTCTCGCCGCAGCGCCGCCAGCGTGTCGGAGGTATAGCTGGGCCCGCTCCGGCGCAGCTCCCGGTCGCTGACCTCCGCCCGCTTACCCAGCTCCACCGTAGCCAGCGCCGCCATCTCCAGCCGCTGCTCCGGCGACGCGCTGCCCTCCGGCAGCGCCTTATGGGGCGGCACGCGATCCGGGATCAACACCAGCTTATCCAGCCCCAGCTGCTCCATGGCCGCTCTCGCCGCCGTGATATGTCCCCAGTGGGGCGGGTCGAACGTCCCGCCGTATATGCCTATGTTCATACGTTCTTCCTGGCCTTGACCAGCTCGATCTTCCGCTTGCTCTTATCGTGCTGCATCCGATACAGCACGAATTTGCTGCCGATGACCTGCACCACCTCGCACCGGGCGGCCACCGCCAGCTCCTCCGCCGCCTCCCGGGCGGTGAGCATGGAGTTCTCCAGCACCCGGCCCTTGATCAGCTCCCGGGCCTCCAGCGCGTCGCTCACCTGCTTGACCAAATTATCGCCGATGCCGTCCTTGCCCACCTGCACAATGGTGTCCAGGTCGTTGGCCAGCCCCCGGAGCTGAGCCCGCTGCTTACTTGTCAGTTCCATATTCGTTCTTCTCCAAATACTCTTTCAGATTGGCGGCAAAGGCCCGCAGGGCGATGCCGCGGTGTGATATGGCGTTTTTCTCCTCCGCCGTCAGCTGGGCGAAGGTCTTGCGCAGGGACGGCACGAAGAACACCGGGTCGTAGCCGAACCCCCGCTCCCCCATGGGTGCGAAGGCGATCGTCCCCGGGCACTCGCCCTCCGCCGTCAGCTCGTCTCCGTTGGGGAACGCGCACACGATGGACGTGTGGAAATGCGCGCTGCGGTCCGTTGCGCCCCGCAGGTTCTGCAGCAGCAGCCGATACCGGGCCGCGTCGTCGTCCAGCCCGCCGTACCGGGCGGAATACACCCCCGGCGCGCCGCTCAGCCAGTTGACGCACAGTCCGGAGTCGTCGGCGATGGCCGGCAGTCCGCTGGCGTCGCGGATAGCCCGGGCCTTCAGCGCCGCGTTCTCCGCGAACGTCGTGCCCGTCTCCTCCACGTCCACGGTGATGCCCAGTTCGCCCGGCGTTACCACTTCCACACCCAGCTCGCCCAGCACCTCCTGCATCTCCTTGATCTTTCCCTTGTTGTGGGAGGCCAGTACAAACTTCATTCCAATTCACCTATGATCTCTTTCTGCTTCGCCTGCAATTCCCGGTTTCCCTTGGCACACAGCGCCACCAGTGATTGCTGCTCGTCCACGGTGAAGGCTCTCCCCTCTCCCGTGCCCTGTATTTCAATGATCTCGCCCCGCTCGTTCATCATGCAGTTCAGATCCACCTGCGCCCGGCTGTCCTCCTGATAGGGCAGGTCCAGCACCGCTGTGTCCTCCACGATCCCGGCGGACACGCCGGACACATAATGTATCACCGGCATTTTCTCCACCGCGCCCTGCTCCACCAGCCTCCGGCAGGCCAGCGCCAGCGCCACGAACCCGCCGGTAACGGATGCCGTCCGCGTGCCTCCGTCGCCCTGCAATACGTCGCAGTCCACGGTGATGGTCCGCGGCCCCAGCCGCTCCAGGTCCACCGCCGCCCGCAGGCTGCGGCCGATGAGCCGCTGGATCTCCGCGCTGCGGCCCGACAGCTTCAGCTTGTCCACATCCCGGCGGCTTCTCTCCCGGTTGGCCCGGGGCAGCATGGAATACTCCGCCGTGACCCAGCCGTGGCCCTCCGGCACGTGGGGCGGCACTTTGTCCTCCACCGAGGCGTTGCACAGCACCACCGTGTCGCCGCAGCGGATCAGCACGCTGCCCTCTGCGAATTTCGTAAAGCCCGGCGTGATCTCCACAGGCCGCAGCTCGTCAAACGCCCGGCCATCCGCTCTTTTCATCCCGCCGCCTCCTTATATCATGTCCTGCACGAATTCTTTGGCGTCAAAGGGCTTCAGGTCGCCGATGCCCTCGCCCACTCCCACGAATTTCACCGGCACGTTCAGCTCCTGGGCGATGGCCACCACGATACCGCCCTTGGCCGTACCGTCCAGCTTCGTCAGGATGATACCCGTCAGGCCCGCCGTCTCCTTGAACGTCCGCGCCTGGATCAGCCCGTTCTGCCCCGTGGTGGCGTCCAGCACCAGCAGCGTCTCGCAGCTGGAGTCGGGGCACTCCCGGTCGATGATCTTCCGCAGCTTGGCCAGCTCGTTCATCAAATTCTGCTTGTTGTGCAGCCGTCCCGCCGTGTCGCACAGCACCACGTCCGTGCCCCGGGCCTTGGCCGCCTGCAAAGCGTCGAACAGCACCGCGCCGGGGTCAGCCCCCTCGTGCTGCCGCACGATGTCCACGCCGGCCCGCCCGGCCCATATCTCCAGCTGGTCCGCCGCCGCCGCCCGGAACGTGTCCCCGGCGCACAGCAGCACCTTCTTGCCCTCGGCCTTCAGCCGGGCCGCCAGCTTGCCGATAGACGTGGTCTTTCCCACGCCGTTGACGCCGATGACCAGCACCACGGCGGGCTTTCCCTCCAGCACCAGCGCGCTGTCGCCCACCTCCAGCTTGGAGCGCAGGATGTCCCGCAGCGCGTCCTTGACCTCTTCCGAGCGTGTCAGCAGCCGTTCGCCGACCCGCTTGCGGAGCTGGGCCACGGTATCCACCGCCGCCTCCGCGCCGATGTCCGCCAGGATCAGGGCCTCCTCCAGCCCGTCGTAGAACTCGTCGTCCAGCTTGTCAAAGCTGACGGAGACGCGGAACGCCTCCCGCAGCATAGCAAATACGCCCATGTATGATACCTCCTTACTTGATGTGCAGTTCCTTGGCCATGTCGTTGAGGTTGATGGTCAAAATACGGCTCACGCCCTTTTCCTGCATGGTCACGCCGTACAGCACATCCGCCTCCTCCATCGTGCCCCGCCGGTGGGTGATGACGATGAACTGGGTCTTGCCCGCGATGCGCCGCATATACCGGGCGTACCGTACCACGTTGGCCTCGTCCAGCGCCGCCTCGATCTCGTCCATGACGCAGAACGGCGTGGGGTGTACCTTGAGAATGGAGAAGTACAGCGCGATGGCCACAAAGGCCTTCTCGCCGCCGGACAGCAGCGTGATGGTCTTCAGCTGCTTGCCCGGGGGCTGCACCTTGATCTCGATGCCGCAGTTGAGGATGTCGCTCTCGTCCTCCAGCTCCAGCCGGGCCTTGCCGCCGCCGAACAACTCCAGAAACGTCTCCTGGAAGCTCTCATTCAGCAGCCTGAACTGCTCGGCGAAAATGGTGGTCATCTGCCCGGTGATCTGGTCGATGATGCCGGTCAGCTCCTCCTTGGCCTGCTCCACATCGCTGCGCTGGTCGGACAGATATGTATACCGGGTGTTCACCCGCTCGAATTCGTCGATCGCGCCGATGTTGGGCGTACCCAGTCCCTTGATCTCCCGGTTCAGCTCCGCGATGCGCCGGGTGGCCTTGGCCACGCTCTCCAGCTCCACCCGCTGCTCCTGAGCGTCGCTGTGGCTCAGCTCGTACCTCTCCCACAGCTTGTCCAGGATCTGGCTCTCCTCCATGGCGCTGCTCTCCAGCTTCTGCTGCAGCTTGCTGTGCGCCTGCATGGCATCCAGCAGCATGTCGTTGCACTGGCGGCTGTCCCGGCTGTGCTGCTCTCTCTGCTGTTCCAGCTGCAATTTGGCCTGTGCCAGCTCCTCCAGCTTCTGCCGCAGCGATGCTGCCTGGCCGTTGAAGCCGTCCAGCTTCTCCTGATGGCCGGCCATGTCGCGCTCCGCCTGCTGCCGCGTCTGCCGGTACTGCTGGGCCAGCCGGTCTCTCTGCTCCCGGTCGGACACCATGTCCGCCTGCACCCTGCGCAGCTCCTCTGCGCTGCGCAGCGCGCCGTCCTTCTCAGCGCTCAGCGCCGCCTGATCGGCCCGCTTTTTGCTGATGGTCTCCGCCAGCCGGTCGGTGGCGTCGTTCAGATCCGTCTGCCCGGACAGCTTCTCCTGGGCCTGCTGCCGCAGCGCGGCGGCCCGGCTCTCCGCCTTGTCGATGGTCTCCTGCACCCCGGCCGCTTTTTTATTGTTTTCAAGCGTTTGCCGCTCCAAAGCGGCCAACTCCTGCTCCATAGTCTCGCGGCTCAGGCGCAAGCTCTCCAGCAGCACATCGTAGTGATCCTGCCGACCCTGTAAGGTCAGCACGTCGTCCTCCGCCTTGCGCTGCTGCTCCTGGGCTACCTGCAATTCGTACTCGGCCTTCTGCAGCTCCCGCTGCAATTCAGCAGCCCGCTCCGTGGCCGCCCGCAGCTTTTCATGCAGCGCACCCTGCTGGCCGGACAGCCGTTCCAGCTCATTGGCCCGGGACAATACGCCTGCCGAGCGGCTCACCGAGCCGCCGGTCATGGAGCCGCCCCGGTTGATGACCTGCCCGTCCAGCGTCACGATGCGGAAGCCGTTGCGGAATTTCCGGGCCAGCGCAATGGCGCTGTCCATGTCCTCCATGACCACCGTGCGGCCCAGCAGGCTCTTGAAAATATTGTCGTACTGCTTGTCGTAGCGCACCAGCTCGCTGGCCACGCCCACAAAGCCGTATTCCCCGGCCACGTTCTCCCGCAGTACGTCGCCGCGGATGGCGGTCAGCGGCAGGAACGTAGCCCGTCCGCCGTCCCGCTGCTGCAGGAAGCGGATAGCCGTCTTGGCATCCTCCTCCCGGTCCACCACGATATTCTGCAAGGCTGCGCCCAGCGCGATCTCCAGTGCCACGGCGTATTCCTTCTTCGTGGTCATCAGGCTGGCCACCGGTCCGTGAACACCCCGCAGCGTGTTCTTCTCCGCCGCCTGCATCACGGTCTTCACCGCCTTGGAGAAGCCCTCGTACTCCTTCTCCATCTCTGTCAGCATACGGATGCGGTCGTCCAGCTTACCCACATCCATAGTCAGCTGCAGCTTCTCCGCCGCCGCAGCCTCCGCCTTCTTCCGCCGTGCGTCCATACGCAGAGAATGACCCTGTATCACGTTCTGCACCGCCTGAGCCTCTTCCTTTGCCTCATGCAGCGCACGGCGGTTTTCCTTAGACTCCTTCTCACCGCTCTCCAACTTTTCCCGGATAGCGGTCAATTCCTGCTCCACCGCCTCGCGGCGCTGGGCCGCTGCATCCAGGCTTGCCATCAGTGCGGAAAGCTCAGCTCTGCCGTCGGCGGCCTCCGCCGTGGCCATGACCTCCTGTGCCCGCAGGGCATCCACGTCCTCCGCCGCGCCCCGGGCGTTCTCCGCCAGCGCCCGCACCTGATCCAGCAGCGCCTGCAGCTCCCGCTCCAACGCTGCCGCCTGGCTGTCGATCTCCGCCACCCGGGCCATCTGCCCGTCGATCTGGCTCTGCAAATTCTCCCGCCGCGTCTCCGTATCAGACAATTCCTGCTCCAATCGGGTCAAAGAGTCATCGTTATGTCGGATGGTGGCCTGCAAAACGGCGATGGCGGCGCTCTCCTCACCGGCGGCGCTCTCCGCCGCAGTCAGCCTGCCCCGCAGGGCCTCGGCCTCCATGTCGTTCTGCTGGGCCTGCTCTGAGAATTTCTCGCTGAGGGCGTACACGTCGTCCAGCGCCCTCTGCGCCCGGTCGCACTCCTCCTTGGCCAGCGCCGCGTCGGACTCCAGCTTCAGCTTTGCCGTGCGGATATTCTGCAGCTGTTCCAGCCACACGGAGATTTCCAGAACGCGCAACTCATCACGGAGGATGAGGTACTTCTTCGCCGTCTCCGCCTGCTGGCGCAGAGGCTCGACCTGCAGCTCCAATTCCGCGATCTTATCGTTGATACGCACCAGGTTTTCCTCGGTGCGCTCCAGCTTCCGCTCCGTCTCCTCCTTGCGGTGACGGTATTTGCTGATGCCGGCGGCCTCCTCGAAGATCTCCCGGCGCTCGCCGCTCTTGACGGACAGGATCTCGTCAATTTTGCCCTGGCCGATGATGGAGTAGCCCTCCCGGCCCATGCCGGTGTCCATGAACAGCTCGTTCACGTCCTTCAGCCGCACCGACTGCTTGTTGATGTAATATTCCGATTCGCCGCTGCGGTAGTACCGGCGGGTAACGGCCACCTCCGCCTCGTCACGGGGGAAGATATGCTCGGTGTTGTCAATGACCAGCGTCACCTGCGCAAAGCCCATCTGGCTGCGCTTCTCCGTGCCGCCGAAGATCACGTCCTCCATCTTGGCGCCGCGGAGCTGGCGGCTGTTCTGCTCGCCCATGACCCAACGGATGGCGTCGGAGATATTGGACTTGCCGGAGCCGTTGGGGCCTACGATGGCGGTGATATCCTCTCCGAAATTCAGAACGGTCTTATCGGGAAATGATTTGAAGCCCTGAATTTCAAGCGCTTTTAAGTACAAATAGTCCACCTCATTTTACATTGGCATACTTTAACTAGGATAGTGTATCAGAAAAGTGTGTATTTTTCAAGTTAAAGTTGATGGGGCGGCGGATTTGCGCCTGTCCCATGCGAAATTTAAGAAGCCCTTGACAAGCGAAACGAAATAGATATAATAAAGGCAAAAATATTACCGCAAAGCGGTTTTAGCCCAGTTTGTTTAGGTTTTAAAAAACCGTCACTTGGCCGAGTGGCGGTTTTCCCATTTGATCTTCCATGTCCCCGCAGGGACGAAACTCCCCTTATAATAAAGAAAGGACAGTATCACCATGGACAAAACCCTTGGCTATATCCTCTGCACCCAGTCGCCGGGTCTGTTTCTGGCGGCGCTGATGCTGCTGCTGTTTTACTTTGCCCGGCGGCGGGAGCACCATGTCCGCGCCGTGATGGATCTGGTGCTGTGCATCGTCTGCGCGGCGGGCGGCGTGGCGCTGTACTTCGTAGGCATGGGTGCGGGCCACTTCACCATTCAGGACTTCTATGCCATCCGTACCCCCGGCTGGGTGGGGATCGGCGTTGTGGTGATCTTCAATGTATGGCTGATCGCCCGGGGCTTTCTGGCGGTGAACCGCCGCCGCACGGCGGAGAAGAACGCCAACCGCGCCGCTAACCGTGCGGCAAACGCCGCCCAGCAGCAGCGCGAGGCCGAACAGCGGCAGTCCGCCATCGACGCCAACGCGGATATTGAGGGGAAATAACCCACACTTGTACCCATTTCCGGGGGAAAGCGCAGCGGAAGACCGCCGCTATCGCGCTTTCCCCCGGAACTTTTTTCGATTCTTATTGACATTTCTCCCCTTTTTCTATATAGTGTACTTGCCAAATTTCAAAGAGACATACAGGCCGGTTCCGGCCCTCGGTGAATACAGAGAGAAGAGGCGAAAATTTCTTTATGAACGGGGGAGGATAAATGTCCAAAGAGTTGATTCGCCTGCGGGATCTCTGCATGGCGTTTGACGACGAGCTGGTTCTCGACAACATCAATCTTTACATCAACGATTCCGAATTCCTCACACTGCTTGGACCCAGCGGCTGTGGCAAAACCACGACGCTGCGCATCATCGGTGGGTTTACCACGCCCACTTCCGGTGATGTGACCTTTGACGGTGTGAGGATCAATGACGTTCCGCCGCATAAGCGGCAGATCAACACCGTGTTCCAGAAATACGCCCTGTTTCCCCATCTGGACGTATTCGAGAACATCGCCTTCGGCCTGCGCATCGCCAAGGTGCCGCAGGACGAGGTGGAGCAGCGTGTGACGGAAATGCTGGAGGTGGTCAGCCTGAAGGGCTTTGAGCAGCGCCGCGTTGACCAGCTTTCCGGCGGACAGCAGCAGCGTGTGGCCATTGCCCGTGCGCTGGTGAACCGTCCCAAGGTGCTGCTGCTGGACGAGCCGCTGGGCGCGCTGGATCTCCGGCTGCGGAAGGATATGCAGAACGAGCTGAAGCGTATCCAGCAGCAGATGGGCATCACGTTTATCTACGTGACCCACGATCAGGAGGAAGCCCTGACCATGTCCGACACCGTGGTGGTGATGGACAAGGGCCGCATCCAGCAGATCGGAACGCCGGAAGATATATATAACGAGCCGAAAAACGCCTTTGTGGCGGACTTTATCGGCGAAAGCAACATCCTCAACGGCACCATGGTGCGGGACAAAGTGGTGAAGATGTACGGCAAGGAGTTCCCCTGCGTGGACGGCGGCTTTGCCGAAAATGAGCCGGTGGACGTGGTCATCCGGCCGGAGGACATCGACATCGTGCCCGTGGAGCAGGGGCAGCTGGTGGGCACCGTCACCAACGTGACCTTCAAGGGGATGCAGTACGATATTATCGTGGACTTCCGCGGCTTCAAATGGCTGATCCAGACCACCGACCATTCGCCGGTGGGCGCCCGGATCGGCGTGAAGATCGACCCGGAGGGCTTCCACATCATGAAGAAGAGCGAATACTCCGGTATGTTCGGTGATTACTCCTCCTACTCCGAGGAGTACGAGGAATTGGCGGACGCCAGCGCAAAGCTGGAAGAGGAGGAGAGCGAGGATGAAGAATAAGCTCTCCCGTTTCGCCGTGCCTTATGTGGTGTGGATGGCCATTTTCGTGGTGGCTCCTATCCTTATTATGGTGGTATACGCCTTCTCCAACGCCGACGGCGGCGCGACGCTGGACAACTTTGTCCAGATGGGCGGCTACGCGGCGGTGTTCGGCCGCTCCTTCAAGCTGGCCATCATCGCCACGGCAATCTGCCTGCTGATCGGCTATCCCGTGTCCTATTTTCTCAGCCGCGAGGGTGCGTCCTTCCAGAAGATCGCCATGGTGCTGATCATGCTGCCCATGTGGATGAACTTCCTGCTGCGCACCTACTCGTGGATGACCATTCTGGAGAACAACGGCCTTTTGAACCAGCTGTTCCAGAAGCTGGGCATCATCGCACTGTATAACAGCATCACCGGCAGTAATCTGGAGTACTTCTCCATGATGAACACCCAGGGCGCGGTGGTGCTGGGCATGGTGTATAACTATCTGCCCTTTATGATCCTGCCCATCTATTCCGTCATCGTGAAGCTGGATTATTCGCTTCTGGAGGCGGCCCGCGATCTGGGCGCCAACAACGTCACCGTGTTCCGCAAGGTGATTCTGCCCCTGAGCCTGCCGGGCGTGCTGTCCGGCATCACCATGGTGTTCGTCCCCTCGGTGTCTACCTTCGCCATCAGCCGCATGCTGGGCGGCGGCACGGAACTGCTGCTGGGCGACCTGATCGAGCGGCAGTTTCTGGGCGGCGCGTATAACCCCCAGCTGGGCGCGGCTATCTCGCTGGTGATGATGATCATCGTGGTCATCTGCATGCTGGTGATGAACCGCTTCGGCGAGGGTGAAGAACAGGCGGTGATGCTATGAGACAGAGACGGGCAAACTCCGTAGGCGACCGCCTGCTGATGATCCTGACGGGCCTGTTCCTGTACGCGCCCATCATCATCCTGATCGTATTTTCCTTCAATGCCGGAAACAGCTCCAGCGTGTGGAAGGGCTTTTCCCTCCACTGGTATCAGCAGCTGTTCCAGAACCGGCTGATCATGCACAGCGTGTATATCACGCTGCTGGTGTCCCTGCTGGCCACGGTCATCGCCACCATCGCGGGCACCTTTGCCGCCATCGGCTTTTACGGCATGCGCCGCAAGGCACGGAATAGCCTCATGGCCGTCAACAACATCCCCATGATGAACGCCGATATCGTCACCGGCGTCAGCCTGTGCCTGCTGTTCGTGGTGTTCTTCAACGGCTGGGGCGCCTTTGCCGGATGGGTGAATAGCTGGCAGAGCGCCATCGTCCTGCCGGAGCGGCTGACCATGGGCTTCGGCACGCTGCTGATCGCCCACATCTGCTTCAACATCCCCTACGTCATCCTGTCCGTTGGCCCCAAGCTGCGGCAGATGGACCGCAATCTGGTGGACGCGGCCCAGGATCTGGGCTGCACCTGGATGCAGGCCTTCTGGAAGGTCATCATTCCGGAGATCAAGCCCGGCATCGTGTCCGGCGCGCTGACGGCTTTCACCATGTCCATTGACGACTTCATCATCAGCTACTTCACCGCCGGCACCAGCGCCTCCACGCTGGCCATGACCATCTACGGCATGACCAAGAAGCGTGTCAGCCCGGAGATCAACGCCATCTCCACGCTGCTGTTCGTGACGGTGATCTTGCTGCTGGCCATCATCAACATCCGGGAGAACCACGTCCAGCACCACGCCCAGCACCATCACCGGGAGGGCGCGGCAGCCAACGCGCCTGCTCCCAGACGGCGCGATAACGGCGTGTGGAAGAAGGTCACGGCGGGCGTGCTGGCCTGTGTGCTGGTGGCCGTGCTGATCTTTACCGGCAGTGCCGCCCGGTCTGACCGGGTGGTGAACGTCTGCTCCTGGGGCGAGTATATTGACGAGGCTCTTATCACGGAGTTCGAGGAAAAGACCGGCATCCGCGTCAACTATCAGACCGCCGAGAGCAACGAGGCTCTCTACTCCCTCATCAAGATGGGCGGCGCGGACTTCGACGTGATCGTGCCCTCCGACTACATGATCGGACGGCTCATTGAGGAGGACATGCTGGCAGAGCTGGACTACAGCGCCATCCCAAACTATGACCTGATCGACGATCAGTACAAGTCCCTCAGCTTCGACCCGGAGAACAAGTACACCGTTCCCTACACCTGGGGCACCGTGGGCATCATCTACAACACCACCATGGTGGACGAGCCCATCACCAGCTGGGGCGCCATGTTCGACGAGAAGTACGCCGGGCAGGTGCTGATGATCAACAACTCCCGCGACGCCCTGATGGTCGCCCTGTGCTATCTGGGCTACGACATCAATACCACCGACGAGGCCCAGCTGGAGGAAGCCTTCCAGCTGATCTACGATGCCAAGAACAAGGGCGTGTATCAGGCCTTCGTCATGGACGAGATCTTCGGCAAGATGGAGGGCGGCAACGCCGCCATCGCCATGTACTACGCCGGCGACTATCTGACCATGCTGGAGAATAACGAGGATCTGGCCTTTGTGGTGCCCGACGAGGGCAGCAACTGGTTTGTGGACGCCATGTGCGTGCTGAAATCCAGCCAGCACAGAGAAGAAGCCATGGAGTGGATCAACTTCATCGCGTCCACCGAGTCCAACCTTGCCAACATGGACTACATCTGGTACGCGTCCCCCAACACTGAGGCGCTGGCGGAGTACCCCGCCTACTACGAGGAGGAGTACGAGGAGCCGCTGGACGAGGAGATCTACAACATCATGGCCGCACCGCCCGAGGTGCTGGAGCGCTGTGAGCTGTACATCAATCTGCCCCAGGAGACGCTGAAGTTCTATAATGACCTTTGGACAAGGTTAGGAATCTAATGGAGGTATTTTCAATGATCGAGATCGGCATGACCTATACCATGGAAAAGACCGTCACCCCCGACATGACCGCCAAGGCCGTTGGCTCCGGCGGGCTGGAGGTGTTCGGTACCCCCTTTATGATGGGCCTGATGGAGAACGCCGCCATGCAGTGCGTCCAGCCGGAGCTGCCGGAGGGCAAGGGCACCGTGGGCGTGGAGATCAGCTCCAGCCATCTGGCTCCCACTCCTGTGGGCATGAAGGTGTCCGCCACCGCCGAAGTCACCGGCGTCAGCGCCAACGGCAAGATGATCTCCTTCAAGGTGACCGCCAGCGACGAGGAGGGCCTGATCGGCGAGGGCACCCATACCCGCGCCGTCATCGACAACACCCGTTTCCTGCAGAAGTGCAACGACAAGCTGGCACGGGTCAAATAAGAAAACAATGCAAAAAGAGAGCGCCCGCAGGGGTGCTCTCTTTTTGCACACACTGGCGTGACAATCCGTGCTTGGCCCCCTCTGTGAGGGGGCTGGCGAGCGCAAGCGAGACTGGGGGAGAGAAT
>ERZ824978.2993-NODE-2993-length-13500-cov-5.650056_pt1 | contig 13500 bp, 10 predicted proteins | sample MGYA00519860_ERZ824978 | MGnify/ENA primary metagenome ERZ824978 (study PRJEB31778, sample SAMEA3449184) | human gut metagenome | biome: human gut; feature: human-associated habitat; material: faeces | place: United Kingdom | collected 2010/2012 ... | reverse complement strand
GCGCCGGGGCGTTCAGACCATCCAGTATCAGGTCGTCACCCTGATGACCACCAACGGACAGGCTCCCTTCATCACCGTGTTCATGTACCTCAACGAAGCCAAGAGCGAGCAGGAGAAGAAGGATCTCGCCATGATCATCGAGGAGACCCTGCGCCAGCGCTACGAGGGCGTGAAGAACGAGAAGGGCGTGTGGATCACCCCCGCCTTCCCCAAGCTCATTTACGTTCTGGAGGAGGACAACGTCCGGGAAGGGACGCCCTACTGGTACCTGACCCGGCTTGCTGCCCAGTGTACTGCCAAGCGGATGGTTCCCGACTATATCAGCGAGAAGAAGATGCGGGAGTACAAGCTCTCCAAGGGGGAGACCCCGGGTCACGGAGACGTCTACACCTGCATGGGCTGCCGCAGCTTCCTGACCCCCGACCGTTCCGGCAATGGCTGGGACAATGTGGCGAGAGCCGGAAACTACGAGCCGGGCAAGCCCAAGTATTACGGCCGGTTCAATCAGGGCGTCGTCACCATCAATCTGGTGGACGTGGCGCTGTCCTCCGGCCGGGATATGACCAAATTCTGGGAGGTCTTTGAAGACCGTCTGGAGCTGTGCCACCGGGCGCTGCGGTGCCGTCATGAGCGGCTCAAGGGCACGCTGTCCGACGCCGCGCCCATCCTGTGGCAGTACGGTGCGCTGGCGCGGCTGCCCAAGGGCGAACCCATCGACAAGCTGCTCTACGGCGGATATTCCACCATCTCTCTGGGCTACGCCGGCCTTTATGAGTGCGTCAAGTACATGACCGGCAAGTCCCACACCGACGACGAGGCCAAGCCCTTCGCCCTGTCCGTGATGCAGAAGATGAACGACAAGTGCCTTCAGTGGAAGACGGCGGAGAATATCGACTATTCCCTGTACGGAACACCTCTGGAATCCACCACCTACAAGTTCGCCAAGTGCCTGCAAAAGCGCTTCGGCTTGGTTCCCGGTATTACGGACAAGAGCTACATCACCAACTCCTACCACGTCCATGTGACCGAGCCCATCGACGCGTTCACCAAGCTGCGCTTCGAGGCTGAGTTCCAGCAGCTGTCTCCCGGCGGCGCTATCAGTTATGTGGAAGTTCCCAACATGCAGAATAACATCGACGCGGTGCTGGAAGTGATGCAGTTCATTTACGACAACATCATGTACGCCGAGCTGAACACCAAGTCCGACTACTGCCAGGTCTGCGGCTATGACGGCGAGATCGAGATCAAGGAGGACGACGGCAAGCTGGTGTGGGTCTGCCCCCAGTGCGGCAACACCGACCAGAACAAGATGAACGTGGCCAGACGAACCTGCGGCTACATCGGCACTCAGTTCTGGAACCAGGGACGCACCCAGGAGATCAAGGATCGGGTTCTGCACCTGTAAAAGACCAGATCAGCACGATGGTTCTGACACGGAGCCATCGTGCTGATTCTGCGTTGTGGACATTTTCGTGATTATGTGATACAATCAGCCTGACAAATCGGAATTTGAAAGTGAGGTATAATCTATGAAAAAATATAAAATTGCATCATTGCTGATGTTTATACATGGAGCGTTTATGGAAATAGGAGGATGTTTAGCACTCATACCTGTATTTGTTATAGGTAGTGATAAGTTTGATATAAATCAATATATTTCTTTTATTGTTCCATATTTTAAAGATAACATGAATTTGATGCTTGTAATGGGAGCAATTTACGGAGTTGTAAGAGTTATCGGTGCAGTTGGATTATGGAAAAATAGAATGTGGGGATTAGTATTATCAGTAATAAATTGTGTAATTACAATGGCTTTAATGATGTTTATGCTACCAGCAGGAATAATGGATGGAATACTTGCAATTACTGCTTTAATTTTAATCTTGACACAATATTTTGAAAATAAAAAAATTATAGACTAAAAAATTACAATTTATGAGGAAGGAAGATGCAAATAAAAGTATTTGATGTAGTAGAATTAAAGAATAAACTCTTTTGAAGCCCTGTGAAACTGCATCATTTTATCAACTGTTTAGGCTACCTTGAAACAGGGCAGCCCAGTAAACTTGAAAGGAAGATTATTATGACGGAATTTCGCTATGACACCCAGCTGCTCATTGAGGGGCATGATCTGGATGAAGACGCCATCAACGACTACTTTGTGGAGCATTTTAGGGGCGACTGTCTGCTGGCAGTGGGCGATGAGGATTTGATCAAAATCCATTTCCATACAAACGAGCCATGGAAGGTGTTGGAATACTGCGCGTCGCTGGGTGAGATCTACGACATCGTGGTAGAGGACATGGACAGGCAGTCCAGAGGGTTGAAAGGCTGATTAACCGGCTTCCGGGCGGCCTTTGATCCTCTGCATCAGACCGATCAGCTGCCCCGACAGAATGACCGTCAGCAGGGAATAGCCGATGCGCCGCACGGGAATGTAGGTCAGGGAAAGCCCCAGCACGATCAGGTCGCTGGTCAGATAAATCCACTGAATGGGGATTTTTGTCAGATGGGAAAGGCTCATGGCAAGGGCGTCGTCACCGGTGGTGGCGCCGCCCGCCCGGACGCAAAGTCCGGCGCCGACGCCGATAAACAATGCGCCCACCACGGAGGCCAGAAGGGGAAGGCTCGCGATACCCGGCCACAGGGGCGGGAACAGCTCGCAGATGGCATAGCTGGCGGAATAGCCGCAGGCGGCGATGGCGGAGTAGGCGATGAAGGACTTGCCCAGCGTTCTCCACCCCAGAACGTAGCAGGCGATGTTCAGAACGAAGCTGCTGACGGCAGGGGAAAGCCCAAACCAGTGGTCAAACAGCAGCGTAGCGCCCAGAACGCCGCCCTCGGTCACGCCGGACAGGGCGTGGATATTGTACATGCCAAAGGCTTGCAGCGCGGAGCTGAGGAAAGCGACGATACAGTTGGTTGTTTTCAGTTTTGGAAATTTTAACGACATTTTTGCGGATTTTTCTCCTTTTGGGTATTTTCCGGATACAATATCATGAAAAACGGGGAATGTCAACACAGACCGAGGCGTTAGTCCGACGCAAATACAATTCTCCTGCGCTGTTCTGCGCCGGGGGCTTCCGGCTGCCCCAGAGCGAACAGTCCGTACAGGTCGCCCCAGCGCTGTTCCAGCGACTGATAGGGGTGGGGGACGGTTTCTCCGGCGTTTCGGAAAACGCCGCTTTTTTTGACCGCGCTTAAAATGGCGCGGCCTTTTTCGTTGAAGGCCAGCACCCGGATATAGGGGACGGGGGCGGCGAGTATTTCCGCCGTAATGCCGAGGTAGGCACACATCATCATCCGGTCAAGGCGGGTGCGGGTGTAGCGCTTGGATTTGACACTGGTGAGGATGTCCTCCAATGTGGCTTCCCGGCGGCTGGCGTGCATGAATTTGCGCCACAGACCCTCCCCACTGTAGGGCAGGGCTTCAAATTCCCTGTCGGTCATGGTGCGCAGCCGGGCGAGTACCGCCCGTTCTCCGGCGGCAAGGCTATGCAGGGGCGCGTTTTCAAAAATCGCCCGGGCAGGTTCCGGGACGAAGGAACCCCACGCCCCGCCCTCCAGCATGAGACGTCGTACCGCCGTGGCGGAGGGATTTTCCTGGTCGGGCGTCCGGTCGTGATAGCACCCCTCCCGCCGGATGGGAAAGGGAACCATGGGGGAGTTCCGGGCGAGAATGGCCTTGCAGTATTCCACGGCCAGAATGTCGTTGGGGCGGCGCAGGATTTCCCCGGACAGCCCCATCTGCGCGAGAGCCTCGGCGCGGGCGGCGGGGAAGGACTTGCCGCTGTCCAGTTCCCGACGGAGCAGGGGAGAAAAGTCCTCCGAAAGCAGCGCCCGGGCGGTCTCCATCAGAAGCTCTGCTTCGCCGGTCTCCGCGCCGAAGCAAAGGGCATCGCACAGCTTCGACAGAATGCCGACGCCTCCCGCGGCGAACCCCTCGGCGGAGGACAGGCTCACGGTGGTTGGCAGCTCCACCACAAGGTCGGCGCCGCAGGCGACGGCGGCCTTTGCCCGGAGGGTTTTATCCATGACGGCGGGCGCGCCCCGCTGGACGTAATTGCCGCTCATGGCGCACACAATGGCGGTTTCCCCGCCAAACTCCGCCTTGACCCGGTCGAACTGCTTGCGGTGGCCTGCATGAAAGGGGTTATATTCGGCAACGATACCAACGGTTTTCAAAATTCTCCCTCCTTTTTTTGAAAAAATTCCCTTGAGGGCTTGAGAATTCAGGATAAATGCACTATAATAGCAACGACTATGGCTATCATATCACAAACCGACCAAAAAGAAAATATTTATTTAGGAGGCTTTCCCCAATGAATGTACTGATTATCAATGCCGGCTCCTCCAGCCTGAAGTATCAGCTGATGGATCCTGAGACCGGCGCCGTGTCTGCCAAGGGTCTGTGTGAGCGTATCTACATCGACGGCCGTCTGACCCACAACGCCAACGGCAAGAAGATCGTGAAGGATATCCCCATGCCCACCCATTCCGAGGCCATTCAGGCGGTTCTGGCCATTCTGGTTGATCCCGTGGACGGCGTGATCAAGTCCACCGACGAGATCGATGCCGTCGGCCATCGCGTCCTGCATGGCGGCATGGAGTTCTTTGATTCCTGCATCATCAACGACGATGTCATCGCTGCCATCGAAAAGTGCATTCCCCTTGGCCCCCTGCACAACCCCGCAAACCTGATGGGTATCCGCGCCTGTCAGGCGGTCATGCCCAACACCCCTCAGGTGGCCGTGTTCGATACCGCTTTCCACATGACCATGCCCCCCAAGGCTTACCGCTACGCCATTCCCACCGAGTATTACGAGAATGACTCCATCCGCCGCTACGGCTTCCATGGCACCTCCCACAAGTATGTCACCAAGCGCGCCATCGAGCTGATGGGCCGCAAGGACATCAAGCTGGTGAACTGCCATCTGGGCAACGGTTCCTCTCTGTCCGCCGTGAAGGACGGTAAGTGCCAGGATACCTCCATGGGTCTGACCCCATTGGCCGGTGTTCCCATGGGTACCCGTTCCGGCGACATCGACCCCGCCGTCGTGCAGTTCGTCATGAACAAGTACGGCATGAGCGCTGACGAGTGCCTGAACATGCTGAACAAGAAGTCCGGCGTGCTGGCGCTGTCCGGCGTGTCCTCCGACTTCCGCGACATTGAGAACGGCGCTGAGGAAGGCAACGAGAACTGCGCTCTGGCGCTGGACAAGTTTGCCTACGAAGTCCGTAAGTACATCGGCTCCTACGCCGCCGCTCTGGGCGGACTGGACTGCCTGGTGTTCACTGCCGGCGTGGGCGAGAACTCCGCTTCCATGCGCGCGCGCATCTGCGAGGGCCTGGAATTCCTGGGCGTCAAGCTGGATCCCGAGAAGAACAACACCCGGGGCAAGGAAGCCATCATTTCCGCCGATGACTCCAAGGTCACCGTTTGGGTCATCCCCACCAACGAAGAGCTGATGATCGCGCAGGACACCGCCGCGCTGGTCAACGCCGCCAAGTAAGTTTTTTAGCAAGGAGCCGCCGCCACAGTAGGCGGCGGCTCTTTTCCTTTGGGCATACTATTTTTACCTTGATTGGAAGGAGAACCACATGGAATCTGTTGTAGAGCGCTTTTTGCGCTATGTGACCTTTGACACTCAGTCGGACGAGGAATCCGACACCTGCCCCTCCACGGAGAAGCAGAAGGCGCTTGCCGCCGCGCTGGTGGAGGAAATGCACGCCATGGGCATTGCGGACGCGAGAATGGACGAAAACGGCTATGTTTACGGCACCGTCCCCGGCGACCCTGACCTGCCAACCATCGGCCTGATCGCCCACATGGACACCGCGCCGGACGCTTCCGGCGCGAATATCAAGGCCAAGGTCGTGGCCTATGACGGCGGGGATGTCTGCCTGAACGAGGAAAAGGGCATTTTCCTGCGGGAAGCGGACTATCCGTACCTGAAAAACCACGCAGGCAAGCACCTGATCGTCACGGACGGCACGACGCTGCTGGGCGCGGACGATAAGGCAGGCGTGGCGGAGATCATGACGGCGGCGCAGCAGCTGCTCGCCATGGGCGGCAGGCATGCCACATTGAAGATCGGCTTTACCCCCGACGAAGAGATCGGCCGGGGCGCTGACCGGTTCGACGTGAAGGGCTTCGGCGCGGACTTTGCCTACACCGCCGACGGCGGCCCCGTGGGCGAGATCGAATATGAGAACTTCAACGCCGCGGGGGCAAAGGTTGTTATCCATGGACTGAATATCCACCCCGGTTCTGCCAAGGGGAAGATGGTGAATTCCCAGCTGATCGCCATGGAATTCCAGAGTCTGCTCCCCGTTGGGCAGCGTCCGGAGCTGACGGAGGGCTATGAGGGCTTCTTCCATCTGCTGGGCATGAAGGGCGAGGTGGAGCGTTCCGAGCTGCACTATATCATCCGCGACCACGACATGGAGAAGTTCGAGGAAAAGAAGGCGGTCATGACCGCCGCTGCGGACTTCATCAACCGCAAGTACGGCGCAGGAACCCTGGAGCTGACCCTCAAGGACAGCTACTATAACATGAAGAAGTGCATTGAGCCGTGTATGTACGTGGTGGAGCGGGCGAAAAAGGCCATGGCTGCGGCGGGTATGAACCCGGTGGAAGTGCCCATTCGCGGCGGCACCGACGGCGCGCGGCTGTCCTACGAAGGGCTGCCCTGTCCCAATCTGTGTACCGGCGGCGAAAACTACCATGGACGCTTTGAGTTTATCCCCACCGAGGACATGGAGAAGTGCGTCCGGATGCTGGTGGAGATTCTGACGGCGTGATGTGAAAAGTCCCCAATCGTTGGGGAAAAGGACTAACGACATGAAAGAAAAACGATTTTTCCCGGAAAAGGGACTGCTGATGCTTTCCGGAACCGCGTTTCTGCTGCTGATCGTCCCGGCGTGGGTGCCGGGCTTTGTGTGGTGCGGCGTGGCGGCGGTGCTGCTGTGCGCCGCGGTGTGGCGGCTGCCCGTCTCCCGGCAGAGGGTGCGGGCGCTGCTTTCCAACCCCGTACACATGGCTCTGAGCCTTGTGTTCAACGGCGCGCTGGCAGTGAACTTCTACCACAACTGGGTCGATTCCCAGAAAATGCAGCGCGTGGCGGGGGTGCTCGGCATGGAGAACGGGCTGTTCGTCCCCCTTTGTGCCGCGTTCTTCGCCATCGCGGCGGCTCCGGCGGCGGGGTGCGTGATCTCCTATTATATCTCCGCCGGTCAGGAGGACTACCGCAGGACGAAAGCGGAAACCCTTCGTTCCGGGGAAACCGGCATCCCCATGGGAAAGGCGCTGCTGATTCTGTTTGCCGTTTTCGTGGTGGGCATCAGCGCCATTCTTCGGGCGAATTTCTACTATATGGACGATTCCCCCCGGGCGGCGCTGGGGTACAAGCAGTGGGACTATTTCAGCCGGTATCTCTCGACGGCACTTGCAACGCTGGTGCATGGAGGCGATTATCTGGCGGACGCCGCGCCGCTGCCCCAGATCCTTGCCATGCTCATCATGGCGGTGTCCGGGATACTCATGGGGTATATTGTCTATGAACGGACGACATTTTCCGGCTGGGAACTGGCGGTGCTGTCGATTCTGGGGCTGAATCCCTATTTCCTCGGCTGTGTCAGCTTTCGGTTTGACGCGCCGTATATGGCGCTTTCCGTGCTGGCGGCGGTGGTGCCGCTGCTGTGCCGGAACCGGAACACCGCGGCGTATGTGCTTGCGTCCGGGTTGGGGATTCTGGCGGTATGCACCAGCTATCAGGCGGCGGCGGGGATTTTCCCCATGCTGGTGGTCGCGCTGGCACTGCGGATGTGGAACCGCGGGGAATCCATCCGGGAGGTCGGGCTTTTCTGCCTGAAATCCGCGGCGGGGTATGCACTGGGATTGATCTTCTTCAAGCTGGTTATCATGATTCCTGCCGACACCAGTTACGTAGGCAACGCTCTGCCCCCGGCGGGGGAGCTGATTGCCCACTTTTTGAAAAATCTGCGGAGTTACTATTCTCTGGTTCTGTCGGATTTCAAGCCCTTCTGGCTGATTGCGGCGGTGCTGGCGGTGATCGCTTTCTGCGTTCGCGTGGTTTTGGATTCCCGGCGGAAGACAGTTCCGGCCATCGCCATGACTGCCGCGGCGCTTGTCCTGATGGGGCTGATGTGCTTTGGACTGTATCCCGCACTGGCCGCCACGGTGTTCGCACCCCGGGCGATGTACGGTTTCGGCGTGCTGCTTACCGTGTTCGGCATGACGGCGGCGGAAGGGAAGAAGCGTTTCTCCCTTAAGATACCGGCGGTGGTTCTCAGCTGGGTCTTTTTCGTGTTCGCCTTCACCTACGGAAACGCCCTGAGCGTTCAGAAGGATTACACGGATTTCCGCACCCAGCTGGTGATTTCGGATTTGCAGGAAATGGAAGCGTTCCAATCCGATACGCCGGTGACGGTGCAGCTGTCCGGCTCCATCGGAAACGCGCCGGTTCTGCGGAACATGCCGCAAAACTACCAGATGCTGAACCGTCTCATCCCCGGCACCTTCAGCGGGGGAGACGACCTGACCCAATATGGGCTCTACTGCTACTATGGCATGCGGAACGTTGTGTGGAATCCGGATGTGGATTTGCGGGAAATGGACTTGCCCGTGCTGGAGGACAACATGTACCACACGATCCGCGGCGAGGGAAGCTGCGTTCTGGTGGAGCTGAAATAGTGAAAGAAAAAATCCCGGAAAGCGACAGCTTTCCGGGATTTTTGCGTATAAAATGAAATTACTCGGCGAAGTCGGCCTCTTCGGCAACGGGCTCGTTCGCGGCGACCTCGGCGGCAGGGGCTTCCTCAACAGGGGCCTCCTCTGTGGGAGCTTCGGCGGGAACTTCCTCTGCGGGCTCTTCGGCAGGCGCTTCCTCAGCGGCAGTCTCTTCGACGGCCTTCGGCTCTTCCTTGCAGCAGGGGCACTTGGGCAGGGAAGCGAAAATCTTCTTCGCCCATGCGACAATCTGATCGCCGTAGGTAGCAACAACGTAGACGGCACCGGCAACGGCAGCCAGAGCGGCCAGAACTTTTACGATTACATTGAATGCTTTCATGGAAATGACCTCCAGAATTTTTTGGACAGCGGCGCAGACCTGCGGCGCTGTGATTTTTACACTCCAAGTATAACCAATGTCGTTAAAAAAAGCAATACGTAAATTGGGAATAAATTGAAAACAATGACAGCGTTTTGTCAGATATACCCATACATTCCCCGAATACTGACCTCCCCGGCGTTGACAGCTTCCACATGGGAATCGGGAAATTCCACCACCAGCGCGCCTTCGTCGTCAACGTCCAGCGCCCGCCCGTGGCGGACTTCTCCCGCGCCCACCACGGAAATTTCTTTGCCGATGGTGACGCAGTTTTCCCGGTAGAACCGGAGCATGTCCTTCTTGCCGGTGAACAGGGAGGCGTCCATTTCCCACAGTGCCTCCATCATGGCGGCGGCGACCCGGCAGCGGTCAATTTCCCGACCTGCCGCCATGGCGAGGGAGCAGGCTCTGTCCCGAATCTCCGGGGGAAAATCCTCCACTTTCTGGCAGCAGTTGACGCCGATGCCTACGATCGCCCAATCAACGCCTCCGGCGGCGTTCAGCCCCATTTCCGTGAGGATTCCGGCGAATTTCTGCTTTCCCCAGACGAGGTCGTTCGTCCACTTGATGCCGGGGCGAAGCCCGGCGGCGCATTCCACCGCCCGGCACATGGCGGCTGCGACGGCGCAGGTCAGGTGCATCAGCTCCTGAGGCGCACACTCTGGGCGCAGAAGGATGCTCATATAAATTCCCACCCCCGGCGGGGACAGAAACGACCGTCCCATCCGTCCCCGGCCGCCGGTCTGGCGGTCGGCGATCAGGACGGTGCCATGGGGAGCGCCCTGAGAAGCAAGCACTTTCAGTCGATTATTGGTGGAATCCAGCTCGGGAAATACGAAAAGCCGATCTTTCCACGGATATTCCGGGGGAAGGAACGAGAGAATCTGCTCTTTCATGTCAGTCAATGTCGCTCAGCACTTCCTCGGGCGGGTTGTCCAGAATTTCGGGGTGGGCGAGAATGCGGCGGTAATGCTTAAAGAATGCGGCATAGTAGAAGCCGTCCACGATCCGCTCGTCCATGGTGAACTTGATGTCTACATACTTTTTCTCCACCACGGAGCCGTCCTCCTGCACCTCTACCGCCCGACGCTTCATGCCGAAGGCACCGAACACCGGCAGGTTGCCGAAGTCATACAGGTGGTGGTAAATGGGCGGGATGCCCAGACTTCCCATGGAGGTGAAGAACAGGCTGCCGTGGAAGGGGCTGACCTCCAGCAGGAATTTGGGCAGCATCCCGAAATAGTCCAGCGTTTTCAGCAGCCACACCGTGAATTTCAGGAACACGCCGGGAATCAGCGTGAGCGCACCCGCCGTGTTGTCAAAGCTGGAATCCAGAGGCGTATTTTTGACGTTCTCCACGGCGGATTGCAGCTTGCGGTAAACATCGTCGGCGGTGTCATGGGGATTCAAGTGCACCTTGACGATGGTGTCCGGGGAGTCGGCGGTCATTTCCTTTTTGACGGTCATGCAATACTGAATGTCGTCGCCATGTGTATAGACCTTCTGCCCCGCGAGGAACCGGTTCAGGCCGGGATAGCGGCACACGCCCCGGCAGTAGGCCGCCAGCAGAACATGGGTGATGCCGAAGCTGGTCAGACCCTCCCGGCGCTTGCGGCGGATGTAGCGGTCAATGTGAGTGATCTCCAGAGAATCTTCAAAGAGATTGGACGAGGTGTTCCGGGTGACCATGATGTAGGGGGAGACCTGCGCCATGGGGGGCAGGGTGCGCAGACGGCGTCCGTCGGTGCGGTCGCCCCATGTGGGGTGGTACTCGTCCACCGGATGCACCCGGATGCCGAAAAGAAGGATCAGCATTCCCAGAACCATGAGAAAGTCTGGCAGACATTTGCCGCCCGCGTAATAATCGTGTTGAAGCAGGAACGCCCGGTAGCAATACATTAGGAACAGCAGCGGGCAGCACAGAATGGGAAACAACAGCAGCACGGCGTGCTTGCGGCGTCCGGCGGTGATGTCCGTGTAGAGGAAGGCAAAGAAGATCACCGCGACCCAGAACAGAAACGCCATCAGGCGGCTGGAAACGCCGACGGAGAAGGTCAGGCCCGCGTACAGAGCCATGAGCCAGACGGGAATGGCGGTCTTATAGAACTGTTCTTTTCCGGACAGGAGGGCGATGAGCGCGTACAGCAAGGCCGCCGCGATTGGCAGAACGATTTGGCTCCACACGAAATGCGCGTCTCCGGACCCTTTCAAACCGGAGAGCGCAATGCGGGCCACTGCCGAGCAGACCATGCACAGCGCCATCAGCCAGGTCAGCGCGTTTTTGCGGCTGACATAGAGATGAATTCTGTTTTTCATAACAATGTAATTATAACAAACCTCACCGGGCTTGGCAATAAGAAAAGCGGGCGAAACGCCCGCTTTTTGGAAAATCTTAAGAGTTTCCGGCGAAGGGAAACGAAAATGGAGGGGAAAACGCACCAAATCTACAGCGATTTCGTAAGAGCTGCGATGAACGCCGGGGTCGTGCCGCAGCAGCCGCCCAGCAATGCGGCACCGTTGTCCCGGCACTGACGCATGATTCCGGCGAATTCTTCCGGTGTCTGGGCGTATACGGCGGTACCCTGATCGTTGATGGTGGGAATGCCTGCATTGGGTTTGCAGATCAGGGGAATCTTCACACTGCGGCGAAGCTTTGACACCAGATGGGGTGTCAGCACGTCCGCCGCCACGCAGTTGAAGCCAACGGCGGCCGCACCAGCCGCTTCCAGATCGCGCAGCACCTTCCCGCCGTCCGCCCCGGAGAACAGCGCCCCGTCCGACTGCATGGTGAAGGTGTACATGGCGGCTCCCGCGCCTTCCAGCTCGGCGGCGGTGAGAATGGCCTCTGCCTCCTGCGCATAAAGCAGGGTCTCGCCGATGAGCAGATCGGCCCCGCCGTCGATCAGACCGCGGATCTGGCGGCGGTAATTCTCCACCAGCAGGTCGAAGCAGTCCGGATTCCAGCTCTCGCAGTAAACGGCCAGCGTGGTCAGGTCGCCTGCAATGAGGCATCCGGGGGCGGCGGAGCGGGACAGAGCAACCAGCGCTTCGTTGATCTTCTCCGTCTGGGCGTCCATGCCAACGGTTTTCAGGGCGATGGGCTGCGCCTGAAAGGTGGGGGCGTAAATGATCTGGCTGCCCGCGGCGGCGTAGGCGCGCTGGAGCGTGACCAGAGGTTCCGGGTTTTCCAGCACCCACTGCTCGGTGCAGCAGTCCTTGGGCATTCCGGCGGCGCGGAGGTTGGAGCCGGTGGCACCGTCCAGAATGCGGACGCCCTCCTGAATCTTCTGCTGAAATTCTTCTTTTGTAAGCATAAGGATACCTCTCTTGATGACCAGCCCGGGAATGTGCATAATGCGGCGCGTCCCGGCAAAAACTGGAGAATGGATTTGACGTGATTATAAACGATTTTTGAATGGATTGCAACAGGCATTGACCTTTTGGGGGAAATCTGCTACTATAGCGAAAGTCTGGGAAATTTTTGGGAAGCCGTCAAGTTTGGCTTTCCCGGAATTTCAAGGAAAAGGAGACACATTTTATGAAGAAAACGGTTTTAAGAGAATATGCCCGCCTGATCGTCAGCAGCGGCGTCAATGTCCAGAAGGGGCAGGAGGTGCTGATTTACGCCGATCTCGACCAGCCGGAATTCGTCAGGATGGTCGTGGAGGAAGCCTATAAGGCCAAGGCGAAGAAGGTCACGGTGGAGTGGAACTACCAGCCTCTGCAGAAGCTCCATGTGCGCCACCAGTCCGTCAAGACGCTGGGCGAGGTGTCCGAGTGGCAGAAGGCCAGATTGCAGCACTATGTGGACGTGATCCCCTGCCGCATCCACCTGATGTCCGAAGACCCCGACGGCTTGAAGGGCATCAACATGGGCAAGCTCGCCAAGTCCCGTCAGCTGCGCTATCCCATCGTGAAGCCCTACAGCGACCAGCTGGAAAACAAGGATCAGTGGTGCATCGCCGCCGTCCCCGGCGCGGCATGGGCGAAGAAGGTCTTCCCCGGAATGCGCACCAGCGCCGCCATGGAGAAGCTGTGGGAGGCCATTCTGTTCACCTCCCGTGTGACCGACGACCCTGTGAAAGCGTGGGAGGAGCACAACGCCGACCTGCATGACCGCTGCGCTTATCTCAACAGCCTGCACATCCGCAGCCTGCACTACACCGCCGAAAACGGCACTGACCTGACCGTGGGTATGATCCCCGAAGGCGAGTGGAAGGGCGGCGGAGACACCAGCCTGCAGGGCATCTTCTTCAATCCCAACATCCCCACGGAGGAATGCTTCATTTCTCCCAAGCGGGGCGAAGCCGAGGGCATCGTCTACGCCAGCAAGCCCCTGAGCTATCAGGGTCAGCTCATCGAGAATTTC
>ERZ824978.2986-NODE-2986-length-13530-cov-3.961781_pt1 | contig 13530 bp, 17 predicted proteins | sample MGYA00519860_ERZ824978 | MGnify/ENA primary metagenome ERZ824978 (study PRJEB31778, sample SAMEA3449184) | human gut metagenome | biome: human gut; feature: human-associated habitat; material: faeces | place: United Kingdom | collected 2010/2012 ... | reverse complement strand
ACGAGGCTATCGGGGCGGACGAATGCAACATAATTCTTTTTCATTTTAGGTAATTCCTTTCAAAATAAAATTTTTGTTTTTGTTGTCGTTCGGTTCGGAGTGGCCACCCTTTGTCCTCTTGACGATTTGAATTATAGCACTTGCCAAAATGGTTGTAAAGTCCAGATTTTTAGATTTTTAGACTACGAATCGCAAATTTTTGTGTCAAAAAAGTTATGATTTTTCAAGTTTTATGTCTGTGAATTGAACTATGGCCGCCTAAAAGTTCCGAAATTTTCATTTTTCATTTTGGGGGCAGGCCGTTTCGGTTCCCGTTTTGATGTGTTTTTGGCTTTTTACCCCTATTTTTCGTGCTTAAAAGTGATGAAATTTGACGCTGTAAAAATCTCCCTATCGCTTGTTTTTTAGTAAAACGCAGAAAAACGCCCCGAAGGGCGTCTTTCTTGCTTTATTTTTCCTCTGTCTCATTGCGCGCGGACTTGCTTTTTTCGGTTTGAGTTCCGAAATAAAAACTAATTATCATAGTGAATATTGTGAGAAACTGTTCCGCGCTTATTGAGCCGATAATTGCCAGATAAGCAAACACCGCGCAAAGAATCAAAGTAATGATACTCTTTACGTTTATGAGCTTGGCTATTCTCTCTTTCATTTCTCCTTTCCCCCTTTTGAATGTTCCAGAATTGAAATTCTCGTTTCGTGGTTATCAACCTTGTCGTCAAGCGTATGGATATTTGAGCCTTGTTCGCTCAAAGTGGCATCAAGTCTGTTTATACTGTCCTCTAGTTTGGTAAGTGCTTTAGTGTTGGCTGATACGATTTTACCAATAGTAATAATAAAGCCCACTAACACAATGAGCGCGCTAAGTGTTTCCCAAGTCAATTTTCTCACCTCTTTATTTCGTTCTTTTCCAGACATAAACTGCGAGGTAAGGCGGCATATTATTGTGGGCGCTATCTTCGCCGACGTCGCCAGTGTAAGAACCAACCGCCCAATAGGTGCTCTTGCTACCGACATTCGGATATCCAATCGGCGCTGAATTGTTTCCCGCGCCTGCATTAGGATACCAGATTCCGTGGTTATGTGCAGGCAGCTCACTTACCGTAAGCGTGTGTGTTGCTTCACCGCCTGTCGAACCAGCATTGTAAGTTGAGCCAGCCGCGAGAAGGAATTTGTCTTTGATTTGCTCCCAAGTGCCGCCGAATAAGGTGCTTGGATTTGTATTATTGACGGAAATATAAACCGAACCAACCGGATAGAGCAACGAAAAAATGTCTTTGCTATTCAGCTTGATTGAGTTTGCGGAAACACTGTCCGCCACGAGCGCGCCCGTTGCGGAAACTCCGCCGCTAACGCTCAAATCGCCTTTCACTGTCGTGCTGACATTGAAGTTGAAATCGTCCTCGCTCCAATCGAAAATAGGTGTAGTTTTGCGGGTTTGCTCATTGCTTGTAATGGTGGATAGTTTATCAATCGCGCGGGCTTGGAATGTGTAAGCGTTCAGATAATTCAGCCCCGAAATAGTGGCTGTGATATCGTATTTATTGCCCGTTGCTGTGGCTGTCGCGCTTGTCCAGTCAGTGTAGCTGCCGTCTTTTACTTTATAGCGATATTGAACGGTAAGTGTGTTGTTTGCCGCGCCGAAACTTGAGTTGAAATAATTGCCGCTTATTTTCAGCGTCGCAACTCCTGATGTAGTCGCCGCGCTTGCGTTCAGCGCGCAAGTAAGTTTGATATACTCAACCAAATCATAGGTGCGCGTTTGCTGTGTCGTGAAGCCGCGGCTGTCTGTTGCTTGCCACATAACGGAACCACTATCAACGCCGCTTATAGTGCCGGTTCCACTCGATATGGATTTACCGCCGCAAGAAATCACCTGCGCGGCAATCGACGCACTGTTCTTTGCTGTGGCTCCTGTGTTCACGCTTATATTACTGAAATACTTTACGAATTTCTGATTATTACCCGTCAAGGCCACAGTAGTCGCGTTAGTGTCTTTAGCGCTCTCATTTAGCGTGGGCTTACATTGCGCCTCATCACAATTGACAGTGAAATTACAAGTTGTCGTGCCGATTGTGAGAGCGTCGTTATATGTGGTGCAAGTTATGACGCCCTGCCCACTCTTTGCATTTGGTATTTGCGCGTAAAATGTCGTAGGGATTGCCCAAGTCAAACTTGTTTCACTTGTCTTTGTGGCTATCGTTCCGGACAGCGCGCCGAATGTATATGTAAGCGTGTGCGTGAAAAGTGGGCTAAGTCTGTTTATAGTAATGGTTGTATTGCCGCCAATGTAAGCCGCCGCACAATTTACCTCGCTTGGTGTGCTTGCTGTGCCGGTTTGAACTGTGGTGCTGTCCGTCCAAGTGGCTTTATATTTTCCTCCTACTTGCCCGTAGCCGCTCCAAGAAATAGTGATTTTCTTATCTATGCCGCGCCCGTGCTGAACAACTATTGTTTTAGGTTCGCCGCCTGATATAGCATCTTGGCCAGGGTTTCTTGTTTGCCCATACCAAACGCCATAGGTATCGGAACTTGTCGGGTTGTCAGTAGCGCTAATAGTAAAGGTACCATCGGTTAGATAATATTGGCTAACCATATAATCCCACGCCATATCCCAACCAGAAATTGAAACGGTGGTTTGGTTTGTAGCTTCGTTATAAGAAGTCGTGTATTTCAACCAAACATAGTAATTATGATATTGGTTATATGAGCCTGTTGTTTTCCATTCAGCCATTTTCCTCCCTCCTTAGTTGCCTATCCAGAAGCAACCGGTTCTGTCGCTGCCGTAGTCCTCAAAGCGGCTGTTATTGCCGATTATCAAGTAAGTTGTCGCGTGGAGGTTAGTAGCATTTACTCCGGTATTGTCAGCGGTTAGAACTTCCTCATTATTGCGGAAAATGCTCATTCCATCCTCGTCAATGTTAGTTGTCATTTCGCTATCTGACTTACTGATAGTCAAACCATCATCATCGAATTTGAACCCTGTTGAAGTAATAACCTTGTCAGTGCCTTTTGCTATTTCGGTTGAAATGGCGAGATTGATTTCATCGCTCGTCATTGTGGCATCAACTTTTTTAGTGAGCGTTTCAAATTGCTCGGCGTTGCTTTGATTCTGTTGGTTTATATTGTCCTGTAAATTGGCAAGGTTGTTTGTCAAATCTGTTTGGTTCTGAACAACGCTTGATACAGTAGCGGAAATTGAATTTTGCGTGAGTTGCAGCTGTGCTATCTTTTCGTTGTAGCCCTCCACAGAGGACGCAAGCAACGTAATTTCTTTATTTTGCTTATCAACGCGGGCATAGGTTTGCTTTATCACGTCGCCAATGCTTGTGGGATTGCTTTCAGTTTCCGCGCTGTTCTCGTCGTATTTCCAAAGTGTTTGTTCGGTGAGCGCGCCATCATATTTGAGAGTGTCATTCAGCACGAAAGAAGTGAGCGTCCCGTTATCCCTTGTCTCAATGTCGATTTTATCGCCAATTTCAAGCGCAGGATTTCCTCGCCAAGAACAATCAAAAATATCAATCGTAATGTCGCCTATTGCGGTAATAGCGTTATGAACAAGGGTTCCAATGTCGTCCCGCAATTCCCAAAACGCATTATCCCGCACATATTGAGTTGAGCCTATTTGTGTAGTGCTTTCGCTCACATTATCGCCCAATTCATTCGCGCTACAAATTGTCTGAAGTCTGCGCCCTTCGCCGCTCTTGAGTGTGATGTATTTCGACTTTGTAAGAGTTTCAACCGCAGCGCCGCTCTTGTCGAGCATCTTGAAGCATAGCTCATTGTCAGAGTTTATAAAATAAATGGTTTGTGTGGCCTCGGCTACATCGTCAAGCGCATCGCGCAGGGTTTCAGTTCCCTCAAAATTTGCGCCATTATCATAGCTCAATGTAAAGCCGTCAGCACCGCTAACAGTAATGCCAAGCACAGCGCCAACAGCCTCGCAAAACTCCTTTATGGTGTAAGGCTTAGTAAGCGTCAATTCGCTAACTGTGTGTTCTGTGGCGCTATACAATGCGTCGTAAGCCGTTATAGAAAGCTCATTAGTGTTTTCATCTCTGTGTGTTTCACTAACGTAAAATGTAGGATAGCCCGCGTATTCGATGGTTCCGTCATTTTCTTGGACGCCTATACCCATAACGATTGAGTCAGCGGTTGATACAGTCAGTGCGCGCTCCATATCAATCAAGTGTATATTCAGCCTTTGACAAATACCGAACCCGAAAAATTTACCGTCCTCGCCTACACGCTGAATGTCAAAACTGATTATCTTATCTGTTCCGGTATAAATAGCACTCAAGGCAGAGTTCTCATAAAACTCTGCCTTGGCTTTTATCTTGCGGACAGAAGAATAAATCGCTGAAGAAAAGACTTCTGTCATATTCAGCACATTTTATCCCTCCTGTTTATAGTTCTGTGAATTTTAGTTTCATCGCCTTGTAAAATACGTTTGACGCCTGAATCGTATAATAATCAACATCACTTGACGGAATGATACAACTGACGCCGGTTTCCATCTGGTTCGTTTCTGGATTGCGAAAACTAACGCTCACACTAAACGCCTTTATAGCGCCAAGTAAAGACGCCATAACGGTAGAATTGAGAGGGATAATTTCAACCTCAATAACGCGCTTAGTATTGATATAATCTACCACAGTATCGCAATTCGCGTTTGTTTGCGCGGTATAGTTCGCGCTTGAGCTGATTGTCAGCCCGCTTACATAGGCGCTGAAATCCGTATCTCCTATCTTGAAGTAGCTCATCTGAACCCTCCTTACGCCAAATTGAGTCCCAAATTCCCCGTCTGACGGGTAAGGGCGTTTATGCTGTCAATGGTGGTTTCCGCAAATGTCTTGCCATCAACCTGTAAGACAATGCGGCTTCCGGTTCCCATTCGTGCGGACAACTTATCCGCTATCTTATCGAGCCATTCAGTGTTGTTTTCAAGCGGAACAACAGCCTCAGCTCCTGCTTCGCCAATACCCTGTAATCCGTTCCCATAACCGAAAAGTGTGGGCTTATCGAAAACACCGCCCTTTGCGTTCCACGAAATCGAGAATTTAGGCACACTCGGCGGAGTTAGGCTAAACTTGCCGGTTATCGAGATATGGGGCATTTTGAGCTTAGGCAAGCTCCAACTAAAATTGAAAAAGCTCTTGATTTTATCAATTATCTCTTTGACTTTATCCCTAGCCGCGCCCAGAATCTCGCCGAACTTGTCTCTAATGGCGCTCAGTTTTCCGCCTGTCAAACCATCTATGACGTTGAACATATCAGAGAAAACCGATTTCACGCCAGTGCTTATAGCGGCAACAGCGCCTTTGATACCGCCGCCAGCTTCGTTATAGGCGTCTTTCATTTCGCTCAGTTTTCCTTGCGCATACTCTTTTGCGGCGCTCACGGCGTTATTCATAGTTTCTTTGATTTGGCTGAATTTCTCGCTAACCTTGGATTTGATATCCTCTACCTTTTCGCTAATGGCATCTTTCATCTTGCCAAACCACTCTTTGACGCTCTCGACGGCGCTTGAAACAGCATTTACGATAGCGTCCCACGCCTTTTTACAGGCTTCTTTGATTTCATCCCAATGCTTGATACATGCCACAATAATCGCAATAACCGCCGCAATAGCAGCCACGACGAGAATGTAAGGCGCTAACGCTATCATTGTAGCAGCCGCGTTAGCAAGCCACGCCGTTGTAGAGGCAACCAGCCCCGCAATAAGGGCGGGTATCTGTGCTATCAATCCAGCGTGTGCGATATTATAAGCGGCGACAGCCACAACAATAATTCCTATGGCAATAGCCACAGCCGTCAGTATGCCGGATATCACACCCCAGTTATCAATTATGTATGTCGCTACATTTTCAATGGCATTGATTATATTGTTGAGAACTTCGACAACTATCGGCGCGATAGTATTAGCAAATTGTTCTATGTAAGGCGCTACTTTTTCTAACCCCTCAGACGCTAAATTTATTAGCGCCGTAATCAACGGGGAAATTGCTTCAGCTATCCCAGCTAAAGCTGCCCTAAAACGCTCATTAGCCTCGTTGTATGCTAACAGCTTTGCGGCGTTTTCCTCATAGGCGGCAGCGGAGTCCTTATATTGAGAATTCAGAGTCTCTGTTATAAGTTGCTGACGCTCCTGTTCAGAATTACACGCGGCAAGTTGTTCGTTGAACTCGTCCTCACTTATACCCGCCCAATTCAACGCGTCAGCAAGAACGCCCACAACCTTACCTGTTTTAGCGGTTTCATTAGCGGCCTCTGTCAAGCCCTCAATAGGTAAGCTATCACCGAATGTCGCATATACGCCTTCACAAATAGTCGTCCATTGGGCTAATTCCTGTTCAGTATTGCACAGCAAAGACAAATGGTTCGCCGCTTCGACAGCTTGCGCACTGTCGCCTAAAACTCTTTGCAAGCCTTGATATGTATTTGTTGCGGCTTCAGCACTAAAGCCGGCTTGTTCAAATGCCGTTGATAATTTGGCCTGTCCGGTTCTATATTCCTCGGTGGATTTTACAAGAGCAATACCGGCAACAGTAGCCGCCGCAACTGCTTTTATAAACTTCTTTATGGCACCTACAAGAGCCTCACCGAACTTCTTAGCCGTCTTTATAATGCTGCCGCCCATTTTCTTTATGTTGTCCTTTGCGTTGGAACTCGCGTTTTTTACTTGCTCTTTGAAAGATTTCACCGAATTTTTAGCTTCATTCATTGCCTTTTTCAAAGGTGCGGTTTCCGCGCGAATTATTACTTTTAGTTCCTCATTCAAACTTGCTCCCTCCTTTCCCGAAATTTTTTATTGAAAGCATCGGCAAATTGTTTGAACCGTAATGCGGATAATTCATCTTGTTTCTCTTGCCGCTGTTCCTCGATTTCCTTTTTATCGAAAAACGCGGGATATACTTCTTCTATCGGCGGCATTGATACTGATTTACTATAAATGCGGCTAACACTCACGCCCACCAATTCAGCGAGCTTGTAATCAAAAATTGCCTTTTCTTGTGAGCGCTGTTTCTGAACTCGTTTCTTGCTTTCTATGTAGCGGAATATTTCGGCAATTGTCATATTCCAAAACTCATATTCAGAAAGTCCCCAATCCATAGCATTATCAAGCATCTCATAAATTCGCTTGCTAAATAAAACGGGGACAGAACTGTTGTCAGCTCCGCCCCCACTTGTCAGTTTTTTTCGGTTTCCCCCGCTCTATTGTCGGCAATCAAACCGGAAACTTTATAAAGCTCAATTATTACCTTTATAAAGTCCGTTGCGGTATGCCCATCGGCAAGCCACGCGTCATAAATGTCATAAGCATCGTTCAGCGTGATACCGTGGTTGTATTGCTGTAATGACGCGTTCAATATTGCTACCATTGTAGTGATAGTTGGTATTGTCTCACCATCGCCAAAAATAGCAATAGGATTGCAACCGATTTGCTTTTCAAGCATTATTACGCTGCGGGTATTGAGCCGCAATTTATAATCTTTGCCGCCAGCGCTGAAATCAACATATATCATAAATAAATCTCTCCTTTTATTTTATCAGTTGGGGAAGGGGAAAGAGAGTAAAACCCCTTTCCCAACCCCCATATATGGGTTATGCCCAAGTCATTTCAGAAGTGGGCTTGATTGACAAGGTATATGTAAGTGCGGCATTGACGCCTACACCGTCGAGCTTGATGGAGCTGCCGCCAGTGAAAGAGCAGCTTTCGCCGTCAGGAAGCTCTACCTTCCAAGTGCTTTCACCCTCAAGCGCCTGTAAAGTGCCGAACTGCGCTTTTGCGTAAAGGAACTTGAACGCGAGGCTATCGCCATAGTTCAAAATTCCGTCCATATACATATGCGCAGCATCGCCAAGAGTAGTAATTTCGATAGCCTCGGCTTCGCCGCCCAAATCCGGAATCTCCTGTAAGTCAGTCAGCTCAACGAATTGAGAAGCGGAACCATTCTTATATGAAAGTTTTATACCTTTAGAAAGAACACCAGCCATTTTTTATCCTCCTATCTTAGAAATCTTCGAGGGCTAACCCCTCGTAAGTCATTATTTTTTGTATCATAGAACTGTTGTTGTCATACATCTCATTACAGCCGACGCGGGTAAATCCAAGCGGCCGCAGTTTCTTATCTATGAGCAACGCGTATTTTTGTAAGTCGCTTATTTGCGTCCCCCACACTTTGATTTGATACTGTAAGCGGCTATAACCCAAAGTATCGCCCGCCTGTGTGGAGACATTAGATAATTCCATATATGAAATACAGGGCGTTGAAAGCCCGCTATATAAAGTCATTTCATAATGGACTGGAATACCAATCTCTTTCAAGGACGCAAGCAATTTTGCGTGATAATCAATCACTTAGTATTCCCTCCCCAAGCGCGGAAACAATTTCATTTCTGTTCTCATTCAGTGCCGGACGCATATATGGCTGCGGCCTTTGTCCGTTTGTGAAATGGAACTCGCCTTTATCATCGGCATAAGTCCAACCACCTTTGCGGCCATTGCCGCCTTCAGCAAATAAGCCTGTTCCATATTCCACATAGGGGGCATATTCAAGCGGGGTAGAAATGACTCCGGTAATTTCGTTTCCGGTTTCCTCAACCGCGCTTGTTATGCTGCGGCGTAATGCGCCACTTGATTTAGGGGCTTTCTCTTTTGCGGCGCGCTCCACAATGGCGCAGGCTTGTCCCATTCCCGCCTTGACGGTTGAAAGACGGCCTATTTTAGTAAAGCGGGCTATTAGTTCTTCAGCCCCCTGAACCTCCATTTCAGCCATTAGGCACACCTCGCCATATATACCTGCTTGAACCGCCCCTGCATCACATAGAGAACTTTCAATTTTTCGTTGCCGTAGATAATAACGCATTTATCGTCAATGGCATCCTGCGTTATTCCTATGTATTGGGCGTCTTTATAGAGAACGTTGTCTGTGATTTGCTCATTCAGAACGCTGATAGCCATCTTTACAGAACCGCCGTCAATTAGTGCGGGCTGTCCATAGGCATCTTCAGAGTCATATTTCTTATAGGTGTAATCGCGCATCATTTGCCGCATTTTACATCACCTTTATACGTCTTTTTGCGTTCATCGTCGCCAAGATATCGGCGGGGTAGCCGTCAATATAGCTTTCGCTTACGCCGCCCAAGCCCAAACCGACAAGCCCTTCCGTTCCCATACGGTTCAGCTTTATAACGGCTATTCTCTCAGCTATAAGCTCAAGTGAGCTATCCAAATCTCTGCGGCAGTAGTCCTCTACCTCGGCAATCGCCATCTTCAGCGCAAGCCCAATTTGCGCGTCGGTGTAGTTCTCAGCGGCGTCGCCCAGCATTACTTTGATTTCATCAATCATTTATAAGCCCTCCTTTTTTCGTGGTGGTGGGGATTTCTCCCCACCAGCCAAGCGGAAATCAGGCAGAAGCCTCGGTAATCTTACAAGCCTTAGTTGCGTCAGTAAGAGCGCAGACGTAGCAATCACGGAGATAAATGCTATTCTTGCGGGTATCGGCGTTTCTGTCCTGTTCAACCTCAACGTCCTTCTTTATGAACAGAGTAATGGCTTCATTAGTCATTACATAAGCCTTATCAGTAAGCGCCTTAGTAGCGACAACAGGAATACCGCAGATAGTGCCGACTTGGCCGTTATAGACAACCTCACCCTGACGCGCGGAAACATAGTCATTGTCCTTGCGGAGTGCGGCCTTCCACTTGTTCGGGATAACGACGAAAATCTTGCTCTCGTCCTCAAGGTTCAATTCGCTAATGCCATCAACGATAACGTCATAAGAGAGAGAAGAACCCTTCGCAAAGGTAATGCCGCTAACAAGCTCCGCATTACCGGCAGCGTTCTTAGTAGCAAGCGCGGCATAGAAATCGGTAGTCATTTTGTTAGACATAACAGAAGTTGCGCCCTTGATACCCATATCGACAATGACGTTGTCCTTCATAAAGTCCTCGTCAGTGTAATCAAACGCTTGCTGAACCATCTTGACGGTGTAGTCCTTGCCGACGTAAGAAACGGAACCACGGGTAGTATTACCAGAACCAGCGGCAACTTCCTCAGCGGAACCGGAATAGGTGTAAGTATTGATAGTCTTTATCATACCTGCGTTTTCTGCGAGGCTGTCATCAACAGTCATCATAGAACGCGCGTTGATAGCGGTAGTAAGAATATCCTTTGCCTTTGCTTCGATAACTTTATTGCTATATACAGTATTGGCCATAATTTATAATCCTCCTAATCAACCAAATAATTTTTTGAATAATGCCGGATTGTCTTTTTCCAGCCTACTCAATTCAGCCATAGACATTTTCTTGGCTGTTTCCCTTGTTATTTCTGCGGGATTAGTATCGTTTCCTTTAGGCGTCTTTCCCGCAAGACGTCTTTCAACCTCCGCTTTTACAGAGGCTTTGAACAGTCTATCCAGCGCGTCAATATTCGCCTGTGCCTGTTCTATATCCTCGCCGACATTGATAATGTCAGCAAATTCAACACTCAAACCACGGCTTGAAAGAACACTTTTCAGCTCACTGCGGTTTTTCTCTATTTGGAAACTCGCAAGCTGTTCTTGTAATTCCTCAATCCGCATTTGCGCTTCTTTCTCCTTTCTCTGTTGCTCATCAAGAGACGACAAAGAAAGTTTCTTTTCATAGTCCTTCTTTTGTTTAGCGAGTGCCTGATTTACGCGTCTATCGGCCTCGGCCTGTAAGAGCTTTTGAACCTCTTCCGCCGTATAGGTTTTCGCGGCAGGATTGTTTTCTTGCTCTTCATCGTGGTTTTCATTAGTGATATCGATATCTATATCTTCAGCCATAATAAAATCTCTCCTTATTGATTTGTGCGCGAAGCACACCCCAATTTTTATTTGCGGTTATTTGTTTATTGCCTAAACCCCCAAAACGGCAAGATGAATATAAAAAAGCCATAGCAAGACTTTTTCGTCTTACTATGGCCGATTTATTAGGTTTTTCGCATCAATCGTCTTCTAACATTCTCAAACGATTTTTTATGATTTCGCTTACTTCCCAATAAGCAAGAGCGCGCCCAGCTTTGAACAAGTTCTTTTTATCCTCGTCGCTCTCCTGTTGAGCTTCAGCATAGCGCTCATTTATGGTATCAAATATCATATTATATACCATTTCTTTATAAGCAATTTCATACTTATCTTCCATAGTCATTTGCTCCTTTCTCGTAGCATTATTTCAGCCGCCGCAAGGTTTCGTCTAGATATCATAATTTCCTTTTTCCAGTGGCCTAATCGTCCTTCTTGAATATCCGGTTCAACCTCATTCCAGTCCGAATAAAATTCTTCAGGGTGCTGAATTTTGTATTCGTGTTCCTCAATCACTTCTTTGTATGATTTTATTGACTTTTTCAAGCGGCGCGCGTCCTGTTTATACATATCTTTAGGAATTACTATATTATCATTCTTAGCGCCATTAGTCAATTCGGCGGGCTGTGAATTAGCTTGTTCAGTTATGCGGCTATCCACAACCGGCACAACACAGCACCGGCAGCGAGGATGAGCCGGAATCGGTAAAGCATCATCAACCCCATACCGTTTCCCGTCCAACTGGCTACATATTGGACAGGTTCTATTGTCGGTATCGGCGTAAATCTCAACTTCCCTAATTCCGTAATCTTTATAGCGCTGCCGCGCCGCTTGTGTTTGTATATGTGCTATCTCAGTCCTGATGATGGTGTCAGCCCTGTTATAACTAACGTTGAACTCCTCTTGGAGGAACTTGTTCAACTGTGTTGTCTTTTTGCCGGTAATAACACAGTCAATCAATCTGTCATTGAGCGATTGCTGAAGCCGTTCAGTATCGTTCCAAACGCGTTGGCTCCAGCTCTTACCGTCCGCACACCAGATTTGACTAATCATCTGTTTTACGTTCTCTTTGCTCATTTGAGAGAACTGTTTTTGTGACGGTAAAGCCAATGAATTATAGACATTCTGAAACGTCTTTTCAAACTGTTCAGCAAGTAGAACAGTTTCTTTATCACCCATCTTTTGAAGCTCGGTTCGTAATTGCCCTTGTAGCTGCCAATACTTATCTAATTTATATAAGTCCGCAACAGTGGGCGGCTTACCGTCCTTGGCTGTGTTTAGCAGCTTGTCATATGTAGCTTCAAACTCGGCTATTATGCGGCGCATCGCCTTTGAGTAATACGCCTGTATTTGCTTTTGAGTTTCCTCTATTGTTTTAGTGGCCTGTTCGTCTTGCGCGTCCCGCATACGCTCCTGCCAATATTTTGTCGTTATCATCTCTCTTTCACCAATAAGTAGAGGCAGCCTTATTCTTCTACATTGTTAGCAGGCTCAAAATCGTAAATTTTTATTTTTTCGTTTCGCTCCTGTTCAAGCGCCTCTATTTCCGCGTCAACGTCGTTGACTTGCGGTATCATCGAAAGCAATGTCTTGTTAGATACGACGCCCTGTAAAGCCTGAACCAGATTCACAACGTCGGTATTATCGCTCGGAATATTGCGGGTAAATGTGATTTGAATATCGCGGAAAACGTCCTCGCCAAGCGTCAGAGAGGCAACGCCCGCGATAAGCTCAACGCGGCGCTGAAGTGCCTTTTTCATATTGCTCTCTATTGCGGACGCCTTTGTCTCGCAGCCGGTAAGTCTGTATCTAATGGCCACACCGGACGAAACGCCGCCCACAAATGTTTCGCTTGAAAAATCGGGACACTTAGCAATGCGGTATATGCTATCGTGCGTTCTTTTCAGAATATTTTCAACTTGCGTGTCAGTCGAGTTCTTTGTAAGCCACTCCGCGCGGGCGTCTGTGGGCAATATGAGAACTCTGTTTTCTTTCATCGCGGCGATATCCTCGACTTCAGCATCAACGCCTTCAAGGGCTAAATACGCGTCGCAGAAAGCCATATAATCATCTATTTCCCCGCTCAACAGCTCGTTGTATGCGTCCTGTAAGGAAATGATACAATCGAAAATGTTTTTCTCGTCATTTGACAGCATAAATATATTGGCGGGGCATTGGTTGAAATAGTGCGGCTCACTGTCAATAAAGCGAAGAGCGCCGCACACGCCGTTCATTTCGTAGTGCTTTATGTCATCGTTGGAATAAACATCAACTCTATACAAATCGCTGTCGTCCCATTCGTTCGCCTTATACCAGCGCACAAAATAAAGCAAATCGTTTGTAAGCGCATCATCAAACACGCCGAAACTCTGTAAAGGGTTTATAAGGCGGAAACGAACGCGGCCTTCACTGTCGTTATACATAAGCTCATTAGCGACGCCGTAAATAAGCGCGTCGTTGAGAAAGTCGCTGTCCTCGTCCTGATAATCGTTATAGCGCAAGCAATCCATTATTTCTGAAATATCATTGTTGCTTGTATAGCTGATATACCCTGGACTCGCTATGTAGCCGTTATAGCTTGAAACTATGTCGGCGCAGTAGTTCGTTATGACTTTATTACAGGGCTTGGACGCGTCATTATATGACTTATTACAAATGGCCTGTTGCCCCTCAAAGTAGTTTTTCCAATTTTGAAGCCTT
>ERZ824978.2985-NODE-2985-length-13538-cov-5.582140_pt1 | contig 13538 bp, 15 predicted proteins | sample MGYA00519860_ERZ824978 | MGnify/ENA primary metagenome ERZ824978 (study PRJEB31778, sample SAMEA3449184) | human gut metagenome | biome: human gut; feature: human-associated habitat; material: faeces | place: United Kingdom | collected 2010/2012 ... | reverse complement strand
GCGGAATGGCGCTCCGTTCCTCTGGAACGGATGCGCAGTTCTTGCGGAATATGCATCCATAATATTCATTTATTACTTTGTAAATATTATTTTTTCCCATTTTAATCTCTATCCTTTTAATTTAATAAATAATTCCTTCTCTGCCGTATTCGCCCATTTCACTTCTCCCCCAACAATTCTTTCATATTCTTGCAGTGAAAGGTCTCCAAGCATATATTTCCTTAATAGTTCTACTTCTCTTGAAGGAAATTTTTTATAAAAATATTCATGGCTGCTAATTATAGAATCTCTATAAAAATTCTCTCTTCTATTGTGCGCCAAGTGATAATTGATTGCTTCTCTTTCTCTCACAAACTCTATTTTGGCTTTGTATAGTCTATATCCAAATTCAAAATGCTCAAATCCCCATCCCTTAAAATTCTCATCAAATCCACCATTCTTTTCAAATACCTCTCTTCTCATCGACATATTTCCACTATATGTCGAAACCCACGGCAATACACTTATACATTTGCCGCTTTTATCAAAAATATGATCAACATTTTTTGAATGTCCCGGTTCTCTCGCAAGTCTTCCATCCTCTTGCACCGTATCCAAAATCTCTTGATAATGTTCCTCTATATTCGTAAAATAAACTTCCTTTATGCGCCCTATACAAATTGTGTTGTTTTCTTTTATTCTCTGAACATGTTTTTCAACAAAATATGGTCCTGGTATTCTATCTGCATCATTGAATATAACTAAATCATTTTCAGCATACTTCATTGCTGTATTTCGAGCATTTGATCTTCCTCCATTATTTTGATATACATATGTAATATTTAAATCCTCAAACTTATTTAAAATATCCACACTTTTTTCATTGGACCCATCATCAACAACTATAATATGTATGCTATTATTACCTATTTGTTTGCGAAAGCCTTCTAACGTCAATATCAATGATCTCCGTTGATTATATACGGGTATAACAACATCTACTTTCATATTAAAAAACCTTTCTCTTTTTATTCTCCAAATAAATCCATGTTTTCCATAATAAATTTATATACACCATTATTTTGATTATCAAATTGTGTAATAAAATCTGCATTTCCCTTTACTTCACTATCTGCATTGAGCATTGCCACTCCTATACCCGCTCCTTTTAATATCGAAATATCATTTTTACCATCTCCAAAAGCAATTACATTTTTCATTGATATTCCCTTTTTAGACAGTAGGTGTTTCACTGCTCGAAATTTATCTATATTTCCCATTGATATGTCAACAATATCATCGCGACCTTTCCATCCAAATATATCAACCATTCCATCAATACTTTTTATTTTCTTCTTTATCAACATGATATCTGTTTTACTGCTGAGAATAATACGATGTACTTTATTTAAGCATGTCATAAAAGTCCTGGAAACATATTTAAAAGGTAAATTTTTATCATACATCATATCACACATAAACTCATTTTCTTTATTCAGAACATACGTATTTATTCCTGAAGATACTATAATATTTTCAATTTCAAGAACTTCATAATTATCCAGAATATAATGTAAAATGTTCTCTGAATTCTCCATATAACTACAAAATTTAACATGATCATTAACAGGATTCCATACATACGCCCCATTATAGCAAATTATATAATTATTCAAATTCAACTTTTGATAATACCTAAATGCATCAGAAACAGATCTACCTGTAGCAATAATAATATCCAGACGATTTCTTAATTGATCGCATAAATCGATTAATTCCTTTGTCAATACGTAATCGTTTGTTATTGCTGTTCCATCTAAATCAAACACTAAAACCTTTTTTTGCATATTAGAGTTATTCCTTTTTCTTGTGGCTTTGCAATGCTTTAGAAAACATTCTTCCTCTCTAAAATTTATTAATTTAAAGACCTTTTATAAATTCAAAGTTATTTATACTAAGAAAGAATCCAAGTTTCTACGTTTCAAGACACTATTTTGTTTATGAGTATACCCAAATGTAATAATCCCCATTACCTCCAATTGATCGTTATTAATACCCAATAATGTCTTAATTTCTTCTCCCTTTTCAACGACCTCGCCTATCCAGCAACTTCCTATATTCATCGAGTATGCTGCTAACAACATATTTTGTATTGCAGCACCACAGGATTGTACATCCTTTATATAATGATATGAGCAGGTTTTATCCAAATAAACAACTATAAAGCACTGCGCTTTTCTCATCCAATAATAACAAGCTGACTCTTTTGCTATACGCTCTATATTCTCCGAGTCTCGTACAACACTGAATTTCCATGGTTGGCAATTCCTTCCTGAAGGTGCACTAATTGCTGCTTCAAGAATTTTCTTTATCATCTGATCTTGTATTGGTCGATCAACATATCGCCGTATACTACGCCTATTTTTTATCACTTCAATGATATCCAACTTAAAAATCCTCTCTGTTTCATTTTTTCTACTGTATCAATATAAATTATTTACATCTAATATTTCCTTCACACTCGTGTGGTTTCTGAACCTCATATGAAAAAATAGGAAAACTTTTAGCACTATCATATTTTGCAAAATTATTTGCTATCTTAACCATAAGCTTTGCTATTTTAATCTTCTTTGTTGTTTTCATCTTTTAATTCTACCCTCTCCCAAATAATAGTAAAAATTTCCATGCCATTGCCAAACAAAATAGCATTTCTATATTCCTGTATTTTAGTAAATAAAACACTTAATATGTATAGTACTAATACAATATAAGCGCATAACTTTCTTTTCTGTTTTTTCTCTTCTGATAAATACCATTGATTATATAAACTGTATTTTTCAACAATGCCAAAGCTAAAGATTAAAAAGGCCTCTCCCAGATACCATGGAATAATATATATTTTACCAACACAAACTGGTAAATAGCCTACCAACACCATGAACCCAAAACAAATAATACTAGAATGAAAATGTTTTCCTCCCACCCAAATACGTAATAAACAAAAGCTGAAGATAGATAAAAAATACACGCCCTTATTCTTCATTATTAAACCGATTACCATGATGGCAATCAGCTTCCAAAGCAATTCAAGAAACACCTCCATTCCGTACCATATTTTTTCTTTTTGATCCTGATCAATATGCAGGTTATACACACACCATCTGCTAATTATTTCTGCCAAAAAATGACACATTTTTGCTTTTCCCAACCTTTTATGGTATATTTTAACATGTAATTATTATATTTTATCAAAGTGTTCCTAAACGTTAGAATTTCATTCCTGAACGTCATAAAAAGGTGGAGAAAACAATGTCTAATCTGTCATGGCTGCTATACTGTGCCTGCAGTGTGTTATATATAAATGCATTATTAACAAATATGTGTTATCAAAAGCTGCGCTTTATCGAGCAGCTTTGTATTTTTCTATATTCTACCGTTCTTTATTATGTTTTAGCTTCCAGATACAATTTTGCCGTAATTCCAATATTGATTGTGAGTATTTATCTATATATTATCGTAAAGCAAAAACATCCTTTAATTAACGCTATTGGCATGGGTGTGAATTATATTTTAGGAATTCTCATAAATTATTTGATTTTAGCAATTCTTTATGCAATGAAACTCAGCATTGAGTCCATTTCTTCCAATTTGGGCTATATGGCAATTTTCTGCATCATCCAGACCATAATCATGTATATTGCCACTGGAACTGCCGGATACTTTTTCCGCAAGCTGCTTGTTCCTCACTTTAAACCCCATAATCCGAAGAAATATTCCGCAAAGATAATCTGCCTTTTAACGGCAGAAATACTGATCTGCTGTGGTGTTTTTCTGTTCAATGTCATATACGGAAACTATGTTGGCTATAATGCCGCCACATTGATTTTTAATGGCGTTCTATTTTTTATTCTGTCCCTATCAAGTGGACTAATTCTTTTCTTTCTCCATCGCACCATGACGGAAGACTATCAGCTCCGTTTGCAGGTTCAGGAGATGCAGTATATCAAAGAATATTCGCAGAAACTGGAGGAACTCTATAAAGAAGTAAGAAGTTTCAAACACAATTACATAAATATTCTTTCCTCTATGTATTCTTATCTGGATGAACAACGATATGAAGAATTAAAAGACTATTTTGAACAGATTGTTCTGCCCCAAGGGCGAAACCTTGCTTCAGAAGACACTGCCTTTGGGCAGCTTCAAAATATTCAACTTTCTGAAATCAAGGGAATGATATCAATAAAACTGATGACTGCTGCTTCCAAACAATTACATATTCGTTCCGAGATTCCGGCTCCTGTTCCCAATTTGGAAATGGATACACAAGATCTGATCAAAATTCTCGGTATATATCTGGACAATGCCATAGAAGCAGCCGAACAGACTGTAGAAAAAGAGGTGTCCCTTTCCATCACCTGCAATCCGGACATCTGTATTTTACAGATCACCAACTCTTCGCTTCCTGTTGAAAACATTCCGATCCTGTTTACTGCGGAATATTCAACCAAAGAGAATCATACCGGGATCGGCTTATATGATGCCAGCCGGATACTGGGGCACTACGAAAATATTCTATCAAATACAGAATATAAAAATGGCTTTTTTACACAAATATTACAGATTCCAATACAAAAGTAATCCAGGAGGTCTGGCACAATGCTCCCCATTATTGTATGTGATGATCATTTAGACTATGGAAATCATTTGAAAACAATTATAGAAAAATTTATTTTTATAGAAGAATTGGATATGAAAGTTGTTCTCACTACAGACCATCCATCCGAAGTTCTTCATTATGTCGAAGAACACTCTGCATCTTATTTATATTTTCTGGATGTTGATCTGAAAGACGATGTTTATTCAGGAATCACACTTGCCAGGAATCTCCGCCAAAATGATCCGCGCGGTTTCATGGTGTTTGTAACAGCACATGCAGAGTTTTCACAGTTAACTTTTCAATATCAGGTAGAGGCTATGGATTATATTCTGAAAGATCATCCGGAAACACTCCACAACCGGATTCATGATTGTCTCCTTCACGCCAATATGCGTTATGCTTCGCAGTACAATCAGATACATAAGATGTTTTCTGTACACACCGGCTCCCATGTTACCTATTTGAAACAGGATGATATCCTTTGCTTTCAATCATCCTCTAATGCTCATAAAGTCAAGATCACAACAGCCAATGCAATTTATGAACAATCGGGCAGCCTTCGTGAAATCCAGAGCCAGGTGGACCATCATTTTCTGTTAAGCCATAAATCCTGTCTGGTAAATACATCTCATATCGTAGAAATGGATAAAATCAGGCACATACTTATTTTATCCAACGGCCTACAGATTCCCGTGTCCGTCCGGCAGATGCGTTTCTTTTTATAAGTCTGCGACATTTTTAATTACTTGCTAAAAAGCAACCTGCTCTTTGGGTAGAGAGCGGTTGCTTTTTTGATGTCTGGATCTTAGTTAGTTTATCCCTTTTCCTGCATCTCTTCCAGCTCGGTTTCTGTCTCAAGCATCCGTTCAAGAAGGCTTTCCTGGTTCTGCTCTTCCTTCTGCTTCTGCTCTTCAAGCTCCATAAGCTTCGTGTAGTCGGACGCCAGTGCCGGATCCATGATCTGCATCTGCAAATCCGCAAGTCTCTGTTCGCTTTCTTCCAGCTGCTTTTCGTACTTTGCCATCTGCTGCTTTAAGCGGGACAGAATTTTACCGGGATTATAATAGGTCTTCTTGTCAAAAACATCATTCAATGTTGGTGTTTTGTCCGATTTCTTTTCGTTTCTTTCTGCCTCTTCCTTCGCCTGATTCAGCTGTTGCTGCTTCAGTTCTTCCTTCTGCAGGCGTTCCAGATATTCCTCATAACCGCAATCATAAAAAACTGTTTTATCCTGCTTGAAATCAAGCATTCCGGTTGCGATTTCCTTGATAAAGTAACGGTCATGGGAAACAAACAGGATCGTTCCGGTATAATTCTTCAGCATATTTTCCAGCGCTTCTTTGCCAACAAGATCCATATGGTTCGTCGGCTCATCCAGAATCAGAAGATTCGGGCGCATCTTAAACATCTTGCACAAGGCAAGACGTACCTTTTCTCCTCCGGAAAGCTGTCCCAGAGTCTTAAATACTTCTTCTCCGGTAAAAAGGAAGCTTCCTAATGCATTACGCACCTCTACTTCCTTCAAAGTCGGATACATGTCCCAGAAATCATTGAGTACGGTCTTATCCGGATACATACTTTCTGCAACTGCTGCCTGCTGGTCAAAATAACCGACCTCCACACCGGTTCCGACGGTATAACTTCCCCCAAGCGGAGGAATCTGTCCCATCAAAGTCTTTAACAGGGTAGATTTTCCCTTTCCGTTTTCTCCGATAATCGCAACACGCTCTCCCTTTTTCAGGGTAAAGGATACCTTACTCAACACATGATCGTATCCGATTTCCAGTGCTTTCAGCGTCAGTACATCGGTATAGCTGGTTGTCCTCGGAAGGAACTGACCGCGGAATGCCTTGGTGTCAAATCTGCGGGGCTTCTCGATCAGAACCATATGCTCCAGCTGCTTTTCTTTGGAATGCACCGAAGCGACCTTGGTCGGGGTATTCTTCCACTTCTCAATCCACTCCGTGAGACGCTTGATCTCTTTCTGCTGCTCTTCATAATCCTTTTCCTGTTTCAGAGCAGCCTCCTCCTTCAATTTCATGAAGGTGGTATAATTTCCCGGATACCGTTTGATCCGATGATATTCAATTTCATAAGTCACATCAATGATGCGGTCTAAGAACATCCGGTCATGGGAAACGATTACAACCGCCTTGTTATAGTTCTTTAAATATCCTTCGAGCCATTCAATCGTTGGCAGATCCAGGTGGTTCGTGGGCTCATCCAGAAGCATAATATCCGGACGGCTCAGGAGAAGCTTAATAAAAGCAACCTTCGTCTGCTGTCCTCCGGAAAATGTTCCGATCGGTCTGGTAATATCCTTCAGGTCAAAACCGAACTTCTGGAACATCGTCTCCATGTCCCGGCGATAGGTATATCCCCCCATGGCCTCCATTTGATCCTGTAGAGAGGAATACTCATACATCCATTTCTGGTCATGATCGGTCTCCATGATGTCCGTAAGTTCTTTCATCCTGCGTTCACAGGCAAATACCGGTTCAAACACCTTCAGAATTTCATTTTCTACAGAAATTTCCTGATCTTCAAAGCTGATCTGCCGCAGATAACCAATCTTCTGACTTCCGGCCATACTGATACCGCAGGTTTCATCACTGTCAATGTTGGCCATGGTAATATCCCCGGCGATCAGTTTTAGTAAGGTAGTCTTTCCACAACCGTTACGTCCTACAATGGCAATTTTCTCATGATCATGTATGTCAAAATTTACATCTTCTATAATGGTTTCTGCACCGTATTGTACCAGTGCATGTCTAATCTGATATCTCATTTTATCTCCGTTAATTTTCTTGTGTTTCGTAACTGTTCCGCACCTTTACAGTTACTGTATTTCGTGTTCTCCGCCGGGCAGTTATCCGACGCATATTCGTTAAAAGTGTAAGAAAAACAAATGCCTGCTCCGCAGTCGCTTGTTTTTCTGCTGCACTTTTACATCATATCAATTTATCTTTGGCTTTGCAATACAGGATTGAGACGAGCAGCCCTGCCGCTGTAGCGATCATGGCAGGCGCAATAATGATTGCCGGATTCACACTTCCGTATTGGGTCCGGTATGCAATCATGTTGACCGGAATAAGCTGTAAAGAAGAAATATTGAGAATCAGAAACGTGCACATTTCATTGCTGGCATAATGGCGTTTCTCTTCGGGAACACTACGCTCCTCCTGCAATTTTGCCAGCTCTTCCATGGCTTTGAGACCGGCCGGAGTACAGGCCCATCCCAATCCCAACACATTTGCAATTATATTCGTTGAAATATAATCCCTGGATTTGTGCCCTTGTGGAATCCGTGGAAACATAAATGAAATAAATGGTGACAGCATTTTGGTGAGCTTTGCAATCAATCCGGATTCCTCTGCCACCTGCATGAGTCCCACCCAGAATGCCATAACTCCTGTCATGGTAAAGCATAATGTAACCGCATCCTGTGCACTTTGTAATGCAGCCTCGGTAACCTCTTTCATATGGCCCGTGATTGCACCATAGATAATCCCTATCACAATCATTACTGCCCAGATGTAATTCAGCATATCGTTAGCCTTTTCCGAAAGCCTCTTTATTTAATATATGGAATTCAAACTTCATTAAGAACACTAGATCATATGTATCCTTTATTGACAATAGAGCTTACTGTCGGAATCGCAGGTATTGTAGTAACAATCATCAGCATCATTGTTACCGTGATCAGTATCCTGCAAAATGAGACCGACAGAAGATCCAGACATCAAAAAAGCAACCGCCCAAGCCAAGAGTAGGTTGCAATTTTGATTGATAACTTATAACAAGGCGAACCGTTGCTTTACGGTAGCACCTTCTTATGAACCTATCATAGCATTCTGTTTTTCATTCGTCAATCATCTTTTGTATATAGATTTTTACCGTATTATAGTTTAAAATATAACTATTCGGAATACTATTCACAATACATTGTTTAAAAAGGGGAATACAATGAAAAAGCTGATCTGGAAAATTGTACTGGCTGCATCGCTGCTTCTGATGGTGATTGCCGCAACAAACATTGCTCTCTTAATCAGGGAATATCAGAAGGGAATTAATACCTACGCAAATCTGGAGAAATACGCAACGGTAACACAGGATTCTGTCAAAGCAGCACAGGAGATCAAGGATACTGCCGACAGTGGGAATACCGAAGAGGCTGTGGAAGAAGTCATCGAAGGACCGCAGATTGCCGTTGATCTTGATATTGATTACGATGCTCTGACGAAGATCAATGGGGACTTTGTCGGATGGATTTACTACGCACCGTTAGAGCTGAGTTATCCGATCGTCCGTGGCATTGACAACGATTATTACACACATTACACCTTTGAAAATGTCAGGAACAGCTCCGGGGCCATCTTTATGGACTTCCTGAATAAGCCCGACTTTTCTCACTTCAACACAATTATTTACGGTCATAACATGAGAAATGGAACGATGTTCGGTTCCCTGAAAAAGCTCCTGAACGATCCTTCCATCATCGAAGAAGATCCTTATATTTATATTTTTACCAAAGAGAAGGTTAAGATGTATGAGATCTGTGCCGCCTATATCACGAATGACTCTTCCCATACCTATGATCTGACCCAGACTGCAGAAGAACAGGTCGACTATGTGAAATACATCCGTAATGCCGCAGCCTACTACTGGAATGATCCCATGTTAGAAGAGTCCCTGACCGAAGAAACGAGACTCATTACTTTATCGACCTGTCACGGTCTTCACACCAACAACCGAACCGTCATTCATGGCGTATTAGTTGCCAGTAAAGACCGGTAGAGACTGATCCAGCTCCGGTGTCTGTGTGGTAACGACCTGCCACCGGGTAATTGTATAAGTCCTCTCTCCGGACGCTGTTTCCAAAAAGGATGCATTCACCGATAAGATCTGATTTTCATTCATCACATAATCACAGGAAAAAGAGTCTTCCAAAGGCTCTTTTTTTGATGCCTCCAAAAGGTCCTCCTGTGCTTCATTACATGCCTGATAATATGCACTTGTGCGCTCTGCCAGCTTACGGCTTAATGTGAGATCCGCATTCGCACTTACAATCGACAGCCCTGCAAAGCAGACCAGACACAGGATCACCATGATTACCACAATGGACGGTGCTCCGATGCTCAGTCCAAAATCCCTATTCCGTTTCATCTGCCAATTCCTCCCGCGGAAACAAAGTGAGCTGCAATTCATAAACAGAATCAAATTCTGTCCCCTGTTCCTGATATGCCGTAACCTGCCGTAGCATTCCAACACGAATCTCGCACGTGGTCAGTTCTTCTGATGCATTGATTTTTACAAATGCACATAATTCCTCTTCGGCATTGTTGATGGTGAATATCGTCTGTTCATCCGTCTGATTCATTCTGGCATCCGGGAACAGTGCCTCCAGTTCTCCGGCATTCCCATTACATCCGTAAAAAGCTTCCGCAATACTTTCTGCCATGGAAACCGCATGATTTAGGTTCACGCTCTGGTCACTCAGCCGGTGGGCAGTTACGAATAGCTTCACACAGACTGCTGCCGCAATTGAAAAGAACAGGATGGAAAGAATCAGTTCCATCAAAAATATTCCGGATTTAGAAGAATTTTTCGTCTGCATCTTCGAATCCTCCTGATCGAATACAAATATAAAAGCTTATGGTGTTTTCCTCCGGGGTTTTCATCGTACATTGAACCAGATGATCATTCACTGCTGTAATTTCAAACCGCTCCATAGCCAGAATATCCTGTCCTGCGGAAGCAGAAAGCGATATATCACTGCGTTCCATCAGCTCCTTAAGCATTCCTTGATATTCATAAATATAAGTATGATACTCTATCCCATTCACTTCTGAAGAAAGAATGACCACCGGATTTCCTTCGAACGTACCGATTGATACTGCTCCCTCCGCATCGGCCTGACGGATCTTTTCCACCACATAAGACAGTGAGGTTCTCGTATTAAAATTTTCATCCATATGTGCCACCGTCTTGCGGTAAATATTTGCTCCAATCGAAATCAAAAAAAACGAAGAGAGTGCAAATATACAGAACAAGCCAATGACAAATAAAACATCTACAATGTGTTTATCCTGCTTCTGATTCATAGATCTCTTCCATTCATAACGTTTATCTGCTGCTTATATTTCTCTATTACTGCTCTGTTTTCATAAATAACAGTTTGGTTTTATTCAAGTTTTACTCATGTGGTTACTTCAAAATAATGGTAACCTCCGGCCGCATATTAGACCCCACCGGCTGGTAGTCCACGAAAAACAAGTCTTTATCATAGGTCAGTCCATAATGCTCTTCCATATAGGAAAGGCTCGGTGGATAAAACCCCTCCACGGCATAGCAATGGATAATATCCCGGTCAATTGCATTCTGCAGACTATCCTGCTGCCTGTCCAGGGTAGACTGATCCACGGAATGGATCATAACCCAGAACAGCACCAGAATTACCGGACAGACCAGATACAACATCCGGACCGGAAAACGACGATATTCATAACGGTTAAATTTTGTAGTAAATCGGTGCATATTACTCTCCCGAAAATTTCAGACTGCATATATTTCAGATAGACATCAATTCTCAGAACATCTTTGTTCTTATTCTTCATCTGCACACAGCTAAAGCCAGGCAGAATCACATCATCCAATGCTCGCCATGATTCCCATAAGCGGAAGTAATACCGAAAGCAGGATAACACCAACAATCAGTGACAGAATAATGACCAGGGTAGGTTCAATAATGGATACAATCCTTGACAACTGCCGGTCAGTTTCTTCTTCATAATGCGATGCGATCTGCAGCATCACCACATCCATGGATCCGGAACGAAAGCCCACAGAAACCATACGGGAATACAGATTTGAAAAAATCTCCGCACTGGCAAGCGCCTCCGGCAGATCCGCCTGTCCCTGCATCTGTGCCTTACAACATTCGATCTTCTTCGCCATCTCCTCATTTTCTACGATTTCCTTAATCATATCAAGGCTATGATAGGTATCCATACCGCTCTGATAGGAAAGATACATACCTCTTGCAAAACGTCCGGCAGCGATCTTGTCATAAAAACTCTTCGTAAATGGAAATACCGTGAGAAAATGTCTGATCTTTGCTTTGCCTGAGGGAATCCTGTAAGCAATGAAAAGAGCAGCTGCCAGAAACAGCAGCACAATGGAAATACCAATTGCATAACGGCTGAGAACCGTTCCTGCATTCATCAGAGACTGCGCAAAGGGTGTCATTTCCGTTCCAAGCTGTACAAACACCTGCTTAAAAATCGGAAGCACCTTTACAATTAATATAATGATGACAAAAAACATCATGGCAATCATAATCAGCGGATACGTCACCGCAGAACGGATACTGTCCGTAATGGTCTCTTCCCGTTCATAATACTCTGCAAGAGACATCAGAACCACATCAAGATTTCCCGACTCTTCTCCAAGAGCAGTCAGCTTCACTACATATTGCGGAAACACACCGGTTTCTTCCAATGCCGTATAAAAATGGTTTCCCTTATTACAGATCATCCGGATCTGCTGCAGCAGCTCCTTTCCTTCCTTACTGATCGTATCATTAATCAGAATCTCCATTCCTTCTGCCGGTGTAATTCCGGCCTTAAGGATCCACGCTGTCTGCTTGCAAAAGGATGCAATTTCTGAATTACTGAGCATTTTCTGCTTCTTCATTTCGTGCTTCTCCCTCATTGAAAAATCAAATTCTTATGATCCACTCAAAAATGATCCAGTAGATCATTTTCTCATATGCATGCAACTCAGAACGTTATCTGCAATAATTTCCCTAATAATTGTACTTCGTCACATAATTACTTCCATCACCAATAAAGCTCTTTAGCTGCTTCGAACCGGCATTTGCGGCAAAGGTCGGATCCATTAATGACCAGTTTACACCATCAAACTGAATAATTCCATTGATCCACCCGATATCATTCACATAGGTACTGATCCATGCATGATAGGCCTCTCCTGCATATCCGACCTCTAACTTGGTTGGAATCTGCTGGGAACGGAGCATACTGGCCATGACAGCTGCATAATCAAGACAGATCCCTGTTTTAATCTCAAAAATTTCATCCACATCCGGGATATACCCACTCTGTACATTTTCTGCCTTATCATAGTCATACGTGAAATTCTCAACAATATAATTATAAACATAATTAATGGCTTCCAGATCATCATGTGCCGGAGCCACAAGAATTTTTGCTTCTTCCACTACCCTCGAAGAACTGTTAAAGTTCACATACTGATTCGGATAGAGAAACGCTCCCATCGCATTAGTAATTTCTATCTCAATGTCCTGTGCAAATACCGTTGCATACTGACTGTCCGCTACATTTTCATACACTCCGATGCTATAAGTACCATCTCCGACCGATAACGGGAAAGCTTCATAATCATTTCCATACAAATCATAGGTATACGTCATATAATCGGGACCTGTAAGCTGCATTTTGACCTTTTCGTTCGTCCCATGATATGCGATCATCACATACCCTTCACCTGTATTCGAGGCATCCACCGATACCAGCTCATTCCCATAAACTACTGTTCCTGACGCCTCCGGCACCAGACATACCGGTGTATTGTCACGAATGGTTGTACTGGCAGATACATAAGCTTCATGCTTTCTCTCACAGCCGGATAAAACACTTATAAAAAATACTGTCAACATCAGATATGCAATTTTCTTCTGTATTTTTCCTTCCATGAATCCGTGTAAAGCTCCCTGTATGCTCTTATAATTCTTTAATATTTATCTTTTTTCATTGTAAGACCAACTATCTTGATTATAATAAAAAACAATTCCATCGGCAACACAAAAGGGGCTGTAAAAAAAGTCCCTTAATAGAAAAATCGCTGTGAGCATAGAACT
>ERZ824978.2983-NODE-2983-length-13542-cov-3.520279_pt1 | contig 13542 bp, 14 predicted proteins | sample MGYA00519860_ERZ824978 | MGnify/ENA primary metagenome ERZ824978 (study PRJEB31778, sample SAMEA3449184) | human gut metagenome | biome: human gut; feature: human-associated habitat; material: faeces | place: United Kingdom | collected 2010/2012 ... | reverse complement strand
TTCTACAACTACTTCCGGATCCGGAAAATGGGTGAGGGCACGCATGAGATGATCGAAATGGCGGAGATCATTCGCAGCGGCGCGGCGACTTTTCTGAAAACGGAATACAAGACGATTTCGATCGTCGTGGTTCTGGTTGCGCTGGTTTTTTCGCTGTTTGTTGAAAGGACGAGCGGCATTACGTTCATGATGGGCGCGTGCATGAGCTCGATCGTGTGCATTCTGGGAATGCGCAGCGCGACGTACGCGAACGTGCGCACGGCAAATCGCGCGCGGGAGACGCGCTCGATCGGCGAAACGGTAAAGGTTGCGCTGTGCGGCGGCAGCATTTCGGGGTTGAGCGTTCAGGCGTTCGGTATGCTGGGCTTGGTACTGGTGCTGATTCTGTGGAAGGGCGTGGATCCGGATACGATGGGCACCGGTCTGATCGCGAATCTGGAATGCAATTCCTCGATCATGCGGATTTCGACGTATTCGCTGGGCTGCTCGCTGGTTGCGATGTTCAACCGCGTTGCGGGCGGCAATTACACGAAGGCGGCGGACATCTCGGCGGACATTCTGGCAAAGCTGCGCCACGATATGCCTGAGGACGACAGCCGCGTTCCGAACGTGGTGGCGGACTTCATCGGCGACAATGTAAACGACATTGCGGGCAACTGCTCGGATCTGCTGGAGAGCTTTGTGGCGACGATGTCGGCGTCGATTGCGATTGCGGTAACGCTGTTCAAGTTCGGCGGCGCGAATGTTACGGCTGCGACGTTCAACTCTACGGTGGTTTTCCCGATTCTTCTGGCGGGCGGCGGTCTGATCGGCTGCCTGCTGGGCCTGGGCTATGCGGCGTTTCGAAAGATGGGCGACAATCCCTCTCGCGAGCTGAATCTGGCGACTTGGATTTCTGCCGGGCTAACCATTGTAATCGGCTTTTTTGCGGCGCTGTTTGCGTTCAAGGACGTGCCGCTGTACGCGGATTTCAAGGCGGGCTGGGCGTCCCCGTGGATTTCGAGCGTGCTGGGCATTCTGAGCGGCATTGCGATCGGCTCGATCACGGAATACTACACGAGCACGGATTTCAAACCCACTCGGAAGCTGGCTGAGATTGCGGAGGAGGGCGAAGCGTTCGTCATCACGAAGGGCGATGCGATCGGCTCGCGCTCGTGCCTTCTTCCGGTTCTGGTAATCGGCATTGCACTGTTCATTTCCGGCAAGGTTTGCGGAACCTACGGCATTGCGATTTCCTCTCTGGGTATGCTGGCGTTTGTCGGCGCGACGGTTTCGATCGACGCGTTCGGGCCGATTGCGGACAATGCGGGCGGTTTGGCGGAATCCTGTCATTTGCCTGCGGATGTGCGCGTGATCACGGACAAGCTGGATGCGGTTGGCAACACGACGGCGGCGATTGGCAAGGGCTTTGCGATTGGTTCTGCTGCGTTTGCGACGGTTTCTCTGATTGTCGCTTATGTTGGCGCGTATGGGGAATCGGCGATTCCGGTTCTGAACATTGCGTCGTTTGTGGTTATTGCGGGCGGCATTATTGGCGGCGCATTGATCGAATACTTCTCGGCATTGCTTACGGACAACACGATTGAGTCGGCGCGGTTGATGGCGGACGAAGGCGATCGTCAGCTGTCGATTCCGGGCGTGCTTGAGGGCAAGGTTCGTCCCGATTACAACAAATGCATTGAAATGGCTGCAAAGCAGGCTTTGAAGAAGATGCTTTTGCCGTCTGTATTGGCGCTGATGATTCCGATTCTGGGCGGATTCCTGTTTGGGCCCGAATTTGTGGGCGGCATTCTGGTTGGCGCGACGATCGTTGCGATTCCGCGCGCGCTGTTCATGGGCAATTCCGGCGGTGCGTTTGACAATGCGAAGAAGTACATTGAGGGCGGTTCCATCGAAGGGCACAGCAAGGGGTCCTCTGCTCACAAGGCTGCTGTAACGGGCGACACTGTTGGCGACACGCGCAAGCATGTTGTTGGTGTTGCGCTCGACATTTTCATCAAGACGATGTCTACTGTTGCAAACACTCTGGCCGGCGTCTTCTCCTCCATCCGCCTGATCAAATGACATCGGGCGGCAGGGCGGCAGTGCCGCCCGACGATTGCTGCCGCGCTTGGTCACCATGAATCAGGTCGGGAAGCGACCTGATTCATGTGTGGGTTCGCAACAGAGCTTTGTTCCCAATTTGACGCAAATTGCACCGGAAAGCGGCGCAATTTACTCTGTTTGATTTTTGGGGCTGTGCTGATGCGTTTCTGATTTGAGGGGCGTTTTGGCGGATTGTATTTGGCGTTGTACTTTGGGGCCGTATTCCTGTTTGGAATACGGCCCCTTTTGTTGCGAGAATTTAAGATACAAGTACATTTCGCCGAAGATGTGTTCCATCATGCCGGCATTGTGAATAACACGCGGTTTTTCGCCGCGCGTCTATTCCGATTGGACGAAAATGTTCCGCGAGGTCAGAAAGATTTGGCGGCGAACGCTTGACAAATGCTTTTTATTTGGTTATACTAAAACGCGCATTGCACAACATGAAATCTATAACGAGGAGAATACTTATGAAATCGTTCAAAATTCTTCGGAAGTTGTTTGTGCTCGGCAGAGTGCTCAGCAAGGTCGCGTTTATTCTCTCCATCGTCGGCTTTTGCCTTTGCATTGCCGGAATGGTGAGTTTGAATCTCGAAAACGGAGAAGGAATCAAGCTCGGCGGCGTAACGCTGCACGACATGGTGGTTGATCGACGCGGCTACGGCACTGGAAGCGTGACCGCAGCGATTCTGGGCGTTATGGTCGTCTGCGCGGGCGAAGCTGTGCTGGCAAAATTCGCTGAAATCTGCTTTGCGCACGCGCTGAACGCTGAAACGCCGTTTACATTTGGATTTGCGAAGGAAACGCTGCGGCTCGGCATTCTGGCAATCGCCATTCCGCTCGGCTGCGCGATTGCCGGAAGCATCGTCGAAGCGATTGCCGCGGCGTGGATGAACGCGCCCAAAATCGCGATTCTCCAGAAAAATTTCAACTCCACCCTCAGCGCCTCGGTGGGCATGATGTTCATACTCGTTTCGCTGCTCTGCCGCAGCGGTGCGGAGCTGTTGGAAAAGAATCGGGCGGAGGGATAAATCCTCTATTCGCCCTCTCGACCGGCGCGGAGATGCTGCTTCTCCGCGCCTTTTCCTGTGAATGGCTGATCGCTGATCAGCGCGTCGACCTGATCGAGACTACAGGTGTTAAAGCACAGGCTCTTGCCGAATTTCGAGCTGTCGCAGAGCAGAATGCGCCTGCGCGCCTGCTGGAACATGACTTTACGGATGGAGTTTTCATCGCTGGATATATCGGTCACGCGGCCGTCCATGCTCAGACCCGCGCAAGAGAAAAAGAACAGGTCGGCATTGAAATTGCGAACCATATTTTCGGCATACGCGCCGACAAATCCTTGCGAATTCTTCGGCATATAGCCGCCGGTGACGAACACCTGAGCATTGATATCCTGAAGACCGCCGATGGTAATCGCCGAATTCGTAATCAGCGTAAGCCCCTTGAAGCGCTTCAAATACCTCAATATCGCGCTGGCGGAGCTCGATGCGTCCATCATCAGCACATCGCCGTTATGGATGTATTCCACTGCGCGCTGGGCGATTTTGTCGAGTTCCGCTTCGCGGGTGGAACGGCCGTGAAACGCGGTGGTTATGTGGTCGTTTTCCAGAAGGATCACGCCGCCAAACACGCGGCGAACCTGCCCCTGCTTTTCCAGCTCCGTTAAATCGCGGCGCACCGTCGCTTCGCTGACATAGAGCTTCTGCGCCAGCGAATGTACCGACGCGGATTTGGTTTCCGATAGAATATTGATGATTTCCCGATGCCGATCGTATTCGTACATTTGATCATTCCTGCGCATTTCTTTTTATTTTTGATTGATTCGCCATATTTCAAACAATGTTTATGCAAACTATTGATTATTTCGCTATCACTGTATATAATAATAGCATGAAAGCAGCGCGATGACAAGGAATTTTATATAGATATATATTCCTAAACTCATCCTGCGAATTTAGTGATTTTGTCAAAACGAAAAGGAACGGTTCCGAAACGCGCAAGATTGCGTTGATTTGCGCAGAAACAAAAACGGGACTGTTCAAAGTGCGTATACTTCCGATTCTAAATCGGAGAAAATAGAGGAAGGGGTTATTTGATATGAAGAAACTGTTGGTTGTTGTTCTCGCGCTGCTGATCGCGCTATCCGCGTGCAGCTTCGCCATGGCGGAGGAGCAGGTTACGCTGAACCTGTGGCACCGCTGGAGCGGCAAGAACGAGGAAATCCTGAACGAGTGTGTTAAGCCGTTCGAAGCGCAGAATCCTGGCATCAAGATCGAAATCACCGCGAAGGCTGGCGAATACTTTGAGCTTCTGCAGAGCATGATCGCGGACGCGGCGGCGGGCAACGACAAGCCGGACATCTTCGTCGGCGGCTACAACCTGCTGAACTACATCGCGAGCGAGCTGCAGCCCACGAATGTGGAGGCGCTGGCGCCGTCCCAGGAAGAGCTGGACGCGCTGTACGCGAACTTCACCCCCGAAATGCTGGCGCTGTCCAACGTTGACGGCAACCAGATTGGTCTGCCTCTGGCGGTTTCCAACATGGTTATGTACGTGAACATGGACATCTTTAAGGAAGCAGGACTGACCGAAGAAGACATCCCGACCACCTGGGAAGAGGTCATGAAGGTTTGCGAAACCATCAAGGCGAACACCTCCCACTACGGCATGTACATCCAGCTGCCCGACAACTGGGGCGATCAGGGTCTGATCTTCTCCGCCGGCGGCGAAATGCTGAATGCGGACAAGACCCGCGTTGATTTCACGAACGAAGGCTGCATCAAGGCGGTCAAGATGTGGCAGGAGCTCTACACGAACGGCTATGCGCCGGTCTGCACCGACAGCGAAGCGATGGCGAACTTCACCGCGGGCGATATCGCGATGCAGTGCACCACCGTTATGAAGATCAACACCTTCAGCGAGTATGTTACCTATGATCTGAAGGTCGCTCAGTGCCCCGGCTTCGAAGGCGTCAACAAGCAGCTGCCCGCGGGCGGCGCGGCGATGATCTCCTTCTCCACCGACGATGCGAAGAAGGCTGCCGTGTTCGAGTTCATGAAGTACATGGCTTCCAAGGAAGGCATGGAAACCTTCACCAAGACCGGCTATCTGTGCGTGACCACCGCGGAGGTTCCGATGGTGGATGGTCAGGAAGCCGCTTATGCCCAGACGCAGTATGCGCGTCCGTGGGAGTGCTGGCCGGGCGGATCCGTCGGTCTTGAGATCGACGCGCGCTGGCTGACCGTCCGCAACGCGATCCTGATGGAGGGCGCGGATGTGGTCGAATCGCTGACCGCTCTGGAAGAAGAATGCAACATGATGCTTGAAAACGCATAAAAGCGCATTTCATCTGGAGGGGCTGTTGCACGCCTGGTGCGGCGGCCCCTTCAATCATTTAACTGGAGGGATATTATGAGCGACAGGACAATCGCAAAGCAGCAAACGACTCGGCATCAGAAAAGCCCGCTGCCGATGTTTCTGGCATACTGCCTGCCGGCGCTGATCTTTTTCGGCGTGTTCAAATACTGGCCGATGATTTACAGCGCGGTTCTGAGCTTCGCGAAATGGAATTTCGTTTCGGATCTGAAATGGGTTGGCTGGAGCAACTACGCTTCGATGTTCTCCAAGGCGATGTTTACCAAGGGTCTGGGAAATACCTTCCTGTATATCGTTGCGCTGCTGCCGTTCTTTATCGTAATTCCGCTGCTGCTGGCGACGCTGCTGCTGGCGGTTCGCAACGAAAAACTGCAGGGCATTTACAAGGCGCTTTATTTCATGCCCACGATTCTCGCATTCTCGATCATCTGTATCGTCTGGATCTGGATGTACAATCCCACCTACGGCGTTCTGAATAATCTGCTGCACATGATCGGAATGGAGGGCTACGCGTGGGTCAGCGACCCGAAAACCGCATTCTTCGCGATCGTGCTGGTCTGCGGCTGGAAATACATGGGTCAGAACATGATCCTGTTTATGGCGGGTCTTCTCAACATTTCCAACGACTGCATCGAAGCGGCGACGATCGACGGCGCGAACGCGTGGCAGTGCTTCTGGCGCATCAAATTCCCGCTGATTGCACCCACGACGGTATATGTGCTGCTCACGAGCGTAATCTTCGCGGCGGAGCGCGCGTTCACGGCGATCAACCTGCTGACGCAGGGCGGTCCGTCCTATTCGACGACGAACCTCTCCTATGTCATTTATGAATTCGCGTTCAAGTATTACAACATCGGCACGGCAAGCGCCATCGCTGTGTTCACGTCGATCATTTTCCTGGTAATCACCATCATTATGATGCGCTCGATGGGAGGTTTTGGTTATCATGATCAGAAATAAAAGAAAGTTCTCGATCGGGCAGCTGATTCTGAACATCCTGCTGATTGCTTTCCTGGCGGCGTGCATCTTCCCGCTTCTGTGGATGATTTCCTCGTCGCTGAAGGGTTCGGAGGAGCTTTTCTCCCCGAAAATTTACCTGATTCCCAAGCAGTTCACGCTGGATCACTATCGCGAGGTATTCACTTCATATGACATTGGTCACTGGTTCTTAAACAGCGTCGTGACGACGTTCGGCATCTCGATTCTTCAGATTCTGGTGTCGTTCCTGGCGGCGTTTGCGCTGGGCTATTACAAGACGAAGCTGAATTCCGCGGTGTTCTACTTCCTTCTGATCACGATGGTCATTCCGTTCCAGGTCACGATGATCCCGAACTACATTCTTGTGAGCAACATGAAGCTCCTGAACACGTGGACGTCGGTCATCCTGCCGAACGTTGCGAACGCGACGACGTTCTTCTATCTGTATCAGAACGTCCGCAGCCTGCCGCGCGCGTTCTATGAGGTTTCGCAGATTGAGGGCGCGAACTCGTTCTGGGCGATGCGCAACGTGACCTTCGGGCTGTGCAAGGGCTCGATCGCTGCGATTGCGATTCTTACGGTGATCGAATCCTGGAACATCTATTTCTGGCCGCTGCTGGTGCTGACGAAGCCGGAAAGCCGCACGCTGACGATTGGTCTTAAGCAGTTCCTTGATTTCGAGATGGGCAACCGCTGGGGCGCGTTCATGGCGACGGCGACGCTGGCTTCCCTGCCGATGATGCTCATTTACATCTTCATGCAGCGCCACATCATCAATGCATTTATCAGCTCTGGCATCAAGGGCTGATCGAAAGAGAGGGATTTCAAAATGGATTTCAGCGTTTCCAGTCTCAGCTTCTGCGGTCATGCGGGATTCAGCATGAAGCAGCTTTCTCCGGATCTCGGCATCGAAATTTTCTATGAATGGGCAAACCCGACCTATTGGGATCTGGCGCTCACCGAAGCATTCGAAGGCCGCGCCGGTAAATTCAGCATTCACGCGCCGTATCAGGGCGACATCGTTGAAATGTCGCTGACGGACAAGGAAGACGAGATGTTCGCCTATCTTCAGGAGCCGTTCAAACTGTATCACAAGTTCGGCGGCGTGGGCTATGTCGTTCATATGAACGCGCCCTATGCCGTTGCGCCCACCGCGGCGGAAAAGGTCGAGCGCTTAAAGCGCGTCGAAGATCGTCTGGCGAAGCTGAACGATATTTGCGTTCGCGAGGGTGTAAATCTGCTGGTGGAAAATCTCGCGTACGGTCACGGGCTGAAGACGCTGTGCGACCAGCAGGATTTCCTGAGCATTTTCGAGCACAACAAGGATTTGCACTGCATCGTGGACACGGGGCATGCGATTCTGGGCGGCATCGATATTTACGAGGTTCAGAAGACGCTGGGCGACCGCCTGCAGGCGTATCACATCCACGATAACGACGGCAAGGAAGACTGCCATCAGCGCATTCAGACCGGCGTGATCGATTGGAATCGCTTTGCGGAGGGCGCGCGCCTGTATACGCCGAACGCGCATTGCGTTCTTGAATACAACGCCACCGCCACGAAGTCCTTCCAGGACTACAAGGACGACGCGGACACCCTGCGCCGCCTGATCGAAGGCTAAATCCAAATAAACGCCGCCCGCGGTTCAAAACAGCCGCGGGCGGATTCATTTTTATGCTTTCTCTGCGTTCAGCGCGCTGATTGCGATATGACAGGGCGCGAAGATCACTGCCGCGGCGATCAGCGGATAGTTCAGGCTCAGAATTCCACTTTCCAGAAACAGGATCGACGGGAGAATCGACAGCGCAAGCGATTTCCGCATCGAATTCTCATTCCAGAATATGATCCAGCCGATCAGATACAGACCGACCAGCGCTGCGCCCGCGATTCGATACGCCGTTTCCGCGCCGGCAAACAGCCATCCGCCGGACAAAAACGGCGGGCAGGCGATCATCAGCAGGGAGCTACCGAAGCGCCCGATCTGTTCAAGCGTTTCCAGCGTCCGATTCTGGACGCGATTTTCAAAGCCATCCCGATGCGTCATCGCAAACGCGACATTCGGAGCCAGCAAAAAGCACACGAACAGCGCTCCAAACCCATTCAGCCAACCCATGAAACCGCCTCCATTCCGCATCGATTATATGCCCGTTTGCGCGGATTTGTCAATGCGCGGCGAGCTTCTTTTTGTAGCCGCAATCGCAATAGGGGCCGCCGGACGCGAGGGTAAATTTGCGGACGAAATCGCTTCCGCCGCCGGCTTCGCTCATCGCATAATCCAAACGGCACATGGCGGGCGTTAAATCGTACAGCCCGAGCTTTTTCATCATCGTACAGATACCGCACTTTGTAAAGTGCGCCTCATAGCCGCCGCCGTCCGGATATTCAAAGAGATCCATGTTCCACGAATACGGATTGCGGTCGGCAGCCTTCAGCTTTTCGGTAAAGCGCATCTGCGCAAGATCATTTTCGGTGAATTTCTTCTTGGCGCTCTTGCGGCAGAAGAAGCGCATCGGCGGGGTCATCATGGATTTGGCATAGTAATCCGTCAGCCGCTGCGCATTGCCTTGTCCGCTTCCGCGCGCGCGAAATCATAGTCCAACCGATTCACGAGCTCGACCGCTTTATCGTCGCGAAGCGCACCGCGCGTCTGCGTTTCCCTTGCGCGCGCGTAAACGGTCTGGAGCATCGTCTCCGGTACGCCCGAAAGCGCAATCCTTTCGCCCATGATGCGCCCATTTTGGAGGTTAGGCTCGTCTAACTTAATAGTATAAGAGATTTATCTGCCGAATCTGCGAGATTGAGCGGGGGTGATTGCGCCCCCGCTCAATGGATTTACGCTTCCACCGTAACGCTCTGATCCTGCATTTCCTTTTCGGCAATCAGGTCTTCGATGGTTTCCTTCGTGCGCATCAAATCCTCGACGGACATGGTTTCAAAGCCCGCGACGGGAGACTTTACCTTTACGCCGTGGCGGCGCAGGAAATCGTCTACCTTTTCCTCATTGTGCTTATACGCGCAGAAGCCCAGAACGCTCGCGCCTACGCCGATCAGAATACCCTTGACCATCGGATTGTTGAACATAAGAAAAAACCTCCTTCATGATAAAACGTCAGTTCTTGTGCGCCATCATTTCCACGCCCTGGCGGAAAATGCTGCCCGCAAACGCCAGCTCGCTCTCGCCGCCCGCCATGGGGGTAAGGGTGAGCTTACCGCTTCCGCGCCGAATCAGATAGGGCTGTTCGCGCGGCGCGCGGGGAATCAGATGGCGACCGAACGTAATAATCCACGCCAGCAGGCTGGCGCGCACTGCGCCGGGTTTGCCGACGGAATTGATGAGATAGACCACGCTCATGACCTCAGGGTCAAAGCTGCCGCGCACGTGGAGCTCCTGATAGCCGTGCTCCACGACCGCCGCGAGCGTCGCGCCCGTGGAAAGCCAGCGCGTGACGACGGTAATCGGCGCACCCGCAAGGGACAGCGCACCGTCGAGCCCGATGCAAAGCAGCGCGAGGTACGCGCTCGGCGCCATCGAAAAGCCCTGCTCCTCGGATCGCTTTACGTGCAGCAGCGACGCGTTGGTCTGCATTGCATATGCCGCGCCCAATCGAACGATCAGCGCTTCTTCACCGATTGCATCGGGATCATATTCGCACAGAAGCGTTCGAATGCGCGGATTGTAGCGGCAGGCGCGAACGCCGGGGATTTTCTGAAAAGGTTCGGCGGATCCAACCTGCCGCTCCAGCTGAATGCGAATGCGTCCGCGAATGGCGGACAGTACCTCGAGATGAACCGCTCCCTGTTCGCTGCGCATCATGCCCTCCCGTCCTTCGGCTTCATGAACATCAGTCTCAGCGAATTCGCAACCACCAGAATGGTGGACGAGTTATGCAGAAGCGCGCTCATCATGACCGAAATGCCGCTCGCCGCGCCCAGAATCAGACCGACGGAATTGATTGCAACGACGAGCGCAAAATTCTGATGAACGATCCGCATCGTCGCGCGCGAAAGTCTGCGCAGCTCGGGAATCATCATCGGATCGTCGCGGTTGATGATCACGTCGCTGGTTTTCATCGCAATATCGGTGGATTTGCTGCCCATGGAAATGCCGACGTCCGCATACGCCAGCGCCGGCGCGTCGTTGATGCCGTCGCCGACCATGACCACGCCATTGCCCTGCACCTGCAGCTTCAGCACTGCTTCCGCCTTTTGCTCCGGCAGCAGCTGCGCGCGATAGCCGTCCGCGCCCACCTGCTCGGCGACCGTCCGCGCCTGCGATTCCATATCGCCGGTCAGCAGCTCGATATCGCCCACGCCGTCATAACGCAGCGCATTGATTGCGCGGCGGACGTTTTCGCGCGGGCTGTCCATTGCGTACAGCACGGCGACGATCTGATTGTCCACGCCCACATAATTCGGAATCGCGCCGGTATCGCCCGGCAGCGGCTTCGGCGCGCTCACGCCGTTTTCCTTCATGTATTCAAGATTGCCCACGCGCACGGTTCTTCCTGCCGCAATCGTGCGGCTGCCGCGGGAAACCTCGGTCACTACATCTTCATGCGGCAAGATTTCCGCGCCGATCTGCCTGCCGTAGCGCATGATTGCGCCCGCAAGCGGATGCGTGCTCGTTTCCTCCGCCGCCATCGCATAGGAGAGAACGTCCTTTTCGGACATTTCGTCCGCCAGCAGCGCCATGGACACGATTCTCGGCTTGCCCTCGGTGATCGTGCCGGTTTTGTCGAGCAGGACGGTGTTCGCGCTGCTCATTTGCTCAATGAACGTGCCGCCCTTGATCAGAACGCCCTGCTTGACCGCCGTGTTGATCGCCGCGGAGAATGCCGTCGCCGTCGAAAGCTTGATGCCGCACGAATAATCGATCACGAGCATTTTCAGCGCCTTCTGCGGGTTTTTCGTCACCAGCTACACCGACAGGCACAGCAGGAAATTCAGCGGAACCAGATAATTTGAGAATTTGTCCGCATATCTCTGAATCGGCGCCTTTTTCAGTTCGCTCGCTTCGACCATGCCGACGATTCTGGAAATAACCGTCTGGTCGCCGACCTTCGCCGCCTGAACGTGAATATTGCCGCTCTTGACGACCGTTCCGGCGAACACCTCGTCGCCCGCGCGCTTTTCAACGGGCACAAATTCCCCCGTAATCGGGCTCTGATCCACGACCGCCGCGCCGGAAACCACTTTGCCGTCGACGGAAATCTTCTCGCCTGTATGCACAGCGATTGTATCACCCGCGGCGATCTGATTCATCGGTTTGCGTTCGAGCTTGCCGTCCGGCATGACCTTCCATGCTTCGCCCTCGTCTGCCGAGAGCATCTTTTTGATCGACGAGCGCGTCTTTTCAATGGTATACGAGGTCATCAGCTCCGCCAGATCCGAAAGCGCCAGAATCATCAGCGCCGAATGCGCATTGCCCAAAAGCAGGCTCGCCACGATCGACGTTACCGTGAGGAAATCCGCGTTCGGGCGCAAATCGCGGCGAACGCCTTCCCACGCGCTTTTGATCATCGGCGCGGACAGACCGAGACTCGCAATCGCTTCCAGCGACGTAAAATTCGCGAGCCTGCCGCCGACCAGCGGGGCCTTAAACACCGTATTGCCCAATGCAAGCGCACCGGCGTTTACGAGCAGTCGCTTTACCAGCCGTGAGGTCGTCATCGGCGTTTCCGCCGGTTCCTCTCCGTTTTCCGCATGACGCGCGCGAAGCGCCGCCATTGCGTGGCGCGCAAGCACCAGATCCGCCTGTTCCGCCAGCTCCAGCGCATCCAGCACGGATTCATCGTATTCCAGCAGCAGTCCGCCGGTCACGGGCGTGACCCGCGCGCGGCGCACGCCGGGGATATGCACAAGCTCGCCGGCGATCTCGCCGCTTTCATCCTTCAAATATTTCAGCCCTTCCGCCGCCAGACGCAGCCGGCCGGGCAGGTTGTGCATCACGCGACCCTTCATCAGGTCGTCCTGAATTTCCTTGCGAATCATAATTTCCCTTCTTTTTATTGCGCGCGAATTTCAGTCCTGAACGCGCGTCTTCGGCAGCCGCAGCTTCAGGCGATTGCGCGCAAGGTTTGCCAGTTCTTCCTCGCTCGCGCCCTGCCATGCGACTTCCCTGAAAATGCAAACGCCTTCGTCGACCACGAGATCGATCCAGCGCAGAATCGCCTGCGCGGTGGTCTGCTTTGCATCGTAACGAATCAGCGCCGTGCCGATGCGGGGATTGACCTCCGCGCTCAGAACGCCCGGCAGCATTTCGAACGCCTCGCGCACATAATGCAGATACGGCGCAGCTTCCTTGGGAAGAAGGCTGTATTTGCTGAAACTGATTCTGAGCCGACCGGGAAGATCGCTCTCGACCGCCGGCTTCAGGCATTTTCTCAAAAACGCTTCCTGAACCTTATTCATAATCCCGTGCTCCGAACAGATTCGACGCCCACCAGAGGAGCGTCAGCGCGCCCGGCGTCGCCCAACCGAGCTTTGCCTTGCTGCGCAATGCCGCGATGGTCAGCGCGCCCGCTGCGAGCGTTTTTGCATCCAGCAAACCGCCCGTCGCGTCCAGAACGCCTGCGTTCACGCTGCGGAGGAGCGTCTGCGCGCCTTTGCGCACCTTGCCGACCGGCGCTGCGCCCGCCTGCGCGTCCAGACCCATCAGCTTCATCGCCGCACCCATCACGACCGGCGCCTGCACTTTCGATTCATCATAATGAATCAGAACGGAGCCCGTTCGCGGCTCGATCTCGACCCGATGAATCACGCCTGTGCCGATCAGCTGCGCTTTCATCTGCTCCGCCAGCGCCGGCGACGCGGAAACGGCGGGCATATACAGACGCATCCGCCCCGGAAGGCTGGATTTTACCTCCGCTACGCCGCGAAAAGAGGGGAGCTTCATCAGATTGTGTTTTCGTTCCTTCGGCAATGCCATCGCTGCGCCCGCAGCCAGCACCGCCCACCAAACGCCGTTCACATCCATCCCTCCCGAGTTTATAGTTAGCTACGGCTAACTTATTGTCATATTTATAAGGAAGCGCACTTCCTTACAGCCTGTCAAAGAAGCCCTATGCAGCGAGGTAATAGGGCTTCAAGTAGGAAAAG
>ERZ824978.2979-NODE-2979-length-13553-cov-4.618610_pt1 | contig 13553 bp, 16 predicted proteins | sample MGYA00519860_ERZ824978 | MGnify/ENA primary metagenome ERZ824978 (study PRJEB31778, sample SAMEA3449184) | human gut metagenome | biome: human gut; feature: human-associated habitat; material: faeces | place: United Kingdom | collected 2010/2012 ... | reverse complement strand
GAAAGACAAATCTAAAAAATCAACCTATTCCACAACCTTTGGTGTTGACCCAAAAGAAGCCCGCCAAGCGTTTGCTTAAGCGGGCTTGAAAGTGGTGCTCAAGGAGGGACTCGAACCCTCATGCCGTGAAGCATACGAACCTGAATCGTACGTGTCTACCAATTTCACCACTTGAGCTTTTTAAAGTTTTAAATCTTGGTTTTGCGCGCCGCGATGTCAAGCAATTCCGTATTCTTTTTGACTTGCCCGCATTCAATAGTTAATTTATCTGTTTGTTATGTATATTAAATTGCCACTTTTCTTTGTAGCGTTTTTAATTTCTACATTTTCCGCATTCGCAGCCGAATTTGCAAAATCAAAACCTCTTGCGGATAAATCTATCGTATGCGTACTCAGAGCTCAATATCCCGTAGACCACCACAATACCGCCAATATTTTCCAAAGGGGAGAAATTAACCAAAATTCTTGGCATAAACTTGCAAAAGACGGCTCTCGGCTTCTTAAAATCGACTTCGACGCAAAAGGGAATCCGTCGCAAACTATACTGCTCGAACTCCCCAAAGGCATAATACGCGACCTCGAAGCCTCGTACGACGCCTCGCATATTCTCTTTTCCATGCGAAAATCCTTTGAAGACTCCTATCACATCTACGAGATGGACTTGAAGTCCCGCAAAATAAAGCAGCTAACCCGCCTTGCGGAAGTCTCGGACATCGACCCAATTTATCTTCCTGACGGAGATATCGCATTCGCGTCCACGCGCGCCGCTAAATATTGCGGATGCAACAGGCATATAATGTGCAACCTCTATAAAATGTCGCCGGACGGCGCCAACATAACCCAAATAGGCAATTCGATAGAGTTTGAGGGAACCCCGTCCATCACCCGCGACGGGAAAATCCTATACACGCGGTGGGAATACGTTGACCGCAATTTTTCCGGAGCCCAAGGCCTCTGGACTTGCAATCCAGACGGCACCCGCCATGCCCTATACTGGGGTCAAGAGACTAAAAACCCAGCGCTCAACGGCATTCAGATTCCAAATTCAAACAAAGTTGCCGCAATACTGTCATCATGCCACGATATCGCATGGGGAGCGCTGGCTATTATCGACAAAAATATCGGCGTGGAGGGCGAAAAATCCGTAGTTAAAATTTTTCCGGAGAGCGCGAGAAAGCTTATCGACAAGCCCGGCGATAAATACGCAGACTCAATGAAGGCGGTGAAAATCAAATACGAGGACCCCGAACCAATTTCTGAGAAATTCATATTGTCATCAAGGCAGGCGTCGGAGAAATCGCAAACAATGAACCTGTATCTTACAGACATTGAAAGCGGCACGGACGTTCTCGTAGGGAAATCCACGGAAGGAATGGGTCTGTTCGACGCAAAGCTTCTCGCAAGGCGCACACCCCCTATGACCGCCGCCCCGCAACGCTCATACGACACTTCGGAAAAGGCTCTCGCGTATGTAAGCGACGTTTACGAGGGAACGCACTTAAAGGGTGTAAAAAGGGGAGATATAAAATATCTGCGCATAGTCGAGAATCCTCCAAAACTCTATTGGAGCGGCGGATACTGGGAAAACGAAGGCTCGCAAGCTCCGGCAATGAATTACGACGATTACGACGATAAAATAATACTCGGAACAGTCCCGGTCGAGAGCGACGGCTCGGCATACTTTGAAGTTCCGGCAGAGAAATTCATATATTTGCAGGCGCTCGACGCCAACGGCGACATGCTCCAAACAATGAGAAGCGGAATGTCTATCCTGCCCGGTGAAATTGCGTCTTGCGCAGGTTGCCACGAATCACGCGCCGCCCCTCCGCCGGCGTCACTGAGGCATTCGCTTGCGCTGAAGAGACAGCCGAGCAAAATAAAGCCGACACCGGCAGGCGCAACTGGCTCGGAATTTTCATACATAAAAAACATACAGCCTATACTCGATAAACATTGCGTAAAATGCCACGACTTTGGCGGGAAAGGCTCGGAGAAAATTGTACTTTGCGGCGACAGGGGGCTTGTATTCAACCAGTCGTATTTGCAGCTGCACTCGAAGAAGGCAATATCCGCAATCGGCGCGGGGCCCGACGCCGTTGTGGAGGCGAACACATGGGGCGCAAAACACAGCAAAATAGTCCGCATGATAAGAAACGGCCATAGCGGCGTAAAAATGCCAGAAAACGAATTTGCCGTTCTCCGCGCATGGATAGACCTCAACGCGCCGTACTATTCCACAGAAGACAGCGCATACCCTCAAAATCCCTCTGGGCGTTCCCCGCTCGCGTTCGCAGAAATACAGAGAATTTTCGAGCTTGCAGCGCCCGAAGCAGAAAAGATCGGATACTCAAAGAAGGAAATTTTGGAGCAAAAGGCGCCGTTTGGCGTATGGAAAAATAACGTGATAAAAAACAGAATAGCCGCCCGCCTTTACCGCTTTGAAATAGTATCTTTTGACCGCCCGGAAATGTCGCCCATTTTCAAAGCTATTCCTAAGGGGACTTCCGCCTACGGCGAAGCGCTCGAAATTATACGTCAAGGCGCACGGCGGCTCGAAAGCAAAGCTCGCGCAGACATGGAATGCTTTGCAGCTTCCGAAGACGCAAAAAGTAAAAACAAGCGGGCAGCCGCCCTTCGACGCCTTGAAGAATCCGCAAGAAAGGCCATCGAAAACGGCGAAAAATTTTTTGACCCCCAAAGCTTGAAAGACATCTCAAAATATCTTTCCGAAAACTAATCCTCCGCCCTGCCCGTCCCATTTTTAATCAGCCGCACTGCATAAAAAATTTTTAAAGATTTTTTTGCTCTTACGCATAAAGTAGTATTGACTTGTCGTGCGTATTTTTGCGGTCTATATCAAAAATTATATAGTTTTTCCTCTGCCATATATGTCCGATTTTTATTGATTTAATAAACTTTTGTACGATATTTTTTTATAGAAAGAGAATAAAATGAACGAAGAACCGACAGTTTTGATGAATATATTGAATATTATATTGATGATTGTCGTATATTTTGTCGTCATGGGCGGCTTCATATTCTTTTTGTGTATTCTGAATTATATTTTCAAGCATGCTAAATGCACTGTCTTTAATGTTTTTGTTCCTCCATCTGAATAGAAACTTCTCTTTTACTTCTGTGCGTCCCTCAATTCGCGGTTAAGCCGGTTGAGGGATTTTTCGTCTATGAGGGCGGCCTTTGCGTCGAATATTGCAAGTTTGTCGAGTGCGCGTTTGCGCTCTATTGCGCGGGCGACAAACTTTAATCTAAGCGGCGGCAAGTCCAATACATCTTCCCACGTCATGCCGGTGCTTGCGCAGATCCACCCTACGAATTTGCAGAGGTCTCTCCATCGGTCTTCGCTTCCTCCGGAAGGGCTATCCCGTACGCTTGGGCTTTCATTCGGACGGCCTTCCCCTTCCGTTTCAGCCACTCCGAAAAAGGGTTGAAATTGAGTTCGTGCGCTTTGTCAAAGAGCTTGCCGGAATCGTCGGCGGACAGCATATCGACTTCTTCGGGTGTTAACTCTGTGCAGAGTTCTATAATTTCCGGTTCAAGCGATATCAGCGCCGCGTATTCGGCGAGCTTGCGCACAGGAAGGCATTTTACCTTCACCTTACTTTTGCCATTGACTGGCCTTGAAAGTTCCACGTCTTCGTATCCGAGGAACGTCGCCATATTGTTTTCGTTTCCCATATTTTTTTAAGCGCTTCGGAGGGTATTCCCTCCGAAGCTTTTTGTTGTGGTTATTTCGCAAGTTTTGCGTCGAGTAGGCGCGCCGTGAGAGCTTTTGAGAGGCCTTGCACTTGTTTTAGAGTGGACTCTTTGTCGCCGCGCAAAAGCAAAGATGTCTCAATTTTATTGCAAATTTCCTTGGCCTTTGAGACGTCTGCCATTGCGAGCAGGTTGCTTGCAAAAAACCTAAATACTTCTCCGTTGCCCCAGTAGAAGTCGCTGTATGCCTCGACAGGCGCAGTCTCAAAGTAGGAAAAATCCTTCGCGGCATAGGCGGCGGACGATATTTGCGATTGGGTCATCTTGTTGCCTTCAACAACCCAGCCTCCGGCTTTGAGCTCGTCGTAAAAAGTGGGGTTGTCGGCAATCTTTGCGCGCGCCCACGTTTCGGCGTGCAGACAGCAGAGAACCCAGTCGCTCCCCGTGAGTTCCTGCCCCGCGCAGTAAGCGATTGAGAAAATGCGCCTGTCCAATATATAGTCGGATTTCTTGGCGTCGGCAGTCGTTTTATAGGAATCCCACGCGGCTTTAATGTCGGCGGAATTGGCGTTCATAAAGGCGACGGTTTCCGACCAGCCTTTCTTGTATTCAACTTCGAACTCGGTTCTGAGTTCGGTTATGTTCTTTGCAAATGCGCCTGCGGCTATCGCGAGCGCCGATATTATGGATATTATTTTTTTCATATTAACGATTAGTTAGTTGTTTTATGTCTTGGAAAATAAGGGGTTTTTGCCATACGGATGCGTCGTCGTAGTCGCGCCAGCGATACCAAATAAAAGTGTTTGGGTAGGCGTTAAATTTGTCCGCCCAAATTTTAAGAGGTGCTTGCTGCTCCATTTTAAAGAGGAGCGATTCTCCGGCAAAGTCGCTCAAATCAGCGAGCGCGAGCAAGTCGTTAAAGTCGTCCTCTGCGGCGCAGATATGGGAGGCCGCGGCAATGGCAATAAGAGATATAATTTTTTTCATAAGAATCCTTAGTTCGTTTTAACTTTAAAATCCCCGTAGTATGTCGGCTGTACGACAATCCAGCGCTTGCGCCCGCCTGAATTCTGCTCGCCGTAGCTCGTTGTTTGCCGCCAGACGATTATTGTATTTTCGGGATTGGTGAAAATTTCACGGATATAGTCGCCGAACTTCATAGATCGCTTCTTAGAGTAGCTGTTAAAACCGGTATAAACAGGGGCATTTATTGTTGTTTGGGAATCGAGGTTCGGGTAAAACCACACCCCCGAAACTTTATATGAGCTGCCGCCTATTGCGGCGACTGTTGCGCCGATAGATGAGTTAAAATTTGAGAATTTAGTCTTTGTGCCGAAACATCTGTCGGTATAGTCAGAAAATAGGTCACTAAGGTAATAAATAGTCGGACCTGTATCTATGATATCTTTATGCCCGTTTACGACGGATTTGCTGTTGAGATATATTGTGCTGCTAAAATATAGCGTGTTGCGGTATTTATCTATGACTTTTATTTCAAAATCAGTCCACCAAAGGATGTCCCAGCGGGTATCTGCGTCGATGTAAGTCGATTTTGTGGCGCCTGTCGAAGTAACTGTCCTTTTCAGTGCATTTGAGGAGTCTCTGTAATAAAAGTCGTTAGTTTTTGTGGAATGGGCTTGGTAATAAGAATTCGTGCTCCGCGGCGACGGCGCCATATCCACATAGATGAAAAAATCGCGGTAAAGTTTGTTGAGCGCGGGCGCATTGCCCGTCTGCGTATCATAGACAAACGGCTTAGTTGCAGCCGCCGCGCATACGGCAAATATTAGCGTTGTAAAAACTGTTAAAAATTTATTCATTTTCGCCTCCATATATTTCATCAAATTCAGCCTGCGACAAATACGCTGGCGATATGCTTCCGTCGCTCGACTTTTCCATAACCACATATCCGTATTCGTCCGGCACAACTTCGCCGTTTTGTACGAGCGAAAACTTGATAGCAAAGAAAGGGATCTCTCCTTTTGATGCTACGTTTTTAAAATTATCGGAAACAGCTTGGAACAGCGCGCCGACTGTAAAGCGTCCTTTGTCTGTTATTAAATTTTGCGAGGATTCCGGAGTTACTTCTTCAAATTCCGAAAACTGCTTTATTTCTCTTTCCTCAAGATTTTTCATGGCCTAAATTTTACATATGGGAAATACTCCCCGATTTTTAGAATTGCACCTTGGATGACTATCAGAGAATCAAACTCGTCGCAGGGTTTACCGCAACGGAATGAATACTCAATCTCAGTAGATATTCCGATTTCGTTTACGGCGCTGACTTTTTCCAGAACGGCATTTTCAAAACCGTAGAGCTTCCCAAAAAAACTTTCGTATTTTAAAATTCCGCCTCTCACATCGGAGAGCTCTGAGATGTGTTCGAGCCAGAAAGTCTCGGCTGCGGCGTACGATGCGAACTGTCGGCCGACTGTCGCTGTGAAGCTAAAATACCGGCCATATCCGCGCGATGAATTGCGGGCGTATTTAGCGCCCACAATCTCGCGGGATTGAGCCTGCAGGTTGAGTTCCGGCTTGTCGGCACGCATCCAACGCGTCAATCCGTCAGTCGTCGAATCCGCAATGACTTTATCACCTAAAACAAGCCTCATGCTTCGCCGGATCCGGTTGCGCTTTGAGTAGAAGCCTGGCTCGCTTCCGCCTCAAACTGGAAGTCGGCGGAAGCCGTGTCTATGGTGAGCTTGTTGTCGCCCAATGCGTCGCCGAGGGCGTCGAATGTCACCTCGTCCATCAGTGCCTCCGACGGGCTGAATGTCGCCGAAGGATCCGTGCAGCGCGCGCTTTTTAGCGTAAACTGGAAGTCGCCGCTTTTGACCCCGCGAAGCACAAGATCCGGCGACGAGCTTATTCCTTTAAATTCGCCAATGGTGTCGCTTGTCAGAATGCCGGTAAGTTTCTGCCAGTCTTCGTAAGTGATGTTGCGCGGCTTGAACTTTGCCGACACTGTTATGTCGGTAAGATTTTTGCCGTATTTTATCAGGCGGTCGTTTGTGGCGTCTTCGGTTGAAAGCGATATGTCTATGCTCGCGCCGTCGGTGTCGAACTCAACCTTGCCTTCGCCCGTGCCGTAAACGCCAAGGCAGCGTAGCATAAACTTGCCGGCGTCTTCCATATTGGGTATAACGGGAGCCTCGTCGAGCTCCGTGCTCGTCACCATTGGAGAAGTCGGATTGAGCGGATCGGGATACACCGTCCAGCCATGCTCGCCAAGAGGCAAGTTCGCGCCGAAGGTAATTGAGCCTATGGTGTCGTGGATTGCGGGCAAGAAAGTCCACTTTATCCACTTGTCCGCCGCGATCCGCGCGACGATATAAAAACTTTCAATCTTCGGAATGCGCGCGCCTTTGACGAGCTTTAGCTCCTTAAAAAGCGCGTCCGTGTTGCTAAATGCCACGGGGGAACCCTTGATTGTTATCGCTTGGTCCGTGATTATGTCGCCCGCCTTAATCGCGTGCGAGGTCGCCACGTCCGTGCGCGTCGAGGTCTTTTGCACCTTGATGTTGTCCTTTATAAAAAGGACGCTTCCGCCGACAAACAGATACGCCGGCGCCTTTATGTCTTCGATAGGATATTGTTTCATTTACTGCCTTTGTTGGTTTTAAATTTAAAGGTTTAGTGCGTTGGTTAACGGCAAAACAAAGTGGATTATTGGCTCGTCTGCGGGAGATTCGTCGCGCACGTTGCCAAGCGTTATGACGGATCCTCCAAGCTCATCGCAACGTTCCTCATGCAAGGCTTTTGCCAGAGTTTCAAGCAAGCTGTACGCGGTTTCCTGAGTTGTCTGCAGAAGTACGTTTTCTAAAATATGTACTTCGCTTTCGACGGTCTCTGCCTTTAATAGATAAGTTTTAGACCATGCAAGCGGCAGAGGCGGCTCTATTACAACCGCAATGCCAAGCGTTGAAAGCGCGTTTTGCACGTCGTTTTCCACATTGCCCTTGCGGCGGCAAAGAACCTCTATACCTTCCGGCAAGGCCGCCGAGACCTTGCTTTCAAGCCACTCTTGGAATTGATAAAGTTTTGATTCGCTCATTTACTTTTAAGGTATAAAGAAATTGATTTTTTCGCGCCGTCCAATACGGCTTCTTTCTTCGGAAGCGCGTCGGGATCGCGTGGCGTGTCGGCCTTGCGGACGAGCCAATAATGCACCTGCATTGTCCCGTCGGCTCGGATTTGTCCGAGCAATCCGCCTTTGCGAGTACGGCGGAATTGAAGCTCGTTTTTATCGAGGCTCGACGGGCTTACCCCGTAGCGCGCCTCTATCGCGGGAATCGCCAAAAATTTTTTTCCGGATTTTGGGCGTATTCTTGCGCCGAATACTTTTGCGGCAAATTTGCTTCCGGAAGAGTTGCCTATCGCTACAACGGCCTTGCTTTCATCGGCTCCCGCAAATACCGTGTCCGATGCTATCTTTTGCCAAAAGTGGCTCTTCTTCCAGCCGCGCTTATTCGGGCGCCTGTCAAGAGAGCGGAAATGCGTGCGTAAAGTCTTTTCAAAAGCTTTGCCGACGGCCGTATTGAGCCCCTTAGCGTCCGAAAGCCTTTTCTGCAGAGCTTCAATCTGCTCTACCTGAGCGCCTTTTGCCGCTTTGACTGTAAATTTTAAAAGCATCTTTTTCTCTTGATTTTCTGAATGTTTTGGCCGATATTTTAATCAGACAGTGAACGAGGGTGCAGGAAGTGGCTATTCCCTCGGGATCAAGTGGCGGTTAAGATTTCCCTTAATCGCCATCCTTTTTTCTGTAGATACATTCTCCCTTTCTAAAAAGGTTCAGTCCGTTTATATCCTCTATAAAGTAGGTATGAACTCCTCCGTCGGGATATACTGATGTAGCAATACCCTTATGTTTTCCGTTCCTATTGGTATAATCCAAGACGTAGTTGCGCATGCCGTTGGGAAGCTGCCAGATTTCCTTTGACCGGGAGACACACATTTCGGCCATGGGCAGGCGTATCAGGCGTCCGAAGGCGTCGGCGGCATCTTTTTCCGTCAGACTTTTTCGCCAATGAATGGTGTCGTCGGAGAAAACCGCGGCGTTGCCCGTCGGGTCGCTCACGGCAAAGCCGTCTTTCAGCTTTTTTTCGGCTTCCGTTTTTGAAATAGTCGTCTCCCTAACGCTCGGTTTCCAGTTCCGCGCAGACTCAAGCCCCGTATCTCTCCAGGTCGGAAGAGGCTTTTTGTCGCTCATTTTTAGCTTACCGCCTTCGATGCGCGCGTTGGGAGTCTCTTTTATAATAGAGTCGAGCATGTCTTCCGGTATGCGGTCGAGGGAGACTTCCGCTTCCAGCCTAATGTCGAAGTCGGGGATTTCGTCGGAGGGCTCGTCGGCAGGAAGCAAGCCAAGCTCTATGGCTTCCTCTCTGTCTACATCTTCAACACCCATGCCGCTGCCGTAGTCAAACGGCGGATACGGACGCCCAAAGCGCGAAAGATTAGTCCAGACCGAATCGGACTTCAACGCTACCATGCGGCCGCCTCTTATCTTTCCGCCCGCAGCCCGCCAGCGGGCCGGCCAGTCTGTGCGCGGAACCCGCCGGCTCTCAACCCTCAAGAACTCCTGCGCGGGATACATGTCGAGCGCGTCGGCGTCCTGCCCGCGCACATAGCGGGCGTATTCGCGCGCTTCCTGAATGTTCATGTCGTAGATGAGCCCAAGCCTGCGGCGGCTCGTAATATCGGTGAGCTTGCTTCCGCCCATTGTATATCCGCGAGAGCGCAAGAAATCCTTCATCTCCGAAATGAACTTGTCTTGGCTGACAAGAGCCTTTGACGAGTCCCGCTTTGAGGAATCTATCGCCTCTCCCAAAAGCTCCCGCATTTTTCCCAGAACTTCGGCGTCGTTTACGCGGGCGGAGAAAAAGCACTTCTCGCGCAAAGCCGGCGCCACGCGTTCCCATTCTGCGCTCGTGCGGCTACTGGGAGTTGCCCTGCGGCTATCAAAGCGCGATACCGCTTGGGGATCGGAAGAAAGGCTGACTCCTGCACTTGGCATCTTTTTAAATTTAAAGAGGGCGGTTCACTCACGCGAAAACCGCTTTGAATTATTGTTAAAGTCCGTTGTAATCGCTGCGCTGCGGAACTCCACGCGCGGGACGCACAAGCTTGCAGCCTCCGCTCGCCTGCACGGATTCTGCCGCGGCTTCGGGATCGTCGGGAAGCGACGGGCTTATCTTGCCCTCCGCGATTTTGTCGAGGCGCACCCGCGCCGCGTTTGCAAGATTTACTTCGTCGGCAGTCAGCTTTTGCATCAAGCGCGGCTTGGCAAATTCCACAATGAGCGCAACAGCTTCGCCTGAAAGCTCGCCAGGGATTTTGCTTTGGTCTTTATCAACCGCATAGCCGCCGCTTTTGACGTCGCTTCTTATGCGCGCCGTGATGCGCTCTATCGCGGCTTCAAGCGGATTTTCCTGAGTTTCCGAATACTTTGCCTTGCTCTCCAAAGCCTTTACAAGGGCTCCCGCCTGATAGCTCGCAACATCCTCAATGCTAATCTTTACCCATCTGCCCATTACGCGGCCTCCTTAAATTTTCCGCTGTTTGAAACGGCGTTAAAATTGCTTTGCAGGGCGTCTGCAAGCTCGTCGCAGGCGACGATCATTTCAAAACGTTCAGGGCGGATTCTATCGCCCGTTCCCGCCGAATATTTAAAAGGCACTTCGACTTTCGCAAAATCGGTAAATATTTCCCTGCAAATGTCGCTGCCATCGCAGGAAAGTAGCCATTTTCCTTTTATCGTGTAGAGACTGTTTCGCAGCATTTCCATGTCTGCGGGCTCCCAAGCGTCATAGACGCCGCTGTCGCCCGTGCAATACGGAGGATCAAAGTAAATGAAAGCAGACTCTCTATCGTAAAATTTCACCACCTGCTGCCAGTCGCGCTTTTCGATGTAAACGCCATGTAAACGCTCGTGCAGCTCCTTGATTGCAGGTACGTGTTTTGTTTTATCGAAGCCGCGGTATCCGCGCGGATCGCGCGCATAGTAATCTCCAAACCCGCTAAATGACGACACTTTTAAAAGATACCAGCGCGCAACCTTTTGAAGCTCCGTAAGCCCCTTGTTCTCTTGAAGGCGGTTGAAAATTTCCACAGAGTGCAAGTACCATTCCATTTCGGAAAGAAGCGCGTCCAAGTGTTCGCGCACATATAAATAAAAGCCGGAGACTTCGTCGTTGAGGTCGTTTATCACCTCAACTTTAACGCGCGCCTTTGCTAAAAATACGGCAAGCCCGCCTGCAAATGGCTCTATGTAGGTGTCGTGTGCAGGAATGACCGGAAGAATGTATTTTAACATTCTGCGCTTGCCGCCGGGATATGCAAAAACTGGATTCATTATTTATCTGAAAATTTTGGAGGCGAAGCGGGATGCTCCGCCTCCGAATTGAATTACGATACGGATATGGCTTTCGCGCCGCCCGCTACCGTGTTTACGATGTTGGAGTAGTGCTCGACTGTAATGTCCACCCACTTCGCCTTTTCGTCGCGGTAGATGCGGAACATTTCGCCGCCGTCGCACGGGCTCCAGAAGCGCTTGAGCGTAGAGGGGTCGAGGTCTGTCGCCCCGTCAACGCCAACAAACGCCACTGCATACGCACTATTTGTAACCTTTGCCTTTCCAGACGTTGTTTCGACTCTTTCGGTGCTCTTGAATACGCCGTCAAGGCCAAGTTTGTCGGCGAGCTGCTGGGCGCCAAAATTTGCGGCTACTCCCGCGTATGGCGCCGTGGAGCTCTCGTAAACTTCCAGGCGGGTGCTCCATGCCTTTGAGCCAATGAGCAGGCGGTTTGCGTCAAGCATTATCGAATCGCCAACGGCATCAATAAGGGCGCGCAAGTCGGCGTCGGGCTGGGTCTTTGTGGAGCCCGTAGCCCACGATTTGGATGTTGCAGACCCAGCTACGGAAAGCAACATTGCTACCGCCCGCACACATTCGTTACGGATTAAGCGGCGTACGAGGCTCTGGGTTTTTTCCTCCTCGATGCCTTCATAGCGCTCATCGTTGTCGATTCGTATCGTGAGTCCCTTGTTGAGCGTCTTTTCTTGAACGATCTCGCCCTTTACTTCGAGACGCTTGAAGTCGCCGCCTACATTGCGGACGTCCTCGCTGTCGGCGAGAAATTCCCCCTTGCCGGACTTGCGAAATTCAAAGCGGCGGTTTGCGCGCACAGCGGGAGCGATGAAGTTGAGCAGAGCCTCATACTTTTCGCTTTTGACGCCGCTTGCGAAGTTGGTGAGTGCCTCACTAAACTGCGAGTCCGCAACGCGGTCGTTGGCCGCGCAGATAAGACCGCTATTCAGGTTGGAATTAGTCAGTTCGTGTATCTTTTCCATAATTTTGATTTTTTAAGTTTTGTTAGGAAGCCGAAACCTCTTGAGGTACGCAGTGCTGGATTTCCACTTCGCCGTCGGCAGACGCGGCGCACAAAGCATAGCCTATAAAATATCCGCCTTCGGTCTTGCCAACCTTGCCGTTTGCTGCCTCGTAAAGCGCGTCTCCCTGGGCGACTGCTTCTGCGGCGATTCCAACGACAGTTCCCGCGGCGTTGCCAAGCAACCTCACCGCAAGCCCTTCGCCTTCGCTTGCGCTATCTTGTGCAAAACCGAGCGGACGGCTGCTTGCAGAGCATGCGACGACTTTTCCGGATGAAAGCGCCACAAGACTATTGCGAACTATTGTTCCGCCCGCCACGCAGTTGATTGCGCCTTCTGGATGAATCCCAACGAGCGTGTCGTTTGCCGCCCAGACGCCATGAGCGAAGAGGCGGCGCATTCTTTCAATTATCTTTTTCATTGCGATTGTTCCTTTTGTTGAGTTTAAGATTCAAAAGCCAATTTGTACTGCTCGGGCATTTCTCGCTTGGCGCGCATCGTGGCGTCAAAATGGCTCATGCCCTCAGATTCGTACTTGGCGACAAGCCCGTTGAAGGCGGCTTTGGCGCTTGCCTTGGCGTCTCCCTGCTTGAGGCCGTCAGTCTCCGGCTTGGTTTCCACTACAACCGGCAAGGCCTCTATTTCATTTGCGGCGGCGACAAAATCCGCAGCCTTCTTCAGAGTTTCTGTGCGGGTGGCGCGGTCGGCCTCCGTGAGTTTGCCGGACTTTATAGCGGCGTTAATTACAATTTCCGCTGCGGCGGCCCTGTCGTTAGCCGCGGCGGCCTGCGCTTCGGCGAGCTTCTTTTCAGCCTCGGCCTGCGCGGTTTTCGCGGCTTCGGCGTTTCCCGCCCCGTCGAAAATGGCTTTTATCTTGGCCTTGATTTCGTCTTCGGAAGGTGCACCATCCGACTTGTCAATATACTTCTGGGTAGCTTCGTCGGAATAGCCCAAAAGTTTTAGCAACTCTTTTATCATTTCGTTTTCCTTTGTTTGATTTTCAGTTAAAATTTCCTCGATTGAATTTGCTGCGGCGGTTGCCGGAATGTTTGGAGTTTGGGTCAAGCCCAACGATGCAAGAAATATAGGTCGATATACGCCCTTTGAAAGGGGCCTCATCAGCCAGAATGGCGAAAAGCGCAAACCGTGCGGTAAAAGCCCAAAATCCGGCTGCCAGTCTATTTTTGCCATCAGACCTTCCGGTGATTTTGCGAGGTCTGCTACTTTCCCGTACACGGACTTGTCTAGGTACTTCGAGGAAATTCCGGGCCTGCCGTCGTCGCCCACGTCGGGGTGTCCGAGATGGACGGGAATTGTCGTCCCGAAACCGGCAGCGCGTTTCAGGCGTGCCCAAATGGATTTGTACTTGTCGATTATCTCGTCGGCGGATTGCTCGTCGAAGCGTTGGACTCCCACGCGATGGTTAAAGTTTCCGTAAGGGGCCACGAGAT
>ERZ824978.2970-NODE-2970-length-13573-cov-2.476698_pt1 | contig 13573 bp, 13 predicted proteins | sample MGYA00519860_ERZ824978 | MGnify/ENA primary metagenome ERZ824978 (study PRJEB31778, sample SAMEA3449184) | human gut metagenome | biome: human gut; feature: human-associated habitat; material: faeces | place: United Kingdom | collected 2010/2012 ... | reverse complement strand
TGCTTCCCGCGCTGACGCGCTTCCATCAGCGCCTTCACGATCGGGGAGTTATTGCCCACGCGGTAAAGCGTCATCTTGATACCCAGCACTGCGGGGTCCTTGGCCGCCTGCTGCACCAGATCCGTGGTCACTGTACAGTATACTCTGAACGACCTGCTTTTATCTATAGCAATTATTGCTTTACTCATCAGTTATATGTTTCCTTTCCTGTGTATTCACATACATATCTGATTTTATCACATTTGTGGGGAAAATGTTCAACTTTTTATGATATAAACACATATTTTCAACACGCAAACGACAAAGTATCTTAGTATATTAAACCCATGAAAAGTATTTCAATAGCGTCCGGCGGCGACGATCCGGATCGCGAGGGCGGATGTCCCGGATTTGATTACTATATTATCTACAGAAACGAGGTAAGGACAGATATGGATGATTACAGGAAAAACAACAACGAAAGCAGCGATTCCGGATACGAGCCTAACTTTATACTGAAAGAGGCTGTTGAAAACGATACCGGTGCAGAAGCGTTCTCATCCGGTGCGGAGCAGGACAGTGGCACCGCTTACGGAGGAACTGGAGCTCCTCATGATGCATATGGAAATACAGAGCCCCGCCCGTACACAGGTCCATATGGCAGCGAGAGTCCTTCCTGTGACACAGGCAGTGGTCATCCCGGTCACACTGATATTTACAGCGGTATGAGTCCTGAAAGCACCGCCGATCCTTATGACAGACAGTATGATCCGAATTCCTTCCGTGACCCGAGAGTCAATTTCAGGAAAGGCGATTCCTGCTCATGGAACAATGCCGACGGGCTTGGCAAAGTCAAGCGCACGAGAAAAGAACGTACAAAGAAGCCTTCTCCTCCGGTGACTCTTACCCGCAGGACGCTGGCTATGCTCATCGCACTCTGCGTGGTGGTTTCGGGATTCTTCGGCGTAGGCGGAGCTGTACTCGGCAGTTCACTGCTGGGAAACTCCGGTTCATCCGGATCGGACAGCAGTTCCGGCAGCGTCAAGACCACAGGCTATGATCTCGAGGACGCCACAGGCAGCAACATGACAGTGCAGGAGATAACAGAAAAGACCAAAGCCAGTGTCGTTGAGATAAAGACTGAGAGCGTATCATCCGACTCATGGATGCAGCAGTATGTAACTGAAGGTGCCGGAAGCGGAGTGATAATTTCCAAGGACGGCTACATCGTGACCAACAATCACGTCATCGACGGAGCAAGCAAGATAACCGTCACTACAGCAGATGATAAATCATATGAAGCCAAACTCGTAGGCACTGATTCCAATTCAGACGTAGCTGTGATAAAGATAAAGGCCAGCGATCTCACCCCTGCAACTTACGGCAACAGCGACCAGCTGGTAGTCGGAGAGATGGCAGTTGCAATAGGCAATCCTTTAGGCCAGCTGGGCGGTACTGTTTCAACAGGTATAGTCAGCGCGCTCAACAGAGATATAACTATAGACGGACAGGAAATGAACCTGCTGCAGACAGACGCTTCAATCAACCCGGGAAATTCCGGCGGCGGACTGTTTAATCAGTACGGACAGCTTATCGGGCTTGTGGTTGCAAAATCCTCAGGCTCCGATGTTGAGGGACTGGGATTTGCAATCCCTGTAAATACGGCCGCAGAGGTTGCACAGCAGATTATAAAGACAGGCGGCAATGTCAATTCGCAGACGGCTTCAGGCAATGCCGTAATAGGCGTTACAGTAGCAAACCTCTCAAGCCGCGAGCTTGCGCAGGAGTACGGTTTTGATACTCCCGGTGTATATATCTCTGCAATCAGCAGCATCAATGCACAGGAGGCAGGCTTCCAGATAGGCGACCGTATCGCAAAGGCAGACGGCAGGAAGATTTCAGATTACGATGACCTGTCGGCAACTCTGAAAAGTCATTCTCCGGGAGATACCATCTCGGTAGTTGTAGAAAGAAACAACGAGAAGGTTACTCTCAAAACAACCCTGACAGCCTCATCAGAAACAGCTAACTAAATTCAAGATGTATATATATGAATATCCCGCACTCATCATCACAGGTGAATGCGGGATATTTTTATGCCCTAACCCGACAGATTTTACAACTCCAACCCGATTGATTTTCATTCTTAAGGCAAAATAAAAAAAGTGGAAATGTACGGAATCGAAGTTCCTATTTCCACATATCACCTTCAAGGTGATTTCTTTGAAACATACGAAAATATCTACAAGTCAATATTTCCCATATTATAAAAAGATGCATTACTCTGCATCTCTTCATTTCATATTATATTTATACACAGATTTAGTCTTCGGGTTTGCTTGCGTGCTTTATTGCTCTGACCCTTTCAAACTCTACTTCAAATCTCTCTATGGCGGCGTTTATAACACGCTCTGCCATTCCTGCCGTATCTATCTGAAGCACTTTTTCTGTAACCTGCGCTATTCTGTCCTCAGGCACATTGTATAGCACCATACAGCATCTGATATATCTTCTCAGTTTCTGCTCCATCGTAAAGTCTCTATCGCATGGCTTTGCCATATATCCTCTTGTAATTCCCGCAGAAGCTATATCAAGTTCATAAAAATCTCTATCAGTCGCCTCCGGCATAAACTCTCTGAATATAAATTTGAGTTTCTCTGATGTATTCTGATATATATATTCCGAAGTTGTCGGCAGAGAGTAGGCAGTAACATACAAATCCCTGAAAGGTTCACTGTACTCTGTAATATTCATCTGTATCGCAATCTCTGTTGCATATACCATAAGCGGGTCGTCGTTTTCGGCCATCTCAAACTGGCTGCCAAACATACTTTCTACCAGTGCCAGCAGTACGGCTTCTTTGTTTTCAAAAGCTCTGAAAAAAGAACTGCCTGTCATTCCTGCTTTTTTGGCAATCTCAGCAGTAGTTGTATGGCTGTATCCTTTTTCGAGGAACAATGTTGCCGCCGATCCCATCATTTTTTTCATTGTAAGTATACCGCTTGGCTGTTTACCGATTTTCGCCATAACTCCACCTCTTTCGTTTTCTATTGCAATATATTATACTCCCATTTTGCACCTTACACAAGTAAACTGTAAAGAAAACACTTTTTTATGCCAAAACAAATAAATACAACAGCTTGTACACATTTCTGTACTGTTTTTCTGTATTATATCCACTTTTTGCCCTATGAACAAATATGACGCACCCATTACGGAATGCGCCTTACCTGTTAAAAATATTATCATTATCGTGTCTGGCTTTACTTTCTGATAGCTGACGCATTCGACTGTTTCAGCGCAGTCTTTTATATTTCCTATACATTTGCCCTGTTTTATACAGTCCCCAAATGCCTTTATCTTCTTGTATTATTTACGAAAAAATGGTAAACTCTAAGCTGTAAGGAGGTGTTGCAGATATGAAGATTGCAATTAACGGATTTGGACGAATCGGAAGACTTGCATTCAGGCAGGTTTTCGATGACAACGGCATAGAGATTGCCGCAATAAACGATCTTACAAGCCCTGAGATGCTGGCATATCTTTTGAAATATGACTCAGTGCAGGGACAGTTTAAAAACCACGAGGTAACAAGCAATGATACGGCTATAATTGTAGACGGTGTCAGAGTGCCTGTATACAGCGAGGCCGACGCCTCAAAGCTGCCTTGGGGAGAGCTTGGTATTGACATAGTGCTGGAATGCACAGGGTTCTTCACTTCAAAGGCAAAATCACAGGCACATATAGATGCAGGCGCCAAAAAGGTTCTCATCTCGGCTCCCGCCGGCGATGACCTGCCTACTATCGTTTACGGCGTAAATCACGACAAGCTTACTAAGGAGGACAATATCGTTTCGGGAGCCTCCTGCACAACAAACTGCCTTGCACCTATGGCAAAAGCTCTTAACGACTACAGAGAAGTAAGAACAGGGTTTATGACAACCATACACGCATATACAGGCGACCAGAAGATACTCGACAGCCCGCACAAAAAAGGCAACAAGAGACGTGCCAGAGCAGGCGCTGTAAACATAGTACCAAACAGCACAGGCGCAGCAAAAGCAATAGGTCTTGTAATACCTGAGCTTGACGGCAAGCTCATAGGCTCCGCTCAGAGAGTGCCTGTACCATCAGGCTCAATCACAATTCTTGATGCAACTCTCAAAGATGAAACAGAAACAGTAACTGTTGAGGGCATCAATGAAATTATGAGAAAGGAAGCAAACGAGTCTTTCGGATATACAGAAGAAGAAATCGTATCCAGCGATATCATTGGTATGAGCTACGGCTCACTGTTTGATGCAACTCAGACTCTGGCTCAGAGATGCGGAACCAAAATCTATGAGGTAAGAGTTGTTGCGTGGTACGATAACGAAGCAAGCTATACAAGCCAGCTTGTAAGAACGCTTAAGCATATGGGAACATTATTATAGGAGGTACACTATGGCACTTTTAGACAAGATAACTACCATGGCAGGTAAAGCTGTAGACAAGGGCAATGACGTTATAGAAATCACAAAGCTCAAATCAAAGATTTCCTCTGCCGAAAAGGATATTGTATCACTCAAGTGTGATATAGCTGATTTTTATCTCAAGCAGAGAGAAGCTGGCGAAACAATAGACGCAGGCATTGCTCCTGTAATGGCACAGATTGATGAAAAACTTGAAGAAATCAAATCTTTAAAAGAACAGATTGAAGATATAAAGGGTTAGCTTACAGACGGGAGATGCGCTTGCATCTCCTGTATTGCATTAGCTGAAACTGAAATAGTGTAATTTTAGTGTAAAAATAGTATAATTTTTTTAAGAAAACAAGTACAGCAAGGAGGAAATTATGCCGTTTATACTCTTATTTCTGCTGCTTCTGGCAGGCACAGCCGCATATATGTATTTCAGCAGAAACCAAGGTCGCTACACACAAAAAAAAGAAAAACCGGCAGATCCTAAAAAGGTTATTTACCTGCCCGGTGATATACAGTCAGATAATACAGATAACGACAGCAAGGAGCCTTAAAAGCTCCTTATTTTTTCCTCAATACTATCTTTATGAAATTAAGGTGTCTGCCTCCGCCGGCGTTCATTGCAGCTCTGTCGTTAACAGCATACTCGTTTTCCTGCACAAGCCAGTCAGCCCACACCTCTTCATTACTCTCCATCTCACTTACCTCTATTACCTCAGCCTGCCCGGAAGCGCTGACAATATCCGTCCAGTAGGAGATATCCTGCATATACTCAAGCTGCTCCGGACTCCACGAAAGCAGCAGCTCCTGTGGCAGATTGTCATGGCAATTCTTTTTCATTCCCGGCACCGCTATATATACATAGCCGCCCTGCTTCACAAATGGGAGCAGCCTGCTGTCAAGGTACTCCCTGTCCCTGCCGAAATAGTTGTATGAGTCAACACATATAACGGCATCAAAGAAGCTCTTTTCAAAGGGCAGATCTGCGGCATCTGCCTTAACCGGTATTATCTCTGCCTCGGACAGTCCCTGCGACTCAAAAAACTCTCTGTTCTCGCAGGGGTCGCTCCAGAGATCAGCAGCATACACCTTAAATCCGTACTCTGCCGCAATAAACACACTTGTAAGCCCCTGTCCGCTGCCGAGATCGCAAACAACGCTGCCCTTAGGAATTTTACAGTCTGAAATCAGCTCCTCTGTCAGCTTGACAGGATTGGGACCCATTATCTTTGACATAAATTCATCGGTCTGATATTTCCCGCTCTTTATATATTTCATAGCTATCGCCTCCTGTTTATCTTCGCTATTTCTTTGAATTTCTTTTCTTTTTGCGCAAGGTAGCTGTCTGTATCCTGCGAATAGGCGTTTTCGCTATCAAGTTTCAGATATGCTTCCCACCTCTCCTTTGAAAGCTCTCCCGAAGCTATCGCTGATTTTATGGCGCAGCCGGGCTCGTTTGTATGAGAGCAGTCCGAAAATCTGCATTGCCCCATAAGCTCCCGTATATCCGAAAATGTTTTTTCAATACCCTCCGCCTGATGCCACATGCCAAGTTCTCTCATTCCCGGAGTATCTATAAGCATGGCGCCCTGCGGCAGCCTCACCAGCTGTCTTGAGGTTGTAGTATGTCTGCCCCTGTCGTTTTTATCAATTCCTGCCGTATCAAATCTATCCTCTCCCAGCAGGAGATTTATGAGAGTGGATTTGCCTGTGCCGGAAGATCCTGCAAAGGCTATGGTTTTGCCCTTTTGAAGATATTTATCAAGCCCTGCCGTATCATAATTAAAAGCAGAAGTTAAAACCGTCTCTGTTCCCGGCAGCGCCCTTTCAATTTCAGTCAGCTTCTCCGAAGCATTACTGCACAGATCCGCTTTTGTCAGAACTGTCACAGGGAAAGCTCCGCTGTCCCATACCGCCGCTGTATATCTTTCAAGTCTTCGTATATTGAAATCTCCATTTAACGACGTGCATATAAATACCGTGTCGACATTGGCGGCAATGACCTGTCCCTCGCAGGCAGAGCCTGCAGCTCTCCTTACAAACGTGCTTTTCCTCGGCAGTATACTGTGAATAACCGCTCTGCCCTCCCCGCCGGGCAGCGAAAGCATCATAAAATCCCCTGCAGCGGGAAATGACACTGCATTATCTGCCGTATATCTGACCCTGCCTGAAATCTCCGCGCTAAGCTCTCCACGGTCGCACACAACCGTATACAGTCCCCTCTCCTGTGATATAACTCTGGCGGGAATATATTCGGGATACTGATTTTCGTATACTCTAAACCTGTCTGTATATCCGTAATCCGCAAGACTCATAACAGCTTCCTTTCAAAATCCTCTATATGTCTCTCCAGCAGCTTCAAAGCCTCATTACTGTCCTCAAGCTCCATCAGAAAATACATGGGAGCATAATATTTAACGGCAAGAAGCTCTGCATTCTCTCCCGGCAGGGCAAAAGAAAGCACATCCCTTACATATTCCAGCGGACCGCTTCCAAGGTACATATTATACAGTCTTTCAATTCCCTCATCGTTATATCTTTCAAGCAGAAGTATGCGCCGGAATGCCGCGGCAAATTCATCCTGAGTCCAGTATATGAACTGGGCTCTGGTAAACTCTCCGAGCTGCTCCACTGTCACACTGTCATAGCCTGCTTCGCTGTCGGAAAGTCTGTTTTCGGGCATCTCAAATTCTCTGGCTCTGCGCAGGTCCTCCGTCTCCATATGCGCTATAATATGGTCAAATATATCTCTCTTGCTCTTGTAATGTCTGTACAGCGCGCCCTTGGTAATCCCCAGCTCTCCTGCAATATCGCTTACTGACACAGCCTCATATCCTCTGCAGGAAAACATATCCAGCGCAGTCTGCATTATTCTTTCTTTGGTGTCTGTCATAGTCAATCTCCCTCCATCAGACATTATAGTAAACGTTCGTTTACTTGTCAAAAAAAATCAGCGTGCCCCGATTGACAAGGCACGCCGTAACTGTCTGCATTATTCTATTTTGCGTATTCTTTCATAAGCTTTATTGCTTTTTCAAGTCCCGCTTTTTCTTCTTCATATGTGTTTGCAAGATATTTTTCCTGAGTTTTCTTCAGTTCCTTGAGTTTGGCTATTTCTGCCGAAACATCCGCACCCTTTGTATCGTATTTATCACCGAGACTAATTATAACGTCGCCTATGTCACAGTGTCTGTACTTAATAAGCCCGTCTCCCCATGTGCCCTTTCTGTTGTCAAACAGCTGGTTCTCCATATACTCGCATGTTTCCTTATCAAAGTTCATATAGTACCATGCCCAGTCAACGCTGCCCAGATATTCGTCATAGGCCTCCTGAATTCTGCCTTCCTCAAGAGCCGCTATGCCTGCTTCAAGATTTGCCACATTATCCTGATACAGCTCGTGTCTGATTATATTCTCCGGCTCAAAATTAAGTCCCACAAGAGCATCCTGAAGAATCTTGAATATTTCCTGAGTCTTTTTGTTAAGCTCTACCGCTGCCGCCTTGTCGCCGGACTCCTCAACCTCAGCCATCTTTGCCTCTAAAGCCGCCGCTGCGTCCTTTGCCTCTGCAATTACTGCTTCAAAGCCTGCTCCTTCTGCAAGACTTTCTTCAAAGCTGCTGATCCTGTCAGTAAAGCACAAAGGTCTTACAGCCTTTGCATCAAGGTCTATTACCAGCTTGCCGTAGGTCTTGATTATATCGTTGAAGCCCTCTTCATTAAGAGGCTGCGCTTCTGTGCTGTCATAGGTTGAATGATATCCCTTATCGAAATATACTGTGCCGTCACCGTTTTCTGCCACTATTGACGGAATTCCCATAAGCGTCCAGTAAAAATCCTCTGTTCCTGTGCTGTTGCCGTAATAGCTCCAGTCATACGGAGACTCCTCGTTAAGTCCTCCGATGCTCTCCTTGATGAAGCCTACAAGCTCTGTCGAGCTTCCGGTACCTGCGCAGGTTTCGCCCTCAACGGTATATCCGCCGTCATTGTTTACTATTGCAAACGCGCCGTCCACCCAGTCAGGATGAACATTTACAATTTCCTCATAAGCGCCTGCCGACCAGTCGTACTCGCTGCCGGAAACGCCCCATTCCTCTGCGCCGTGCATACAGAAGCGTATTGTTTTGTCAGGAGTGTATTCGCTGTCCACAAGAGCCTTTGCTATAGCCATTGAAACCGCCACGCCCTGTGCATCGTCATAGGTTGAATGGAAATATCCGTCCATATGTGAGAACACGAATACTGTTTCTTCTGTGGTTCCCGGAATTTCACCCCACAGATTGTGTGAAGTCACGTCCTCTGTAACCTTTGAGTCGGCATTAAGGGTTACTGTTATCGAATCCTTTCCTGATGCCTTGATTGCATCCTGCAGAGCCTTGCAGCCGTCCTCGCTTATAGCCAGCGCCGGCGCATCTGCAGGTCCGCATACGTCCTGAACGCCTACTCTGTCATTGCCTTCTTCGGCATATACAGACATAGCTATAACGGCTCTGGCGCCTTTAACCTTTGCCTGATATGCAGGATAGTTTATCCACCAGTTTTCGTTCTGGTCAACATCAAGCAGCACCAGCTTGCCTTTGACATCAAGTCCCTCATAGTCCGCCTCTGTGCCCTCGTTTACATAAACCAGCTCTATCTCCTCATTGTCTGCCTGCAGGGTTGTCTGATAGCCGCCCAGGTCTATCTTCTGTTCCTTGCCGTCAGCATTTTTGAAGGTGATATTTGCGCCATTAAATACCCAGCCGTCAACTGTGATATCATCCACAGTTATATTCTGAAGTCCGATGTCCTCCATAACGCCTTTGAGGTATTCCACGGTCTGCTTCTCCGCAGGCGAACCCGCCGAGCGCATACCCATTACAGGATCGTCTCCGAATTCGCTTACGCTCATCATTACTTCCTTTGCAAAATCCATATCTATGGCTGCATTGAATTTATCAAAATTCTCTCCATAATCTGAGCCGCCTCCGCAGGAAGAAAGCCCCAGTACAAGTACAGCAGACAATGCTGCAATTCCTATTTTCTTAAACATAATCCTCTCCTTTGCCTTACAAGTTTAGTTCTTGCCGAATATTATATCAATTCAGAAAACTCCAATCAATCCATTAACCTGCTGCCTTTTCTTACTAACTTGCTGAAAAAAGCCGCCCTGTCGAAAGGACAGAGCAGCTGTAATTTTTCGTTCATATTTTCGGGTTATTTTTTCTCATAAAGCATATCCATAATGTATGCCGGGAAGAATTTTCTGAGGGTTTCCTCTGATGCAGGCTCAGTGCAGAGGCTTACTATTATGAATACCGGGAAGTTTATCATAAGTCCCCATATGCCTGCGTGTATGTTGCATGGGTTAGACCATACGAAATTGCACAGCGCAACAACGATGACTCCCGCCACAAGTCCTGCAATAGCTCCCGCTTTAGTTGCCCTCGGCCAGCAGAATACTCCCAGCATACAAGGGAAAAGCTGTCCGATAAAGCCGTATGCCACCAGCAGAATATATACAAGCTCTGCCGGATTTGTAAGCGCCAGCGGATAAGCCACCAGAAATACTATCACAAGAAAAACCTTTCTCTGAATTTTTCCCTCTTTTTCGGCAGGGATATTCCTTGCCGGAGCAATAACATCGTGTGTGAATGTAAATGCCGGCGTATGAAGCTGCGGCTCTGCGGAGCTTTGTGCCGCTGCAAGTATGCCTGCTCCCAGAAGTCCCACCATCCACCACGGCAGGTTCTGCATGCAGAAGGAAAGCGCCACCTTGTCTGTATCTCCGTCGTAGCCCTCAAACGCAAACACGCATATAAAGCCGACTATAAGCATCGGGATCATTACAAGGTAAAACAGCGATACATAGGTGTACTGTTTTCTTACTGTATCCTCGTCTTTGCCTCCGGCAGCCCATACCCAGAACTGCGGCCAGAAGGAAAACACCGAAATTATAATCGAGGTTGTCCAGAAAAGCGGAGGAAAATCTCCGGTTGCTCCCGGCAGAGTCGTATGCTCAGGGCTTACCTCCATAAGTCTCCTGAAAGCCTCGCTTACACTGAAAGAGCCAAGCACTGTATAAAGCACAAACAGGCATACTGTAATTGAGAGTATCAGCATAAGCACTCCCTGCATTACATTTGTCCAGCCTATAGCCCGAAGACCGCTGTTATATACATAAAACGCTATGGCGCATAAAATTATAAGCTCGCCAAGCCACATGGGAATTGTGCCGTTGCTCATTACATTTAAAATATGTCCTGACCCTATTATCTGCACCAGCGAATTGCCAAGCACTGCAAGAGCTCCTACTATGCCGCAGAGCATACGAAGGCCCTTTGACTCAAATCTGGCTCCTATGCCCTCTGCCTGGGTCCTGTAGCCGTATTTGCCGGCAACCCTGTTTACTCTCGGTGAAATAAGGTATGACGAATAAGTTATAAAGCCAAGGTACACCACAACATAAAGAGCTGCAACGCCCTTGGAGTATGCCCAGCCCGGCGCGCCTAAAAATGTATATGCGCTTACATTTCCCGCGCCGGTCAGAAATACCATAACTATAAGGCCCATTGTGTTGCCCGATGACGACCAGTTTTCGACCTTGCTCATATCCAGCCTGCCTTTGGCCGAAAAGCCCAGTATGCAGGCCACAAGTGTGTAGCACAGAGTTATGACAAGAGGTCCCCACGTCTGAAGCATCTAGTGCACCTCCCATCTGTAAGCGATATTGATAACGATTACAGTAACGATAAGACTTATTATCGACACTGTAAAAAGCACCGGCATACCAAGCAGCATACACGGAATGTTAAACAGGTTGACTACCGGAGATATCATCGAAAGCAGCGATAATATCATCATTGCGAATACCACCCATTCCTTTGCCTTGCGGGGTCTTACTATAACCCATGGATTCATTTTCTTTTCTTTTTTTGTTTCCATTTCATATCCTTTCGTATTTAATCCTGCCGTCTATCATAGTTATGTCCGTCTTAATATTCATAATTTCCTCAGGCTGCGCCTCAAGAATATTATCCGATAAAACCACAAGATCTGCCAGCTTGCCCGGCTCTATGCTGCCCTTGATACCCTCTTCAAGAGATGCATAGGCTCCGTTATAGGTGTACATTCTGATTGCGTCCATAATGCCTATCTGCTGGCAGGCTCCCGCCACCGTACCGTCGCTGTCTGCTCTTTTGACAGCCGTATATATCCCTATCATAGGGTCAGGCTCTATTACAGGCGTATCAGAGCCTATGGCAGTTATTATCCCTTTGTCAAGATAGGATTTGAGAGGGAACATGCAGTTTACCCTGTCGCCGTAGTATTTGATATACATTGCGGCGTTGTCTATAAAAAAGCCCGGATTTGATACTACCGTCACATTGGCTTTTTTGAGCCTGTCTATTATCTCATCATCTATTATGGCGCAGTGCTCAATCCTGTGCCTGCAGGGCCTCGGGTTTAATTTCTGCGCTTTTTCTATCGATGAAAGTATCACATCAACGGCCTTGTCCCCCACAGCATGCGCCGTTATATTAAATCCGGCGTTGTGAGCGGGAATTAAAACAGCATCCGCCTCTTCCTGTGTATAAAGCTGTATGCCCTCAAGGGCAGGGTCGTGCTCGTAAGGCCTTGAAACTGCGCAGGACGGTCCGCTGGTGCTTCCGTCAATTAATATTTTCACATGTCCCAACCTGAAATGCTCATTGCCCAGTCCGCCTCTTATTCCTGTCTTAATAAAGTCGTTTACCCACTCTATCGTCTTTTCCTTGCCGCAGGCGTGATAAATAAGCACATACATTCTTACATCTATAATTCCGTTTTCGCAGGCCTCCTGATAAAGTCCTATCGTATCGGGACCGTAAAAGCTGGCATCGTGCACACTGGTTATGCCGCAGCGGAGAAACATATCGTTTGCGGTCTTAAACGCCCGCATATATTCCTCTTTTGTGTACATTACCTTGTCCCACATATAGGTGCAGGCTCTTTCCTTGAGAAGTCCTGTCATCTGACCGTTTTCGTCAGTTACAACCTCGCCCTTTGCAAAGTTTTCGGGGTGTATGTCCCCTGCCTCCAAAGCTTTCGTATTGTATACGCCCATATGCAGACAGGTTCTTGTCAGCTGCACAGGATTGTCCGGCGCAGCCTCGTCAAGCTCGGCTCTTGTAGGATGCCTGCCCTCTTTGAGCTTGCCCTGATCGTAGCCCGTGGCTTTTATCCATGCGCCTTTTGGAAGCCTCTGCGCTTCTTCTCTGATTATCCTCTGTATTGACGGTATATCGGGTGCTTTCTGTGCGCTGCAGTCAAGTATTACAGCGGCATTCTGCCCTCTCATACCCAAATGACAATGGGCATCTACAAAACCGGGAAGCAGCGCTCTGCCGTTAAGGTCTATGACTCTGGTTTCAGGTCCTGTCCAAAGCTTCGCTCCGTCATTGTCTCCCGTATATACTATATATTTATCTCTGACTGCCGCAGCCTGACAGACCGTATCATTTCTGTCCACTGTTATGACAACGCCGTTTATGAAAACGGTATCAGCATACATTGACATACTTCTGTTCATATTGGCACCTCCGAAGTTTTTCGAATACATCTACTGTCATCATACCACACATATTACAAATACCGCCAGTATATTTGCAATTCAGCAAGGATATTACCCAAAACAAGCTGAAAAATATATTATGCCCTCTCTGCAGGCCGGCAGAAAGGGCAATATACCGCTATTCTTTTTTAAGATATTGAACAAACTCCTTCTTTGTTCTCTGATAATTGGCTCTGCAGATTGTAATCTGTGTTCCGTTTGACATAAATATCGACTGGTTTTCCATAAGGTCCACATAATCAAAATTAATGATATAGCTTCTGTGGCACATATAGAACCTGCTGTCGACCTCCTCATACAGATCCTTTAATACTGCATTGTACTTAAAAATACGCTTCTGGGTGATTACCGAGGTTTCTCTTCTGTACTGCTCAATATAGATGATGTTCCTGAAAAAAACTCTGGCAACAAGATTTTTATTTTCAATAATAATATAGTTCTTGTTCATAGCTACCTCCCATTTCATATCTTTTTTTGAAATTATATATATTAATTACATAAAAATCTATAAATAATTTTGAATATAATTCGACAAATCTCGA
>ERZ824978.2967-NODE-2967-length-13585-cov-2.799113_pt1 | contig 13585 bp, 7 predicted proteins | sample MGYA00519860_ERZ824978 | MGnify/ENA primary metagenome ERZ824978 (study PRJEB31778, sample SAMEA3449184) | human gut metagenome | biome: human gut; feature: human-associated habitat; material: faeces | place: United Kingdom | collected 2010/2012 ... | reverse complement strand
TACAGGAGCCGGGGGCTTGGTGTGTTCTGTCGATTCCCTGTCTATCCTAGGGTGCGTAAATACGGGTGACATCACAGGCTCCAAGGCCTATAATCCCTCGGATGCGAGCAACGGCGGGTATGCCACCGGAGGTATCGCCGGAGGTACGGGTGTCTCTTACATATATGCGAGTACGAATGAGGGAAATATCGATGGTTACATCGGCGTGGGCGGCATTATCGGCAGTACCCGGTTGGGTTCAGATGAGTTGCTTTTCAATAACACGTTGGTAAAATCATGCGGAAATACCGGGGCGGTATCCGGTAAATCTTCGGTCGGCGGTATTTGCGGTGAGGCGCAATTAGGATGCTACGCCGTTTATAACACGGGAGCGGTATCGGCCTCGGCTAGCGGCTCGTTCGTGGGCGGTATCGCCGGAAATACATCCATAGCGGTGGTGCATAACGCATTGAATACCGGAAAGGTATCCGGAAATAACAGCGAAAGCGCCGGTGGCGTGGTTGGCAAGGTTACTTGGGGTGCCTTCTTCGCCAGCCAGAACTTCGGGGATCTGGATGTCAATGCCAATTATGCCGGTGGTATCATCGGATTGGCCGGAAACTATACGATGATCAATTATTGCGGAAATATGGGCTATATATTGAACAGCGGAACCGGTCCGACCGGCGGGTTGGTCGGGGAGATCGGCGATCCGAGAGAATGGTCAAGCGAGGCTATCGCAAGCTGCGTCATAGGAAGCGTGGAATGTATGTTGGGAATATTAGGGCCTGTCATAGCGGTAACCGGTTCGGCTCTGGAAACCGCGGCCACTACCGGAGAAAAAATTTTTAAAGGAATAGTACATGTCTTACATGTTGGAGAAACAGTGGCGGATTGGCTCCTGCTAGTCGCTGATAAAACCATGTTCCGGATCGGAGTCTCTGAAATGCTGAGCGAGGAGGAAGCCGAGCTGATGGAGGCTTCTCTCAAAGCGAAAGTATCAGAGATAGATGGTGCCATTAACGACAAGATGGCCAACATCCGGAACGGCTATGCGCTGTCGGCTGGCATATTACCCTCTAGCCTGAATCAAGGAACGGCCACCGATTTTATCAATAACACGAACACGTTATTGACCTTCTACGAGACCTCCGATGATAATAACAATACGATCAACTACAACATAAATCATAAACGTGAGGAACGCTACGAGCATATTGAGCAGAGCAAACATATCAAAGAGATCGTGCAAAAAGTAATCGCAGGGGTTTGCATCTGTGCGGCGGCGACGGCGGGTGTCGTTTCCGGCATAGCTACCGGCGGTACCACGACAGCTGCCGTATTCGCCACGATCGGCACGGTCGCGACCTTAGTGGGTGGAGTCAACGCAATTGTCGAAGGAGCCACCGACTATCAAAACAACGCTGTCATCATCTCGCAGTGTGTCAATATGGGACGTGTCAAAGCGGACAACGCTAGCCGTATCGGTGGCATCGTGGGGCACATGCAACAATACGGTATCGTTAAGGACTGCCTCAACGGGGGACGTTACGAGGGCAACTCAACCAAGGCCGGAGGTATCGTAGGCCGGGGCGATAGCCGATTTGAGGCACACAACTGTTTAAATGTGGGTGATAAATGGAAGGATCCGCTGATTAATAGTTACGGAGACTTCACATCGCTTTCGAACCTTTATTATTATGGCCAACCGGTAATATACGAAAACAACTCTTATCTGACAAACCTGTCTATCGACGAACTCTGCGACCCCAAGAAGTACAAAAACTGGAATATTAACAAGACGAACTCGATCTGGCATGTAACTGAGAGCAAAGGAAACTTCCCCGTTCCTTTCCATTCGGAAATGGAAGAGGAGATCAAGGAATAATCATTAATACATATCATAAAATGAATACAACAAGAATCCATATCATAGGTCTTCTCATGGCCTTGGCAGCTTTCCTTTGGACAAGTTGTAGCGATGACGAGCTCTACCGATCGAATGAGCTGGGTTCCCGCCTAGAGGAAATGGGAGACTTCAAGTTAAGCTCTTTCACCCTAGAGAAAGGGATCTGGGAAATCGCCGATACGATCCAGCAAATCAAGATCCACCTCAAATCGCATACCGACGATTCCATACGGGCATACGACGCTGCCGTGCTACATAGCGAAAGCAATCCTTCTTACAGCATCTATATCCCGAAAACAGACGAGATACCGGATAGCGACTACGACCTGACCGCATTCCTTATGGACGGGACCAAGTTAGGCACCAAGCTGAAGGTCACTTTCCGGGACGAGATGCTCCATACGATCATGGCCTCAACGGTACAGTATGACTTAGAGGGGGAAGGAACGGCAGAGAAACCTTACTTGATCGGCTCACAGGAGGATTTCGGCATGCTTGAATATGGCCTTAACCGTTATGATACCATCGCACACGCAGCCGGGCTCTATTTTAAACAAACCGCAGATTTCGAAGCCCCGCATCGTAGCGACGTGTACGACGGACGTTATACTTTTGGCGAGTCCTTTGCCGGTATATACGATGGGGACGGCAAGTCTATCACGATCGCCTATCTCGGTGCACAGGCAGAGAGTGATACCACTGTCGGTCTTTTTAAAACATTATATGACGGTGCTCAGATAAAGAACCTGACTATCAGAGCCAATATGCAGGGAATTAAAAAGAATGGCGGAATGTTGGCAGGCTCTTCGCAAGGAAACGTGACGCTTACGAATGTAACCGTTAGCGGTAGCATCACCGACAGCAACGAACATATCGGTGCCTTTATCGGACATGCCACAGGAAACCTGACCGCTGGACATTGTCGTCTTTTCGCCTCTGTCCATGCGAACAGTTATGTCGGTGGACTTGTCGGGTACATGGAGAACGGAATGCTTACGGTAACTGATTTCTCGAACTTACAAGAAAATTCCATGCCTTTCCTTTTCACGGTTCACGCAAGCAACCGGGGAGCCGGAGGCATAACCGGAGGTATCATGAAGGGAGGGTGTGCCTTTAAGGATATCACTCTCCAGCATTCCATAGAGAAAGAGGATTCCGGACTAAAGGTTATTTATGCTGGAGCAGACCGGGCCGGCGGACTTGCCGGTGAGATGGCACTCAACGAGGCCAGTAGCTTGAATAATATCAACATATGGGCTCCTGTCCGCTCGGAACAAAAAGATGCCGGCGGACTCGTTGGTACCGCAACCTTGACCGCCCCACTAAGCGTAAGCAACTGCACATTCGCCTCCTTGGTGAAAAGCAATGAGAAAGCCGCCGGGTTTTTCGGCTATTTAAAATGCGACAATCACTTGAACTTGGCAGAAACCAACCAGGTCGTGCAAGTAAATAACGGATACCTCAACGTAGAGGCAAATAAGTACGCAGGCGGTATGTTCGGCTATGTGTATGGCGATATCAAAACGAGCGGCCTTTGCCTTATCAACATAAACGTGACCGCCACATCGAATTTCGCCGGAGGTATCATCGGAGAATTGGAGCATGGGACATTGGAAACGAAAAACTTCAGCCTCGATAACGATATGCAGGTGTATGGCAACGACGCTACCGGCGGACTGGTCGGATATGCCAATAGCAGTACGATCAAAGGGGATATAGGTGACTTGAACTTCTCCTCCATCCCCTCTCCCGACAGCTTTAAGAGCAACTATTCGGGAAAGGTCTCTTCTCCGGGAGCAGATGGAAAAGGTACGTCTATGGGAGGACTCGTCGGGTATGCCTTACATTCTTATCTGGATCATCTTTGTTTCACAGGTTCTGTTTTTGGTAGTGACAGAGTGGGTGGAATCGTCGGGCATATAAGTGGCACGGCAAGTATCACCCACTGCGTAAACAATGCCAACATTGTCGAGAATAGCACTAATACATGCACTGGAGGTATCGCGGGTAAAGTGGACTTCACCGAAGGTACTTACACGCACATGATTAATTACAGTAATATCGCAGGCATGGAGCAAACGGGAGGTATCTTTGGTTATATCGGATTAGAGACCTCCACCACCCATAACCTCAACATCCAATACGCCGTAAACGCAGGAGAGGTAAGCGGAAGCCAGAACGTAGGAGGATGTGTCGGACGTTTGTATGACGACATGAATGACGTGGAGCACAAGATCTCTTATTGCGCCAACTACGGGAAAGTAAGCAATTCCGGCAACGGTAACTTGGGAGGCATCCTCGGACAAGGAGACAGCAAGAAGATGATCATCATGAACTCTGCCAACCACGGAGAGATCGCCGGAGGATCAAATGGCGCATCACAAGTGGGTGGTATCGCCGGAAGAATGGGAAAAGATCCGGGAGGCGTCACGATCGGAAACAACATGGAGCTGGCTTATTGCTGTAACCGGGGCAATATCTCTTCTGATAACGTAGATTCGCACGTCGGTGGAATCCTAGGTTACCAAGAGGAAGGAAACGATTACGATGAAAACCATTGGATGACACACGACTGTTATAATTCGGGGTCTATCACTTCCGACCAGAAATCCGATAATGGAGGCATCATCGGTTGTGTGGATTCCTACTCGGAGGTAGTTCGCTGTATAAATATCGGAAAGGTATCCCCCAATGGCAACGGCGTAGTAGGCACCCGGAAGTCGAGCGCGATCTGGCACCACCACGACCTTTATTATCTGGACGGTACGGGAGGCGGCTGGTGCGCCGAATCGTTTAGTGATAGCGAGAAGAAAAACACCTCAACGTTCAATAATTTCGATTTCAGCGGCAAGGGTGTCTGGATTATCGATAGTGACAACTCGAAGAACAACGGCTTTCCTTATCTCAGGGACTGCCCGTTTCAATCAATTTACCAATAAATAAACAAAGATGAGATCCATATTATTTACAACATTACTATTCATGTCGTTCATAGGCTGTTCCGACAATGACCAACCAGATGAAACGATTATCGACCCCAAAGAACAATGGAGCGCTACGTTGCGGGGAGATGGCGAGATACTGGGAGCCTATCCCGACTTGTTCAGTAACTATTGGGAATATACGTATAATATGAACGAATATCCCGATGTTGCCTTACGCATCGAAGGGCAGTTCCCTCACGCCCGTTACTTCAGCTTTTCGCTCTACGACGACGAGACCGGCTCTGCCATCGGCGGTATCAACGATCATGAGATCATCCCGGACGAAGGGAGTGAGAATCCTTTCGTTAGCACGTCGGAAAAAGACAACCGTTTCACCATCTATGTCGTACCGGCCTCCATGGATGAGACACAGATAGCGAAACTTCCCTCAGAGAATATCTGCCGGGTGAACGCAGACATCAAACGGCTTGCGATCTGCATCCGGCATTACTTAGGGACGAATGCGAACGGCGATAAGGATGAATATGGAGGTGTAGCACTGCCTGTTATAAAAGGCATAGACATCCATTCGCTGAAAGAGATCCAAGCCCCGGAACGTACGGAGTCTAACATCGAGAAGGTGACAGGTCAAAGCTTCTCCCAAAATTCGGACGAGAATCGGGATGTTCCTTTCTTCTTGGCCCCGAAAGGAAGATATTATCCGAACAACTCTACCGCTTATCTGTACGCCCGCACCCATATACATGCCGACTCGGTGTTGATATTCAGTTTCATCCCGGTACCACTTCCCCGAACGGTGGAAGAATATGAGGGGGCGAAAGCCCGTTATTGGTCTATCTGCCTCGGCGCAACATCCAATACCCGTTCCTACTACTCCATCTATGATAAAGAGGCGAACGCGAAAGAAGGAGAAAAGGCGACCTTCATTATCTGCCTGAAACAAAATTCAAGACTCGCCGAGATACAAGCGAAAGTAGAGGCCCAAAAGCAATTGGGCGCTCATTGGAACCTTTTTGTATGGGATAGCGAGAAACAGGATGTCGACGGGAAACCGATCGGGGATGTTATCGCGATCATGTACCGCAACATCCTGCCGGACAAGGATTGGGAATATTCCATCACCAGAATGACTCCCACCGAATACAAAGATGATGAAGGAGAACCGATCGATAAAGTAACAGACCCGGACAAGCAGTTGGCCCATAAAGCCTTAGGAGATTACGGGCCCTACGGATTCAAGTATGCCGCAAACGATTTCCTGCGTGATGATTTTGAGGAAGAAACTTATTAATTTAAAGAAGAATGAAATACCAATTAAAAGAAAAAGCATGGAGAATGACATTTCTCGTGTTCGCAACTTGCGCTCTATTTTCCTGTTCGGACGATGAGAACGATCCCAGTAAAGACGATAACGAGCCGCCATTATCAGAAGCGACCGTTCCGACTCCCAACCCCTATCTAGCGTCAGAGCATTACAGCCTGACCCATTTCAACTCGGCGCAAACCGATGCCTTTCCCTATGCGGTAAAAGGCGGCACATTCCAAATGAATCCGGATGATTGCGCCTCCACTTGGAGTGGTCCGGTCAATTTAATGACGCTCTCATCGACCGACCCGGACTATATGTGGGGAATGTGTAGCGACCGGGTATCTTATATTCGTATAGCCGATGGGGCTTTCGAGCGTGTGGCGGAAATAGGCTTGCCTAATGGTATCCAAATGAATACGGAAGAAAACTTACGGAAATTGGTCGATACCCAATATACCTCGACCGACCAATTATATGCCGATGCCGTGGAGATTCTGGGTAAATATCCACAAATGTCTATGTCTAACGGCAACTACGTGATTTGTGACAATGAGAACTATGCCTATACAAACGCCCGGACGGTCATCTGTCGCTATAAGTTGAAAGAAGCAGGTAACCCCAAAGCAGGTATCGTCTTAGACAAACAGGTCGATATGGCACCATACATGGATAATCCACAAACATTGGTGGGAATGGTAATGACATACGATGGATACTTGGTAGTCGCATCGGGCAACGGTATCGCCATCATCGATCGCACAATGAGTATGCCCCCGGTTGTCAAACTTATACCGGACGATCAAGTGATCACCAACTCCGCCGCTGTCGACGAGCATAACGGTATCTATATAGCCAGCAACAGCCGTACGCCCGGGGGCAAAGGTATCATGCACAAATTCGTATGGAAAAACGGTAAGTTATCAGAAGATGAGGCCGACGGCGCATGGACCGCTTCTTATGACGGAGGCCCCGAGGCACCCGCCATCAAGATGGGCTATGGAACAGGTTCTACACCGACATTGATGGGATTCGGTGACGACGAGGACAAGCTAGTCGTTATCACGGACGGTGCCAAACGAATGAAGCTAGTCGCTTTCTGGCGGGATGATATTCCGGAAGATGCCGTTCCCGTTGATGCGGAAAATCCCCGCATCGCCGACCAGAAAGAAATTTCCTGTGGGCTATCTGCCTCTACGGAATGGATACAATCCGAGCAATCCGTGGCAATATCCGGTTATGGCGCTTTTGTCGTAAATAACGTGATACCTAACACCGTACCAGACAAGATCGTGGCCGTATTATCCATCGGGCCGCTTGTCACGCCGCCTTTCGGCGTAGAGCGTTTACAATGGGATACGGAGAAAAACCAGTGGTATTCGGTATGGACCCGTTCGGATGTAAGTTCAATCAGCATGATACCGGCTATAAGTACCGCCTCTAATATGGTATTCGTCAACGGCTACACGGAGGCAGACGGCTGGGAAGTGACAGGACTGGATTGGGGAACAGGCGCTACGAGCCACCGGGTAATCTTCGGGCAAACCAGCCGGGGTAACGGGGCATACGCCATTATCCAATACATGGAAAACGGGGATCTATTGTTCAACTCCGTAGGCGGTCCCTTCCGGGTAAAGCTCTGATGAGATAAAAATTAAGAGGCTGTCTAAAAAATGAAGTGAACCCTAAAAGTTTTTTGTCTAACTTTTAGGGTTCACTTCAATATCTCCGATTATTTTCGCTATGTTTGCGGCAAAAGATATTCTGTATGATCTATCTGAAGCAAGTAAAATTACTGGACCCGGACTTGGTAGCCGGCAATCCCGAGGAGCTAAAGTATCCCTATAAAGCTCCGGCTGTACGTTTCACGGAATCATTCATTTTCCGCAAGCCGGTTACTTTCCTTGTCGGGGAAAACGGGGCGGGAAAATCCACCCTGCTGGAAGCGATGATGAGTAAATATGAGGAAAGAGATGAGGAAGAACCGGGTATGCTCTATGACGGAACCGAGGCCTACAAGATTTACGCCAATGTCTTACCCGAGCATATTCAGCTGATCGAGACCCGAAAACCGGAAAAGCATTTCTTCTTCCGGGCAGAATCCTTTTTTAACCATGCTGCCGAATTGGATAGGCAAGCCCAACTGGAATTACGTAAGTACAGCAAGATCTACGCCTATAAAGCTTACGGTGGTAGGAGTTTATTGGAGCAATCGCACGGCGAGAGCTTTCTCAGCGCTTTCCTGAATTACGCCAGTCGCAATACATTATTTATATTAGACGAGCCGGAAGCCGCACTCTCCCCACAACGACAGCTGGCCCTTTTGGTGCGTATCCATGAACTGGTGAATAACGGTTGCCAACTGATTATCTCCACGCACTCCCCGATCTTGATGGCTTATCCGAACGCGGACATTTATGCCATCGATGATACCGGAGCGCACATCACCCCGTATGAGGAAACAGAGCATTACCAGCTCACTAAATATTTCCTCACGCATACGGAGCAAATGATGAAAGAACTGCTTGGGTGAGATTACTTCTCCCAAGCATTTACGATCTCGGCAATGTAAACGATATGCGCATTGCCGTTCTTCTCATCATACCAACGAGGGAAAACGCTAGGATCTAAAAACTTAGCCTCCTCGATCTCGGATTTATAGACCACTTTGCATTCCAACGTAAGGCGAGCTTCCTCGAATACAGGATTACCAGCCTCCGTAAAAAACGGTGTCAACCCCGTAGCGGCCACTTTATCAATCTCCCGGCCGGATTTAGAGCCACAAATGCTATGGGCTTTCCGGTGCTCCGGTCCTAGGAAAGTAATCGTGAACTCATTTTTAGCGTCGATAAACTCACGGGTATAACGCTCCGGACGAATAAAAGCAAACACCACCGGACGGTTCCATAACACTCCCACGCCGCCCCAACTGGCAGTCATCATATTAAACTTCTCCTTATCACCGGCGCTTACCAGCATCCACTCCTTACCAATCAACTCGATAAAGTTGTCTTTGATCTCATTCGGATTAATCGCTTTCATATCTCATTTTATTTTCCCTCAAAGATATAAAATATTCCCTTATTTACCGGTACTCATTACCCCCGAGTCATTATCGGCATTATTCACTTTCTTCTGACCAGCGCTAAATTTACGGCCGAAAGAGAAGTTATAGGAAATCGTCGCCACAAACAAACGGGAACTTTCCTTGATGTAATTCGAACGGTGGAAAGAGGCGTATTGGTTCCAGTTCTCGGTCTCCTGCTTATAGTTATCCGTAAACGGATTAAAGACACGCAAGCCAATCATCAAGTCTTTATGCCTATAACCGAGCTGGATTCCTTGGATATTCTCACCCCCACTCATCGTCTCGCCCTTAAACCAGTTCCAATTCGTCATCAACATATACATGAGTGACCAATTTTTCCAAGTAACGGAAACATTCGCGTCGCACCACCAGTTCGTATATCGATGCGTGTAGGTATTACCGTTACTCATATAATGGTTCATACCACCATTGACTGAAAATTGCAAGATGTCCTTGATCGGACCGACCCGCAAGTTGACGGAAGCGACAACCCGTTGCCAGTTTTTCTGATTGTCCCAAGTCTGGATGATCTTATTCCCTTCCAGATATTTCTCGTCCATGATAGCGTCCGGCTGATACTCATAAGCGCCCAAGGCATTCACGTAAAACAGACCTTTGCGAAACTCGTAATTCAATTCCGTATAATAACTCATATAAGACTTCAAGTTAGGATTACCCCGCTGTATTTGCAAGGAATCGATCACTTGGTCGATAGCGCTCAGCTCACCCAAAGAAGGAGTCACATTCCCCATCGTTGATTTCAAACGGATGGAAGATTCCCCGGGCAAAGCATAAAACAAGGTCAACCGGGGACTCACCGTATAACGTTCATAATCCGCATCCTCACCCCGTTGGCTATAAGACGATCGATTCACGGTCACACCCAATGAGTAATCCAGTTTTTTCACCTTTCCCTTGAATTCCGCATATACGGAACTCTCCATCTGTTCCATATGCGTCTTATAGTTATGCCCATTGATATAACTGTTATCCGAGAAAGATTGGTTATGGCGTAAACCGCCGCTCAACCGATTACCATTCGTTAATTTCTTTTCATAGATAGCTTCGCCGATAATCGAGTATTTATCACCATCCACCACGTTATTTACATCAGTCAACAATTGTTCATGTTTACTCTCCTGATAGATACGGGTCGATTTCGTTTGGTTATAAGTCCCTACCACGTTAAACACCAAGGTCTGGTTATGCTTCAAATCCCGTTGGTAATACAAATCCAGCGCAGGAGCTTGATAGGCTGATCCCGATAGATCGATCATATCCACTTTATCCTCCGGATTCGCCTTATTCATCAAGACTCCTTGATAATCCCAATGCGGTTGATGATTATTCCGGTAGCGGAACGTGGCGTTAAACATATACTTATCCGGCTTTTGATAGCTATAGTTCACATTCAGGTTATGCATGAACAAACGAGCGCGCGAAGGTTCGCCTATTTCCACACGGTTCAAGGTCGTTCCATTCGCTAAATGGAACTCTTCCTCGTTATTCCGTTTCATTCCATAGAAATCACGAGGACCGATCCGATAAGAAGCGCCCCATTCCGAGTTCTTATGATTGATCTTTCCCCAAGCATTATGTTCACCCCACATGGAATTGATACCTTGCGCCATGTCCAGACCAAAACTACCTCCCGTATCCGGCCGGCGAACAATATAATCCAGCACGATATCGGCATTACCATAACGTAAGCCCGGGTTATCATGATATTCTATACGAATGATGTCCGAGGGATTCAAGGCCTTGATCTCATCCTGTTCCACCTTCACGCCATTGATACGCACTTGGACTACCCCATTTCCCGTGGCCTTGATCTCACTGTTCAACAAATCCACCTGCACTCTCGGTAGCATCATCTGCTGCAACAAATCCATACCGTTTCCCGAAGCCTTCATCTGGCGCTCCGATGGGAAGACCACTTTTTTATCGGCATGGCTCGTCTGGGCAGAGGCGCTAACCGTCACCCCGTCTAAGGATACCGCATCATCATTTAAGGATATTTCTCCCAAAGAAATATTCTTGGACAAGCCTTCCAAGGAAATATACTCCGTCTTAAAGCCTAGACTAGAGACAGATAGAATATAACTCCCTTTTTTAATCTTATTTAATAAAAAATGCCCCTTCATATCCGTAGTCGTACCCGCTACAAAAGAAGAGTCCATTGTTTGCAATACCACATTTGCAAATTCCAAGATTTCTTTGTTGCGAGCGTCCCACACCATTCCCTTTATCTCTAAGTTCTGAGCAAAAGCTCCCTGTACCATACCGCCTAGCAGTATGATCCAAATCATCATCCGTTTCATTTTTATCGTATTTTTTCCGAATATAGCAGGGTGGCCTTTCCCGCTTATCATTTGTTTCTAACTATAAGACGACAGCCGTTTGGAAAACGTTACAAGAAAATGATAAAAAAATAATATTTCGATGAATTTGCTTCGTAGATACGTATCTTTGTAACCAAACAACAGATTATAAATCATGGAGCTATTGAATAATTGGATCAACGGAGTCAACGATATATTATGGTCATACATCCTTATTATCATGTTATTGGGATGCGCCGTATGGTTTACGATAAAAAGTAGGTTCGTGCAATTCCGCATGATTGGCGAGATGATCCGATTATTAGGCGATTCTGCCGGGAAAGGAGAAAAAGGGGAAAAGCATATCTCCTCTTTCCAAGCCTTCGCCGTATCTTTAGCCAGCCGTGTAGGGACCGGAAACCTAGCCGGTGTAGCGACAGCCGTAGCGATCGGCGGACCCGGATCCGTATTCTGGATGTGGCTGATCGCTTTATTGGGTTCTTCCAGCGCATTCGTGGAGTCTACGTTAGCTCAATTATATAAAGAAAAAGGGAAAGACTCGTTCATTGGCGGTCCTGCTTACTATATGCTACATGGTTTGGGGTTACGATGGATGGGCGTATTATTTGCCGTATTGATTTCGATAACCTTTGGTTTTGCCTTTAATTCCGTACAAAGCAATACCATCTGCGCAGCTTGGGAAGGCGCTTTTGGCATCGATCATGCTTGGATCGGAGCGATTCTTACGGTACTTACGTTAATCGTCATATTCGGAGGTATTCAGCGCATCGCGAGAGTAAGCAGTATTGTCGTACCGGTCATGGCATTAGGATATATAGCATTGGCGTTGGGAATCGTACTGTTTAATATTACCCGCCTACCCGCTGTTATAGAAACCATTCTGTCAAACGCTTTTGGTTGGGAACAGGCGATAGGCGGCAGTGTCGGAGCGGCGTTGATGCAAGGGATTAAACGAGGTCTATTCAGTAATGAGGCCGGTATGGGATCGGCTCCGAATGCGGCTGCCACGGCTCATGTCAGCCATCCCGTAAAACAAGGGTTGATACAGACTTTGGCGGTATTTACAGATACATTATTGATATGTACCTGTACGGCTTTTATCATCCTCTTTAGTGGGGCTCCTCTGGATGGTTCGGCTAATGGAGTGCAGCTGACTCAACAGGCGTTGACAAACGAAATAGGTTCTTCGGGCAGTATCTTCGTTGCCGTAGCTCTTTTCTTTTTTGCTTTCAGCAGTATTCTGGGGAATTATTATTATGGTGAGGCTAATATCCGTTTTATCACTCACCGGAAATGGGTACTTCATGGTTACAGGATATTGGTGGGTGGTATGGTACTCTTCGGTTCACTTGCCACATTGGATATGGTATGGAGCCTGGCAGATGTCACGATGGCGTTAATGGCTATCTGTAATCTGATCGCTATCCTTTTCCTCGGAAAATATGCTATCCGTCTGCTAAATGATTACCGGGCGCAAAAGAAAGCTGGCATCCAAAGCCCTGTTTTTAAGAAAGAGACAATGCCGGACATCGAAAAGGACTTGGAATGTTGGTGAAAACCAACTGTTTTTGTACCTTTGCACGCAAATTGACAGATGGTAGTTATGTTATATACCTTCCACACGCTCAAATAGTAAATTGTAAATAATAAAATTGTAGAGATAACAATGGGCTTATTTGGTTTATTCAAGAAAAAATCCGATGAAACAAAAGTCGGCAATGTAGAAGATTTCATATCACTGACACGGGTGTATTTCCAGTCAGTTATCGCCACAAACCTCGGTATCACTAATATCCGCTTCTTGCCGGACGTAGCTAACTTCAAACGTTTGTTTAAAGTTCCTACTCAAAACGGTAAACTGGGATTGGCCGAAAAATCTGCTGCGCGCAAAATGCTGATGCAGGATTATGGGTTGAACGAGAACTTCTTTAAGGAAATCGACTCTTCCGTGAAACGTAACTGCCGCACTCAAAATGATATTCAATCTTATTTGTTCATGTATCAGGGATTTTCCAA
>ERZ824978.2966-NODE-2966-length-13585-cov-3.321951_pt1 | contig 13585 bp, 11 predicted proteins | sample MGYA00519860_ERZ824978 | MGnify/ENA primary metagenome ERZ824978 (study PRJEB31778, sample SAMEA3449184) | human gut metagenome | biome: human gut; feature: human-associated habitat; material: faeces | place: United Kingdom | collected 2010/2012 ... | reverse complement strand
ACTTGCATGTGTTAAGCACGCCGCCAGCGTTCGTCCTGAGCCAGGATCAAACTCTGATGTTCAATCCTTTATCTTGTCTTCCCCAACTCTCAAAATCGGCTCGCCAAAGCCAGTCCCTCAACTCAGTTCCAACAAGCGTTTCACTCTTCCGAATCTGACTGTTTCTTGTACAGTTTGTACGTTTTCTGTATCGTTTTCAAGGATCGCGCTCTCAGGAGCATCGCTCGCTGATAGCTTGTTTAGTATATCAAAGCGCCCGTGTTTTGTCAAGCCATTTTTTGGCGATTTCACGATCTGTTTACTAGTTTGTGAGTAATATTCACTTTTTATTATTTCAAATCCATCTTTTGGCGCATAGATTTCTCCCTGCTTGACAACCCGTGCTCCCAGTGATACAATTTTGGAAGCACATCCGCACAAAGGAGTGAATCCATATATGAAACGATTGATGCTCGGAAACGAGGCGATTGCGCGCGGTTTATACGAAGCGGGCGCATCGTTCGTATCCTCATACCCGGGCACGCCGAGCACGGAAATCACCGAGTTTACAGCGAAATATCCTGAAATTCACGCAGAATGGGCGCCGAACGAAAAGGTGGCATACGAATCCGCGTTCGGCGCGTCTCTGGCGGGCGCACGCAGTGCAACGGCGATGAAGCACGTGGGTTTGAACGTTGCTGCCGATCCACTGTTTACCAGCGCGTACACGGGAATCAACGGCGGCATGGTGGTGATCGTGGCAGACGATCCGGCGATGCATTCCTCTCAGAACGAGCAGGACTCGCGCCATTACGCGCGCGCGGCGAAGCTGCCGATGCTGGAGCCGTCCGACAGTGCCGAATGCCGCGATTTCACGCTCGCTGCGTTTGAAATTTCCGAAAAGTTCGACACGCCGGTGCTGCTTCGGACGTGCACGCGCGTGGCACACGCGCAGAATGCGGTGGATGAGCGCGAGCGCGCGGAAATTCCGCTGCGGCCGTATCAGAAGGACGCGCGCAAATATGTGATGGCGCCGGGCAATGCAATTCACCGGCATCCGGTGGTCGAGGCACGGCTGAACGCCTTGCGCGAATACAGCGAGGTCTGCGCTCTGAACCGCGAAGAGCCGGGCGACCGTTCGATCGGCTTCGTCTGCTCGGGCACATGCTACTTATATATAAAAGAAGTTTTTCCGAGCGCGAGTGTTCTGAAGCTGGGGATGACGCATCCGCTGCCGCTTGCGAAGATTTCGGCGTTTGCCGAGAAGGTGGAAAAACTGATCGTGGTCGAGGAGTTGGACGGCGTAATCGAATCCGAGCTGCGCGCGGCGGGCATTCGCGTTTCGGGCGGCAAGGATCTTTTCTCAAATCTGGGCGAGCTTTCTCAGGCGGCAATTCGCCGCGCGATGGGCATGCCCCAGCCGGAATCCGTCTCTCTGGGCGAATCGATTCCGCCGCGACCGCCGGTAATGTGCGCAGGTTGCCCGCATCGCGGCGTGTTTTACACGCTGGGCAAGATGAAACTGACAGTGCTGGGCGACATCGGCTGCTACACGCTGGGCGCGGCGGCGCCGCTGGGCTCGCTCGACACGTGCGTATGCATGGGCGCGTCGATTTCCTCGCTGCACGGATTTGCGACGGTACGCCCTGCGGAGCGCGATCGGACGGTCTGCGTTATCGGCGACTCGACATTCCTGCATTCCGGCATCACGAGTCTTACGAACGTCGCGTACAATCAGAGCCGCGCGACGATTCTGATTCTCGACAACTCGATCACGGGCATGACGGGGCATCAGCAGAATCCGGCGACGGGCTTTACGCTTCAGATGGAAGCAGTGCCGCCGGTAAGTCTTGAAAAGGTTTGCGAAGCGATAGGCATTCGGCGCGTACGGGTAGTCGATCCGGGCGATTTGGACGCGCTGGAGGCTGTGCTGCGCGAGGAGCTGTCGGCGGACGAGGCGAGCGCGATCATTTGCCGCCGCCCGTGTATGCTTTTGAAGACGGCGGTTGTTCGCCCCGCGCTTTCTGTAGACGCGGAGAAATGCCGCGGCTGCAAAAAGTGCATGGGGCTCGGTTGCCCGGCGATCAGCGTTCATGAAAAGCGCGCGGAGATTGATCATGCGCAATGCGTGGGTTGCGGGCTTTGCGGTCAGCTTTGCGCGTTCGGCGCGATCGGGGAGGCGAAGTAAATGGACACGGTTTCGATCATGATCGTAGGCGTTGGCGGGCAGGGCACGCTGCTCGCGTCGCGCGTAATTGGCGATGTTTTGCTCGCGCGCGGCTATGATGTGAAGCTCAGCGAGGTTCACGGGATGTCACAGCGCGGCGGTTCTGTTGTGACGTACGTACGCTACGGCGAAAAGGTTTACTCGCCCGTTGTTGAGGATGGCGAGGCGGACATCATTCTGGCGTTCGAGCCTTTGGAAGCGGCGCGGTGGCTGCCGCGTCTGAAAAAGGGCGGTGTGATTCTGACGAACATCCATCCGGTACTCCCGATGCCTGTGATCACGAATCAGGCGGCGTATCCGTCCGATCTGATTGCGAAGCTTTCCAGTCGGGCGAATGTAATCGCTTTGGACGCGCTTGCTCTCGCGGAGCGTGCGGGCACGCCGAAGGCGGTAAATACGGTTCTTTTAGGTCGTCTTTCGCGTCTTCTCTCCGACATTCCCGCCGAACTCTGGCGTTCCGCTCTCTCCGCCCACCTAAAACCCCAACACCTCTCCGCCAACCTCCAAGCCTTCTTGGCAGGCAGTGCCTGCTGACGATTGCTGCCGCGCTTAATCGCGGCGATTTTGAATCGGGAAGCGATTCAAAATCTTGGTTGGTTCAGGAAGGAACTTTGTTCCCAATTTGGCGCGAATCGAGTCGGGAAGCGACTCGATTTGCTTTGTTCTGCGTTTTATAAAAGCGACCGCACATTAAATGCGATCGCTTTTGTCTTTTGAAAACCCAAGCCTTATCAAAAACCTCACACCAATCATAGCGCGCAAGCCGCCACCACGGCGGCGCAGCACGCGTCAAATTGGGAACAAAGCCCTGCCCCGAACCGAGTAAGATTTTGAATCGCTTCCCGATTCAAAATCGTCGTGACCAAAAGCGGCAGCAACTGCGTCAAGGCTCAGCCTTGAGGAGACCGGCGGAGGAGATGGGTTCGTGGGCGGCGTATAGATGACTCGTGTCACCCAGCTGAATGCAACGGAAATAGGCTTCTCCGGGAATGCGTTCTTCGGATACAAACGTCGTCACCGAGCTCGTCGGCATCAGAAAGCCCTGCCAAAGCGCCGTGAGCGAAACGCCGATCAAATGCGAAATCATCGCCATGCCCAAACCGAAATGACAGAACAGCGCAATCGTTGCCGAATTGCTTTCCTCATAGCGGTAAATTTTGCCGTCGCGAACGTATCCATAACGCGCCAGCAGCGCATCCAGCCCCGCCACCGTTTCATCGTAAACCCGTCCGACCGTACCCGCGGCATAAATCGAATGCGTACGCCACGCCTCAGGATCGTATAAATCCGTCTGCTTCGTCCAGTATTGCGGTGCAAGGTTCCAAGGGCAGCGCTGCTCGCCTGTGAACGGATCCACTGCGTATCCCCTGAATTCATGCAGCCAGTCCAATACCTCCGCTTCGCGATGCAAACGCTCCAGCGTAGGCTTCGCAGTCGCACGTGCACGTCCCATCGGCGAAACGTAAAAATCGCGAACGTCCGCCTTTTCCAGACGATCAGCAAGAATTTCCGCCTCGCGCCAGCCCTTTTCGGTAAGCGAATCGATCGAGTAATCCGGTTCGCCGTGGCGAATGATCAAAATTTTCATTTGAAACCCTCAGCTTTGCGTTTTTCACCATTATATCCCGCAAAGCCCGCCCGAGTCAACCCCATAAGCCCAAACTCGCAATCAACCGCATATGCTATCCGCTCAAACAATCCCCTCAGTTCCAGCCCGAACATAGCAAATCGAGTCGCTATCCGACTCGATTTGCGTTAAATTGGGTGCAAAATCCCATTCCGAACCAAGAAAAAAATTGAGTCGCTTTCCGACTCAATTTCGATGCGACCAAGCGCGGCAGCAATCGTCAGGCGGCACTGCCGCCCTGCCCGCTAATCGGCGTACATCAGATTGGCGAATACATTGTCCGCTTCAAGCATCTCGCCGCTTACGCGAATCATCGTCGGGTAATCGCTGTCGTCAACATAGAACCAGCCGGAAACCTGCCCATCCATGGATTCAGCGTAAACCCAGTTTCGATTGTCCGTCGCTCCGAACGCAATTTTCGAACCCGCGGCAATCACACCGACCTCCGTCTCATCCGTTCGAGACGCCTGCAGCGGCAGATCAACCTTCGTTTCGGCAATCAGACCCATCGCGTAAACGTCCTGCGGAACTTCAGCCAAATGATATGTCTCTTCGTAATCCTCGCCGACCATCGCGCTGCCATACGCCAGAACGAACGTCGCAGGACGCGACCACGTGCCCAGCAGATCGGAGCGCAGTGTCGTCTCAATCATCCTTCCGGAGAAACTCATCCCCGTCGGCAGCGCCTCGATCGTGCCGGCATCATAAAGAACGCCATCCGAATAGAAATAGCAGTAGCTCACCGGATCGTCGCTCGGTCCGTATTCCGACGCGATAAACAGCGTGCCCATCAAACCGTCCGCATCGTAATATGCGTTACGCGGAATGCTTACCGCATAAAGATCCTCGCTCAACGAAATGCATTCGTCTCGCTTCACCGTCTTGTCGCCCACCGTCAGTACAAAACCGCCGTCGCCGTATTCGTCGCGCTCGGTCGTGAACGCCACCGGTTCTTCCGTGCCATCGCCGTCGAAATCGCCGGTCGCACCGTTTTCAATCTTCATAAGCCCGCTCTCCGCACTCGCGGCAAACGGTACCGCAATCATCAGACACATCAGAATCGCAATCAGTTTTTTCATCTTTTACACCTCGTCTCATGCAAGATAGTTCTTAGACGTTTCCGGCATGACAAGTGTTCCAGTTTTTTCAAAGATTTCTGCTCTACGCTTCGTCGGTTGCAAGACGGCGAATGGCTGATTGCTTCCCGCCATGAAATGACCCGCGAACACCATATCGCATTCGTCGCGCTGATTTCTGACGATACGCTGCTTCTCCGCCGTCTCTACCCGGAATGGAATCTGGAAACGCGCCTGCCGAACTTCCGCCGCGGTACACTCCTGTATTATTGCACACAGCATGGGCTATTCACAAAAGCACTGTCAGAATCTTTTACAAACTCGAAGTAAATTCCAATAACCCCTCCGCCCAAACATAGTAAATTGCGCCGCTTCCCGGTGCAATTTACGGGAAATTGGGTACAAAGCACCATTTCAAACCAAGGAAGAAATTGAGTCGCTTCCCGACTCAATTTCGCCGCGACCAAACGCGGCAGCAATCGTCAGCGGGCACCGCCCGCCGTCAGCGGGTGCCGCCCGCCGCCCCAGGCATTCGGATTTCTACGCGCGTGCCTTCGTTGGGACGGCTTTCAATTTTTATGCCGTATTTTGAACCGTAGAATAAGCGAATCCGCTGCTGGATATTCGCAAGCCCGTAACCGGCCTCCGAGTCACCGCGTAAAAGACGGCGCACCGTCTCCTCATTCATGCCTACCCCGTCGTCTTCGATCGTAAATAGAAGATGATTCTTCTCTCGCACGGCGCGAATACATAGATTGCCCGCCTGATCGCCCTTTTCGCGAATGCCGTGCAGCACGGAGTTTTCAACAATCGGCTGAAGCACCATATGAAGAATCACACAGTCGCGCACCTCCGCCTCCGCCTCAATCCGATAAACAATGCTCCCCTTGAAGCGAATGTTCTGTAAATCAAGATACAGACGCAGCTGCTCCAGTTCGTCGCTGACACGAATGAAATCCGATCCGTGATTCAACGTGATCTTGTAAAAGCGCGACAGCGCCTGAATCGGTCGGTAAATCTCCGGAAGATTCTGATTAATCGCCTGCCAGTTAATCAAATCAAGCGTGTTGTATAAAAAATGCGGATTAATCTGACAGTTCAAAAGCTTCAGCTGATTGTTCCTTGCACTGATCAGGGAATACGCAAATAGCCCCGTCACCACCGCCAACAGCAGGATCTCCGCCACCAGCAGCACCGCCTGAAGCAGATAATTCGCAAGTATGTTCCGCGTCAGATTCGCGCGCGGCGCCAAGTAAACGAACCGCATCGCCGACGCGCCAATCTCGCCCACCGCAGCCAGATAGCTCCGTCCGTCCAGCGAAACATATTCATAGCTCGGTCTCGCAGCCAAGTCCAAGCCCTCCAGAAGCTCCCCGCCCGACGCGCCGCTTGAACAGATCACTCGCCCATCCGCATCCAGAAGAAAACAGCTCGCCCCATCGATCACAAGACAGCTGGACAAAACCTCTTCGATGCGCGCCCGCGATACGTCTACGCGCAAATACCCGATCGTTTTCGAAAAATCCAGCGCGTCCTGAAGCGGACAGATCAGGCACAGCACGTCCCGCGCGCCCGAACCGAACGCTGCATCTGCTGCATACCAGCGCCGAATATTCCTCTGCTCCATGTATTCCGAATACCATGATTCCAGCGGCGCAATATCCGCCTCCAGAAGAAATTTCCCATTGGGAATCACCATTTCGGACGGGAGATAGAATTTCAGTTCCGAAATTTCATCGGAAAACGAAAACGCGTCCACCAGCCCGCGCAGCTTCTGAAAATTTCGGCTCAGCGTCTGATAATCATTCACGCGCCCGTTCGTCGGCAATACTTCGTCCTGAAGCGTTGTATGCAGCAGCACGTTCTGCGCAAGTCCGGCAGTCGTATCGTAAATGGAGGACAGCTGATTCTCCGCCTGCCGCGCCACGCCGCAAACGATTTCCGCCGTATCCGCCAGATGCGTGTTCAGAAAATGCACGTTCGCAATCAGCGCGATCACCAGAAACGGCACAAACGCCGCCGAAAGATAAATCAAAAACCGCGTCCGATAGCCCTCCATGCCGCACATCGCTGCATGAAACCTTCTCACAGCGATCACCTCCTGTACTCCGACGGCGTGCGACCGGTGTACTGCTTGAATCTTCGGGTAAAATAATCCGTATTGTCAATCCCGACCATCTCGCCAACCTCGCTCACCTTCCGCGCGGGATCGAGCAGAAGTCGCTTCGCGTGCTCCATTCGGATCTGATTTAAGTATCTGCCGATCGTCATCGACGTATGGCGCTTGAACAAGCTGCCCAAATAGCTTTCCGAAAAATGCAGCCGCCGCGCCAGTGCCGCGATCGTAAACGACGGATTCGTGAAATTCGCCTCAATTTCGCGCTTTATTAAGTAAACTACTCGTCCGCTTTCGCTCAGGTCGCTCGCGAAACCAAACATTTGCCCGATGCGCGATAAGGCGAATGCGCGCATCTCTTCAAACGTCTCGATTCGCGCAAGCCCCGCATTCGCGTTTCCGCACGAAACGCCGCCGCGCTCGAAGCATTCCGCCGCCAGCCGCATCAGCTGTGCAACCGACATCCGCGCGTATTCCGGCGCGCACAATCGCGGCGAAACGAGCTTTTCCATTTCTGCAGAAACCAGCGCGCTCGCCCGCGAAAAATCGCCCGACTGAACGCATCCGGAAAATGCCTGAGCAAATTTCGCGTCAAACACTGCCGGCGGCGATTTCAGCACGAATTCATCCTGAATATCGCAGAAATGCGCTTTGGGGAAATAAAACTGGTATTCCTGTCGCGCAGCTGCCGATTCATAGGCGATTCCAACCTGACTCGCCGCATTTGCCTGCGCCCTCGTGACGAACGCCGCCGCACCCAGCCGCATCAGGATTTGCGCCGCGCCTGTCGTTTCCGCAGCACCTTCCGCGATTGCGACGAAATGCCTGCCCGCCGTTCCACAGAATACCTCCGTCCCAAGCGCAGTCTGGAGCGTCTTTCGGATTGCCTTGCTTTCCGGCATTTCAATGCGCCCGACGACGAACACCGAAAACCTTTTCCCGAATTCATCCGGCGCTGCGCCGTGCAGCAGGCTCAAAAAAGTGTGCTCATCCTCTTTTGCGCCTCCTGAACGCTTTTCCAATCGGATCATATCGACCGCGCGGCGCACCTCTGCGGAAAGCTCCTCCAAAATGATCGGCTTTTCGATAAATCCGACCGCATGCAGCTTCATCGCCGAGCGATAATAATCAATCTCCGAATAGGCGCTGATGAAAATAAGCTTTGCGCCCGGAAAGCGCTCGCAAAGCGTTCGCGCCATGGAAAGGCCGTCCATTTGCGGCATTCGAACATCGCTGATGATCACGTCCGGCTGATATTCTTCCGCCATGCAAAGCCCTTCGCGCCCGGTCGCCGCCTTGAATACCCGATCTACGCCCAGCTGTGCCCAGGGTAGATTTTTCTCAATTCCGTCGCGGACGTGCGCTTCATCGTCAACGATCAGCACCTTCATGATCGCATTCATCTCCGTTTTTTCTTTCATGATAGCACACCCGCCTTCATTTTTCAATACGATCATTATTTACTGTTTTCGTCGCAGTTTCGCGTATTTCGCATATTTTTTTCCGCTCAATTCAGTCAAATAATCAAATCTTCGAGGAATCGTGCGGATAATCGTGGTTTTGTTGGGTGGCGCCCCCGCCGCAAAGCCGCTATAATAAAGTCAGCAAGGAGATGAGCATATGGGCAAATTCGTAAAGAATCTCGCGTTCGATTTCAAGCGCAACAAGGCGCTGCTTCTGATGGTTCTGCCGGTGGTCGCCTATCTGATCGTATTCAATTATGTTCCGATGGCGGGCGCGGTGATCGCATTCAAGAATTACAATTTCGGTCAGGGCATATTCAAAAGCCCGTGGTGCGGCTTTAACAATTTCCGCTTCTTCTTCCTGTCCGGAAAGGCGTGGCAGGTAACGAAAAACACGGTGCTGTACAACCTCGCGTTCATCGTAACGCAGAACGTGCTGGAAATTGCGGCGGCAATTTTCCTTTCCGAAATCGCCCGTCCGCGATTCAAAAAGATCGCGCAGGGCGCAATGTTCCTGCCGAATTTCATCTCGTGGGTCGTCGTCGGCGCAATCGCCTATAACCTTTTGAGCTATGATTTCGGCTTCATCAACAGCCTGCTCGCCCGCCTCGGGCTTCCGAAATGGAACGTTTACACCGACGCGAGCTACTGGCCGGGCATCTTCGTTTTCTTAAGCGCATGGAAGCACGTCGGCTACGGCTCGATCGTCTATCTCGCCGCAATCATGGGCATCAGCGCTGAAATTTACGAAAGCGCGGCGCTGGACGGTGCGAATGAATGGCAGAAAATTCGCTATATCACGCTGCCGGGCATCATGCCCACGTTCATCGTGCTTTTGATTCTCGCAATCGGCAATATCTTCCGCGGCAATTTCGATATGTTCTATCAGCTCGTCGGCACGAACGGCCTGCTCTACAATTCCACCGACGTAATCGACACCTACGTCTTCCGCTCGCTGCTGACCAGCTACGAATTCGGAATGTCCTCCGCAATCGGTCTGTATCAGTCCGTGCTCTGCTCGGTTACGCTGATTGTCACCAACGCAGTCATTCGCCGGATCAGTCCGGAAAACGCGCTGTACTGACCATGGAAATCGCACTGCATTGATCATAAGGGGGCTCTGAAATCAAGTGAAAAACGCAAAGACGAACGGGGTTTACACCTCGAAAGACCGCAGGGCATTCAACATTCTCGCCTATGCATTCATCATTCTGATCGCCGTGCTGTGCGTGCTTCCGTTCTGGCTGGTGATCGTCGGATCGTTTACATCCGAGGCGGAAATCTATTCGCGGGGCTATTCGCTGATTCCGCACGAATTTTCGCTGGAAGCATATCAGATGGCGTTCAAGTATCCCGATCGAGTGCTGCGCGCATATGGGATTACCGTATCGATCACCGCGCTCGGCACATTCCTGTCGCTTCTGATCACCTCCATGTGCGGCTACGCGCTCCAGCGCGACGATTTCAGAAGCCGTGGGTTCTTTACGATGTTCGTATTCTTCACGATGCTGTTCTCCGGAGGACTGGTACCGTGGTATCTGCTGATTACGAACTATTTGAAGCTGAAGGACACGTATCTGATTCTGATTCTGACGCAGCTGGTGAACGTGTTTTACGTAATTCTGATGAAGAATTTCATGAAGACCGTTCCGAAAGCGCTGATCGAGGCGGCGAAGATCGACGGTGCGGGCGAATTCTATATCTTCTTTCGCATCGTGCTGCCGCTGGTAAAGCCCGCGCTCGCCAGCATCGGAATGTTCACCGCGCTCAATTACTGGAACGAATGGCGAACCGGAATGCTGTTTTTGCAGAATTCCGATCTGTTCCCGCTGCAATATTACCTGTATCGATTGCTCAACAGCGTGGAATTCCTGAAAAGTGCCACCGTTGCCATGAGTTCGGACATCTCCAGTCTCGATTTCCCCAGCGAAAGCCTGAAGCTCGCCATGACGGTCATCGCCACCGGCCCGATCATCTGCCTGTATCCGTTCCTTCAGAAATACTTCGTAAAGGGCATTACCATCGGTGCCGTCAAGGGCTGAACCTTAATTCCAATGCGCGCTGCGCAAACAATATTCTAAGGAGGGACTCCCATGAAAAAACTCACTCGCATTCTCTGCACGCTCCTTTCGGCGCTGATGCTGCTCTCGCTCATTCCCGCATCCGCCGACAGCGAACCGACCGAGCTGATCTTCTATTTCTTCGGCGAAGAACTGGAGGACGATAAGGTCGTGCTCGCCGCCGTCAACGAAAAGCTCGCCGAGAAGCTCGGCTGCACCATGAAGGTCGAATACATCCCCTTCGGCGAATTCAAGACGACCTACCCACTGCTGTTCGCGTCCCAGACGAAGATGGACGCGGTATTTAGCAGCTACTGGAGCGGCTATGCGACGCTCGCGGCAAAGAACGCCTTCATGCCGATCACCGAGGAAATGCTCAAGACCTACGCGCCGCTGACCTACGAAGACACGCCCGAATCCGTATGGGATCAGGCGCGCGTCAACGGCACGATTTACATGATCCCGCAGCTCTACATTGAAAACCTGCAGGGCGTAGTCGGCATTCGCGCGGATCTCCGTGAAAAATACGGTCTTCCCGAGGTCACGGACATCGCGTCCCTTGAAAATTACATGGCGGCGGTTGCGGAAAACGAAACGAGCATCGTTCCGCTGCTGACCAACACCATGAGCGGCTATCTGCGCGATATCCTGATGTTCAACACCTGCCAGTGGGCGGAGGACAGCAACTATTCCCAGCTCTGCGTCGCCTTTGATATTACGCAGGAAGCGCCGCAGCCGTTCTGCTATCTCTACACCGACGAATACCGCCAGGCGCTCGAAACGCTCTATCGCTGGAACCAGAACGGCTGGATTTCCAAGGATTCGCTTTCGAACACGAACACGAACCGCGAGAACATGGCGAACGGCAAGACCGCGGTCATGGTCGACAACTCCGGCACCGTCAATTCCGCAAACGAGGATCTGAAGAAGAACGGCGGAAACGAGCGTCTCGAAATGATCGATCTCTCCGGCGACAGCCTGCTTCTGCGCTACAAGGCGACCGGCGGCGGTCTGTCCATCCCCACCAACAGCGCGCATCCGGAGCTGGTGCTTCAGGTGATCGATTACCTGCGCAACGATAAGGAGATGAACTATCTCATTCAGCGCGGCATTTACGGCGAAGACGCGCAGTGGACGTTTGCTGGCGAACTGAACGAAGACGGCTCCCTCAACGAAAACGTAATCGCCAGCGGCGCGCGCAGCTCGCTCTACGGCGGCAACTGGATCTGCTGGAGCGCGTTCCGCAACTGGGATTATCAGACGCTGCCCGCCGAGCAGAACTGCATTCCCGGCTATCGCCAGATCTACGCTGATATGAACGACCGCAGCATCAACAACATCATGCAGGCGTTCGTGTTCGATAGCGCGAATTACCAGAACGAGCTCGCCGCGATCAAGAGCGTTTATGATGAATTCGGCACGCCGCTGACGCTGGGCTTCGTCAATCCCGACGGCGGTCTCGATCAGTTCATCCAGCAGATGGAAGCCGCCGGTCTGAAGACCGTCCTGAACGCCTATTATGAGCAGGCGGCCGCCTATCTGGAAGCGAATAAGTAATCCATTCTCAAAACCATGCGCCCGCCACAGGCGGGCGCGTTTGTAAAAATGCAATCGGACGGCGCAATTTCTCAATCGCTTCAACCGTCAAACGCCCGACCGTCGTCTCATATCCTCCCGACTTTCCGAAAGGAGCGTTATCATGCACCCGAGATTTACCGGCTGGCCCAAAACCAACGATCAGAAATGGTTCGCCATACGCAAGGGCTTCGATCTGCCCGAGGCGTACTGGCAGGAATTCATGGCGGAATACAAGCCCATGTGGGACTTCTGGCAGAAGGATTTCCGCACGTTTGACCCCAATCCTCAACCCATTTGGGGCGAATCCGGCACGCCCGGCTTCCGCGCCGATTTCAATCAGCCCGAGCCATCCGTCGGCGTTCGCATTCATTCCGGCGCGCCGCGCAGCATGATCCTCGTCTGTCCCGGCGGCGGCTGGTTCTGGAAAGCGTGCTATGAAGGCACCGTCGTCGCCGAGCATTTTTATAATGAAGGCTTCAACGTCGCCGTGCTCGATTACCGCGTCAACCCCTACCCCAGCACCGCGGCGTGCGAGGACGCCATGCGCGCAATGCGCTATCTCCGCGCAAATGCCGAGCGATTGAATACCCTGCCCGATAAAATCGCAATGATGGGCTTCTCCGCCGGCTCGTTCCTCACCGGCCATTGCGCGACCATGCCCCCGGACGGCGATCCAAATGCCGCCGATCCCGTCGCGCGCGCCTCCAGCCGTCCGGACGCCGCCGTGCTCTGCTATGGCGCGGGCAGCAGCCTTCCCGTCTCAAAAGGGCTCCTCGGTTACGACCGCGAAGCGCAGAAGCAGCTCTCGCGCACGGCAATCGAACGCAATGTCAATGCGGATTGCCCGCCGTTTTTCATCTGGCAGTGCGCCGGCATGGACGACCCGCGCAACGCGACGCAGTTTGCCGACGTCCTCGCCGCCTGTGGCGTACCGTTCGAACTGCATATTTTTCCCTATGGCAACCACGGAACCGCCCTCTCCAACGAGCTTCACCCCGACCCCCGCGCCAACGACCCCCACGTTGCCCATTGGACGAAGCTCTGCACGGAATGGCTGAGGCTGTACGGATTCTAACGTAAATACCCGCCCAATCTCGGGCGGGTTTATTATTGGTAAAACATGCTGAAAAAGCGGCGCACGGCAAGAAAACATGGATTGCACGGATGATTACTACAAGTGTACATATGGCAAATTATAGTTGCAGAAGCGTTACCGGCTGAACAGCATAGAAGAGTACATCCAGCAAACACGCGGCGGCAAGATCGCCCTGCGGAAGCCCCACCGTATAGCTTTCCAGCGCGCGGGCCGCAAATTCGCGCGTTTTCTTCGCATCTCTCAGCGCGGCGGCGGAGTAAGTGCAGATCACGCTGCACCAGAAGATTCTTGCATGATCCGCACAGATTTCCCAATGAAAAGCGGCGCCGCATGAAAGAACCGTCTCATAACGCGCAAGCAGAT
>ERZ824978.2965-NODE-2965-length-13588-cov-3.157910_pt1 | contig 13588 bp, 8 predicted proteins | sample MGYA00519860_ERZ824978 | MGnify/ENA primary metagenome ERZ824978 (study PRJEB31778, sample SAMEA3449184) | human gut metagenome | biome: human gut; feature: human-associated habitat; material: faeces | place: United Kingdom | collected 2010/2012 ... | reverse complement strand
ATCTCTGTTTGTATTCATGTCAAGGTTGGTTGTTTACTGATAACGGGGCCACATAAACCCTGTTTTTCATATCGTGCACAAACATAAGACTTCTTTTTCACAAAAGAACAAATTCCATCTTCTTTCTAGAAATACATGCTTTATAACATACCACACTCCCTCTCGGTTGCTAGCGTGGACTTCTATTACAAAGGATAGGCGACGCAGCACGCTACGTCTCCCTCCGCTTTCTTTTTACCAATAATAGGTCTCCATAATCTCCTTCATCCTAGGAGTATTCGTGTCCTCATCCTTAACATCTTTCCGCAGCTTCAGCATCTCCTCCTTCATTTGCCGGATAATCTTGGCGTATTGGGGATCGTTGTAAGCGTTGCGATTCTCACGAGGATCGGATTGAAGGTCGTAAAACTCCCATGCTGGTGTCGTGGTCTTATCCTCCGAACCAGTCATATTCAGACGGTCGCCATAGAAAAACATCAGTTTATACCGCTCATTACGGATACCCATATGGGCCGGACGGTTCGAATGTTGGGTCCAATAACGATAATACATCTCCTTACGCCAATCCTTTGGGGTATTTCCTTTCAGATTATCGCGAAAACTATGGCCCTGCGATTCTTTCGGGGTCTTCACGCCTGCGTAATCCGCCAGCAAAGAGGCAAAATCCACGTTCAAGATCATATCCTTATTGCGGGTCCCCGCCGGGATCTCTTTCGGGTAACGGATCACGAAAGGCATACGTAGAGACTCCTCATACATCATACGCTTATCGAAGAAACCATGCTCTCCTAAGAAATAACCTTGGTCGGATACGTACACCACGATCGTATTATCGGCGATTCCCATATCGTCCAGCGCTTTCAATAACTTCCCGATATTATCGTCGATCGTAGCCCCGCAACGCAGATAGTCGCACACTAATTTCTGGTAAGCGGCGCTACGGGCGGCAGATCGATGCATGCCCTTCGTCGTAAAAGGCAACTCCGGATACCGGCACCACCATTTATCAGGGTCTTGCGACGCCACGTCCCAACGACGAGCCAACTCCTCCAAAGGCTGTCCGGAGAAGGTACGTCCATTCGTCTCCGGCCCCCAATCAAATAAGTTCTCCGGTTCCGGGAAAACAACGCCGTCATACAAATGCCTCATCCGTTCCGGGAAATCCCAAGGCTCGTGTGTAGCCTTGAAATGACAACACATCATGAAAGGCCGGTCCTTATCGGCCTCTTTCATCCAACGGATCGCCTTATCCGTCACGATATCCGTGGAGAAACCTCGTACCCGCTCCCCGAAATTACGCTCACCCGGCCAAGGGTCCGTACAGTTTATGAAAGTAGGGTCCCGGTACTCGCCTTGGTCATGAAACACGGAATAGAAGTCGAAACCTTGCGGTTGCGTTTTCAGATGCCATTTACCGACCAAAGCGGTCTGATAGCCTCCCGCCCGCATTTGCTTGGCGATATTATCCTGCTCCGGATCAAAGGAATCACTTAACGTGTAGACACCGTTCACGTGACTATAGGCTCCGGTCAAGATCGCCGCACGACTAGGGGAAGAGATCGAGTTCGTACAAAAACAATTATCTAACACGCAGCCCTCCGCAGCCAAGCGACGGATATTCTCGTTCCGGGCATAATCACCCAACACCCCCCCGTAAATGCCCCAAGACTGGGAAGTATGATCATCCGAAAGGATAAACAAGATATTGGGACGTTCCTCTTGCACTGGTTTATCGGCGGCAAAAAGGAACTGCCCGTTCCCCGAAAGACAACAGGCAGTCATTCCGATACTTATGATCGATTGTTTCATAGGTCATGACGTTTTTTCCCTTGTACTAGACCCGGTTCCCTACGCTCTGTTCCCTTTACGCGCATTAGGTTATCCCCTAACTCATGACGTTTCAGGTCGGCGATCTTCATCAATTTCGCGGCTTCCTCAGGATACTGGGTGATCACGTTATAACGCTCTCCCGGATCACGGCGCAAGTCGTACATCTCCGGTTTCATGATCTCCAGATTCGTCAACTTACCCGGCTGGCCGTCGTTTCCCGGCTCATAAGCCCCGTAAGTAACGTATTTATGAGGGAATACCAGCTTAAACATACCGTCCGTGACAGCCTCCAAGTCATTCTTGTTATAATAATAGACAAAGGATTCACGAGGATTCGCGTCTTTCTTGCCCTCTATCAATGATAAGATACTAACGCCATCAATCTTGCGAGTAGGCAGCGGGGCCTGCGTGATCTCGGCGAACGTAGGAAGAAGGTCGATATTAGAAGCTAACTTATTACAAGTCGTACCCGGTAACGTCTTACCTTTCCAGTACATGATACAAGGAACCCGGTTACCACCATCAAAGGTCGTAGCCTTTGCCTCACGTAACCCACCGGCTGAACCGGCATGATTCCCGTAATTGGTCCAAGGGCCATTATCGGAAGTCAAGATCACCAACGTATTATCTTCCAAGCCCAGCTCACGCAATGTCTTGAATATCTCACCTACACTCCAGTCGATCTCCATCATCACGTCGCCATATAAACCCTGCTCGCTCTTTCCCTTGAATTTATCGGAAACGGCCAACGGTACATGGGGCATATTATGGGCCAGATACAAGAAGAAAGGCTTATTCTTATTCTTCTTGATGAAATTAACAGAACGGGTGGTATAATCCGTAGTCAACCGTGTTTGGTCCGTATTATAACCGATAATCTCGTTTCCGTCATAAGTCGGCAAATCCGGGAAATTAAAGACCTCACCTTGTTGCGGGTGGAATGGCCACATATCGTTAGAATACGGCAAACCATAATACTCATCGAAGCCATTTTGCAAGGGAAGAAATTCCTTTTGGCTACCTAAATGCCATTTACCGAAGATAGCGGTACTATATCCTTTCTGTTTCAATACCTCTGCGATCGTCATCTCATCCGGATGGATTCCGTAGTTCGAATCCGGTCCCGGAGCGCCGGCGAAACCGATACGATTCGGATAACAACCGGTCAACAAGCCGGCACGAGACGCTCCACTGATCGGCTGTCCCGCCAAGAAGTGTGTAAAACGAACGCCTTCCGCCGCCATTTTGTCGATATTCGGAGTGGTATATCCGTAAGCCCCATTAAAAGAAAAATCTCCGTAACCCGCATCATCCAAATTAATTAGAACGATATTTGTGTAATCAGCGGCTATGCCTGCCATTGAAAAGGCTGAGGCGGCCGTCAGTAACATTAGTTTATTCTTCATGATATTATTTATTGATATATTGGCTTTGAAGTGCCATCCTGTGTTTGGCACTTCAAAGATAACAGTTTTTAATTTATCCAAAAATTAATCCCAGTTCGGATTTTGCTCCAAATTAGGGTTCAAGACTGTTTGGTTATAAGGGATCGGCCATAAATAATCTCGTTTCGGATTAAAAGAACGTTTCACGACTTCTATTCCATCATAATTATGCATCATACCATTATTCTCTTTCTCAGCGGTTTTCCAACGCAAGATATCCGAATAGTAGAGTCCTTCAAAGGTCAACTCGATACGGCGTTCACGGCGGATTACCTCACGCATCTGATCTTTCGTCAAACCTTTTGGTACTTCCGGCATATTGATATCCGGACGCCTACGCAATTGGTTGATGGCATCATAAACTGACTGATCAGGACCACTCGCCTCATTCTGGGCCTCGGCATACGTCAACAGAACTTCCGCATAACGAATTAAAATGAAATTGAAAGCCGAACGTTCTACTAAAGGAATCGTTACATCATCCTCATAAGAAGTGTATTTCTTCACACCGAAACCCGTAGTCGCCACATCTTCTTTTGTGATCGTCTTTCCTAAATACGGATAACCGATGCAAACGATCGATTTCAATAAACGGGGATCTCTGTTCTCATACGGACGAGTCGGATCATAAAGTGGTGACTCTTCTATCGTCTTCCCGTCAACACAGAGATATGTATCAACCAGTTCCTTCAAGGGAGCCGGACGATTCAAGCGCCAGATATTCTGATCATAATCCGTTGGATACTCTGGCAATTTCGCTTCTATATCAAAGATTACCTCACAATTATATTTATTATCTTCGCTAAAGAAATGACGATAATCATTGAATAATTGATAAACGCCAGACTCCATTACCTGCTTAGCAGCTTGGGCCGCCTCCGCCCAACGAGAATTATATAATAAAGTACGGGCTTTTAACGCTAACGCAGCACCTTTTGTCGCACGTCCCAAGTCTGAGCTAGCATAGGTGTCCGGTAGCACGGCAGCGGCCTCCTCCAAATCCTTGACAATCTGATTCACTACCTCTTCCTTGGAATTGCGAGGTAATTCGGCTTGCTCATCCGCATTGGGAGCATCTATAATCAGCGGTACACCTCCGAATTTATCGACCAAACTTAAATAATAGAAAGCTCGTAAGAACTTGGCTTCACCCACCATCTTCGCCTTCTCCGACTCATCCATATCGACACCTCCGACATTAGCGATGAAAGTATTCGTACGGCCAATACCAACGTAACAGTTCTTCCATAAACTTCCGATTAGAGCCGTAGTAGACAAATGTTCACCCTTTCCAATCGCTTGCGTACCATTCGCCTCGTTATAAGGCATCGCATTCGCTGTCAGCATATCGAATTCCATCGTATGCAATGAACGCCAAGGTTTCAATGCGTTGTAACATCCCATTATACCGGCGCTCGCATGCTCTTTTGTCTTCCAGAATGTTTCCGTGGAATATTGATCGGAAGGATCTACATCCAACCAGCTATCACAAGCGATTAAACTCATACAAGCGACAGCGACACATATCATCTTATATATTTTACGTCTCATATTATTATTCCTTATTATTTAAAATGTGACATTAACACCTGCCGTATAAGTCCGTACAGACGGATAGGCATACCAGTTGCTTCCCTTCAAGTTCTTCTCCGGATCAAAATCCTTCATCGGAGAGAACGTGAATAAGTTTTGCGCATTGACAAAGACCTTTAATCTCTTAACCACACCGCTTTTCAAGAAAGAGGCCGGTACGTTATAAGAAAGTTGCAAGTTCTTTAAACGTAAATAAGAGGCATTTCTCAACCAGAAATCATTTGTACGGAAATTCTCGTTCAAGCATCCTTCATACGTAGTCAAGATAGGCAATGTAGCGCTGGTTCCCCGCTCGGGAGTCCAAGCATCCGTCAACCATTGTTCCGGCAAACCACAACCAAACCATAAAGGAGTAGCACCAATACGGTCTCCATATGTATAGACATCAGTTACACCTTGGAAGAAAGCGCCCAGATCCCAATCCTTATATCCTAAGTTGATATTGAATCCATAAGTTATCTTAGGAATCACACCACCACGTATCTGGCGGTCATCTTCGGTAATTTTCCCATCTCCATTCGTATCCTCAAACTTCAGATATCCCGGTTTAGTAGCCGCGGTTTGATACGGACTATTCTTGATTTCCTCCTCAGATTGGAAAATACCGATAGCATGAAGCATATAATAAGAATCGATAGGCTTTCCTTCTTCCAAGATAAACATTCCATCAATGATTGTTTGCCCCTTCAAGCTAACGATCTTATTCTTGATAAAGGTCATATTTCCATTTACCTCGTAACGGAAGTCCCCGATATTGTTCCGATACCCCATATTCAACTCGAAACCTTTATTGCTCACCTCGCCGATATTACGGATCGGGCCATCCAGACCACCTACTTGATCCGGCAAAGTAACCTTTCGCAAGATGTCGGAAGTACGTTTATCAAAGAACTCGAAAGAGAAATCTAAGTTTCCGTTTAACAAGCTAGCGTCAATACCGACATTCGTCATGGTCGTTGTCTCCCATGTGATGTTCGGATCGTTATAGGCGGTAATAGCCGCTCCGGATTGCATCGCTCCATTCAACGGGTAGTTATAATCCGTAATTGAACCATCATTTTTTATCACCTTCAAGTTCATTAGGTCCACGTAACGGAACAAATCGATACGCTCGTTACCCAATTGTCCCCAAGAAGCTCTCAATTTCAGATTGTAGATCCAAGGAATATCTTTCATAAACTCTTCCTCGCTCAAACGCCATCCGGCAGAGAATGATGGGAAAATCCCCCAACGATTTCCTTTGGCAAAACGAGACGAACCATCATAACGAAAGTTACCCTCAAATAAATAACGGTCCTTATAACCATAATTCACCCTACCAAAGTAAGACATCAAGACTGATCTCGAGGAAGTACCCGCTACACTCGGATTACTAGAACCTGCGTTTAATTCGTGCAACTCGTTCCCTAAGAAACCTTCTACCTTAGCGGAAAACTCAGTCTTATCATCGCTCTCAAAACTATAGCCAGCCAATACTTTTACGTCATGGGCATCATTGAACTTCTTGCCCCAAGATAAAGTATTGAATACTGTAACTGCCAAGTCATTCTTATCACCTTTATAGGCATGGCGTGTATTCTGACCGTCATAAACCACTCGTTTCTCCTCATTGGTCTTCAACTGATATTCGTATACATCAGGCGCAAAACGAGATTGCAGATAATCATATTTGTTTAAACCGACATTCAAGTTATAAACGATATCAAACGGAAGCTTATATTCCGCAGACAAATTCGCCAACATACGCAAGGACTTATGCTTGTTCTCGCCCTCATCGGCCAACGCCAACGGATGGCGATAGATATTATGCCCAGGAGTACGGATAAAGGTATCCGCATAGCGACCATCGGCCGTATAAGTCGGGTGGAAAGCCTGCGCTTTATAAGTCATCTCCACTAAGTTTGCCACACCCGCTACCGGCTCATTATAGATCTGATAATGCGCATTGATATTAGCGCCGATCTTCAAACGGCTATTTACCTGAGCAGTCGTATTCACAGCTAAGGTATATTTATTGGAATCCGTTCCACGCAATATTCCATTTTGATCACCATAGCCTAAAGATACGGAATACGTATATTTATCATCACCTCCGGAGAAACGCATGTTATGCTCCATAATAAAGGCATTATTATACATGATATCCAACCAATTATTCTGCGGATACATAATCGGGTCTGTTAACATGCCTTGTTTGTACTCCTCGATTAACGCGTCAGAATAATCCACCGTTAGTTTACCTTCGTTCCGTTGCGCTTGGTTTCTCATTTCCATAAACACGACCGGATCATATACGAAGTTAGGCAGATAGGTAGCCTGCTGCACGCCGAAATAGTTATTATAATCGACGGTAAACTTACCTTTCTTTCCCCCCTTTGTCTTTACCAAGACAACGCCATTCGCCGCACGAGAACCGTAGATAGCGGAAGAAGCCGCATCTTTCAATACGGAAATACTCTCAATATCATTCGGATTTACCGCTTCCAACGGGAACTCGATGCCATCCACCAAAATCAATGGATTATTATCGTTCAAGGTTCCCTGACCACGAATACGAATCGTCGCCCCGTCCGCTCCCGGCTGAGCACCCGCTTGATTTACGTAAACACCTTGCGTACCTTGCAACGCTTGGGTCGAGTTGGTGATCGGACGATTCTCCAACGTCTCCGCATCCAAAGAGGAGATCGCTCCTGTTAAATTCACTTTCTTCTGCGTTCCGTAACCTACGACCACAACCTCATCCAACTTCTGGGTATCCTCGGACAGGCTAACCATTACTTTCGAAGAATTACCAACCTCGACCGTACGATCCGTATAACCAATAAAAGAAACTACCAAGATCGCATTGTCCGGTACTTCCAGACTGAAGTTTCCATCAATATCCGTAATCGTTCCGTTCGTAGTTCCTTTGACGACAACATTCGCCCCGATAATGGGTTCTCCCAAGGCATCTTTTACTTGCCCGGTAATCTTTCGTGGCGAAGACTGGAATAAGGCATTCGGATGTGAGACACTTGAAACACTCTTTGACTTAATTATAATCTGCCGGTCTACAATCTCATATTGGTATCCCGTATTTTTCAAGGCTTGCTCTAAGACCTCCTCTAACGAAGCATTATTTGCTTTTACACTCGTTTTCCTATTTACATTTACTTGATTATCATTCAAGAAGAACGTGTACTCACTATTTTTCTCTATTTCTTTTAGCACTTCCGATATACTGCAATCCTGTTTATTCATGGAAAGCTTATAATTCTGTCCATAGGTAGAAGCGGATACAGTGCATGCGAAAGCCAAGGATAACAACGCACTTATCTTCATGACTCGGTTTACTTTTCTGATTTTTTTCATAACTTTGTAATGTTTCTGATGAATAAATTAGCAGGTGTGTCGGCCTCTCAACTCCTAACGCCTGCCGTCAAGAACATTTGCTCAGGAGGAGAAACCTAGTTTTTCCTCCTGTTTTTTATTAGACTCAAGAACTGTTAACAAGCATATCTCCTAGAATTTAACGTTAGACACTCATTTATCTCCCTTTATATATAGTTCATATTCATTGTCTTTCTCTCTGTATTTAATGGGCGACGTATTGCTCAGCATAAACAGGATTCGCTCCAAGGACTCATCCCGTACCTTAAACGTAAACCGATATTTCTCCGCTATCTCCTTCGGGCACTTTATCTTCCGCCCGAACCAAGGCTCCAGACGGGTAAGGATCATGCTCAAGCGTTCGTTCTCAAAACTGAGGACACCGTTACGCCAACCCGAATACTCCTCGGCATTAACCGTCTTAACTCTAACCGTATTCGCTTGTTTGTCGAAAACCAACATCTCGTTCGGATTCAATATCACCTCACGCCTGTTCTTCACATTGGGACCTCCCAAGCCAATCTTCACCTTACCGTTTAACAGGATCGTCTCCAACTTGCTCTCGGAATCATAATTGAAAACCTCGAAGGCCGTGCCCAAGGCCGTTACATCCATGTTCTTGGTATGCACGGTAAATGGTCTTTCCCGATCTTTCGCTACGTCGAAGAAGGCTTGCCCTTTTAATTCCACATCACGGGTCTTGCCATCAAAACTCTTTGGGTAGATCAATTGGCTATTCGGCCCCATTCTCACGGTCGTACCGTCCGATAAGGAAACCGACTCTATGCAACGGACACCGGAGGCCATTACATATATATATTGATCTTCTTTCGTATGAGACCAATAAACTACGCTTCCTACACCTAAAAGTAGCAATATGGAGGCGGCTATCGCCGTAATCTTATAGACCCAGAGTTTACGGACACCGTTTGTCGCCATTGTCCGGGCTATGATTCGTTTCCACATGCGATTCCCCACCATGGGATTCACGCGATCCGCAGCCTCGTCCCATTGGGAACGCATACGCTCTTCCACTTTTGGGTCACACAGCAAACGTTGCCGATCTTTCTCATCCAGAGCATCTCGCATCAACTTCTTCAATATCGTTCTCGTATCTTCGCTCATGTTTATTATTCTTGTTCTATTTATAAATACACGCCACGACTCCCTCCCCCCTATTGGAAGATAAAAAAATTCGCTTAAGTTAATCAAATTCAGATAAGATACCCAAATACGATTGAAAAATAATCATGCCTAAAGCCTCAAGTACAATTAAATGTCCATTACTTATAGGTACTCTTTAAAATTATCTTTACGAAATTGTGTTTTATCAGTATCTTCCTTGCTTTCCATCCTTATATTTCCGTCCTTTGTATTCAATGAAATTGGTTGCCGACGGTGTCGGCAGTATTTCCGACGCCGTCAGCAATATTTCCGACAGCGTCAGCAGCATTGCCGAGGGCGTCGGCAACCGATTTCATCAAATAGAAACGCCAAAGAGATAAACGTTAAATCTCCGAGGCATCCTATACATTATCCATTTAAATAACGAGAAAATCATGGGAAAACCAAGAAGTGGCATCCAAGTCAGTATTTATAATACACCGGGCAATGAACAACGCGGGCCAACATCCTGCGCACGAGTCATCACCAGAGATACCAAACGCATGAACGATATATGTGAGTATATTTCCGAATGCTCATCCGTCACCTCCGCCGACATAAAAGGTGTATTGGAGGCGCTTACTTCCTATATCGGCAGGGAATTATCCTAGGGGTACAGCGTGGAACGGGAAGGATTGGGACATTACTCGCCATCGGTAAAAAGCAAAGAAGTAACGGACCAGAAAGGAAATACTAAATCAAGCGCTAGCATACACGGCGTTAACTTCCGCTGCTCTCCCCGACTGAAGGAGATGGTAAAAAAGAACGCCCCCATCTTGGTTAAACGGGAAAATCTGCCCAAAACGGGAATCGAGGGAAGGAAGGCTAAGATGTTATCTTATCTAGAAAGAAACTCATATATAAATCTCACCGATTACGCCGGCTTGAACAATTGTACCCGCTACCGTGCGAGCGAGGATATCAAGCAATTTATCAAGGATAACGTAATAGCCAGCGTAGGATATCGAACACACCGGATTTATGTGCTGCCTGAAAAAGAAGACGAGCAAAACTAAAACTTAGGACGAAAATGGCACTTCCGGACTCTATAAATACGTGACCTAGGAAAGCGCTAGATAAACCAGATAAGTAACATGATATTTTTCTTCAAGAACTTCAAGGCTTCGCTGATTTGGTTCTCAACGGTCTTCTCGGAAATATTGAGTTGGAAGGCTATCTCTTTATAGCTTTTATGCTCCTTCCGGCTTAGATTAAAGATAACCCGGCGTCTTTCCGGCAATTCCTCTATCAAATGATCGATATACTCCCCCAAGTTATAGGCGGTGATCTCTTCCTCTAAGTCGTAGGAGGTCTCCATAGCGGACAAGACCGTCATTTTATAAAAGTCCTCGTTCACGTTCTTCCGGTGCTGATTAAAGATCAAGTTACGGCTGATGACAAACAGAAGCCCCTTGAAGTTATCATCCTCCCGGATGAATTCCCTCGACTCCCAGACCTTGATAAACACCTCTTGTACCACATCCTCGGCCACATCCCGATTATTCAAATAAAGCCCGCAGAAATGATAAACCTTTTCCCAATATTGTTTATACAACATCGAAAAAGCCTCCCTATCTCCTTCTTTCAACGACTTTATAATTTGTCTCTCTTTCATTTAGCATCACATATCGTTTCGCGAAGATAATAAAATCATATACTAATAAAAGTTAATGATATCCCAGTTCTCCCGGACTTCTTTGTACTATTAATATAGCACGAGAAATAATGGAAGAAGAAAACAAACATATAAGCGATTTATTAATCCGATACGTAAATGGACTCTATACACGGAACGATATAGAGACCTTGCGGAAGTTAGCCTCATCCATAACGGAGCGAGCAGAATTAGAAAGCGAAATGGACCGGGTCTGGAGCGAAGCGCAGGACTTACCTCAATCCGATTCCCATAATCATCTGCTTTATAAGAAGGAGGCGCAAGACCTGTTGGATAAGACACGTAAAAGAGAAAGAAGAATCTCCCTATCCACTTTCATCAAGTATGCGGCGAGCATAGCGATTATCGTTTCCATCGGATTCGGAGCGAAACTATACCTAAATCATTCAGCGAAGCAGCATACATCTGCCAGCGACCATCTCCTAACGGAAATAAGCGTCAATCATGGCGAACATAAGCAAGTCACCCTTCCCGATGGCACGGTCGTTCATCTAAACGCCGGTACCGTCATGCGATACCCAACGGAATTTACCTCTGACATCCGTTTGGTAGAAATGGAAGGAGAAGCTTTTTTCAATGTCATGAGAGACGAGGGCAAGCCCTTCATCGTCCGTACCCGACAAGCCGACGTAAAAGTACTCGGAACCTCTTTCAACGTAAAAGCCTATCAAGAGGATGAGTTGATGGCCGTCAGCGTTCGGACCGGAAAAGTTGAGGTGGATATGCCCGAAAGCGTAATGCGCCTATTACCGAACGAGCAAGTAATCGTGAATAACGCGAATGGAGAGATCCTTAAAAAGAACGAGGACGTCCAAAAAGTAACGGCATGGTTGCAAGGCGGCCTTTATTTTAACCGGACACCTATTAGTAGCGTTGTACATGATCTGGAACGGATGTATAATCAAGCGATCGTACTCGATCCGAATAGCGTATTCGACGATTACATCTATGGCGAGCACGACAATAAAAGTACTGAACGCGATTCAATATTCAACCGGCATCCGATACCGGACGGAAGGAAACCGGATCGTGTTATACAAAACGAGTTATTAACCTTAAAATCGATTTGTCATGAAAGATACGACCTAAGCATAGCCACATAAAAAAGGGAAACCGACCTCTGACCTTCGATCTCCCTTTATCTTTCCCGATATGTACACCCTTGGATTGGACCCCCTTGGAGATTACAGAAATCGGACTGTTTTTAAAAGTGTATAAAAACAACCTTTAAACATACAAAATTATGAACTTTCCAACTATTACTAGGTATAATTGGATGTGTTGTTCTATTATTTTAGTTTTTTTAGCGTTAAGCTCCCCTGAACCTCTGCAAGCGCAAGAAAATCAGAAAGAAAGAATAACAATTCAAGTCAAAAACCAACCCATACAGAAAGTCTTTGATGATTTGTCGAAGCAGACAGGATTAAAATTTTTCTATGGAGAAGCCATAGCGAACCGGAACGTACAGGTTAACCTAAAGTTCAAAAACGCTCCCGTCAACAGCGTATTGAACGAGATCACCCGGCAAGCCAATCTTTATTTTAAGCGGGAGAATAACACGATAGCCGTCAGTCTCGGAAACGCGGGCAACGCCTCCGTTCCGGTGACGCAAGACCGAAAAGTGACCGGTATCATTACAGATGAACGGGGCGAACCGATCATCGGAGCGAATGTCGTGGTAAAAGGTACGTCAAATGGTACAGTTACCGACCTGAACGGTCAGTACAGCATCGAGGCGAACGGTAAATCGATCCTACTCATATCCTACATCGGCTATTTATCGGAAGAAGTGGCCGTAGGCAACAACAAAACCCTCAATATCCAGCTAAAGGAAGACACCCAGAAGCTTGATGAGGTAGTCGTGATCGGTTACGGAACACAGAAACGAAGCAATCTTTCCGGAGCGATCTCGAAAATATCCTCCGAGGTAATCGACTCTAAGCCGGTTACAAATGTCCTGTCCGCCTTGCAAGGAGAAATTCCCGGTATGGTCGTTCAGCGAACATCCGGACAACCGGGTAACGAGGAATTCGACTTGAACGTGCGTGGCGCCTCCTCCACGAACGGAGGGAATACCCCGCTAGTCTTGGTCGACGGAATCCCCGGGGATATGAATATGATCAACCCGCAGGATATCGAGGCTATATCGGTATTGAAAGATGCCTCAGCCTCCATATATGGTTCCCGTGCCGCCGGAGGTGTTGTATTAATCACGACTAAGAAAGGAAAGAGCGGAGCTCCGAAACTTACTTACAACGGGAACTTGGCGATCACGAAAATGACCGGAATCATGAAAGCCCCGACAAATTATGAGATGGCGATTATGGATAACGAGGCGAACATACACAACGGTGCCGCCCCACTCTATACCCAAGAGCTTCTGGATCGCATCTTAGCGAACGATCCGAACCCTATCGACCATCCCACCCAACCCGGCTGGAAGCTCTTTTTCACGAACACGGACTGGATGGACGAGTTGCTGACCAATGGCGTACAACATCGCCATAACCTA
>ERZ824978.2958-NODE-2958-length-13605-cov-5.290627_pt1 | contig 13605 bp, 8 predicted proteins | sample MGYA00519860_ERZ824978 | MGnify/ENA primary metagenome ERZ824978 (study PRJEB31778, sample SAMEA3449184) | human gut metagenome | biome: human gut; feature: human-associated habitat; material: faeces | place: United Kingdom | collected 2010/2012 ... | reverse complement strand
TCCTGACTGAGCGAAGTTTGGGCTTGCCCGATTTTTTTGCAGGCACAAAAAAGGCATCTCAAAAGTGAGACAGCCTCATTTGTTGTCAGAAGCCTCCCGGCTCCTTTTATAGAATAAGATGAACGAACTTTTCAATTACCATTCCACAAACTTACCACGTGCGCGACGTTCTTTCAATATCGCAGCCAAACGCTTATTCTTGGATGCCGCAATAAAACGACGACCAAAAATATTAGGAATAGCAACCCCCAAGGCAATGCACATAATAACTAAACCAGAATTCACTCCACTCTCAATGGCTTTCATCAATGGAGTAACCTGATCGATGGATTGTACATTCATATTTATCAATCCAAACAGCATACGATACATCAGTACCCCCGGAATCATCGGAATAACCGACGGAATGGTCAGCACGTGATTCGGCACATGGAACCAGTGTACGGCCTTGATGGCAATCAGGCTGACGAGTACAGAGCCGGAAAAGGAACCGATAACAAGTCCCATGTCCAAACCGATATTATTGGTACTCGGTCCCAAATTTACAAAATTTCGGGTACAAACCGCAATGATACCTCCAATGGCTACCACCCACAACAGGCGACGCTGGATATTGAATATCATCGAGAAGCCCATGGCCGAAATAGCCGCTGCAATGGCATATTCCCAATATTTATGATGAGGAACCATACTGATGGTAGGGAAGAAATTATCGATATGGCAGAGCTTCACCGCAAACGCGATACCGAACGCCATGGCCGCCACCATCAAAAGGGTGTTCACCGCCCGTACAATACCTACCTGAATGTAATTGTCGAGCATATCGTCCACAAAATTAATCAAAGGAACACCCGGCACAATAAAGAGCGCACAAGCCAGCAACGGATGCCAGGGAGTAGACGTCCATTCAGCCGGCAACAAAGTAGAAGCCCAAGCAATGATGGTAGCCACAAAGGCAGAAATGGCGATACCCATATAGTGGTTCAAACCAGATTCATTGCATATCTGACGAAGACGCATACCCAATATAGCCGCGATGGAAGCATACAGGAATGCCATCCAGTCACAACCGAACTGAATACAGAATCCGCCACACGCAAAACCTGCACCGACAGCCACCTGCCAGGGAGTGTAATTACGTTTCTTCTTACGAATATTCTCCAGTTCTTCTTCATACTGGTCCAGCGTGTAATCCTGCTCAATGGCACGCCATGAAAGTTTGCTCACCTCCGAAATGGCCGTCATATTCACACCGTGACCTTCAATCCGCTGAAACTTGGTGAAAGAATAATCTCCGTCACTCACATTCACCATCAGCATCGTAAAACTGACATTGATATGGAGCTTCTCTTCAGGGATGCCAAGGTAAGCAGCCGTACGTTTCATGTTTCTTACAATACGGTTCGTATCGGCCAGACTCTCTACCAATAATTTACCCGTACGCAACAATAAATCCACTCTACGATGCAGCAACTGATCGTGAGCCTTTACAGTCGTCTCTAAATGTTCCTCTAATATCATTTTGTTTAAAGATTATTTCGGGCGCAAAGTTACGAAAAATATCAATTCTATTCGTACCTTTGTAAATCGAAGTTCCATGTTAATATGAATAAACTTTCACGGAGAGAAGAAGAGAAACAGACCGTAGAACAGATGATTCGCTTCTATTGCAGACATAAAGAAGGGAATACTACCCTCTGCAAAGACTGCAAAGAGCTATTGGAGTATGCCCACCAGAGATTGTCGCATTGTCCTTTCGGGGAACAGAAGAAAACTTGCCGGCAATGCCCTGTCCACTGCTACCGCCCGCAAATGAAACAGAAAATAAAGGAAGTCATGCGATACGCAGGTCCCCGCATGCTTTGGCATCACCCAATCTGGACCCTCAAACATTTGTGGAGAGAGCGGTGACCACACCCAATGTGTGGATTTTTTCCACAATAATCTGTAAAATTCCCCAATACTTCCTTATCAGAAAGGGAAGGGAGTCTACTGATTTTCAGCTTATAAAACATTTTTGTAACTTTGGCACGAATCTTGTCGGCCATTTTAGAGATAATGGCATCTAAAACTATAAAAAAATTGAACTTATGAAACGCTTTTTGACTAGGAAAGAATTAAAGGTAAAAAGAAAGGAAATGATTTACATGGTTATTGGCATCGCAGTCATTTTATCCATCTATTTTATTTTTACCCGAGAAAAGAAACCCGTAGCTGAAATCCCTGTTGTTTCCGTCATGCCTGCCAGCCGGCAGAACGTACAAATATTCGGTGAATATGTAGGACGAGTCCGTGCGCAGCAGTTTGTGGAAGTACGTGCACGTGTAGAAGGATTTCTGGAACAGATGCTGTTTGAAGAGGGTACCTCAGTCAAGCGGAATCAGGTATTGTTCATCATCAACCAAGACCAATATCGCGCCAAAGCAGACAAAGTACGCGCCCAGCTGAAGAAAGATGAAGCACAGGCACAGAAAGCCAAACGTGACCTGGAGCGTATCCGCCCGCTTTACGAACAGAACGCAGCCAGCCAACTGGACCTGGACAATGCGGTAGCAGCGTATGAGACAGCCGTCGCCAGTGTAGGAATGAGTAAGGCCGACTTGGAACAGGCCGAACAGGAACTGGGCTACACAGTGGTACGCTCCCCTATCTCCGGACAAATCAGTGAACGTCACGTCGATTTGGGTACATTAGTCGGCAGCAGCGGAAAATCCCTGTTGGCTACCATCGTAAAGAGCGATACCATCCTCGTAGACTTCAGCATGACCGCACTTGATTACCTGAAAAGCAAGGAAAGAAACGTGACTTTCGGACAGAAAGATTCTACCCGTTCTTGGCAGCCCACCGTCACCATCACCTTGCCGGACAACAGCGTCTATGAACACAAAGGACTGGTAGACTTTGCCGCTCCTCAGGTAAACCCGAAAACAGGAACTTTCTCCGTACGTGCCGAACTGGCCAATCCGGACCATGTATTACTGCCGGGACAGTTCACCAAAGTAAAAGTGTTGCTCGACGTACGTGAAAATGCCACCGTCGTTCCCCAAAAAGCCCTGATTATTGAAAAGGGAGGAGCCCATATTTTCGTCATGCGGAAAGACTCGACCGTGGAAAGACGTTTCATCGAGCTTGGCCCTGAATTCGGAAACGACGTGGTAGTGGAACGTGGATTGTCTGCCGGAGAAATGATTGTGTACGAAGGTTTCCACAAACTGGCTCCGGGAATGAAGGTCCGTGTGCAAGACCCCGCCCAACTTGAAAACGAAGCGAAAAAAGAGGAAGAATAATCCACCTAAACGAAATTACGCATGAAAGTCAGCTTTTTCATTGACAGGCCCGTATTCTCGGCCGTCATCTCCATATTGATTGTAATCGTAGGTATCATTGGCCTGATGATGCTGCCTATCGACCAGTACCCGCAGATTACTCCCCCCGTAGTCAAAATCAGTGCTTCCTATCCGGGAGCCAGTGCCGTGACCGTATCGCAGGCAGTAGCTACCCCTATCGAACAGGAACTCAACGGAACACCGGGCATGCTTTACATGGAATCCAGCAGTTCCAACTCCGGAGGTTTCTCTGCCACAGTTACTTTCGACATCTCCGCCGATCCAGACTTGGCAGCCGTGGAAATCCAGAACCGTATCAAACTGGCGGAATCCCGACTGCCCGCAGAAGTGATTCAGAATGGTATTTCGGTGGAGAAGCAGGCTCCAAGCCAGCTGATGACTCTCTGCTTGACTTCCAACGACCCGAAGTTTGACGAAATCTACCTGAGTAACTTCGCCACGTTGAACGTACTTGATTTGCTCCGCCGTATTCCGGGAGTAGGACGTATTTCCAATATCGGTAGCCGTTACTATGCCATGCAAATCTGGGTAGACCCTGCCAAGCTGGCCAACTTCGGACTTACCGTACAGGATGTGCAGAATGCACTGAAAGACCAGAACCGTGAATCGGCCGCCGGTGTGCTCGGACAGCAACCCATGAACGGAGTGGACATCACCGTTCCCATCACAGCACAAGGACGTTTGTCATCGGCCTCCCAGTTTGAGGAAATCGTGCTGCGTGCCAATCCGGACGGCTCACTCATCCGTATGCGCGATGTGGCCCGTGTGTCTTTGGAAGCTTCTTCCTACAGCACGGAAAGTGGTATCAACGGCGGAAACGCAGCCATTCTGGGTATTTACATGCTTCCGGGAGCCAACGCCATGGAGGTGGCCCAGAGCGTGAAAGACGCCATGAAAGAAATCAGCAAGAGTTTCCCGGAAGGAATGGAATACAACTTCCCGTTCGACATGACGGATTATATCTCGGAATCCATACACGAAGTGTACAAAACGCTGTTCGAGGCCTTGTTCCTGGTGATTGTCGTGGTATTCCTTTCTTTGCAGAACTGGCGTGCCACACTGATTCCGGTAGTAGCCGTACCGATTTCTTTGATTGGTACTTTCGGCTTCATGCTGATATTCGGTTTCTCGCTCAACATCCTGACCTTGCTGGGACTGGTACTTGCCATCGGTATTGTGGTGGACGATGCCATCGTGGTAGTGGAAAACGTGGAGCGTATTATGGATGAAGAAAAACTCAGCCCGTATGAAGCTACCAAGAAAGCCATGGAGGGACTGGTGGGTGCCATCATCGCCACCTCATTGGTACTGGCTGCCGTATTCGTTCCGGTTAGCTTCCTTTCCGGTATCACCGGACAGCTGTACCGCCAGTTTACGGTCACCATCGTGGTTTCAGTACTTCTTTCTACGGTAGTAGCCTTGACGTTGAGTCCGGTAATGTGTTCACTCATCCTGCGCCCGGTTGATCCGAACAAACCCAAGAACAGAGTGTTCCGCTTCATCAACAAATGGCTGGCCATCGGAAACAACAAATACATTGTCTATATCAAGCGTGTCATCAAGAATCCGCGCCGTGTAATGGTCGGTTTCGGAATGGTATTGATTTTCATCTATATGTTCCACCGGTTGGTGCCCACCAGCTTCCTTCCGGTTGAAGACCAAGGTTATTTCACCGTGGAACTGGAGCTTCCGGAAACCGCCACTTTGGAAAGGACCCGCGCTGTGACCGACCGGGCTGTAGATTTCATCATGAAGGATCCGGCCGTGGAATACGTACAGAACGTAACTGGTAGCAGCCCACGTGTAGGAACCAGTCAGGCCAGAAGCCAGCTGACCGTCATCCTGAAGGAATGGAAAGAACGTGACAATACGACTATTGACGAAGTGATGGACAGAATACAGAAAGAACTGGAGACTTATCCAGAAAGTAAGGTCTACCTTTCTACGCCTCCGGTCATTCCGGGTCTGGGTACGGCCGGCGGTTTCGAGATGCAGCTGGAAGCTCGTGGTGACGCCACTTACGACGACCTGGTACGGGCTACCGATACCTTGATGTATTATGCCTCCCAACGAAAAGAGATTACAGGACTTTCTTCCTCTCTGCAGGCTGAGATTCCTCAGCTCTACTTCGATGTAGACCGGGATAAAGTAAAACTCTCTGGAGTGCCGATGGCGGATGTGTTCTCAACCATGAAAGCATACACTGGTTCAGTATATGTGAACGACTTCAACATGTTCAACCGCATCTACCGTGTGTACATTCAGGCAGAAGCGCCTTACCGCCGTGAACGTGACAACATCGGCTTGTTCTTCGTACGCGGTTCGGACGGCAACATGATTCCGCTGACAGCTTTGGGCAACACGGATTATACTACCGGACCAGGAAGCATCAAACGTTTCAACATGTTCAATACTTCCATCATTCGAGGTACTACCGCCAACGGGGCCAGTTCCGGACAGGTGATGGAATTGTTGGAACAGATTGCCCGTGAAAAACTGCCCGAAAACATCGGAGTGGAATGGAGTGGTCTTTCCTACCAGGAAAAGCAGGCTGGCGGACAAACCGGACTTATACTGGCACTGGTATTCCTGTTCGTATTCCTGTTCCTGGCTGCCCTTTATGAAAGCTGGACCGTCCCCATTGCCGTATTGATTTCACTTCCGGTAGCCGTGTTGGGAGCCTATGCAGGTATTACCCTCTGCGGATTGGAAAACGATACCTACTTCCAGATTGGTCTGGTTATGTTGATTGGTCTGGCCGCCAAGAACGCCATCCTGATTGTAGAATTCGCCAAGGACGAGGTGGACAAGGGACGCGACATCGTAGAATCGGCTCTCCATGCAGCCAGCCTGCGTTTCCGTCCGATTCTGATGACCTCACTGGCCTTTATCCTCGGTATGCTTCCGATGGTGCTTGCCACCGGGCCGGGTTCTGCCAGCCGACAGGCCATCGGTACAGGTGTCTTCTTTGGAATGATTGTGGCAGTTACCGTAGGTATCCTGCTCGTACCGTTCTTCTTTGTAATGATTTACAAAGCCACTCATAAAATGAAAGTGAAAAAGTAAACTTACAGATGTAACTTATGAAACCGACTAACAAATTATACCGCCTTTTACTCATTTCCGTAGCAGCCCTTCTGATGGGGGGCTGCAAAATCGGGAAACAATATACCCGCCCCAAAATGGAACTGCCTGTCACCCTTGACAGCACCAGCGTAGACTCCACATCCATCGGTGACTATCCCTGGGAACAGATGTACACCGATACCATCCTCCAACAGCTCATCCAGAAGACGCTGGACTACAACAAGGATATGCTGATTGCAGCTGCCAGGGTCAAGGAATTGGCTGCCATGAAACGGATTGATTATGCCAACCTCTTCCCTCAGTTAGGATTGAAGCTCTATGCAGAAGAAGAAGGGGAAGACTATGGGGGAAACAACTATAAAAAAGACAACCAGTACGATATCAAACTGGGAATCACATGGGAAATTGACCTGTGGGGTAACCTGCGTTGGGCAAAAGACAAGAGCATGGCCGAATTTATGAGTTCCATCGAGAACCAACGGGCCCTCCGAATGAGCCTGGTAGCACAAGTAGCACAGTCTTATTTCGAACTGGTAGCCCTCGACAACGAACTTTCTATCGTGAGAAAGACCGTAGATGCCCGCCGGGAAAGCTTGCACCTGGCACGTATCCGCTACGAAGGCGGATTGACTTCCGAAACTGCTTATCGGCAGGCTCAAGTGGAATTGGCCCGTACGGCAACCCTCGTCCCCGACCTGGAACGGAAAATCACGTTGAAACAGAATGAGATTACATTTCTGGCAGGAGAATATCCTCATGAAATCAAGCGGGCCACCTTGCCGGAAGATGTCGTTCATTCCGCTTCACTTCCCGTAGGACTTCCTTCTTCCTTGCTGGAACGCCGACCGGATGTACGCCAAGCTGAACAGGCCGTTATTGCAGCCAATGCTGCAGTGGGAATTGCCTTTACCAACATGTTCCCCAAACTGACCTTGACGGCCACTCACGGTTCTGAAAATGAAGATCTTTCACACATCTTCAAGTCACCTCACTACCTGTTGGCCGGAACCATCCTCCAGCCTATTTTTGCCATGGGCAAAAACCGCGCTATCCTGAAAGCCAAGAGAGCAGCGTGCGAACAAGCTGCATACGCATACGAAAAAGCCGTATTGAACGCTTTCAAAGATGCCTACAATGCCATTGCAGAATATAATAAGGTGAAAGAAATCTACGAAACCCGCCTGCGCTTGGAACAGTCGTCCAAAATCACACTGGATCTGGCCCAGCTGCAATACATCAATGGAGTCATCGGATACATGGATTTGCTGGATGCACAGCGTGGATACCTGGATGCACAAATCAGCCTGAGCAACGCCGTACGTGACAAACAGATTACGCTGGTCAACCTCTACAAAGCCTTGGGAGGCGGCTGGAAAGAATAATCCTCATATAACACATAAAAAAATGCGGAAACTGGAATCATCCCCCCAGCTTCCGCATTTTTTCTTTACTCATACGGATGTTACGCCATATACTTTCTCATATATCTCATCCCTGATGGATGCAAAACCGGCTGTAATATCATCTGTGCCCGCGTACATCAAAAACATGGGCAGACTTTCACCACCTTTTCTATAAGGAGGCTGTACATAGTCTTTTTCACACAGCCGGAACCCGCATCGCTGATAAAAACCGATACGCCGTCGGCTCATTTCGTCCACCGGTTTCTCTACCTCTAGAACCAAGAGTCCCGGAAACTGATTCTGGAGTTCTTCCATAATCTTCCGGCCATATCCTTTGTTGCGCACCAACGGCGAAGTAGCCAGGTGCTCCACATAAGAGAAGCCATCCAATGTCCATACGGTTATAAACCCTATCTGAAGCGTATCCTCCGCAATCAGATAACAAGTAAATGCATCGTTATGGTCTACATTGTCACGCTGGGGCTCATCCTCTCTCCGCTCCGATTCCGGGAAAGATTCATGCCACAGATTCTCTACAAACACATACGCCTGATCCGTCGTATGAAGGGAAATAAATTGAAGCATACCTATAAATTTAAAGATGACTATTCCGTGTAAAAACGAATGGTACGTTCCAAAGAACGCTGACATACCGGACAGAACACCGGAGCTTCATTGATTTTCATCCGACATTCCGTAGTGGGACGATAAATTCCTTTTTTCGTATAACCGCCTCCTTCATACACACCGACTTTGGTATAAATCAGCTTCTCGTCCGTCTGTGGTTTCGTCGGAATGGGAGTTCCCGGTTCTACCATGTCTTTCCACTTGTCCTCAAAGTGTACCAGTGTAGTGATATTCGGTTCCCACGGCTCCACACTGTAAGGATACAACGGACTCGGTGCCTCATCGTATGCATATTCGTCGGCCAAGCCTCCGAAGCTGTGTCCAAACTCATGCACGACTACCGGGCGGAACATGGAATGATGTGCCGTAGTCAATGTATAGGAATTATAGATTCCTCCTCCCCCATACGTATCTGTATTGGCCAGGATGATGATATGCTCATAAGGAATACCCGCCAGCCAGTTGTGAATGGCCTTTACACTCCGTGTTGTCAGGTAACGGTCGGAATAGAAGGTATCAAAATGCGAGCTGACTGCCGTGGTCTTCCACTCATTGTTTCGCGGAATGCTGACCCCGCTGTCTTTCGACTCACTGAAAACAGCCACAATATTAAACCGGTCTTTCAGTTTCTTGAACGGTTCATGATCGAACAAAGACTCGCAGGCTATCTCGGCATCCTTGTAGAACAATTCTTCATCCTTTGCCGAATAACCCTCCGCCATAATGGCCACATCGATACATTTCTCTGAAGAACCACCTTCCCATAAATAACGGTGAGGCGTCAAATTACCTGTGCCCCGCTGGTGAATCAGAATATCCTTTGGATTGACCTCGTGTGTCAAGGTCGCACTGGGCTTTTGGTACACATCTTTCAAAGTCACGGTAATCTCGGCCGGCTGTTTGGGATAAGGCACCAAGAACGTATTCTCAAATCCGCGAGTCACGACCTTGGCTTCCTGCTCTCCAAGCCATTCCTGAAACAGACTGGAAAAAGAAGTCCGGTAAATAACCTTTCCCGTGGCCTTGTCTTTCATGGTGATTTCGCCATTTCCCGCCAACGGAAGTTCTGACAAATGTGTATGTCGGCCCGCCCACTGAGGAAGCGAAGACAACTCATCCAAGCAGATATCCTGCTTGTCGGCATTCCCCATAAATATATAATCCAACCGAAGGGTTTTATCAATAAAATAATCATCGAAATTCTGTGCGAAAGCATTTCCGCAAAGTGACAATCCAAGTGTGAGAATCCATAGTGTCTTTTTCATATATCTTCAATTTTTCCCACAAAAATAGCGATTTGTCTTATTTCACACAATTCTTGTAACAAGAAAGCGAGCTTTCATACAAAAAAAGCGGTGCCTTGACAAAAGACACCGCTGAAAAGACTATTTTATCCGTTCATCAATTGAAGAACTTGATGCCAATAAAGTAGGTACGAGGCTGAGTAGGACCATAGAAATACTTCGAATCACGCTTTCCTCCCTTGTCCAAATCTTTCTGGAACGCATTGAAGATGTTCTGTACCCCTCCGTTCAACTGCAACTTCAGATGATCGTTCAATACAAACGTATAGTTCAACTTCAGATTGAAGTCCATGAAATCGGGCGTGCGCTCCAAGCGGTCCTTTTCAATATACCCTGCAAAGTGAGGCACAATCATCCGGCCTGTATAGACGCCAGAAAGAGAGAAATCAAAATTCTTACAGGGTGCAGAACTGAAGGTGAAATATCCGTAATAGTCCGGTGTACGCGGCATACGCTTGATGGCTGCCACATCTTCATCCTCACTCCATCTCACAGCCTCCGTATAACGGCTGCGCTGTACAGTAAAGCCTAACTGCAACTGGGCTTCCTTACCATGTGCAATCTTATAGTCAATATTGGCTCCATACACCCGGGCACCGTTTCCATTCCGGCGTTCCTGCACGGAGGTACCTGAAACAGGATCTGTCCCTATACTTTCCAAATAGAACACATCATTCAAAGCCGTGTAAAACCCTTCTATAAGCAGGTTCGACTGGAAATGTCCAAAATTGGCTGTCCAGTCAATCGATCCGCTGAAGCTGTTGGAATGTTCAGGCTTCAGGCCTTTGGCCAACCGGACTTCCATCGCTTCACCTCCCACGGCTGCCACGTGCAAATCTTCATCGTAAGCCTGAGGAGCACGGAAACCTGTCGACCAAGTCAAACGTCCCTGAAGCTTGTCGGAAGGTTTCCAAAGCGCATTGACGCGCGGACTGAAAATCACCTTGTCTACCAAATTATGCTTGTCCAACCGGAATCCGGCCAGAATCGTGAAATAGTCCAGTTTCCATTCATTCTGCACAAATCCACTGGCAATCTTGACATCCTGCCGCAAGTCACGCTGGTAACCCGTCATCACATCGTGCAAGAAATTATACTGATATTCCACTCCTCCCGTAAAAGTAGCTGGAGAGAACAGACAGTTATCCATAGTGCCCACATACATGGCTCCTCCCACGGCAGTCAAGTCCTTAGTTTTTCCGTATGCATTCAAAGCCTCCTCTGCCCCATAATAACTGTTGCGGTCGATATGCTGAGCCGAAGCATAGATAGAAAGTTTATGCTTGTATTCGTTGAAAAACACATCGTACGTCAAACCTCCACTGTTGATGATGTGTTTGGTCTGCTCCGTGATGTCCGTTTCGTGCGGCTGCAAGTCGAACTTGTTACCGCCGCGACGGAACTCATTCGTCGTATGATATTCCAGACTGATGCGGCTGAACTGAGTGGGACGGTAATAAGCCCGTAACCCGAAAGTATTCATATTAAGTTTTCCCAATTCAGAGAACCCGTCTCCATCCGCATCATACGGATTACGGTTACGGTACGACTGATACAATGCAATACCGTACGAGTTATCGGACGAAACGAGTGAGGCATTGGCTCCCATGTATTGTTCCCATACCTTTCCGTTCAGGTTCGACATCGTGGAAGCCACCTGAAACGAGTTGCGTACCGGGTCTTTGGTAATGATGTTGATGGTACCTCCCACGGCATTGGCCCCGAACAAGGCAGAACCTCCGCCACGTACCACTTCCACCCGCTCAATCATGTTGGTCGGTATCTGTTCCAGTCCATACACCCCCGACAACGCACTCATCACCGGACGGCTGTTAATCAGAATCTGTGAATAAGGTCCCTCCAGCCCATTGATACGGACCTGAGGGAAACCGCAATTCTGACAGTTGTTTTCCACCCGCAAGCCCGACTGATAGCTCAGCGATTTAGCCAGATTAGTCGAGTTGACAATCTCAAACAGTTTGTTGTTCATCACATTGACCACCACCGGAGCCACTTTCCGGCTGGTTTCATTCCGGTTGGCCGAAACCACCACCTCATCGGTCATAATGGATTCTTCTTCCATGACAAAATGCATGTCGACCACGAAATCCTTGCTGACCGTCACTTTCTTTATCTGCGTGGCATAACCCATTATCTGCACCTTCACGGAATATTCTCCTTCCGGAACTTTCTTGAAACGGAAATAACCTTCTCCGTCTGTCACGGTACCTTCACCGGTTTCCACTACCAACACGGCCGCATAAGGCAAACCTGCCTCCGAACCCTTTTCAATCACATGCCCCACAATGGCATTTCCCTTTTTGACGGGACCTTCTGCGTAAGCATACGCATAGCTGACGAGAGTGCATACCACTCCCATCCACAAATTGATATATTTTTTCATTAATTGCTCCTAAAATATTCATACTAAGTTCTTCAAATCTCCAATAGAACTATCGTATGGGAGGAGCACGGAGATAAATTCCTGCCGCATAAGAAGACACGACAGGAGAGATTTCCAGTTTTTCCACCAATGAATAAAGCACATACAGATTCGGAAGTTCCAAGTCTGTCTGCCCTGCTTCCAGAGAGTGAAAACTGGAAAGAAAATGAAGGGCCAGTGTCTGGCCGTCGTTATGAGAATGGGATTTGGTAAAGGGATGCGAGTGTACAAGCATCACCCCGTTCACCACATGCACATGGGCAAACAGGGCCGTGGTGGCATAATAGGAGGCAAACAAGATTGCCAGTCCACATGCCACTGTCCGTAGATACCTGCGGAGACCTCTATACATTTCCCTATCGATTAATTATGAATATTAATTTTTATCAGTTCCAAACAAAAGCTTGTAATCACGCTGTGCCGCCGGAACGGTCCATTCCTCCGGAATAAACTTCCACTGGTTCAGCGGCTTCGGATCCAGTACTTTGACTTCCTCAATCCGTTTCATCAAGTAATAGCGCAAATCCTTGTCGGTAGAGAAAATAATGCGCTTTGACAATTCTGCTTTGGGAATACCCGCCCCTTTGGTCAGCAAATCACCTCCCCCGTTTCCACGGTAAGAATTGACTGCCACCTTGTATTGCTTATCCAAATCAAAAGGCTTTCCGTCGGCCATACGCTCGATGGTAATTCTTTCGCCACGCGGTTTAGTCACATCCACCGTATAAATAATGCCTGCCGCAGAATCAAAGTTGAAGCTGGGATTCCGGAAACGCCCGAATCCATTGTCCTTCTCGTTCAGCAGCAACAAATGGTCATCAGCCGATTTCATCTGGTTCACCCAGAGATCGTACGACATTTCCAGGAAGTTCTTCACCTCTTTTCCGGAAAGCAACATGGTATACAGCATGTTCTCAAACTTATACAAGTTGAACATGTCGCTCACACAGATATCTCCTTTCTGGATTTCCGCATAAGCCGACAGCGGGGCACAGAAAGAAATATCTGCCCCGGTAATATCCAGCTGCAACTGATGAATCAGGTCGATAAAGGCAGAAGGACCAAAGAAGGCATCCTTCGAAGAAATAGTATGTTCTATCCGTCCGATTTTCCGCGAAACAAAATTCAAGGTAGTCTCATACTGCTCCTGGAATGTATTCATGAAATCTGAATCCACTGCATACGCATTCATATTCACCAGCTTACCTTCCACTTGTTTGGAGACCACTTTTCCATCCTGCTTCTGCACCGTAAAGGTTACCTCTGAAAGCACTTTTGCCGTATTGGCCGGGTCTATCAACAGCACAGAATCGCCTTTCACATTGGCCACCCTTTCATTCCAGCGGGTATGGTCATGTCCCATGAAAATCACGTCAAACCCTGGTACGTTTTTA
>ERZ824978.2957-NODE-2957-length-13629-cov-3.320539_pt1 | contig 13629 bp, 12 predicted proteins | sample MGYA00519860_ERZ824978 | MGnify/ENA primary metagenome ERZ824978 (study PRJEB31778, sample SAMEA3449184) | human gut metagenome | biome: human gut; feature: human-associated habitat; material: faeces | place: United Kingdom | collected 2010/2012 ... | reverse complement strand
TGTAACGGGCTTTGGGCTGGCTGGTCACTTGCATGAAATGCTCGAATCGAGCAATTGCAGCGCCGTTATCGATTTCGCGTCGCTCCCTCTATTCGATCAGGTTTGGCAGCTTTCCTGCGACTACTGCCGTCCTGGCCGCACGTTCTCCATCATGAATGACCTTGAGGGCTTCATCGACCAAGGGGATATCGAAGAAGAAGAGTTCGATAATCGCCTAGGGGTCATCTGCGACCCGCAAACTTCAGGCGGTATACTGGCCGCCATCCCTGCTGAGAGCTCAAAGCTCTTCGAGGAAACGTTTGAAGAGCTTTCTGGTCGCAAGCCCGCACGCATCGGATACATAACCGAAGGAAACGCTGGCCACCTTACCTTCAGCGACAGCTGATACCGCCCACACTCGTTTGCCCTAGCAAGAAAGCGAACTTCGACGAATAGCAAACCTCATTTTGGACCTGGAGCAGAATAACCGCTCCAGGTCCTTCTGCATTTAGAACTCTTTTGATCGCATAGCAACATGCGAATCGTTCTCACCTTTGAGCTTTGCCACCATCAGAAAAACAATGCCATCAATACATAAAACCGCAGTTCATAATGGGGGGTGCGTATGTACGTACCTTGGCAGGTTGGTCAATCCGGTGCACGGTGATTGCATCAATACCGCCCACGACCAAGGAGTTCCCCATGAACAGAAAACACGTTGCGCAGCAAACCCAGCGCGAGCGCAACTGCTCGCCTTCCAACGGAACAGAGCGCCGCACAAGCGCCAGGATAGCTCGCGTTGGAGTTAGCGCCCTGATAGCGAGTCAACTCATGATGCCAGGTATATCGCTAGCAGCTGAAGATACAGATCAAAATGCAGTGCAGGTAAACAGCACTGGACTGTCGCAGCCGAGGAAGCCGCTCCTGCCCCGACCGCGAGCAACAACGCGACGAATGGAACCGAAGCACCGTCGACCCCAACCCAAGCAAGCAAGGAGTCCGCAGCGGCACCAGAGGCACAATCTGCTCCGAAGGCAAACCCCTCGCAAACTGACACATCCCAGAAGGCTTCGGCAGAAACGGCTGCGTCTACGGCAAGCAATCAAAACGAGGCGGCGGCAACCTCTCAGACGCCTGCACCTCCCGCAAACAACGCAATGCCAACAGACGCCATCCAGACCCGCGGCGTGACCGACGTAACCGACAATCCAGGCGGTATTAAGATAAATACAACGGTCGTCAACCACTACGCTGATTGCACGCTAAACGGCACCTTTGCACTCGCTCAGGGAACAGGTCAAACAATCAATTTCGCAGAGGTTCCCGATGCCGATGCCAAGTGCCTTTCCGAAGATACCGTGTACTTCAAGACAGATGGATCTTCCCATGCTCTTGTCGAAACGGAAGATCCCTCCGAATCCGTCGTAATGCTGTATATGACTCCAGCAGGAACGCATATGCAAGGGACGCTGACGTACACTGGCGGCAATGTTGATCCGGGTGTCAACTACAGCCTGACGCTGCAGAAAGAGAAGAAGGTCGCATCAACGCTCACCTACACTGGTACCGACTACGAAGGTGGCCCCATCATCACTGGGAACCCCGATGATATATTCAACGGCAACCAGCAGGGCGGTTCGGTCGTCATCAACGAAACCAGGGACGACTACTGTCTCCGCTACAACATCAGCACCGAACTTACCCTTGCCGCAACGCAGCAGCAGAGTCTCGATAACCTAAATGTCAACGACGTGAAGACCGACTACGCACCCGGTGAGGCTCCACGCGCAACGGGAACGATCCCTGCCGCCGATGTTGACAAGTACGAGATCGCGTATGAGTGCTGGGAGGAAATGGACGGCAGTGACCCCACGGAACTCACGCCCGTTGCCTTTTGGTATTCCGACCCCGCAAAGTACACGCAGGGCATGAAAAAGATTGACCACTTCAAAGAGGGCAAGTTTTACATGTATTCCGTCGAGCTAAGGCTCAAGGACGCCATTACCGTGGGCGATGACTGCATGATGTACGTCAACGGCCATTGGACGCACCACACCAAGACCGTAAACGGCGTGTTCGCGCCTAATGCGGCCAATATGCTGTGCGAGCAGCCGATTGACGAATGGCAGGCCATCGACGTTATCGAGATCAGCGGTGCCACGACCACCTTTAAGGCGGGCGATAGGCCGGCCTTTACGGCGGGCACTCCGACGGGTTCGAACTCCATCCTTCAGCGTGAGTTTTGGACGGGTAGTGACGGCGACGAAGTGAATTCCGTTGAGTTCTGGGACCAGAACATAACCAACCACATCGACGCCTTTAAGCCTGGTGTGACCTATCGCTATGGCCTGTACTTTAAGCCGGCGCGTGGTTTCTACTTCACACCCGACACCAAGCTGATGATCAATGGCGTGGAGTGTGGCTACCAAGCGAGCGAGCTAAGCGTGGTCGATCCTGAGAGCGGCTGGATCCATACACTGTGGCTCAACACCGACTTAACCTTTACACCCGAAGCAGCTGAACCCACATCCGATCCCACGCCGCAGCCCGGCAGCAACGCCGCCATTGACGACGCCAACAAATCGACCCAAGCGGCGGTCAAATCTGATAAACCCGCCAAGTATGACAAGAAAGCCCTACCTATCACCAGCGACAATACCGCAGTGGCAGTTGCCGCCCTGGGATTTGCCGGCACTGCTGCAGCAGCAGGCGCCGCAGCTGCAAGACATCGCAATCACTAACGAAGCCCGTACCGTTGCTGCCCGTGCCTGAAAACTATCCCTTGCGGAATGGGAGCTGGCAAAAGGGCAACGAACGAATGATGTTATAGACGCCATTAAAAAGTGGGCCGGAAGAGTGTTCTTTCGGCCCACTTTGCTATCGAGATGAAAACGGGATATGGACGAGAGCCGCTGCAACGATCGATCGCTATCGAGCAAACCCTCCAGATGCTTTGTCACTCACCGTGCTATCAAGGTCCAAACCCGCAAACAAAGCCCTGCTCTATCCAACCAAAGGAACGGAGCGATAAGTGCCCAACTCCTTTGCGAACAAGCCATCGATCTGATCTTCAACACCCAGTTCACAAGCTACGTTGCGCGCCTGCCCTACCGCCTTGCTGTCATCAGAACAGCGAAACAACAGTCCCATTCCGCAGCCCGCACGCACCTTGGGTGGCACAGGTACTAATGAGCCCTCGGGCCCAAACGCCGCCTCGAACGAAAGCGCCGCATGGGTTGAATCAAAGGAAACCAGATATTCCACCATGATTACAAGGTGATGGTTTTTGAAGATTCCTGCATGCGTCCCAAAATGTCATACATGTTGGAAACCTCGCCCACAGCAAGCTGTTCTTTCAGCCCGTAGAAATCGAGGCAGGTTCCACATACCAGGACTTCTGTGCCTTGGGCGATAAGGGAGCTAACACTGTCGATAATCGCTTGCTCGCCGCCGGCAACCAGCTTTACGCCGCTGTTCATGAACAGCAAATGCGCGGGAGGATTGCCCGATTCCGAAAGGGTATACAGCGCCATTTTCATCAAGCTCTTGCCCAAGGTTTCGTCACCATCGCCCACATAATCCTTACCAACAAATACGGCATAAGGCTCCAGCTCGGCGCATTCGCAAGAAGCAGCCTGAGCGTTGGCCTCTTCCCCATCAGTACCGCCGATCCGAACATTCCAGAAATCATCTTCCTGCTCAACCGAAACAGGACGTGCCATACGACCCGCCAGATGCTGAAGATTCGAGACGGCGGCTTCGTTGCTGACCTTCACCAACAACGAATCGCAGCCACCATCAAGTTCCTTCTTCGCCATCATCAGAGGCTTGGGGCACTGCAGCCCACGTGCGTCAACTTCCTTCATATGCGTTTCCTTTCCTGCAAGGCGCCATAGATACAGCGCCATTGATTACCTGAGTGCGTTCACGCTTTCTTTTAGCGCTACGATGCCCTTGGCTACCTCCTCTTCGGTATTGAAGCACGAGAAGCTGAATCGCACCGCCCCGCGCTGTTCGGTGCCCAGCGCCCTGTGCATCAAAGGCGCGCAGTGAGCACCAGCACGGGTGCAAATGCCCCAATCACGTGCTAGGGCATCGCCCAACAAAGAAGAGTCGACACCCTCGACATCGATGGCAACAACCCCGCTTCGATCGATGCCTCCATGACCGCCCAGAACAGAAACGCCCCCAATATCACAAGCGCCCTCCTCGAACTGGGACGTTATACGAGATACCTTTTCATGGATTGCGTCAACGCCCGTTTCTTCAATATAACGTACGCCAGCCGCCAAGCCAGCCAATCCATGGGCGTTTACCGTACCTGCCTCAAGCGCTTCCGGCATGAACCGCGGATGGCGCTCATCGAATGCATGGGTTCCCGACCCACCTTCCACCAAAGGTGCTATATCGAGGTCGGGCACTATACAAAGGCCTCCCGTGCCCTGCGGGCCAAACAGGCTCTTGTGCCCCGTGAAGCACACCACATCGGCGCCGAGTTCTTCTTGGGACAGAGGAAGAGCGCCAGCGGTTTGAGCGGCATCAAGGATAAACAGGGCACCATGCTTATGGGCAATCTGAGCCATACGAGCAACATCGTACACATCGCCTGTAAGGTTCGATGCATGGGTTGCGGCAACATAACGAACGCCACCTTCCGAAAGCATGCGCTCGTATTCGTCGAAGTCGAGGCTGCCATCGGGTTTAATCGAAGCAGCCTTTACCACACACCCTGATTCATCGCGAAGACGGTTCAAGGGACGCAACACAGAATTGTGCGAAGCCGCTGTGGTGACGAGCGTACAGCCAGGAGTCGCCAAGCCTTGAAGGGCAATGTTCAATGCCATAGTGGCATTGAGGGCAAACGAGACACATGAAGGCGAAGGCGCACCAAGCAAACGCGCCACACTGCGACGAGCCTCAAACACAGCCCTACCCGCTTCAAGGGATGCTGGATGCACCCCACGCCCCACGCCACCAAAAGACGAGATACCGCGCACTACAGCATCAACAACCCCAGGCGGCTTCATAAGTGTAGTGGCGGCGTTGTCGAAATAGATCATGAAGATCACCCCTTACAGAATGGGTGAACGAAAGAAATAAAACGAGCCGTAAGACCTTCCCACGTAAGCGAATGCATATCGCCCTCAAATGGAGCCAAATGCGCCGCTTCACCAATAGCGCAAGCAATACGCTCAGAGAAAGGACCCAGCTCTTCAGGACAAGGGTCGTCTGCCGTGCGCATACGAGGCGGACGTACGAACACCACAGGCGCATCAGGGACATGGCCTTCAAGCCACGGACGAATACCGGGCAGATCGCTCACCACAACACGGCAGCCACAGGCCAGCGCCTCGACAACAACCAGGGGCAACCCTTCAAAAAAAGACGGGAGCACGAAGATGTCGGCATTCTGATAGGCGCGCACCAATTCATGCGTTTCAAGGCGGCCAGCAAATTCAACAGCAGCAGTGCAGGCAGCCGCTCGCTGGGTAAAGCGCTGGTATTCGGCAGCATCATTGTGTCCGCCCACTAAACAGAGACTTAGCTGTTTCCCGGGGACCTGAACTTGGTCAACGGCATCAAGCAAACACCCAACGCCCTTCTTTTCCCAAATCTTGCCAACGTACAGAAGCGATAGCTCACCTTCCTCCTGCGAATGCGGGGATGAAGCCTTAAACACTGAGGAGTTGTACCCAGTACCCAGCACCTGAACATTATAAGGCTCGCATCCATACAGATCGATGATCTCGCCACGCTGTTCACCGTGGAGGGCAAAAACGCCCGTCAGAGAGCGGATGCCTTCAATAATGGCATCGCGCTCAAGACTGTGCGTACGCATTTGACGAAGATCGGTAGAATGGCAAATAGCAAACACCGGGATGTCGGAAACCATACTTCGCACCAAAGCGGTAAGCAGATATAAGTGATGGCATACCACCACATCGGGGCAAAATTCCTCTACAGCCCGCTCGATTCTCTTCGCAAAAGCAGCGCGAAAACAAGAAACCATCTGATGGTCCATGTCGCGATAACGCGTTGCTCGATAGGGCATTTCGTCCGACATACCGCATACGGGAAACGGCACCTCGTCCGTTTCGAAGTGAACCGGGTACGCACTTACACCAGATGGAAACGGCAGCGGATCATCGGGGGCGATCCCGCAAATAACTGCGGCACTATGGCCAGCAGCGACTTCACAACGCACCATTTCGGCCAGATACACACCGCTGCCCGTACTATCTGGCTTTTGGGCGGTAACATTCAGGATCCTCATTGTTCGTATATCCCTTCGCACTCGAGTCCCTGTTGGACGATGAACCGCTGAAGCCTTTCCCTCGAACCCTGTTCGACAAGCCAAGCAAAACCGCAACCAGCCGAAATGCTCCGCGGGATAGTGCCCAAACGACCTTCAAGGCCGCAGCGTTTGGCAATTTCCTCAAACCCGAATGCGTCAGCCGTGGTATGGAAAGCAATAATAATCATGAAAACAACCCTACTCCACCAGACACCACCCCAACCGATCAAAGCGGTAAGTTCCGCCCAGGCAACGGTGAGAACGTCAGCGACACCGGTGGCAAAACCCCCTTGCGGAAAAGCGCCTACGGTACACCCAAAACGACAAACGCACTGCAAAACGCTTGATCTTAATCCGTTCTCATTTACATAAAATAGCCCCGACCAGACTTTCCTCGGAAACAAGGCGCTGATCGGGGCAAACAAAGCTACGAAACGTTAGCCGATAGCAATGGTGAACACTCCGTCTTTTTCATCAACAGTGGCATTCAGCTTCTTGCGGCGAGCAAGGCACAGGATATTATCGCGCGGAGTTGCGCTATCAACCTCTACAACCACCTGTTCGCCAGGATTCTTCTTCAGGGCATCCTGGGTCATCATCAATGGTTCGGGGCAAAACAAACCCTTAGCGTCTACGGTAACCATATTGAGCTCCTTTATGAACGTGCGCGCTTAAGGTTAACAGCGGCAATGACGAACAATACGACGATGCAAACTACGGTGGCAATCTGACCAGCCTCGGTTACGCCCTTGGGGCTAGAAGCAATGCCGAAGTTGTGAGCAAACGCCGCTCCGACAAGAAGTCCGATAAACGTTACGGCAGAATCGCCGGAACCAGAGCCAGCCAATACCATCTGACGCAGAGGACAGCCGCCCAAAAGCGTAGCGCTGAAGCCCACAACAAACATACCCAAAATGTTCCAGAGAGCATCGGTATGAGCGATAGGCTGATCGGCGAAGCTAAGGTTGAAATGGCCGGAAGCAAGATTGTAAACGAGCACGCCAGCAAACAGGATGCCGATTACAACCAAACCCCAACCATCGCGTACCAGGAAGGTGTCACGCAGGCCTCCAGCGAAACAAAGGCGCGTGCGCTGAGCGATAACGCCAAAAGCAATACCGCCGATGATGGAAAGAGCAACCGGAGCATGCATGCTGCCAGGGCCAGACTGGGAAACAGCAAACACGGTAGTGGTGATGCTCAAGACGAACACAGCGATAACGATAACGGGGAGAGCAAGACCTTCTGCCTTCTTTACCGCTTCAGCGCGGCCCAACGAAAAGCCTTTTTTCAGGAACAGAACGCCAACACCAATACCGGCGGCAAAGCCAATCAGGGCAACCCAGGCGTTAAGGTCGCCGCCCGCCATACGCAGAACCATGCGCAACGGGCAACCCAAGAAGATAAGGCAGCCAATCATCATTACAAAGCCAAGGACAAAGCGGGTAAAGGGGGAAGAACCAGCTGTGGCCTTGAATTCCTTGTTTGCAAAAGCCATAACGCAAGCGCCAACGATGATTCCAATGATTTCAGGGCGCAGGTACTGCACCGTTTCGTTGGTCTGCAGCTTCATAGCGCCGGCGGTATCACGAACAAAGCAAGCGATGCAAATTGCCATGTTGCCCGGATTGCCGCTCGATGCGAGCATGATGGCAACGGCGGCAGCAACAACGCCGCATACAACGAGAATCACTCGTTCTTTAGTCTCAGAATTCACGCAAGTCTCCTTCATTGAGGGGGAAAGGGGCAAAACCGCTAATGCCGCACTGGGGGGATGGCGCAGTTCGCCCGACACAACAGGAAACCCACCACACGGGCGGGAATGCAGAAAAGATGGCGCCTGGAGCAGAATCAAGCGCAGCAAATGCCCGATCGGGCAACGACGGCAAACACATCGTGATCAGCTCATAGGCAGAAAACAGCTGAACATCATGCTTTTGCCGCGCTGATTATACCCATTGACGCGAGATTGTCACGCGAGCTTTTCACTTCAGTGCCTCAAATTGTCCACTAATGGGAAAAGCAAGCCCGTTAAATACGAAGCTTTTATAATGTGCGCTTGAATACACTCCCGACACTTGGGTTTGAACCGATCAAACACAGAAGAGGTTGCAAACTATGCCAACAGAACTCCAGCTCAAAGCCCTGCGAGCCCTTCCTGCTGTAGACGAAGTGCTCACCACGCTTTCTCGGTCTATCCCGATGGAAGTCTTTCCCCACGAACTGGTAGTCGATTGCATCCGCAAGGAAGTTGAAGCAGCCCGCACTACGATCCTCGAAGACAATACGGCACCGACAGAAGAAGAGATAGCAAACAGAACGCTCCGTCGCCTGCAGGCGCAGGCCGAACCCTCGCTCAAGCAGGTAATCAACGCCACAGGCGTGATACTCCATACCAACTTGGGGCGAAGTGCCCTTGCACCGCAGGCAGTAACAGCGGTCGAAAACGCAGCAAAGGGCTACTCCACTTTGGAATACGACCTTACCACCATGCAGCGCGGCAGCAGGCACTCCCACTGCGAAGAGTTGATCTGCACCCTGACTGGAGCAGAAGCAGCAATTGCGGTCAATAACAATGCTGCTGCAGTGATGATGGTGCTCAACGAATTCGCCCGCAACCGTCAAGCGGTCATCTCCCGTGGCGAGCTCATCGAAATCGGGGGCTCATTCCGCATTCCCGATATTATGGACTTCTCCAACGCACATATGGTTGAAGTGGGAACCACCAATAAAACCCACCCCTCCGACTACGAGAGTGCCATCACATCCGACACCGCCATGCTGCTAAAGGTTCACACCTCCAACTATCGCCTTATTGGCTTCACCGAATCGGTTGAGGCAAAAGAGCTGAAAGCAATTGCTGCTCGCGAAAACGAGCGCAGAAGCGGTACCGGCGAAGAAGACCTTCTGGTGTATGAAGATCTTGGCTCCGGTATGCTTCTCCCCTTGCGAGGTCTCGAGGGATACGGGGAACCCACGGTCACCGAAGCGCTTGAAGGGTGCGACCTGGTTTCCTTCTCGGGAGACAAACTGCTCGGCGGCCCACAAGCAGGCATCATTGTCGGCAACAAATGCCTGATAGATCGTTTGAAGAAGAATCCGTTAGCACGTGCTCTACGCCTTGACAAAATGACCATCGCCGCACTTGAAGCCACCCTTCGCCTGTACCTCGACCCCGAGAAGGCACACGAGCATATACCCACCTTGCATATGCTCACCGCACCTGTCGAAGCAGTAGAAGAGCAGGCGGAATCACTGCGCAAAGCAGTTTCCGCTTCAGTCCCCGAAGGCTCGTGCAGGATCTCTGTCGTAACGAGCATTGCACGAGCAGGCGGCGGCTCTCTTCCCATGTACGACATCCCCTCCTATTCGGTTGAGATCGAACCCTTGGGCTGGAACGCACAAGAGTGTGCCGCCTACCTTGCCCAAAACCGTCGCACTCCCGTCATAGCTCGCATTAACCGAGAGAAACTGCTCTTTGACGCACGAACTCTCATGAACAACGAAGAGATCGAAGAAATCGCCACAGCACTCGCAGGCTTCCTTGCTCACTCACATTAGTTTGGAGATCCCTTATGGCACATCATAAAAGCGAAAGCCCCCTTATCGTCGGCACTGCCGGCCATATCGATCACGGCAAATCGACATTGATCGAAGCGCTTACCGGCACTGACCCGGACCGCCTTGCCGAAGAAAAGCGTAGGGGAATCACCATCGAACTGGGGTTCGCCCGTCTCCCCCTTCCTGACGGAACGTCTCTCGGCGTGGTAGATGTGCCGGGTCACGAACGCTTTGTTCGTCAAATGATTGCCGGCGCTTCAGGCATTGACCTTGCTCTTTTGTGTATAGCGGCAGATGACGGGATCATGCCCCAAACACGCGAGCACACCGCGGTCCTTCAACTGCTCGGCATTACCAATTGCGTTATCGCCCTCACCAAATGCGATCTCGTGGATGAAGAATGGATTGAGCTGGTAAGCGAGGAAGTGCGAGCAGGCTTAGAAGGAACACCCTTTGCCGATGCTCCGCTTGTTCCCGTTTCCGCACGAACTGGACAGGGACTTGATGAGCTGAAGAACGTTCTTGCGGATCAGGCACGGGAACTGAGAAGCGCCTTTAAGGAAGGTCCCGTCCGCCTTCCCATCGATCGCGTTTTCACCATCAAAGGCGCAGGCACGGTTGTAACGGGAACCCTATGGCAGGGGTCTGTCGTGCCCGACATGGAGCTTGAGGTGGTTCCTTCGGGCATCCTCACGCGCGTAAGGTCGGTGCAGGTTCATGGGTCGGAAGTTCAAGAAAGCCTTGCCGGCAACCGAACCGCATTGAATTTGGTCGGCGTTAAAAAAGAAGACCTCGACCCTGGCGATTTCCTGATAACGCCAGGCACTTTGGAGGCAAGCAACCGTTTTGACGCTCAGTTTACCTACCTGCCAGCAACCAACACGCAGGCAAAGCCATTCGAGAGCGGATCAACCGTGCACATTGCACACGGCACCCGAGAAGTAACGGGGCGTCTTCTTTTGATGGATGGCCTCAGCGAACTCGCCCCAGGGCAAACTGCCTTTGCGCAGATACGCCTTGACGTACCCTTGCCCATTTCACGCAGCGACCGCTTTATCGTCCGATCATTTTCACCAGTTCGCGTTATCGGTGGCGGCACCGTCCTTAACAGCATCCCGCATCACCGAACGAATCTGAGGGATGCGGACCGCTCACTTTTGGCCGCCTTAACGGAAAGCGACGATCTTGCCATCTGCCATGCGATTATCGATTCGTGCGATATCCCCGTTTCGGAAAAGGAGATTTCCCGTATAGCCAACCTCCCTGTGGAGCGCATTGCCAAATTGCTTGGGTCGGAGGCCAAAAGCGCCAAACGCCCTGAGTACACATCATTGGGCGCAAACCATGGACTCTGGGCCAAGCGCACCACGGTTCAACGGCACATCATGGCCATGGAGAATATCCTGGTGGCCTTCCACGCAAACGAACCAGCTGCTACCGGCTTGGCAATCAACGCCCTCAATCAGCGCTACCCACGTCATCTACCAGACGAATGCTTCAAGGCATTGCTGGAAGAAGCCATAACAACTGGAAAGCTTGTCCTTGAGAAAAACGAGATCAGCCACCCGAAGGCAGGAGCCGGAGCCCGCAATCTGGAAAAGCAGGCAGCCGATTGCCTCTACGCCGCGCTGCATTCGCATGGCACTACCCCACCCCCTGTTGATGATATCTTCGAGGAGGCAGGGCTTAATGCCGCGCAAGGCCGCAAAGCGCTCTTGGCGCTTGAGCAACAAGGACGGGCATTGCGCGTGAACAAAACCTACTGCTTTACTGCAGAATCACTGCAGCAATTGCAGGAAGCAACCGTTAAATGCCTCCAGGAAAAAGGGAGCGCCACAGCAACCGAGCTAAAAGACGCGATGGGCACAAGCCGTAAGTACGCCATTCCCCTTCTTGAATACTTTGACGAAAAGCGCATCACAAAACGATCGGAAGACCAAAGATGTTTAGCGTAAATATGCAGGCGGCCCTCTATCCGCTAAACAGATAAAAGACCGCCTGTCCAGCTTTTGCCGATTACCGAATTAAGCGGTAAAAGTCTGGTTTCTCGCGTCTGAAAAGGTATTATGGGCTCGGTTTCTATAGGGAGACGGATGGGTCCTGGTGGGTCCCACGGCCTTCAAAGCCGTTGAGAGGCGCGCAGAACGTCTCGGGTGTGTTCGATTCGCACACGTCTCCGCCATTTCCACTTTGCAATCCCCTCGGTGCTAATTCGTTAGGATCTCGCGCTTTCGCGCGTCGATACGGCGTAATCGGGTACAATGTCCTCGCGTTTTATCGCACAATGAAAGGATTTTCATCATGGATATCATGAACACCATTACCACCCTTCTTAACAACAACCTCGACATCGAGCCCGAGCAGGTTACCGAAGACGCTACCTTCGATTCTCTGGGAATTGATTCCTTGGACATGGTTGAACTCATCTGCGATCTGGAAGACGAATGCGGCATCGAGTTCGGCGAGCCCGAAGACCTGGAAACCGTAGGCGACCTGATCAACTACATCGAGGGTCTGCAGGAGTAGTGAGAATATAGGAACAGGTCCCATTTTCCCACTACTCACACTTAACACGATGCGAGCGGGAAACAACCCACCCCTAACTCTTTCAAGCGAACGGCGCGTTGCCGTTCGCTTTTTTTGCAGCACTAGTTCAATTTACTTTACCGATATTCTCTTCAGTTCAATTTAATAGCATGCTATCCTTCTATAAATTGAACTTTTCACTTCAGTGCTAAGAAAAGTTCAAAGAAGGTTTGAACTTAAGGAGACAACGTGGCGCAGCAAACGTTTTCCGATCGGCTTAAAGCTGCCATGCGCAGCGCTAACATGAAACAAACCGACCTCATCCATGCCGCTGAAGCTTTTGGATTCAAACTGGGCAAAAGTCAGGTAAGCCAATATGCAAGCGGAAAAACGATTCCCCGTCCCGACGTCATGGCGGCGCTAGCCCAAACACTAAACGTTCCTACATCATGGCTTGCCGAAGGTAAAACTCGCGAGGATAACCCCGCCCAAGCCAAGCCGGCAACCACTGCAACCATCAAAGGCAACACCACAGAAGCCAGCAGCGAACAAACAAGCGGTACTGCTGTAACCATCACAGAAGGAAGTGCACCCATGCGTCAGTTCAAGAAATCCTCCAAGCTCGACAACGTCCTGTACGACGTTCGAGGCCCGGTTGTTGACGAAGCGGCACGCATGGAACGCCAAGGCATGCGCATCCTGAAGCTCAACATCGGCAACCCCGCCCCCTTTGGTTTCCGTACCCCAGATGAAGTTGTGCAGGACATGCGTCACCAGCTACCCGACTGCGAAGGCTACAGCGATTCGAAGGGACTCTTCAGCGCCCGCAAGGCCATCATGCAGTACTCTCAGATCAAAGGCCTGCCCAACGTGGACATGGACAGCATTTACACCGGTAACGGCGTGAGCGAGCTTATCAATCTGTGCATGCAAGCTCTTCTCGATAATGGCGACGAGATCCTTATCCCAAGCCCCGATTACCCGCTTTGGACAGCTTGTGCAACCCTTGCTGGAGGCAATCCCGTTCACTACATTTGCGACGAACAGGCGGAGTGGTATCCCGACATTCAAGACATCGAAAGCAAAATCACACCGCGCACCAAGGCCATCGTCATCATCAACCCCAACAATCCCACGGGCGCACTGTACCCGCGCGAAGTGTTGCAGGAGATAGTCGATGTGGCTCGCAAGCACCAGCTCATGATCTTCTCCGATGAGATTTATGACCGCCTGGTGTTCGACGGTGAAGAGCATGTATCTATCGCCAG
>ERZ824978.2953-NODE-2953-length-13640-cov-8.646743_pt1 | contig 13640 bp, 9 predicted proteins | sample MGYA00519860_ERZ824978 | MGnify/ENA primary metagenome ERZ824978 (study PRJEB31778, sample SAMEA3449184) | human gut metagenome | biome: human gut; feature: human-associated habitat; material: faeces | place: United Kingdom | collected 2010/2012 ... | reverse complement strand
TTGAAAACCGTTGAGCTGCGAGGCTCCGGGGGTTCGAATCCCTCTCTCTCCGCAATAAACATTGAAAATCAATGTTTTACAAAATTAACACCCGATTTTACACCCAAAAATGTAAAGTCGGGTGTGTTTTGTTTAAGATTAACCATCGACATTGGTGCAGGGGGCTCCTTGCCCAAGGTCGTGACACACAGGCTTGAGGTGGATACCTACTTCACAGATCTGTATTCCGCACGGTCGAAAGGAATAATCAAGAATGCAAGCAAGCTCATCCGGTAATATTTCCCAAAGAGTTCTGATTTCAACCTCGCTACGCCGCAAATAAAGGATTGCAGTCCAAGGTAAACAAAAAAATCGCGTGAGAAACTCGGTTTCGACTCTCCGAAAGACGCCTTTTTCAGATTTTTCCAATAACTTTGTTGCGCTTGCTTGTTGACCCTGCCAATGTTGGTATTGCAAACTATGTAAAGTTCGGTGATGTTTTGTAGAAATTGAAATAATAAAGTACAATGGATAATTCTATCAACCAATATGCTATAGGTGAACTCCTTGACGGAAGGTATTTCTATATACCATCCTACCAGAGAGGATATAGATGGACTGAAAAACAGGTGGGAGACCTCTTGCGTGACCTTCTCTGTTTTGCAAACGATTTTGCTAATGAAGGAAAAGAAAAAAAACAGGAGCAGTTTTATTGTCTTCAACCTATTATAGCTCGTCCAATCACAAATGAAGATAAGCTCAAATCTATATTTGGAACTGAATACAACGAGAGTATTCAGAGCCATGGTGTGTGGGAGATTATTGATGGTCAACAGCGTCTGACAACTATATTCTTACTATACAAGTATCTTCTTGATCAGAAAGGATGGGACGCGGAAACATTGAAAGAGGAGGAAGACGGCAAAGAACTATATCATATCTATTATGCTACTCGTGACGGTTCCTCACAATTCCTTGAGGGATTAACTATCAAGACCATCGAGGATAGTGACGAAGAGAGTCTGAAAGATAACGTGGATTACTATCATATGGCAAATGCGTTCAAATATATTGGTAAATGGATTAAAACAGATGGCAAAACTATCAATATCCGCTATCAATTAGGTGGTAGTCTTGACAACATCAGAACTTCATTCTTCAAACTTCTAAATGGTATGAGTGATACCAAAGGTGGCTCTGTACAAGTTTTGTGGTATGAAATTGCAGAAATAAAGGAAAAGAATAACATTAAGGAATTTCAGAAGATTAATACAGGAAAGATCCGTCTGACAGATGCAGAACTTATTAAAGGATTGTTCTTGTTGAAAAAAAACTTTACTTCCGGTGATAAATATATTAAGCAATCTGAATTGGCGTTAGAATGGGAATATATTGAGAATACACTTCATGCAAACAATTTCTGGTATTTCCTTCAGAAAAAGGGATATGATATGCCTAACCGCATTGATCTCCTTTTTAATCTGATTTACAAAAAGAATGCTCTTAAAGAAATTCCTGAAATCGAATGGGATTCCAAGATAAAAGAGATTGATGCTCGGTTAATGGATACAAGACAAAGTGAAATATTCCGTTTTTACTACAACCGCTTTGAAGGAAAGATGGGCGAAGACCTTCAGCAAGAAGTTGCTGTTGCTTGGGATGAAGTGATGGAATTATTTAGAACACTTGATGACTGGTTCTGTACCCCTTCTATTTATAACTACATTGGTTTGCTTAGTCAGTGTGGTGAAGATCTTTGCAGGCTTGTTCTTCATTTTGAATATATGCCAGAAACTATATGTCGAGATGATTTTGAAAAATACCTAAAAGAGCGAATCTCATATCACTTACGTGGTGCGAAAATTGATGATGAGAATAAGCAGATTCTCAACACATACGATAAAGATCACGATACTATATATAAGTTATTGCTGACACTTAACATACATCTACTGAATGAACAGAACCAAAAGTTGGAGTCTGAATCAGATGTATATAAATTCCCATTCGATGTTCTTAGTGCTCAAAACTGGGATATTGAACATATTGACTCATTTCATACCAATGCTTTGAAAAAAGAAAAAGATAAGCGGGAATGGATTAAAACTGCTATGGCTGATCGTAAAGATGAATTGAAGGATGATGAGGTTGCTGCTCTAAAACAGAAGTTAGATGAAAATGCTTTAGACGATGCAATTAATATCCTTAAAAAGAATGCCCAAGAGGTGGAAGTAGATGAAGAAATCAAGAACACTATAGGTAACTTGACACTTCTTGATGCAGCTACTAATAGAATGTATGGGAACAGTTTGTTCTGCACTAAAAGGCGTATCATCATAGAACGAATCAAACAAGGAGTCTTTGTGCCAATTGCAACACAATATATTTTCGCCAAATTCTTTGACGAGAAAGGCACTAATCGTTCATTATGGACGAAGGAAGACATGGAAGCATATCATAAATACATCTATGAAGCCCTGAAACAATATATAAAATTAGAGGAGGTCGAAGAATGAGTAATAGATATACTTTTTTAGATATATACAAGAATGATTTAGATCTTAATAAAGACACAAAGGTTAAAATCAATCAGATAGTTATCCCTAAGATTCAACGTCCATATGCTCAGGGAAGACCAGACGGTGTATGTACTTATATTCGTAATACACTTCTGAATGAAATGTTTGCAAATTTCAAAACAGATGAGGTTTTTGATTTCAACTTCATATACGGCATTGTTCGTCCTTCTAATGATACCTATGTAATGGAATTGTTGGATGGTCAGCAACGCATGACGACCTTATTCCTGGTTTATTGGTATGTTGCAAATCGCGAACTTAGTGAAGGCGAAGATGTAGATACTGAGATTCGCAATGCACTTGGACGTTTCGTCTATGAAACACGTTCTACATCAACAGTATTCTGTCAGAGATTGGCATCGTATCGTATTGACCTTTCAGATACCGAACCATCAAAGGCAATAAAGAAAGCAAAGTGGTATTTCAAGTCATTCGATAAAGATAGTACAATAAGTGCTATGCTCATTATGCTTGACGCTATTCACGACAGATACAATAATCAGGATAGCAATGAACTTTACAAGAAACTTGATAATATTCAGTTTTATGTAAAATCCCTTGGCTACTTTAACCTATCAGAGGAACTTTATATTAAAATGAATGCACGTGGTTTGCAGTTGAGTCCATTTGAGAATTTCAAGGCTGATCTCATTAATTTCATAAATAATAAAGATTATGCCCCATATAAGGAACTTGTTCCGCTATACAAGAAAGACAGTGATGATAAAGTAGGATTTGACTTTAATTTCTCTGTTAAGCTTGATGCTAAGTGGATAGATATTTTCTGGAAGAAGGGAAATGAAAACTTTGACGCTGCATATATGAGCTTCTTTTCTCGTTTCTTTGCCTGCAAGTATATAGTATCGACGAAAGATATTGTGTCGGATAGAGATATGCGACAGGATAAAACCATACGTCAGTTATACACAGATGCAGAAAGTAGAAATGATACGGATGAATACCTTGGCTTCCAGGAGTTTGAAGATTTACTTTCCAAGCATCCAGAGTTTATTATGATTTTGGATAAGGTCTTTGATGTATTCTATGAGTATGACCATAAAGATGGTAAAAGATTTATCTATAAATCAATGCTTCCTTCATGGGAGAAGAAGAATCCTGAAGATGGCGATGATTTCTATAGTAACTTGTCATCCAAGATGACTCATTCCAAACTTATTTTATTAGGAGCAGTCATTGAGTTTATTGAAGCATACGATATATTTGACATAAATGTGTTCAAGCAATGGATGCGAGTAGTATGGAATGTTGTGGAAAATACGAATATCGACAGCTTAACACCTGTGTCTTCATTGATACGTAAACTTTCTGCTGTTATTCATAATACAGCCATAAGATCTTCAGAAGGTTTGTCATTCTATGCAGCCCTTTCTCAATGGAAAGATGATAACAACGAAGAACGCGAGAATAGAGCTCTGCTCGAAGAAATTGAAAAAGCAAAGCGTATTTCAGAGGACAATGATTGGCTTAACATGTTCATACAGGCAGAAGAGCATCCATTCTTTAAGGGTATGATATTGTTTTTCTATGAACCAGGCTTATCGTTGGAAAAATTCAAACATAGATATGAGTTAGCAAAAGGTATGTTTGATGAAAATGGTATTTCTGAATTATATCGTAAGGATCATTTATTGATTCGTGCCATTGTTAGCCAATTCAATTCATGGGATGACCTGAAGGAAAGATATGTTACAGAACGAGCAGAGTCTAACAAGTATTTGAAGAACATTCTTGCTTCTCGTGAAGGAGTACGTAATATGTTCTCAGAGCTATTGAATGAAATTGATAAATCTGCTGTTGAGAGACGTCTACGTGAATACATAGAGGAAGATAAAGAATTCATATCATGGAATGGTGGTTATGATGAATACTGCGATATGGCAGTAAAAAGACTTAGAAAAGACATCAAACTTTATGATTGGATTGCTGCAGAGGAAAGACAAAACAAATCTGTTTTCCGTATTTACTGGTATGAAGGTCATATTATGTTCGCTGTTCCAAGAAAGCAGTACGCAAAAGTTGCTCTTGATACAGAAAGAGCAAAGACAGCATATAAAATTGCCGAAAGCTACGGGATGGACTATTACGACAACAACCAGTTACAAATGTATAAAAGTTACGGAGATAGTTTTGGTAATGAAATCTGGCTCAAAGAGAATAGACAGAACTGTACTCTGTGGGTTGGTTTCTGTCAGCATCATGAATTGAGGGTTCAGATAGAGTGTAAGACAAAGAAATATGCCAGGGAATTATTGGAAGTGTTTGAAGGAAGTGATTACATCGACGATGATGAGAGATGGATAAAGATACCATATCAGACTCACTTCAAGTATCAAAAAACATATAGGGACTTGGCAAAAGTTCTGGAAAATATATTTGATATTATACCTGAACTTTAATCCTCAATTTACGAAAAGAGATTAATATTGACAGCCAAAAGTATTAGAGATAATATGTGACATAGCTATTAGATTAGATGATTCCGTATCAAGATGTCTCATAAGTATTATGGGTTGCAAAACTCAATCATAATAAACAATCCATGTGCGCTGGATTGGACAAAGATAGTGATAAGAGAAAGGAGTAACCAAAAAATGTATTTGGGCTTACTCCTTTCCTTGAGCGATTTAACAAAATTACAATTTCAATCCTTTACTTTTTCTTGGTTCTTCCGTAGACTGTCGTAAACCTTGCCGAAGTTTCTCCCATTGTTCTTTGAACCATTCGCCAATCGGCTGCCTGTTTATGGTCAGTACCAGTTTGTTGCCATCGGTCGGATTCTTTTCCACTTTGAAAATATCATTCTTGATATCAAATTTCCGTCTGTGTTCTTCGGAATAAATCCTGCCATTACACCTGATAGCCTCTTTCTTCGTCAGAAGGCTCTCTATCATTTCTTTGGTGAAGCCGATGACAGCGCACAGCTTTTCTATTCTCAGCATCTCTTTGAGCATCGGGAACCATTTGAACGCCTTTTCAAGAATAGCATTCAGCCGTGATATTTCCTTGTCTTTGGCTTCAAGCTCCTGATTGTGTATTCCTTGCAGATTACGTATATGCCTGCCGTGCTGTTCCTGCATGTGCCGCATTTGGGCTTTCAAGTCATCAATTCCCTTGTCCCGTTTGGCAATTTCCTGATGCAGTTCTGCATTGGATTGTTCCAGTTTCTTCATTTTTCCACTACCGAAAAGAGAACCCACTCCGCTTACTATGACCGTAGCAGCATCGGTGGCTGCGCCTTTGAGCTTGTCCGTGCGTATTTCCGATTTCACCTGACGGAGTTCCTGTTCGGCAAGATTTATCTGTTCTTCTTTGCGCCGTTTTGCAGCATCCATGCGTTGCAGTTCGGCTTTCTGCTTCTTAATGATGAAGTCGTTCCGTTCCAGATGTTCCTTGTCTGTTACAGACTTTGATTGTCCACGCTCCATCATAAGGATGTCGGAGGCCAGACTCTGCATTTCGGTCATATCCTCATCATTGAGCTTTCGGCTCTTGCCTGTATCGTGGTTCATCCAATCGAATACGATATGCGCATGGTAATTCGGTTTGAACCACCTTTCGCCAACCTTGAAACTCTCCCTGTCCTCCGGGTCAGGCTGTCCGTTCAGCCAATGTCTTTCGTCTTTGTGCAGGAAGATTTGGAGCGGTGTAATGCCCCAGCGTCTTTGGCACTCCTCGCCAAATTTATGCACATCTGCCAGTGTGGTGTCCGGTCTGATGAGCAATACTCCCTCACGGATGGGGGAACATCCCGCCACTTTGATAATTTTGCCGTTTTTCCCTTTGCGCTCACGTTCTTTTTCCTGCATGGCACGGCCTGTCTTTTCTTTGACCATCCGTTTGATGTTCTCATAGTGCGCCTGCAATTCGGGACTGCCGAAATCCGGATTTATCCATTGTTCGTTATCAGCCGTAAGTTCGGACACGATGTAGATTTTGGACTTGCCGATGTTGCACATATACTCGGCAGTCCTCCGGTTATGAGCCTCGCTTGATGCCACGTTGCAAGGCTTGATATGTATGCTTGATTTTGTTGCCATCTTTTCGATTTTTGATTCGGTTTTTGACTAATTTTGTTTGCTGCTTTCAGCTCATAACCGCAAGGGGTTCTTAGGGGTGCAACCCATAAGCGGAGTTTCCAAAGAGAGGGTCACTCTTTGGTCGGGTTGCATAGGGCTGAAAGCCCTTGCCGGGTTCTTAGGGCAGCGTCCTAAGCCCCTCGGGAGAGCCCACAACTACGCAAGCGGAGCGTGTAGTTATAGTGGGCTATAACCGGAAGCCTTTCGGTTTCTTGGATAACGCATCATTCCTCTTTTTGACGGATTGCATTTGCTCTTTTCCATCAGCCATGCGCTTCTGCAAATACTCGTTCAGGTCTTTGCATCCGCTGTAGATTTGTGAAGCGTCCCGTATATGCTGGGTGCTGTCGTATTCCTTGCGGATTTGCTGAAGGGCTTCCATTCCTGCACGGTCATTGTCAAAAAAACAGTGGATTCGCTCATAGCTTCCCAATGGATAAAGTGCTTTGGAAACATTGGCAACAGAGTTCAGAACCATGTAATCCTGCCTGTCGAATTCAGGGTATTGCGGACAGCTTTCGAGCCGTAGGGTCAGAAATGAGAGGTAGTCCATAAATCCCTCGAAAACGAAACACGTGACCTTTGGCTCTCCCGACTGTCTGATGTGGGATATTTCCTTCGGTGCGATACAGCCCTTGAAATATCGGTTGCGGATTTCATAGCCGCCCGACATGTTGGGAAACGCAATGGCGAAGTACCGTTTGCCGTTGTGGGTGAAACGGGCTTCTTTACATTCTCTTTTCGCCAGTGCCGTGTTTATCCCTCTTTCCTGTAGATAGGCAAGCAGGGCAGGAGAAGTCAACTGTACAATGTCCAACTCCTGAAAACTCGGTTCGGAAAATGACTGCTTGCCAAAAGAGAAAGACACGGGATGTATGTGTGGTGTCTGTTCCTCGATTTTCTGTAGAAGATAAGGTACATAGTCGGAACAGTAAAGTTCCTGTGCCAGTGCAATGATATTTCCACCTTTACCAATTGCAAAATCATACCATTGGTTGCGCTCGATATTCACTTTGAACGAGGGCTCTGTCTCTTCCCGTAACGGGGATTTATACCACAGGTTGATACCTTGCTGCTTGACGGGAGAATGTCCCAAACTGTACAGAAAATCCGCTATCCTAATTTGTTTTGCTGTTTGTATATCCATAATAAGATGAGTGTTTGAATAATGGTTGGAATATTTATTTCTCTTTTCGCCCGTACCTTTTTATGAAGTACGGTCTGTATAATCACTTCACTTTATTTTCGTATATATAGAATACGGTAATAAAGTGAAGCGGTTTTACATTCTCTGCAACCGCTTCGCTTTATCCTTAATATATAGACCTGCCGAATAAAGTGAAGTGATTACAAGTTAGACGGTCTAATAGTGAAAGTCCGGCTTGAACGTGTATTTCCTGCCGTTCTCCTGTACTATCATCCGTTTGTTCCGGAGCATGATGATAAGTGATACCGCCTTTTGATGGTTCAGTTTTACACCTACCGACATATATGCCTTGACTAAGGCGGTTTCCAGATCCTTGTAGCCGTATTCCTCTTTTAGCCCGAAAGCCGCTTCCAGTGCTATGCGGTGCTGTTGTTCGGTAATATGCCTGTAAGGGTCGAACTTTTCCTCTTCCGGTCTTCCCGGTTTCTTCGCTTCGGGTCTGTACCCCTCTATGAGTTCAGGCAATGCATTGTCGTTGATACGGAAAGCGAAAGGCTCGAAATCCATTGCACGGATGTGCATGGCTGAAACATTGCTTATATCCCCGTTGCTCTTGTCCTTTTCCACCAGCAGAACGGTTTCCGCCTTGTTGTTCAGCTCCGTACCGATATGCCCTCTTGCGTTTTCATCGCCTTTGTTCTGGTGGAGTATCGTATGGATGTGTATCTGCCTGTCATCCGTCCACTGCATCAGTTTGGATATGATGCGTGTCGATTCTCCCGGACTGTTGATGTCATATACCATATCACGGATGCCGTCTATGATTACAAGCCCTATGTCCGGTGTATTATAGATAGCCTGTTCGACAATCCTGATGCGCTGCTCGGGCGTGTATTTCCTCAAAGCGAGAAACTCCAGATGTTCATTGTCCCTGTCATCAGGAAGACCGGCCAGCCGTAAAATACGTTTCATGACTTTCAGACAGTGATAATGGCTTTGTTCTGTGTCCACATAAAGAATCTTCCTTTTATCTTCCGGAAGTTCTGCCACATACCGCAGTACCGTACCGTTTTTCAATGCGGCGGCTACGATAGCCGATACATTGAAAGTCTTTTTACTCTTGGCTTTGCCGATGGATGCACTGAAATTGCCCAGTGTACCAATGACCGAACCTTGCACTTTTAGAATCTCAGGTGCTTTCTCGTAGATTTTCGACAGGCTCAGGCGTGAAGCTTGCCAAAGGATTATTGCCTGTTCTGCCGAAATCTCCTTTATTTCTTTCATATAGTCCATAAGCATACCTCCCATTATTTCCGTCCTCCTGTTTTCTTCCCGGCAAGCTCAAGAGCCAATTCCGCATCTACGATAATCTTGCGCCCTATCTGGGTAATCGCCTTGTCTATCTTTCCGCTTTTCTTTATGCGGTTGGCGGTAGGCAGGCTGCACCCGAACAGCTTGGCTATGCCGAGTATTCCGTACACATACTTCCTGCCTGTGTCCGTTACGGGCTGCGGCTGCGCTTCCGGCTGACCGGATGCGTGCCTGCTTAACATGATGAACTCTTCGCCTGTCATCTGCCAGACGGGTTTGGATAATAATTCTTGGATATTTGTCATAGTCCAATCTAATTAGTCGTTAAACAATCAGCCCTGCGCACTGGCTGTTATTTCTGTTCTCGAACGATGCAAAATTAGATATGGATACGGGTGGTAAGGATGGGGATGATATAATCCGAATTTCGTTGTATCTTATTGAATATCAGAAAATAAAAATACCACTCAAAAATTAATTTGAGTGGTAAAAGTGGAACTTTCGTAAAGAATCAGGATATATCACGGATTATCTGAATATATGTTCCATTTCCTTGGCGAAATTCTGGTTGCTGTCACTGGGGAAATCAGAAACTGGCTCCTTGTACTTTGACTTGTAGTAGCTGTCATCAATATCCAGCAGTTTCAGTATTCCGGCTTTCCATTTGTCCCTGTCCTGTTTGGGGAGCTTTTCGCTCATGAGGAATATCAGATAACATACACGTATCTTCTCTCTCGGTTTGGTTTTCAGCTTGCAGTTGCAGGGGTGCAGGTTCATGTTGGCATAGAAATCCGGTGCGGAAATTTCTTCGAACTGTTCTCCCACACATACCTCATGAATGAGCGAAAGTAATTTCATGCTGAAGTATTCGTGTCGTTCCGTTGTTGTTTCCTGCTGGCTGACCGGTTTGCCCGGCTCGTCCTGTCGTTTCCCGTCAGGAATGTATTTCTTCAATATATCCAGAAAAAGACAGCTTTGGCGGTATATGTCCGCACAACGGTTCTTCATATATTGGAATGCCTCATTTCTTGCAGCCTTTTGCAGGTCATAGAGTTCGTTCAGTCTGGCTTTTTCCCTGTCATATTCAGCCTTGCAGCGTTCATATTCTTTTTCAGCCTGTTTTTCCTCTTCGGCAGTATGTTCCCTGTAGCCAATGGAATCATACCTGTTGTTGGCTTCATTCAGCGGCTTGCTTAGGCTCCTTGTTACATCCTGTTGGGCTTCAATTTCAAGGGAATACCTTTCCATGTGCTGATGGCAGACACGCTCTATGGCACTGTTACTTATGGGGCGTGTTTCATAAGCCTGTATGCTCTTTTCTATTTCAGTTTTCAGGCTGTTGAGTATCAGGGTGTATTGTTCTTTTTGCCTGTCAAGCACCAGTTCAAGGATGGCGGCTTCAAAAGACTTCATGTTATTGTATTCCTGACAGAAATCGGAAATGAACTTTTGCCTGTCAAAAGAGAAAACGCGATTGTCCATATAGTCTCTGTATATTCTGTTGAGTTCTCCGTATCGTGGAATCATCGTCTGTATATTGTCTGCCATGGGTGCTTTACTTTTGTCTGTTCTTTTCATTGTCAAGAAGCATCGTCAGTTCTTCCTCCACCTGTTCTATGCTCGGCAATGCCGATTTCAGGTTCTCCGGCACAGCCTTGCTGAGCTGGTAGTCGCTGATGCCGATAGGCTGGTCATAGCCTGTCAGCGCATACTGCGCTACAATCTCATCCTTGCCCTTGCATAGCAGCAGCCCGATGGTCTTGTTGTCATTCTCTCCCCTCAGCTTGTCATCCACCACATTGATGTAGAAGTTCAATTGCCCGGCGTATTCCGGTTTGAACGGGGTGGCTTTCAGTTCCACGACCACGTATGCATGGAGTTTGATGTTATACAGAATAAGGTCGGCATAGAAATCGCTGTCGCCAATCTGGAAATGCTTCTGTCTTGCGACAAAGGCGAATCCGTTGCCCATTTCCAAAAGATAACGGGTAACGTGCTTTACCAACTGTTCTTCTATGTCCCTTTCGTCCGCACGTTCTTTGGCTCCTGCCAAGTCAAAGATATACGGGTCTTTCAACAGGTAGTCGGCAAGGTCGCTTTGGGGCGCGGGAAGCGTGGCGGTAAAATTGTTGACCTTGTGGCTGTTGATTTGCCTTTCGTACAATTTGCTTTCAATCTGCATTTTCAGGACGTTGCTGCTCCAGCCCATTTCCACGGATTGCTTCATATACCAGTAATCGACGCCTAATGGGAGTGAGCTGTTCAGCAGAATTACGTGACTCGCCCAATTGATTCTTGCCACAGGTGATGCAAGGAACAGTTTTTCTATGTCATCTATCGGTATTCGGCAAACGGTAGCTACTGTCTGTGCTACATCCTGAATTTGTGCAAGAGGTTCTTGCATAATTGCAACTTCTTTGTTGTCAGAGGATTGAATTTGCGCAAGAGGCTCTTGCGCAAATGTCATATTGTTCAGGCTTTGAAGTTCATCCGTGATTTTCTGCACACTTGGAGTAAGTAATTTCGTATCGGTTTCTATAAAACTCCGTAATGCGCCCAATGAATAGGAGCGTGCGAACTGGCACATATAAGCCAAGTTCCTGACCGAATATCCTTTCTTTTCAGGATAACTGAACCGTATCGCCTGCGCCAGTTTCTTGATGACCTTGCCGCCCCAGCCTTGTCGGTTCTGGTGGTACAATATGTAGTTGCCCATTTTCCAGTAATGGAACAGCATCTGTGCATTGGCGGCACTGATGAGCCGGACTTGCGCCTGTTCTATTTCTGAACCGATGGCATTGACAAAAGCCTCGAAACTTCTTTTCTCTATATTGTTGTCGTTGTTGCTCATTGTTGTATGTATTGAAAGTCACAAAGGTAAGCCGAATTACAGGCTTTCCATGAAACTTGTAGATTTTTTTACAGTTGGTTGAATTTATTCATTGCATTTGCCTTAATGTCATCTGCGATGTCAATGTAAGGTTTCATGGCTTTATAATCGCTGTGTCCCGTCCATTTCATTACAACCTGTGCCGGGATGCCGAGAGCCAAGGCATTGCAGATGAAAGTTCGTCTTCCTGCATGGGTACTGAGCAATGCGTATTTGGGTGTCACTTCATCTATACGCTCATTTCCTTTGTAGTAGGTTTCCCGTACAGGCTCGTTGATTTCTGCGAGTTCCCCCAGTTCTTTCAAATAATCGTTCATTTTCTGATTGCTGATAACGGGCAGTGCCATGTTGTTCTCAAAGTGAATGTCCTTGTATTTTTCAAGTATGGCTTTGCTGTATTTGTTCAGTTCAATGTTTAGGCTGTCTGCCGTTTTGACGGTAGTAACTTCTATGTGGTCGGATTTGACATCACTTCGCTTCAAGTTACGGACATCTGAATACCTTAGACTTGTGAAACAACAGAACAGGAAAACATCCCTGACACGTTCCAGATATTGTTTGTCTTTGGGTATCTGATAGTCTTTCAGTCTATTCAATTCGTCCCATGTCAGAAAAATTACCTTCTTTGAGGTGGTTTTCAATTTCGGTTTGAATGTATCGTATGCAATGTTTTGGTTATATCCCTTTTTGAAGCTCCATCGCAGAAACCATTTGAGGAATCCCATCTGTTTGCCGATGGTACTGTTTCTCATGTCTTTCTTGTCACGCAAAAAGTTTACATACTCGTTTAGTCCGAACTCATCGAAATACTCAAAAGTTACATCTTCTTTGAACTCTTTGAGGTGATTTTTTACGGCTGCAAATTTTTCGTATGTGGATTCTGTCCAGTTGTTCTGATTGCCACATTCCTTGACAAACTCATCAAATACCTCCCCAAAACTTTTTTTAGTATCTTCCTGCTGCTCCTCGTTGCTATTTTTCATTTTCAGATTGAACGCATCTTTTAACTGTTGGGTGGTCGGCATGGTTTCCTGTACCTCAAATTCTTTGAATACGTTTTGAATTTCGGCATAGTATCTTAGCAAATCCGCATTGATTTCGGATGCGCTTTGCTTTAACTTATTGGTACATCCGTTCTTTACACGCTGCTTGTCTGCATCCCACTTGGCTACATCAATGCGGTAGCCGGTTGTAAACTCGATGCGGTGGCTTGCGTATATGACACGCATACGGATGGGAACGTTCTCCACGATTGGAACTCCGTTCTTTTTGCGGCTTTCAGGTGCAAAAATGATGTTTCGTTTGATGTTCATGACTGGGTGTATTTGAAATTCTGCACCCAAATATACACCCAAAAATTGAAATAGCGAGCGATATTCTATAATATTTAGATTTAATTATGATTGTAATAAGCTGGTTATTAATAGATATTTGCGATTGTGTGATATTTTGAGATAGCACAGATTCGAGAGCCTCTCTCTCCGCTAGGTTGATTAAGTTAAGTCCTGTAAAACTAAGGTTTTACGGGACTTTTTTTATGTCAACTAAAAAACAGATTCGATAGATTCATTCGGATCAACGTAAAAACGGATCAACGTAAAAACCTGAGGGATTCTTAAATTACGCATAAATTTTAG
>ERZ824978.2950-NODE-2950-length-13646-cov-9.718343_pt1 | contig 13646 bp, 10 predicted proteins | sample MGYA00519860_ERZ824978 | MGnify/ENA primary metagenome ERZ824978 (study PRJEB31778, sample SAMEA3449184) | human gut metagenome | biome: human gut; feature: human-associated habitat; material: faeces | place: United Kingdom | collected 2010/2012 ... | reverse complement strand
TAGATTATCGAGCAACAATCACCACATGGCGATCAGGGTCAGAACCCTCAGAATGGGTATCGACAGCATCATTGCCACGAAGTGCAATATGAACCAGTCGGCGCTCATATGCATTCATGGGTGGAAGCGAAACACTCTTATGAGTGCGGATGGCACGCTCTGCGGCAGACTGAGCCATAGAGGCAACCTTGTCCTGACGACGGCTCTTGTAGCCCTCAACGTCAACCACAACCGGATACCTAAAGCCAAGCTTGCGGCTCACCAGCAAAGAGAACATGACCTGAAGAGCATCAAGGGTACGACCATGACGGCCAATGAGAACAGCAAGATCAGGAGCCGTAACATCCAAAATCAGCTCACCCTCGTCGCCCTCGTACTCATCAATAGGAGAGTTGGCGGCATCGAAGTGCGAAAGGATGGAACGCAGAATGGAAATCGCAACATCGGCAATGGTGTCGAGCTCCTCGTCGGTCAGCTCTTCACCGGCCTTGTAGCGCTGTGCAATCTCGGGATAATCGCCCGCAATCTGCGGGACAACCTCCTCAAGCATATCCTCGATGATCTCTTCAGACATAACGTACTCCAAAAGTTAGGTACCTAAATAGGATTGATATCCCGACTACTTCTTCTTGTGCGGACGCGGCTTCTTCTCGCGACGGGTAACCTCGACCTGCAGCGGAGCGTTCTTGAGGCGCTCCTCCTCATCGGCCTTGGCCTTGTCGATAACCTTCTGCGTCACGAAGATCTGCTGGATAACCTGCCAGGCAGAAGACACATCGTAGTACAGCAGAACGCCAACGGGCAGGCTCCAGCCCATCCAAAGCATCATGACGGTCATGACGACAGCCATCATGCGCATGCTCTGGGCCTGCTGACCAGTCTGATTGCGAGACATATACAGCTGCGGAATCAGGGTCAAGACAGCGAACAGAATCAGGCAAACCAGCGCAGGCAGCGCAACCATAAAGCCATCGGCAAAGGAAGCGCTCGGCGTGGTGGTAAGGTCAGGCAGGATGTTGAAGAACGAGAACGTGCCGTCGCTAAAGTAGTTCGGCAGGTTACGCAGCAGCGTAAACAGGGCGAACAGGACAGGCATCTGGATCAACAGCGGCAGACAACCAGCCATGGGGTTGAACTTGTTCTCGCTGTAGAACTTCTGCATCTCCTCGGCCTGACGCTGGGGATCGTCGGCATAGCGCTCCTGGATCTCGAGCATCTTAGGCTGCAGCACCTGCATGCGAGCCGTCGACTTGGTCGACTTGAGCATGAGCGGCGTCAGCAGCAGACGGATGATGACCACCAGGATGATGATGGACAGGCCCCAGTCGACCGCAAAGGTCTGGATGAGCTTGAGCAGCTCGAAAAGGATGTTAACGATCCAATCCCACATGTAAGTTTTCCTCCGATAGCGAGTGCCCGCTAAGGCACAGGGTCATAACCGCCGACGTGCAGGGGATTGCAGCGAGCGATGCGCCTCACGGCAAGCCAGCAGCCTCTCAAAACGCCGTACTTCTCAATCGCCTGGATAGCGTATTGCGAGCACGTTGGGTAATAAATGCAGGCGTCAGGCAATAAGGGCGAAATAACCTGTTGATATATGCGAATAGGAGCGATGGCAACACGTCGCAAAACGTGATTGCTCATCGCTCCTCCCCGGCAACGCCGGCGCGTTTCATAAGCGAACGCAACGCCTTGTCCATCTCCTGCGGCGAGGAAACCCTCGTCTTGGGAGTCGCGAACAAGATGATGTCATGACCCGCAACGGGAAATCCACAGCTGCGGGCGGCCTCGCGCATCACACGCTTAGATCGGTTGCGCACCACAGCACAACCGAGTCGTTTAGCACCAACGAAGGCGACCCTTCCGGAGTCGCCTTCGCCAACCGATTCACATATGGTCATTCGAATCAGAGGGTGATTGAAACGACGCCCCTGACTGAACACATGCTCGAAATCTTGCCGAGACTTAATAGTCTTCATGCGAGATGTGTGTATCGCTGCTAGACAGTGAGACGCTTGCGGCCCTTGGCGCGACGACGGGCGAGCACGGCACGACCACCCTTAGTGGCCATACGGGCACGGAAGCCATGGGTCTTGGCACGCTTACGCTTATTAGGCTGATACGTACGCTTCATCTTAAGTTCCTCCTGCTGCATTTCGAGTGTCCGCGGGGGCGCGGACGCAGATATAGACACGTGAGCTTGAAGATTGTAGGGAAATCAATGTTCAAATGTCAAGAAATCAAAGGTAAAAGGTTGCAAAGAGTACACGGTTCCCCCATAAGCAGAATCGGCACTTGATGCAGCAGGCAACTTTTCACGAAATTTCATCGAGTTTTCAACAGGTCGTGTTGGAAATGTTGAGAACTTTTCGCCCGTTTTCCAAAGTTTTCAACAGGTTTTGAAAACTTGTCGAAAGATGAGAAACATTGCGCGGTGAGCTACTATTTGTTCAAAACCTTTTGAAAGATTGCGAGCGGCATGTCTGACGACTTCTACACCATGGTCGATTCCGGTGATCCGGCACCCGACAACGAGCACATCACCGGCGTGCGCGAAAAACGCAACAAGAGCGAGCAGGTCACCGCGCAAGCACCGAAGGCCATGTATGCAGCGCGCATCGCGGTCTACGATGACATGCTGTCGACACCGCGTGTCATCGTCATCGAACCGCAAGACGTCCGTACCTATCTGGAAGAGACAACCAACACCGTCTACCAGTGCATGAAGGAGCAGGGAGGACGCATCTCGTTGATGGTTATCCGCGAGATTGTCGAAAACTTTATCCACGCGCATTTTGCAGAGCCCATCATCTCGATTCTCGACGGCGGCGACACCATCCGCTTTGCCGATCAGGGTCCGGGCATCGACGACAAAGAGCGTGCCTTCGACTTTGGCGTAACCAGCGCAAACAGCAAGATGAAACGGTATATCCGCGGCACCGGCGCCGGGTTTCCCATGGTACAGGAGTACTTGGAAAACGCCGGCGGCGCCGTCTCCATCGAGGACAACATGGGCAATGGCACCGTCGTGACGGTAAGTCTGAACCCCAAGCGCGTGCAGGAAATCGAGCGTGCCGGCGGGCGCGGGGCAGCCGTGCGGCCCGAAACAGAGCAGCAGGCATATCCCATGCCGGGCGCCTTCACGCAGCAACCCGCAGCGATGCAACAGGTGCAACAGCAAATAGCCCCCATGCAGCAGCCTGGCATGCCCCCCGCGCAAGAGCCCCAGGCACCCTCGGGCGCGATTCCCCAGAACATACCCGATGCAATGCCAGCGATGGGCCAGGATGTGGGAACCTTGCAGCAGATGGCGGGTGCATCGGCTGCACAGCAGATGTCCTATCAACCGAACCCGCAAGGGTATCCGGCTCAATACGCGCCGCAAACGGGATATGCGCAGGCATACCCCCAGCAATACCCGCTGGGATACCAGCAGCCGTACCAACAGATGCCCCAGGCGCAGTACAACCCATGGGCCCAGCAGATGCCTCCGCAGCCTTACCAACAGTGGCCGCAAAGTTTTCAACAGCAGCCGCTGCCCATGCAGAGTTCTCAACAACCAGCAGCTCAAATGATGTATCCTAATGCGGCGAATCAGTATGCACAGCCGCAGCAAAACGTATTTGTGAGCGAGCGCGGCGAAGCGGCGCTGGACTATCTGGCTCAAAACCAGGAGTGTGGCGCAACCGACCTGGCACGAGCGTTTGGAAACTCGGCGCCCACGTGGTCGCGAACGCTCAACGACTTGGCGCAGGCCGGCTTGATAATCAAACATGGCCAGAAATATCATCTGACCGAAATAGGCAGCGCTCGCGTGCGAGCCCAAAGCTAAGGAACGGGAGAAACAGTGGACGAGGAAGCAAGCATCATCCTGGGAGATGCCATCGCCTTTTGTCAGCGCGACGGCCAAGATGCACGCCTCATCAATATGCTGGGACAATCGCGCGCTGTGAGTTTAACCGAGGACACTCTGACGATTGAGGCCCCTTCACGCTTTGCCATCGCCCAGCTCAAAAAGCATCAGCCGACCATCGAGGCGTACCTAGAAGAGATAGCCTTTGCACCGATTGCGCTCAATATCGTGGCACCGCAAGGCGCCTCGGCAAATACGGCCCTGGACACTCACCCGGCAGCGACCGCCACCGCAGCGGCAACGCCGGCGCCCGGACCTCGACGCGACGATGTTTCCCGTGAAACCATGGCACCGCAGGCGGCCGCTTCGGTCGCACCGGCGGTAGAGCCAGCCCCCTCGCCCATCCCGACCGCCACGCATATGCCCGTCGCACATGAGGCGACACCCGGCGAGGAATCGGGCATTGCAATCAAAAACACGTTGTCCGCCGACGATTTCCGCCGCATGATGACCCAAATGAACGGCAGGCCACCGGCGAAAAGCGCGAGTTCGTCCGCAACGCCGACAGCACCTTCGGCGGCGGCCCCGGCGGCAGTCGAGAAAAACGCAGACGGGGCACCCCTCGCAGCGAATTCGAAATTCACGTTTGAAAACTTCGTCTTCGGACCGGAGAACAGTCTTGCCTACCGATCGGCGCTCAAATTCGCCATGCTTGCAGACACGCCCGGTACCTGCACGTCGCTGTTCATCTACGGCAAATCGGGCCTGGGCAAGACGCACCTGCTGCTCGCCATCAAAAATGAGCTGGCAGAGAAATCGCCCGAGATCAAGGTGAAGTACGCCAACTCGCAGGCATATCTGGACGATTTGATGACGGAATTCGACCGCCAAAAGAAGAGCAACGCCCCCATTATGCAGGCGTACCACGGCGTCGACGTGCTTATCATCGATGACATCCAGAACATCATTGGCAAGCGCGCGAGCGTGGATTACTTCTTCCAGTTAATGGACGAATTTATCCGTAACAACAAGAAGGTCGTGATCGCCGCCGATCGCGCTCCCAAGGACCTTAATATGGACGAGCGCTTGACCAGTCGCTTTAATGCCGGTCTGCTGTGTCTGGTGGCGGAGCCCAGCTACGAGATGAAGTACAAGATCTTGCAGCGTTATTACGAGAACACGATCGCCGCCGCGCCCGAGACAGGCAACGACTCGCTGCTGGCGGCATACGGGGGCGACGGCGGACATCTGACCGACGCGCACTTTAAACACATGGCCGAGGTCTCGGGCACCAACATTCGCGAGCTCGAGAGCTTTTGCGAGCGTTGTGCCGGCGAAGCGGGCGATCGCGAACGCGAGGGCGGGGAGCTCACCTTTGACGACATCGACGCCATCGCCAACCAGTACTTCGACACATCGGCCAAGAAAATCAATGTGCAGACGGTCCAGTCCGTCATCGAGGAGCAATACGGTGTGACGCACGAGGAACTCATCGGGCCTCGCCGCAACGCCAACATCGCCAAGGCGCGCCATATCGCTATCTACCTGGCGATCGAGATGTGCGAGATGACGACGACGGCCGTGGGCGCCGAGTTTGGCAACCGCAACCACTCGACCGTCAGCACGAGCTATAAAAAGGTTCAGAAGATGATTCAGGAAGACCGGACTGTTACCGAAGACCTCAAGTCGCTGCGCGATAAAATTACACTGCGCTCGTAGGTAAATGGACACACCTGTTGAAAACTTGTTGAAACGGCGGTTATAAGGTGTCAAAAACTCGAGCCGCGGTGGTGAAAAGTTTTGCGCAGATTTTGAACGTGGAAAACATACCCGGTTGCACACAGGTTCCTGTCGATTCTCTTTTTAGGGCTGACCTGCACTTTTAGGAGTAATCAACAGTTTCGTCAGTACTATTACTATTATTAAGATATTTATATCTATAGAAAGGTATTAAAAGATGAAGTTCACCGTCAGCCAGAGTTCGCTTACGCAAGCCATCGGCGTCGTTATGAAAGGCGTCGCTTCGGCATCCACCCTTCCCATTCTGTCGGGCGTGCTCGTTAAGGCACAAGACGGCATCTTGGAATTCCAGACCTCCAACTACACCATCTCGATTCGTCACCGCATTGCGGCTCATGTCGAAGAGGAGGGCGAGATGGTGATTCCCTGCAAAATGCTCTCCAACATCACCAAGACCCTTCCCGATGCCCCGGTTACCTTTGAGCTGTCCGAGCGTCAGGTTTTGATTGGCTGCGAGAAGAGCTCTTTTCGCCTCAACACGCTCGATGCCAACGACTTTCCCGAGTTCCCGGCATACGCCATCGAGAGCGCCGTCGAGCTGCCGACCGATATCCTGTCCGAAATGGTAAGCCGCGTATGGCGCGTCACGTCGACTGACAAGGCCCGCCCCATCCTGGGTGGCGTGCACATGAAGGTCGAGAACAACACCGTGCGCCTGGTCGCGACCGACTCCTTCCGACTGGCCGTGTGCGATACGCAGGTCGAGACCTCGACCCTCGAAGGTTCCTTTGAACTCAACGTTCCGGCCGACGCCTTCAACGACGCGCTGAGCATCATGGCGAGCCAGGCTACCATCATGATCGGCGCCACCGACACCCAGGTTGTCTTTGAGGCCGGCAACACCACCTACGTGTCGCGCCGCATTGAGGGCGTTTATCCCAATTACAAGCAGCTCATCCCCGATTCGTGCGTGACGAGCGTCAAGATCGACGTGGCCGCCTTTAACGCCGCCCTTAAGCGCGTGGCCGTTATCGCGAGCGCCAACCCCGCTGTCAAGTTTGAGATTGACGTCGAGAACGGCCAGATGGGCCTGTCCTCCATTTCCAACGACCAGGATCTGGCGCAGGAGACGATCGATGTCGAGGCCGAGGGCGAGTCGGGCACCATCGCCTTCAACTACCACTACATCTTTGGCTGCCTCAATGCCCTGTCCAAGGAGAAGGAGATCACGCTGGAGCTCAAGAGCTATTCGCAGGCTGGCATCTTCAAGTCCTACGACAAGATCAACTACCTGTACCTGGTCATGCCGGTACGCATCTAGCGCTACCCATGACCATGTTCGCACGCGATCTTTCCGTTACGCGCTATCGCAGCTTCGACAGTTACCGCCTTGCTCTGAGCGACGGCGTGACAGTGCTCGCAGGTCCCAACGCGGCGGGAAAGACCAACCTCATAGAGGCGCTGCAGCTGCTGACGAGTGGCGCCTCGTTTAGGCATCCGACCGCAGCCGAGCTCGTGCACGACGGCGTGGGCTCATGCAAGGTCGAGCTGAGGCTCGAAGGCGATGGGCGCGTGCTGGACATGGGGCTGAGCGTGGAAGACGGCAAGCGTTCGTTTAGCCGCAACGGCAAGCGCTGCGCTGCGTCCGGCGTGCGCGGGGTACTGCCGAGCGTTTTGTTTTGCCCGGACCACCTGGATATGGTCAAGCGGGGTGCCAGCGTGCGCCGCACCGCACTCGATGACTTTGGCGTTCAGCTGAGTGCGCGCTATGCCGATCTGGCTAGTGCCTACGGGCGCTGCGTGACCCAGCGCAATGCCCTGCTCAAGGAGACCTGGTGCTGCCGCGAGATGCTCGGCGCCTGGAACGAATCGCTCGCCCGCGCCGGTTCGGCCCTACTCGTGCATCGTCTGGCTCTGCTCGACCGGCTGTCGGGCCATGTGCGCGACGCCTATGGCCGCGTGGCATCCGGCGAGCCCGCCGGCGTGTCCTATGTGTCCACGCTTGGCGACTTGCCTCGCACCGAGGATCGCGACGAGCTCAGGGGCTGGGCGTATGAGCGCATGCTCTCGGCGCTCGATGAGCGCGCCGACGAGGAGATCCGCCGCGGCGTGACGCTCGTGGGTCCGCATCGCGACGAGATTGAGTTTTCCGTCGCGGGCCGATCGGCCCGTTCATTTGCCAGCCAGGGCCAGCAGCGAACGCTGGTGCTTGCCTGGAAGGTGGCAGAAGTGGCCGTGGCGCGCGATATCCTGGGCACCGCGCCGCTGCTGCTCTTGGACGACGTGATGAGCGAACTCGACGCCGGGCGTCGAGGCGCTTTTCTGCAGCTGATCGGTGATGATATCCAGACAGTCATAACCACCACCAATCTGGGGTATTTTACCGATGACCTGCTTGATCGAGCCAAGGTGGTGAGCATGGGTGAGACGTGCTAATTACGAGCGCGAGAACGGAACGGTTGCCTTTGGCGGCTTTTTGGATGCCGAGCGTCAGCGCATCCTGGCGACCGCGACACCTGAGCGCCGCGCGCAGATGGAGGCTGCAGAGGAATCTCGTGCGGTCTATCACGCCTGGAATGCGGTGTGCTCGGGCACGCGCGAGGGACGCCATGTGACGGGCCTGCGCTACCTGCCCGAGTCCAACGAACTGCTGGTGTACCTCGATTCGCCCTCATGGACGCAGGAGATGACGCTTTTGCGCGAGATTATCCGTGCGCGCATGGAGCGCGCCGGCGCGCACGTCGACGGCCTGGTGTTCAAGACGACCGCCCCCGGCCACACACCGCCCGCTGCAAAAGAGCGCCTGCGTCCGGCCGTGGCCGAGCGTCCGCCGGCTCCGCATGCCGACCTCAGCGGTGCCGAGCGTGCCGAGATCGAGCGCCAAGTGGCACCCATCGAGGACCAAAAACTGCGCGAGGCCCTCGAGAACGCCATGAGAGCCAGTGCCGAGTGGGCCAAGGGCGTGCAGGGCAAAAAAGAGCCTTAAATCGCATCTGGTGGCCTTGTAGAGCCAAATACCCTCGTTCCCGAGGGTATTTTTTTACGATAAACTAGTAAAGCTGTACACATTTTCTTAACTGAAGGAGGACGTGTGGCAAACGAAAACGATTACGATGGCGGCGAGATTAAGATTCTCGAAGGTCTCGAGGCCGTTCGTAAGCGCCCGGGCATGTACATTGGCTCGACGAGCGCCAGCGGTCTTCATCACCTGGTGTGGGAGATCGTTGACAACTCCGTCGACGAGGCCATGGCCGGTTTCTGCACCGAGATTCAGGTGACGGTCCACGCCGACAACTCCATCACGGTCGTCGATAACGGGCGCGGCATCCCCGTCGACGAGCATCCTATCAAAAAGATCCCGACGCTCGAGGTCGTCATGACGATCCTGCACGCCGGCGGTAAGTTCGATAACTCGGCCTACAAGGTCTCGGGCGGCCTGCACGGCGTGGGCATCTCCGTCGTCAACGCGCTGTCCAAGCGTGTGGTCGTACAGGTATGCCGCGATGGCAACATCTACGAGATGGAGTTTTCGCGCGGCAAGACTGTCAAGAAGATGGAGGTCGTGGGCACTTCGGAGACGACGGGTACCACTGTCACCTTCTGGCCCGACGACGAGATTTTCGAGACCTGCATCTACGATTTCGACACGCTGCACAACCGCCTGCAGGAGACGGCATTCCTCAACAAGAACCTCAAGATCGTGCTGACCGACGAGCGCGAGGCGACTCCCCATGTGGAAGAGTTTTGCTATGCCGGCGGCATCATCGACTTCGTCAAGTTCCTCAACGAGGGCAAGGATGTCCCCGAGGCCTTTAAGGAGCCCATCTATATTGAGGGCAAATCGGATCCAGATGCGCCCGTGACCAAGATGGGCGAGGTCGAGGTGTCCTTGCAGTGGAATAGCGGCTACGGCGAGAACGTCATGTCGTTTGCCAACGACATCTACACCCCCGAGGGCGGCATGCACCTCGAGGGCTTCCGTACCGCACTCACCCGTGTGATTAACGATTACGCTCGCAAGCAGAACCTGCTCAAGGAAAAAGACGCCAACCTGACCGGCGACGATGTGCGTGAGGGCTTGTCGGCCGTTATCTCGGTCAAACTGCCCGATCCGCAGTTTGAGGGCCAGACCAAGGCCAAGCTCGGCAGCTCCTATATGCGCGCGCTGACGCTCAAGATCGTGACCGACGGGCTTGCCGATTACCTCGAGGAGCATCCCAAGCCCGCTCGTGAGATCGTCAAGAAGGCCCAACAGGCCTGCAAGGCGCGCAACGCCGCCCGCAAGGCGCGCGAGGCGACCCGCCGCAAGAGCCTGCTCGAGACGGCGTCGCTGCCCGGCAAGCTCGCCGACTGTTCGGTGCGAGACGCCGAGTTGACTGAGCTCTTTATCGTAGAGGGCGACTCGGCAGGCGGCTCGGCCAAGGACGGCCGCCGCCGAGACATCCAGGCGATCCTGCCCCTGCGCGGCAAGATTCTGAACGTCGAGCGCGTGGGCGATCATCGTGCGTTTTCGAGCGACACCATCCAGTCACTCATCACTGCGATCGGTTGCGGCGTCACGACGAGCGCCGGCGACGGCGGCGACTTTGATATCACCAAGGCGCGCTACCACAAGATCATCATCATGACCGATGCAGACGTCGACGGTGCGCATATCCGCATCCTGCTGCTGACGTTCTTCTACAAGTACATGCGCCCGTTGATTGATGCCGGCTACGTGTACGTCGCGTGCCCGCCCATCTTTGGCATCAAGGTGCGTAACAAGATTCACTACGTGTATCCCAACGGCCGCCAGCCCGAAGACGAGATTCTGCGCGATACCATCCAGAGCCTGGGGCTGAACCCCGACGACAACGACGAGGACGGCAAGGCCAAGGATGGCAAGATCACTAAGAAGCGCAAGGGTTACACCGTCCAGCGCTACAAGGGCCTAGGCGAGATGGACCCCAAGCAGCTTGCCTCGACGACGATGGACCCCAAGACCCGCATCCTACAGCGCGTGACGATCGAGGACGCCGTGGTGGCGGACCGCGCCGTGCGCGAGCTCATGGGTTCCGAGGTCGGCTATCGCCGCGAGTACATTGAAAAACACGCGCATGATGCACGATTCCTTGATGCTTAAGAGGAGGTAACGTGGCAGACGATATCAACAATAACGAGGGTATGGACGAGGCCAGCGACGCCGGCATGCCCGACGATCTGAAGCGCCTGCTTGCCCGTGCTGAGCAGGGCGAGGACGGCGATCCGGACGCCTACAACCCCGATGCCGATGATGATGAGGAAGAAGACGACGACGGTGAGCTCGAGGAGAGCTTTGGCGAAGTCGACCGTGGTGCCTCGGCCGGAGAGGATATCAACGGTGGCCAGCTCCAGATTTCGGAGTTCGGCCGTGAGATGAAGCAGTCGTTCATCGAGTACTCGATGTCGGTCATCACGGCGCGCGCCCTGCCGGACGTGCGCGATGGCTTAAAGCCGGTGCACCGTCGCATCCTGTACGCAATGAACGAGAGCGGCATCTACCCCAACCGTCCGCACAAGAAGTCGGCCTGGACGGTCGGCGAAGTTATCGGTAAGTACCATCCGCACGGCGACTTCGCGGTCTATGAGGCCATGGTCCGCCTGGCACAGTGGTTCTCCATGCGCACGCCGCTCATCGACGGTCACGGCAACTTCGGCAACATCGACGGCGACGGCGCCGCCGCCATGCGTTACACCGAGAGCCGCCTGGCTAAGCCCGCCATGGAGCTCCTGCGTGACCTGCAGAAGGACACCGTCGACTGGCAGCCCAACTACGACGAGTCGCTCGCCGAGCCCGTGGCGCTGCCCGCGCGTTTCCCCAACCTGCTGGTCAACGGCAGCCAGGGCATCGCCGTCGGCATGGCCACTAACATCGCCCCGCATAACCTCACCGAGGCGATCGAGGCCACCTGCTACCTGATCGACAACCCCGACGCCACCGTCGACGAGCTCATGCAGATCATGCCCGGTCCGGACTTCCCCACCGGTGCCATCATCATGGGCAGTGCCGGCATTAAGCAGAACTACGAGACCGGCCGCGGCTCCATCACCGTGCGCGCCAAGGCCCATGTGGAGTCCACCAAGACCGGCCGTAGCCGCCTGGTCTTTACTGAGATTCCCTACATGGTCAACAAGGGCACCCTGCAGGAGAAGATTGCCCAGCTCGTCAACGACAAGCGTATCGAGGGTATCTCGGATATGCGCGATGAGTCCAACCAGAAGGGTATCCGTCTGGTCATCGAACTCAAGAAGGGCGTCATCCCGCAGGTCGTACTCAACAACCTGTACAAGTACACCTCGTTGCAGACGACCTTCGGTGCCAACAACCTGGCACTTGTCAACGGCGTTCCAAAATGCCTGAGCCTGCGCGAGATGCTGCAGCACTACATCGACCACCAGGTCGACGTCGTCACCCGCCGCACCCGCTTTGACCTCAAGAAGGCCCAGGCGCGTGCCCATATCCTCGAGGGCTACCTGATGGCTCTCGACCATATCGACGAGGTCATCAGCATCATCCGCTCCTCGCAGACCGATTCCGAGGCCAGCAGTCGCCTGATCGAGCGCTTTGGCTTTACGCCCGAGCAGACTACGGCCATCCTCGAGATGAAGCTGCGCCGCCTGACCGGCCTGGAGCGCGACAAGATTCAGGAAGAGCTGGACGGCTTGCGCCGTGCTATCGCCTACTACGAGGACCTGTTGGCGCACGAGGAGAAAATCCTGGGCGTCATCAAGGAAGAGATGCGCGAGATTTCCAAGAAGTTCGGCGACAAGCGCCGCACCGAGATCAGCCATGTCGAGAAGGACCTGGACGTCGAAGATCTGATTGCCGACGAGGACATGGTCGTGACCATCACCCACACCGGCTACGTCAAGCGCATCCCGGTGGCCGCCTATCGCGCCCAAAAGCGCGGCGGCAAGGGCGTGTCGGGCGTCAATCTCAAAGAGGACGACGTTATCGACGAGATGTTTATCGCATCCACGCACGAGTACGTGCTGTTCTTCTCGAGCAAGGGTAAAGTCTATCGCCTGAAGGTGCACGAGCTGCCGGTTGGCACGCGCCAGGCGCGCGGCACCGCGATCGTCAACCTGCTGCCTTTCGAGGAGGGCGAGAAGATCGCGAGCGTCATCAGCTGCCGCGAGTTCCCCGCCGACGAGTACCTGATGTTTGCCACCAAGAGCGGCATGGTCAAGAAGACCGTGATGAGCGCCTACGACCGTAGCCGCCGCGATGGCCTGATCGCCATCAACCTGAGGGACGACGACGCGCTGCTCGCTGTACGTCGCGTGCGCGAGGGTGACAAGATCATCATGGCAACCACCGCGGGTAAGGCGATTATGTTCCCCGAGGACCAGGTGCGCGCCACCGGTCGCGATACCAGCGGCGTCCGCGGTATTGGCATGAAGGAAGGCGTGAGCGTTCTTGGTATGGAGATTACCAACGGTAACGGCGACCTGTTCGTCATTACCGAGCGCGGCTACGGCAAACGCACGCCGGTCTCGGATTACCCGGAGCAGAACCGCGGCGGCCAGGGCGTCTACACCATCCAGATGACCGAGCGCAAGGGTAACCTCGCAGCCATGAAGACGGTGGGCCCGCAGCATGAGCTGTTCATCGTGACGGAGGGCGCGACGGTCATTCGCGTCAAGACCGACGAGATCAGCCAAACCGGTCGCGCCACCCAAGGCGTCAAGATGATGACTGTCGACGACAACGACCGCATCTGCGCCGTAGCCCGCATGACGGCCGCAAAAGAGAAGCCCGAAGGCGAGGATGCCGAGGCCGCAGCCGACGCCGAAGAGGCCCCAGTCGACCTTGGCGACGGCAACGACATGCCAGAAGATCTCCTCGACGAGTAAGAGGAACTAGCTGGTAGGAAATATCAGACCCCATATATCGGCGGTCGGCGCACCTGCGCGCCGACCGCTTTTTTGAAAACCTTTGAACCCCACGTCGGCCCCGGCTGCCCGGCGGCATGCGAAGTCGATCGCGAGTTCCGCACGAGCCGGAGAGCACTTAATGTGCTCTCCGTGCGAG
>ERZ824978.2948-NODE-2948-length-13660-cov-2.718192_pt1 | contig 13660 bp, 14 predicted proteins | sample MGYA00519860_ERZ824978 | MGnify/ENA primary metagenome ERZ824978 (study PRJEB31778, sample SAMEA3449184) | human gut metagenome | biome: human gut; feature: human-associated habitat; material: faeces | place: United Kingdom | collected 2010/2012 ... | reverse complement strand
CCAGCCTGCTTGGAAGAGAGGTCGCCGTTGTAACCCTGGTTGAGGGAGACGCCTACTTCACTGGCACATTCCATCTTAAACCTGTTGAGCGCTTCTTTTTTAGAAGGAACCATATTAGCCATTGTGTTTACACTCCTTTTCTTTATTTTCCGATTACGGACTTGCAATAGTAGTATGTCTGCCGTCCGATCATATATCAGAGGAAGTTTCTGTCAGTCGGCAAGCATGAGGTTTACGATAGAAACCTCGTTCGCCGTAAAATTCCGTTCCCCTTCATCCGTTTTTTTTGTATATGTACGGCTTTGGATTCTTCCCTTGATCTGAATTTGCGTTCCAACCTTCAACTGCGACGCAAACACTGCGTTTCTGCCCCAGGCCACGCAGGGTATATAATCTGATTTCCCGAATTTTCTGTTTACCGCGATGAGTATATCGGATATTTCGCGGCCAAGCGGCGTTTGGCGGTATAAGACGGGTTTGCATATAAAGCCGCAAAGCGAAATATCGTTCTGGTACTCCGGTTCCCTGCCGATCAGCAACTCAACATGCGTTGCAAACAAGGTCAGCGACAGGTGATTTTTACCGTGCTCGGCCACATTGCGTGATCGGTATTGCCCTTGAATGCGCAGCACATCCTGCAGCGATATGTTTTTTGACGCATACACCTTTTCCGGCAGGACCACCCGAATTACGTCTACCGTACCGCTGGTTCGCATGACCTGGATGGGAAAGGTGTAGAAGTCCTCGTCGTACATCGTATGGCTGAAAATCGGCAGTTCATTGACAACGCCGCTGATGACAGCGGCATTGTTGACTTTCGTCGTGTTTTCCATTATGTTTCCTCCGGAGTTGTAAGCAATATCAGCGCACAGGCGAGCATCGCCGTATAAACGTCCTGAACCGGCGGGATATTTTCATAGAGGTATTCCTGCATCTCCAGTTTCTGTCCAAACACCCCTTTTAACTCCCGAAACAGCGTCAGTATGATGGAATCGTCGTGGATGCTGGAAACGGAAATCGTATTTTTTTCATTGATACCACAGGTAACGGCGGTAAGCTGTTCTGTGCGCAGAAAGGAAATGTCCTCAAAGCGCGCAGGATCAAATACCGCGATCCCGTTTTTTCGCATCATCCCGTCCGTATTGCCCCGCAACTCGGATACGTCTTTTGCAATCAGCAGAATATCCGCCTGAAAATTACGCGGGTACCGCCCAGGTCCGGCCTCCAGCAGCAGAATATCCGGTTGTGATTCGTCCGTCCCTCCGCAGCATCGGTTCCTGTCTACCCACAGGATTTTTCTGTACTTGGAAACACAGGCCGAAAAATCCGCCGTCACGCCGTTTTGGCATAGCAAAATCGCTCTGATCAAGGGAGTACCTCCATGCGTTTACTCCAGAAGTGCCAGCTGACGTCTGATGTCCATCGTCACAGCGGACTCAGTGTCCGCCGTATCGCTGGAATCGGCATTTTCGCCGGAGAACGTTCCTGTTGCGTCTTCACTTTCCGGGCTGGTTATAATATATTGTTGCCCGGTATGGTCTATATTATAATTGTCATAATAGATAAGCTCCGATATTTTGACCAGCTGTATATCTTTCGCCTTGAGCGATTCCAAAATCATAGGCAATGCCTCAGGTGTATGCAGCGCCGCATTGTGAAACAGTACGATTGAACCCGGCTGCGTTTTGTCCAGAACGCGTTTGGTAATCTGTTCAGCGGACAACTCTTTCCAGTCCAGGCTGTCGACGTCCCACTGAATTGTGTAATACCCGGCGTTTTTCAGTGTGGATATGACGCTGTCGTTGTAGTCTCCATAGGGCGGCCTGAATAAATTCGGCTTTACGCCGGTCACCTTTTCAATTTTGCTGGAACAGCCCTCTACCTGTTTGATCATGTCGTCAGCAGAGAGCTGCGTCATGTGCGGATGGGTGTCGGAATGGTTCATAATCTCGTGGCCTGCGTTGTGCAGCGCCAGAACCGATTCGGGATATTTGTCAACCCATTCCCCCACGACAAAGAAAGTCGCTTTCACATCGTACTTTGCGAGAATATCAATAATCTGCTGCGTGTCCTCGTTCCCCCAGGCGGCGTCAAATGAAATGGACGCCAGATTATCTTTTCTGTCCACTCTGTAAATCGGAAGCTGTCTGTTGCTGGCGTTTGTAGCGGCGCTGTTGACAATGGACGTGGAGAATAGAATTGTCGTGAGCGCCACCACCGTAATCAGGAAAATGACCGCAATCGTTTTTTTTCTGAATAATAATATTTTCATACCCGTTCAACCCCCATTTGTTACATGTTTATTAGATCTTGCATCCGATTATTACCTTTTCTAATATTTATAAATTTACGAAATAAATGGTCGGAATATATGTTTGCCCCCATGCAAAACTAAAGATGTACTGGAATGAGGTGATAAGAAATGCGGATGAAAAATCACGCGAAGCGAGAAGTTGACGCGCTCAGAATGGAGCTTGCCGGAAGGGATAAAGCGATGATTCAGCGGCAGGTTATGCACAACGACAGGTGGTTTTACGCGAATATTCCCTGGCTAATGGAATCTTTTTATTACAACACCGGCAGCATAACCGGAAAAACGATGTATCCGTAACCGAACCGTACAAAAGCGGGCGCCATAAGCGCCCGCTCTGCATAAAAAAGGAGTGAAAATCATGTTGCGAGAAAAAAAGAAAAAGCATAAACGTAAAACAGTGCCGCTGGAAATGCCCACGCGGGAAATTCCCATTCCGCACAGTCTGCCATCGTACAGAAACTCTTTATATAAATAAGCGGCCCGGCTCAAAGCCGGGCTTTTGCCTATAATATCTCTTCAATAAATCCCACGTATTCCAGCGTCCCCAGCGCTTCAATGATCTCATGGTGCGTTTTATATTTCTTGAGTTCTTTCCCGGTAATCGTAATAGAAATGGAATAAACGCTTAAACCGGAATTAATATAGGCAGGATTGGATTCAATATCGTCAATTTTCAGTCCCAGATTCCGGATTGTCATAATAAAATCCTGCAAATTGTTTTTGCTCTTGAGCTCCAGGTGTATCTCAAAGTGATTGGAACGGTCCTTTAAAAATTTCTCAAAAGACGACAAAACGGAAAGGCATACGATGAGCGCAGTAAAACAGATCAAAGAAGCCGTGTAAAACCCGCAGCCGACTGCTAGGCTCATTAAACTGCTTGCCCAAAGCGCAACGGCCGTCGTCAGCCCCTTTATTTGATTTTTGGAACTGTAGAGAATTGAGTTGCTGCTTATGATCGCAATACCCACGACCGTCGCCGCAGACACAAGCGGAACCGTCGCCCGCAGCGCGGCAGCCGCGTATACGTCTATAAGCATCGCAACAACCGAGGCAAGCGAAACGAGTATAAAAGTGCGCAGCCCGGCGGAATGCCTTTTGTTCGCCCGCTCACAGCCTATGGCCGCGGCAAAGGCGAACGCCAGGCCAACGCGCAGGAATACGGAAGCCGCGTTGATTTCCGCCGCCCAATCACCCAAAATTTCAACCAATGGATCCATTGCAATTTCCTCCTAACGTCTGTTTAAAAATCTGCCCCTGCTTACATAATTCGCCATTTCATATTGCTCCTCAGCAGCCTGCGTAAACGCCTGCTCCGCCTCCAGAACCATATCCCGCGGCGGCAGCTGCGCCTGAATTTCGCGGAGGCGTTCTATCAGCACGTCCACCGGGGATTTGACAGCTCCGCTCTCCGTGCTTTCGGATACCTCCGTAATCTCCTCCAGTTTATTGGAGTATGATTTTGAAAGGTAGAGTGAAAGTTTTGCGCAGGCCGGTCCGATCAGCTCATATAACACGCTGGAAGCCAGGATGATTGTCTGCAGTTCGCCGCCCACACCCGGGCCAAGCGTACGGACGCACAGAGCAGCAAGCCCGATCGCAACGCCTGCCTGCGGAATCAGAGCAAGCCCCAGGTAATTACGCACCTGTTTTGGCTTCCCCACCGCCAAACACCCCCAAAAAGCTCCCACGTATTTTCCCAGGATGCGAACCGCGAAATACAAAATGCCAACCACAAGCAGAGGGACGGAACCGGATATGGCCGCAGAGCCGGCAAAGGAATCCATACGGAAACTAAGACCGGAACGCACAAAGAACAAAAGCAGTATCGGCGGGCTGAAATAGTTGAGCTGCTTAAACAGCTTATCGTCTCCCGTAACGTTCATATAGACCATCCCCATGGACATGCAGCCAAGCAGAGGCGATACCCCCAGAAGCGCGCATACGCCGCAAAAGGCGAAGAGAAGCGCGACCGATATAATCAGCCGGTTGTCAGCGGACCGTTTGCGCGGCATCAGAAATTTTAAAATGAAGCCGAAGGCACCGCCTAGTATCAAAACAAATATATTGGCAAGAATCGGCAGCCCTACCACGCTGAAGCCGGCGCCTGCGCCGGATAAGGAACTGAACGCTATTGATATTGCGATACTGTACAGGACGAGACCGATCACGTCGTCCATCGCCACTACTTGCAGCAGCGTATCCACAAAATCGCCTTTTGCACGTGTCTGCCGAATCGTCATAATCGTAGACGCTGGCGCAGTCGCGGCGGCAAGCGCGGACAAAACGATGGAAAAGGCCATATGTAAACGCAGTATGTAATAGGTGAGCAGAAAAACAGCCACAGACGCAGCGATCGATTCAAAAAGCGTAATGACAAGAGATTTTCCCCCGCTTTTCCTGAGCGTGCTGAATTGCAATGACTCCCCTATGCTGAACGCAATAAAGGCCAGCGCTATGTCCGATAAAAAATCCGTGCCCGCTATGATGTTTTCCGGAATCAAGTCCAGGCAATACGGCCCTATGATGATGCCTGTGACGATATAGGCGGTAACATTTGGCAGGCGCAGCAGCTTTGTCAGCCGCGTCATGGCAAATCCAAAAAACAGCATAATCGCAATGCTGATAATTACGGATGCAGCCGGAGAGGACGCGTTTAGATTGTCATAGAAAGCATGGAACATCTTTTTCCTCCGCAAAATTTAGTCAGCCTCTTTTCAAAAGCATATACTTTATGATATACTCAATATACCTAAAAGTAAAATTATTGTTTTTATCATACCGATAAATATAATTTATATATGGGGAGGCGTTCCGATGCTGGATATCAAGGTCATTTCATTGCTTGCCGTAGCGCAGACGAAAAATTTTACCAAGGCGGCAAACGCTCTGTCCCTGACACAGCCTGCGGTCAGCCATCATATCAGCCAGTTGGAAAAGGAACTGGGCGTAAAAATTTTCATCCGGGGAAAAGGCGCCTTAATCTTAACTCCCGAGGGTGAAATCATACTCAAATACGCAAAGCGCATGCATGCCATGTACGATAAACTCAAAGCGTCGCTTGCAGATATGGGAAAATATCTGACAAAACTGAGAATCGGAATAACACATACGGCAGAGAGCAACGTCGTTGCGGAAGTTCTGGCAAAATTCAGCAACGAAAATCCCGGCGTCATCATAACGGTTATTACAGATACAATAAAAAATCTTTATGCAATGCTGGAAAACTATGAATTGGATTTGGCAATCGTGGAGGGAAAACCCACCGCTTCAGACCTGAACTCCCTCATGCTCGATACGGATTATCTTGTCTGCGTAGCTTCCATTGAGAATCCGCTTTCAAAAAAAGCGATGGTGACGCTGCATGACCTGCAAAAAGAAAAAATGATCCTTCGGCTTCCGAAATCCGGCACGGTGAATCTATTCGCCTCCCATCTCGCCAGCATCAACAAGGCAATAGATAATTTTAATGTTATACTGGAGGTTGACAATATCGCCACAATTAAGGATCTCATCAGAAAAAACCTCGGCGTCTCCATCCTGCCAATCAGCACATGTATGGACGAGCTGCGCAAAGGCAAAATTTCCGTTTTGCCAATAGAGAATTTGAGTATGGTGCGCGAAACCAATATTGTGTACCAGAAGGATTTTTCCCACACCGAGATTTTGCAGGATATTCTGGAGCTTTACCGGCAAACCGTCAAAGCGCAAAACCAGTATTTATAGTATAGCGGCGCCGGTATCCGCGTCCGGCATCCCGCCGCACGACGCAAACCATTGAAAACGGAGGTATTCTATGTTTGAATTAATACAGGTTTCTGGCAACAGCTACTATATCCAAAGCCCGGCAAAAATAGGTCTGGTTCGCTTAACAGACACGCATGTTTGCCTGATTGACAGCGGGAGCGACAAGGATGCGGGACGCAAGGTCCGTCAAATTCTGGATGAGAACCGCTGGCAGCTAACGGCGATTTATAACACGCATTCCAACGCAGACCATATCGGCGGCAACAAATATCTGCAGGGGCAGACGGGGTGCAAAATCTATGCGCCTGGAATTGAGTGCGCATTTACACGGCGCCCGGTGCTGGAACCGTCCTTTTTATATGGCGCCTGCCCGCCAAAAGATCTGCGGCACAAATTTCTAATGGCCCAGGAAAGCCCTGCGGAGCCTTTGACGGCCGGCATACTGCCGGCAGGCTTTCAGATAATCCCGCTGCCAGGTCACTTCTTTGACATGGTCGGGTACCGAACCCCGGACGACGTTGTGTATCTTGCGGATTGTCTGTCCAGCAGGGAAACGCTGGACAAATACGGAATCGGCTTTATTTACGATATTGGAGCGTACCTATCTACGCTTGAGATGGTGCAGTCTCTGCGGGCAAAATGCTATATACCGGCCCATGCGGGCGCATCGGAGGAAATTGCGGAACTGGCCCGGTACAATATGCGGAAAGTACATGAAATCGCCGAACGCATTCTAACGCTGTGCGAATGTCCCCATACTTTTGAAACGCTTTTGCAGAGGCTCTTTACAGAGTATGGGCTCACCATGAACTTTGAGCAGTACGCATTGGTTGGCAGTACGGTGCGGTCGTATCTCTCATGGCTGAAAGACGCCGGCAGACTGAACGCGTATTTTGAGAACAATCAACTGTTTTGGACACGCGCATAGGCCCGCCCCTGTTTCTCCCCCTGTTTTCCCGCAGCGCTTGTCCGCGCGCTGTGCATTCGTCTCTTTTACTATGCAGCCGCCAAATCTTTCCGAACCGAAAGACCGGGGCTGGGATACAATTTCGTATCCCAGCCCCGGTCTTTTTGAATCACTGCTTCTTTATAGATGCCTTATCCTGTTCCCACGCAATCTCTTTGATGATCTCCCCCGCCATGATATAACCCATGACAGGCGGCACGAACGAAGCGCTGCCCGGCACTGCCGGACTGCCGGCTCCGCCCTCGCTGTTCGCGATTACCGGCGATTCGTCGGAATAGACCACCTTGAGCTCTTCTATATTCCGCTTTTTCAGTTCACGTCTCATGATGCGCGCCACCGGGCACATGCTTGTCTCATAGATATCCGCAACCCGGAAACGCGAAGGGTCCAGCTTGTTCCCCGCCCCCATCGCGCTGATCACGGGCGTGCCGGCGTTATAGGCGTTCTGAATGAGCAGAATTTTGCTCCGCATGGAATCAATCGCGTCGGCCACATAATCCATGCCGGCAAGGTCGATCGCAGCCTGCGTCTGCTCCGAATAGAACATTTCATGTATGTATACCCGGCAGTCCGGGTTTATCTCAAGGATACGGTCGCGCATACAGGCAACCTTGCTTTTCCCCACATTCCGGTGCGTCGCTATGAGCTGCCGGTTTATATTGGTTAACTCGATCACATCATGGTCCACCAGCGTAAGTGCGCCGACGCCGCCGCGCGCCAGCGCCTCGGTCAGCGCGCAGCCGACGCCGCCGATGCCGACGACGGCGACATGCGCCTGCTGCAAACGGCGCATTCCCTCTTTTCCAAACAGTAATTCGCTTCTGCTGAACGCTTCCATGACAATCTCTCCATCTTTTTATTTGCGCGCGCCCGATCCGGATACGGCTCCGTTCACATAACCGGCGGCAATCATCTTATCGGCTATCCGCTGAAAAACCGGCGCGGCAGAGCGGTATCCGGAGGTGCCTCCCTCCACCAGCACGCAGATAACGTACTGCGGATTGTCTGCCGGGAAGAAACCGGTGACCCATGTGTGCAAGATGTTCTTTCCGTCTTTTACAATGCCTGTCTGCGCGCTTGACGTTTTTACGCCGGCGCCGTAAAGGATGGGAGAAGCTAGAACCCCGGTGCCAGATTTGGTAGTCTCGCACATGTATTCCCGGATTTTTCGGGCTGTGGACCTGGAGAGAACGCGCACGTCCCTGCCCATACTATCCGCCGGCTCGACTTCCCCGTTTTCATCCGCGAACCCATGGATCAGGCGGGGGCTTATCAACACGCCGTCGTTTGCGATAATGGACGCCATATTCATAATCTGAACAGGCGTTACCTGGAGCACTCCCTGGCCGATCGCAAAGTTTGCAAGCGCCGCAGGCGCAGAGAGATCCCGCAACTCCGGCAGGTTGCCCGTTTCCGTCTCATAGCCGTCCCACAAGCAGGCCGCCGTTCCAAAACCAAACTTTTTGGCCATGGCAAGAATCCGTTCCGGGCCGACCTGCTGCGCAAGGCTGCAAAAGTAGGTATTACAGCTATTTGCAAAAGCCTGCTCCAAAGTGATCTTGCCGTGGCCCTCCGTCTCTCCGCAGCTTATCATATTGCTGCCCGCGTCGTAAAAACCGGTGCACACATATTCGTCCTCAAACTCAATTCCAGCCTCCAGCGCTGCGGCTGTGACCACGATTTTAAAGCTGGAACCGGAACTGAACGACGCGAACGCCTTGTTGAGCATGGCGCCGTTTTCATCCTCCAGATAGGCCGCTATGTTGTACGGATCGTATGTCGGACGGCTTACCATGGCGACAATATCGGCCGTTTCTACTTCCTGAACCAGTACGGCGCCCGAATCGATCAGTTCGTCCGCCGCCTGTTCCGCTATCTTTTGAATTTCCTCATCCAGCGTCAGCGCAACGCCGTATTTCGGATAGGACGGGCTGCCCTCGAACGAAAGCCCCATTCCAGACAACGCGCGCCGCACGCCGTCTACGGAAAAAACGGCGCTGTAACCGGTTTGATCTGAATACAGGTAATCGTCGAACAGCGCCTCGATCCCGCTTACGCCGTGGCCGTCCGCGTCTATATAGCCGATTACATTCTGGGCGGGATTATGGTCGCTGTAACGCGTTATCTCCTGCAGGGAAGTAATCCCGCTGCCGGATATGGCCTGGCGCAGGCTGACCTTGAACGGCCGTCCGGTCTGTATTTTTTCCTGCAGGCTCTCCGCGCTTTCCTGGCCGTAGCTGTAAAGCTGCATTCGGGATTGCTCGTCAAGAGAGAGAGGATCGACGAGCGCTGCGCTCGTATAATTGTCCCCTACCAGCGGCGTCATATTCCGGTCATAGATCGTACCGCGCGTGCCGTTGATTTCAACGCGCAGGCCGCGGCTTCCATAGAGGGGGGCATACGCCGCAAGCTCCCTGCCGTCCACGATATTGTACAGGTTGCAAAATGTACCCAGAAATAATACGATGATTATGAAATATAAAAGCAGCATCCGTTTACGCATCATCCGTCCCCCGATCCTGTGCATTGCTTTAGTATTCACAGAAAATACCGGTTTCATGCGGCTGGCGGCGGTACGCAGACAGATTCACATCGCTTATATATCCGTCTGTTTGCGCAAAAAAGCGCCCTTGGGCAGAACTTTGGGAATATCCATATAAAAGGGCATCTTGGCATGCGGGGTTGAAAAAATCGGCTGGCCCTGCGCATCGGTCAGCCCTTTCGCCTGAAAAGAAAACGGCTCGGCATTGGGCGCGAGCGCCTCGAGCCAATCCCCCTGTTTTATTTTGTTGCGCTGGGTGCAGGCAGTCAGGCCGCGGATCGCGTCATAGCCGACAACGCGCGCGGCCACTTCCCAGTCCCGGATATAATCGGCGCTTTCATATTGCTGGCCGCCTTCGTCCGGAGGCTCAAAAAAGAAGCCCGTATGGTAGTCGCGGTGGCTGACCTTGCAGGTATCGGCATAGTAGCTGTCCAGATTCTCCGTATAGGTGTTGATGTCCTCTACGCAGGCGTCAATGGCGCGCCGGTAGGCGGATACGATGCTTGCGACATAGTATTCCGATTTGATTCGCCCTTCGATCTTGAAGCTGTTGACGCCGGCCATCATAAGCTCCGGCAGATGCCGGATCATATTCAGGTCCTTTGCGTTCAGGATAAAACTTCCCGTATCCGTCTCCGACACCGGAAAATATTCGCCCGGCCGCTTTTCTTCCACCAGCGCGTATTTCCAGCGGCAGGAGTGGGCGCAGTCGCCCCGATTGGCGCTGCGGCCGGTTAAATAATTGCTGAGCAGGCACCGGCCGGAATGCGATACGCATACCGCGCCGTGCACAAAGGTTTCCAGTTCCAGCGCCGGCGGTACCCGGCGGCGGATTTCCGATATTTCCAGCAGCGAAAGCTCGCGCGCCAATATGATGCGGGACGCGCCGAGCGCCATCCACTGCATGCATGCCGCGTAGTTGGAGACGCTGGCCTGCGTGGAGACATGCACTTTCAGCCCCGGCGCATGCTCCCGCACCAGGGCGAGCGTGCCGAGATCGCTCAGAATGCAGGCATCGATCCCCGTCTGCGCAGCGGCGGCGATAAAGGCCGGGAACTCCGCAAGGTCGCTGTTGCGCATAAAGCAGTTGCAGGCAAGATATACGGATTTCCCGTGGCTTTTGGCATAGTCAACGCCCTTTGCCAGAGCATCCAGGGAAAAGTTTTCGCACGCGGTGCGCAGCGAATATGACTCGCCGCCTGTATAGACCGCGTCGGCGCCGTAATCGATGGCTGTGCGCAGCTTTTCCAAATTGCCGGCGGGCGCCAGCAGTTCGTATTGAGCGTTCATAGGATCGCCTCCTGTATTCATGAAGAAAAGGGGTAGGCGCAATCCATGCGCCCGCCCCCTGCGATATTCCATGTCTGCGGTTCAGTCTTCGTTTTCCGCCGCGAGCCGTTCCGCTTCTTCGTCCGCTTTGCGGATGTTCGCCTCATGCTCGGCATAGGTCTTGCCGAAGTAATGGCTTCCGTCCGGCCTCGCCACAAAGAACAGATAGTCGGTCTCGTCCGGATAGATGGCCGCGCGGATGGCGGCGATTCCGGGGTTGGAAATCGGCGCGGGCGGCAGCCCGGGATGGATATAGGTGTTGAACGGGCTGTCGGTCTGCGTATCCTCATATGAGAGGACCTCCTTGTGCTCCGGCAGGACATACTGCACGGTCGCGCAGGATTCCAGCTTCATCCCCTGTTCCAGGCGGTTGTGGAATACGGAGGATACGATCGGAAGCTCACTCTCTTTCTGCCCCTCTTTCTCTATAATAGATGCGAGGATCATGGTCTCATGGAAATTCCCGCCGTTCATGGCGACCTCTTCGCGGAGGTTGGCCGTCTTTTTATCAAAGTTATCGAGCAGGCGGACGATTACCTCTTCGGGCGAATCGTCCAGGTAGATCTCGTAGGTGTCGGGATAGAGATCCCCCTCCAGCCGATAGTCCACCCACGTCATGTCCGGCGTGATAAAGTCAAAATCGTATTCAGCCTCATTGATCGCGTACAAAATCTCGTCGCGCGTCCCGATTCCGAGCTCTTCGAGCATGGAGATGATCTGCTCCGCGTTCATGCCTTCCTTGATCGTGATATCGGTCGTCTCACGGACTACCTGCTGCGTGGTGAGCTGTTCGATCAGCTCGTCATAGTTCATTTTCCTGTTCAGATGAAACGTACCGTACTGGAACACGATATCCTTGCCGCGAATATAGAAACGAAACACGTATTTACTGCCGATTACGTCGTTTTCGGCAAGAACGGACGCGATAGTGGAAGCAGACGAGCCCTGCTTGATCTCCACATCCACGACCTCATCCTTCCGAAAAGTCGCATTTTTCTCCGTTGCGTAGTATATGTACACTCCGCCTGCCAACAGTCCGATAATCAGGATAAATGCGATGAGCCCCTTCAATGCTCCGTTCATAGATACCCTCCCGAATTTTATTTAGACGTCCGTCTTTTCTGTGATCCCTTTGATTTTTTCGAGTTTATTTATATTTTTACATAAGCGGATTGAAAACGCAGTCACCGAATATAGAGAATCGCATATGATAATATTGAATAAAAGATGAGGTGATAAACAATGTGTAATCTGTTTCAAGACAATGATTGGCTCTGGGTTATTCTGATTCTCATAGTTGTCTGGTTCCTGGCCTGCAACAACGACTGCGACTGCGGATGCAACAACAACTGCGGCTGCAGATAACAGAAAGCGCCTTTACCCGGCAATACATGTAGTCCATATCGAATAACGAAGAACCGCCTGTCCCGTACCAGCCAGTACGGGACACTTTTTGTCTATAATACATTATAGAGCTTGAGAACGTTTTTTGCAACCCATACAACAATAAAGATAACCATTCCTACGGGGAAATACCGTGCGGTATCCCGTATGGGCTCCGTGGGCCGCAGCTTTCTGTAAAAGGGTTCTATGCACAGCAGGAACAGGAACACGCTGAGCAGGAAAACTGCGACGCCAACGATGACGAAATACCTGTCCAGCCCGATTTCTACGAATTTCTGTCCGAACAGCAGAATGCTGCCCGCAAGCATATTATTCAGAAAATGCGCGATCATGGCGGGATAAACGGACTGGAACGTCACCGTCAGCAGACCGTAGACAAATGCGGCGAACAGCGGGCCGAGGAAGTTTGTGAGCGACGAGTGCAGCATGGCGAATATCAGCGACGTCAGCAGCAGGCCGCGAAACATGCTCCTGTGCTGCAGCGTGGACAGCAGAGCGCCGTGCACAAACAGCTCTTCCAGAATCGCGGGCGCAACGACGACGGCCAGAAACGGCGCGAAAGGGTCTGACGTCACCTGGCTGAAGACATCGGTCACCGCGGGCTGCATTGCGGCGGGCAGCGGCAGATTGATCAGCAGCAGATTCAGAAGCACGCTTCCGAATGTCGCCGTCATTGCGCCGAAAATCGTCGCCGGCAGCCAGCGCATGCGGTAAGTCCGCAAACGCAGGAACTCACGGGGTTTCGCTTTCTGAACGTGCATGAGGACAAACGCCGGCGCGAGAAACAGGACGACCTGGACCGCGAACAGAATATAGTATTTGTTTTCCTGGGAAGTCTGAAGCAGCGTATCTCCTATAAACTCGAATACGGTGAGCAGGGCGAAAACGACGAGCGCCAGCAAACACGCCAGATTGGATTTAACTTTTTTCTGCACGGTAAGCCACCCCCCGTTCCGTAATGACAAGATCCATCCGTGCGTCCCGCGGCCCTGCGGGCAGGGATGGATACACATACTGCGAATAGGCAACGCCGCAGCGCACCGCGCCGCAGCACGCCAGAGCACGGTCATAATAGCCCTTGCCGCGGCCGAGCCGCATTCCTGCCGGGGCAAAGGCAACGCCGGGAACCAGCATGAATTGGATATTGCGGGCGTCAACAAGCCGGGCGCGCCGCGGGTCTGGTTCCAAGATTCCGTACGCGCCGCGTACAAACGACGCGTCATCCTGCACCGAATAGAATGCAAGCGCAGTTCCCTGCGTATTGCAGCGCGGAAAGCACGCCGATTTCCCCGCCGCGAGCGCATCGTACAGCAGCGGGAAAATGTCCGGTTCGCAGCCGATGGGCGCGAACAGCGCGACG
>ERZ824978.2946-NODE-2946-length-13662-cov-4.825457_pt1 | contig 13662 bp, 14 predicted proteins | sample MGYA00519860_ERZ824978 | MGnify/ENA primary metagenome ERZ824978 (study PRJEB31778, sample SAMEA3449184) | human gut metagenome | biome: human gut; feature: human-associated habitat; material: faeces | place: United Kingdom | collected 2010/2012 ... | reverse complement strand
GAACTTGTTGTTAAAACAAATAAAAATACAGGAGTAATAAAAATATATAGAAACCAAAAATTCTTTTTATTTGAAAAAGAAAAAGAGCAACTAGATTACGAATTAGATGGAAAAATAAAAAAACAATGGCTAACAAATGATATATGTGGAATAACTTATAAAGATAAAAATGGTATATTACAAGAATATGTTGTTACATATGGAGATAGAGGCAATGGAATATCATATTATTATGTAACATCAGCATTAATAGGTGATTGGCAAGTGTTTACACAATATGGCAATCCAACACAAATGTTAGTTGATAGTAAAGGGATAACAATAAAAAAGAATGGAAAAAGTGAACTTTTTACCTATGAAAATTGCAAACAGTATGGAACAACGGCATTGGTATTGTATAAGAATGATATACCTAGATATATAATTGCATTAGATAAAAATTGTGAAATTGATGAAAAAACATATATCATAAAAAAAGGCGGAACAATAACATTGGCTGAAATTTCGATGGATAAAACAATTTCTGAATCATTATATTGTATGACATATAAAGACGAAAAAGATTTAGGAAATTATAACATTGTAAGTGTAGCAAAAGATAGTTATAAAATACAAGATGGAATAATGTATATAAGCTTTGATGGAAAAAATACAGTAGAAGTACCTGGAGATTTTTCAAAAATGATAGATAGTTATAATGAATACAATTATCAAATATCAAATGAAAAAACAATTTTTTATTATATAAATGATTCAAAAAGGTATTTAGTTTATTCAGATGATATGGGAAATAATTGGAATACTGTTGAGATAGAAAATGAGTCTTCAATACAAAATATTAATTTTATAAATTCAAATATAGGATTTATGCTTAAATTTGAAGATGTTGCAATGGGAATAGCCTTTGGAAAAATCAGTAAAACTATTGATGGCGGAAAAACATGGAAAGATATATATTTTGGAATTGGAGATGAAAAGAAAATATTTAAGACATCTAGTCAAATAAAATTTATTAGTGAAAATGTAGGATTTTTAACAATGCCATCTACTGGAGGAGAATCCTCTGAAATGTATATTACAAAAAATGGAGGATATAGTTTTAATAAATTAGAAATTATAAATAGTGATATTTATGATTATTATAATTTGCCAACATTTGAAAATGGAGTATTAAGTATAAAAATAGCACAAGGTTCAGATGGAGATTATAATGGCGGTGATTATGAGGAATATTATTCAAAAGACTATGGTAATAGTTGGAACTTGGAAAAATAATTGATACAAATATATAAATATAGAAGGGATATTATATGAAAAAAGGATTAAATAATGTATTAATAGTGTTAATTATTGCTTTATTTATAATTGAAATTTATAATTTAGCATTAAATATTAAATATAAAAGTGAGATAGCAAAAATAATTAAAATAGATAATATAAAAGATTTTGACATTAAAAAAATTGTGAGAGGTTATGGACCAGGAACAGACCCTATGTTTATTACATTTAAAATATCGGTTGACAATTATAATACGTATTCATTAAATTATTATGATGTTAAACAAGATAGTGATTTTTATGAAGGAGAGATAACAAATAAAAAGATAAAGGTGGATAATTATTATATTTGTTGTTATGCTACATCAGGATACAATACTGAAGATGTAAAGATAATAAGCAAAGTGAAAACTAATAAGGTTATACTTAAAATAATTGAAATATTATTAATTTTATTAATAATTATATTGTTTTTATATTTTTTTAAAATTAATAAAAATAACATAATTAGTAAAAAGATAAAATAAAAAGGAGGATTTAAAAGATGAAAAAGAAATTAATAATAACTTTAGCCATAATTGTTATAATCTTAATAATTGTAATGTGTATAGTAATTAATAATAAAAAATCTAATGAAAATAATGAAAAAACTACCAACACGGTAATATATTGTAAAGATGGAAATATTATATATGATAGTTCAAGAGAAAATGAAATCACAGATGTTATTAAAGATACAGTTATTCAAGGAAAAGTAGAATCAAAATTTAATGGATATATTTATATATTTAATGGACAACATTTTGGAGAATTTGGACTAGAAATGGAAGAATATACAAGAGCAATTTTTAAAGATAATAATCAGACCTGTATAGATTATTTGACATTACAAAAATACGATACAAATTATATACAAGAAGGAGATATACTAATTTGTAGTGGAGATTTAAGTAAAAAAGGTTATAGTATGGGAGACAATGATTTTGATACTAAAGATAATGCAATTATTGTTTTAAAATCAAATGACTATAATCAAATGAAAAAAGATGCGTTAATTGGAAAAAGAACATATTCTTCAATTGTAACTGTTGGTGATGAGTATGTTGAGTCAGGATATGTGTATTTAAAATATAGTTTAGAAGATGATACTCATTCAGATACTGGTTATAATTTTCCATTTGCAGTAAAAGCGTATATTGAAGATGACACTAAAGTTATTGGTGATTTGAAAAAAGGCAAAAGAGTAAAAGTTACATATAAAGATGAAAATGTTGATTTTGATAACATGAAATTGCAATCAATAGAAGTTGTTGAAAAATAATTCAATAATTATTAGATAAAGAGTTAGCTTTTAAAAGTTGAAACTATAAAAATCTGTATAGGAGAATAGAAATGATAAAAGAAGAAAGTAAATTATCAATAGGTTCTAAAATTGGATGTTTTACGATAATTGGAGATGATGATTATTATCCCATAAAACAGATTACTGATGACTTAGTAAAAAGAAATGTAGAAAAACAAATAGCTATTAAACAAAAAAATATGGATGAGAATTTACCACAAGATTATAAAATGACAGAGAAATATTTATGCAAATGTCAATGTGGCAAGGAGTATCTTTTAAGTAAAGAAATTTTACTATCAAAAAAACGCAGATATTGTGGTGAAGATTGTTTTACAGATATAGTTTATGATAAAACTAAAAATTTCAATACAGATTATACTAATACTATTCATGAGTCATTAAAAATATTAGAATGTATAGATGAAAAATATGAAGAAATGTCATGGATAGAAAAAAAGCGAAACAAGAGAATTAAACATATAAAAATATGTAAAAAATATAAATGTCAGTGTTATTTATGCAAAAAAGAATATATTTTTAAATCGATAGATTTTGAAATAAAAAGTGATGATAATGGAAGAAATGCAGACAAAGGTTATTATAGTACTGCATATTGTAATTGCCACAAGATTTCATCTTTTCAATGGAGAACAGTAGACATTTTTAAAAAATATAATATAAATTACAAAGTAGAAGTATCATTTCCAGATTTGATGGGAACTAAGAATTTGTTAAAATATGATTTTGCAATATTTAATACAGATGGTAGTATAAAATTTCTTATTGAATGTCAAGGAAAGCAACATTATGAACCAGTTAAAGAATTTGGTGGAAAATCACAGTTTGAATACCAAGTAAGAAATGATAAAATAAAATATGAATATGCAAAGAAAAACAATATAACTTTAATAGAGATTCCATATACTTGCAATACATATGAAAAAGAGTTGGAATGTTTACAAAATAATAAAGTTATTTAAAAATATTTTTTCTTAATACACTAATAATTGTTACATTTGTAAAAAAATGGGGGCAGATAGTTGGTTGATAATTATCTGTTTTTATGATATAAAAAAACAAATAGTAAGTTGTAGAGGAAAACAATGAAAATAAAACAAATAATAAAAAATATAATAATATCAATGATTATTGGAATAGTATTGGGCAGTATCACTGAATTTGCATTAATATTGAACATAAGTTGGTTGGTAAGAATAACTCAATCTTTTGTATTTTGGGGTATTGTTATATGCATATGTGCTTTTATATCAAAAGATTATGCATTATCACTTATAAATCCAATTTTAGTTATAAATCTGATGAATATTACTTATTATATAATCAGATTAGTAATGTCTGGTTATACCAATATAGGTGGATGGGAATTATATACCTTAACAGGTATAGCAGGCTCAATGTATATTGGAACTATAGTTTTTCTTATAAAAGAATGCTATCATAAACAAAATAATATTTTTCACAAGTATAATTTTATTTTTATGACTATTAGTGGAATATTATTCACAATATATGGGTGGTATAATATTCCTATACGATATAATTTATTTTATAACATTGATATAGGTATAATTGTTGGTTTTGCAATTGGTACAGTAATAAAGATGAAAAAGTCAAAAAATATCAATTAGAACAACAACTTACAATAAGTAGGGTAGATAACCAGTTGAAATTATCTACCTTTTATTATATAATCCTAACAAGAATTAGTAATTTGAAAGAGAGTTATATAAAAGATAAGAAATAGTATTAGAAAGAAGGGAAAGAATATGTGTACAGCAGCAACTTATAAAACGAAAGATTTTTATTTTGGAAGAACATTGGATTATGAATTTTCATATGGAGATGAAGTAACAATAACACCAAGAAACTTTGAATTTAAATTTAGAGAAGTAGATGACATTAAGAGTCATTATGCGATAATTGGAATGGCATTTGTTACTGAAGATTATCCATTATATTACGATGCAATAAACGAAAAAGGGTTAGCAATAGCAGGTTTAAATTTTGTTGGAAATGCTCATTATAAAGAAAAACAGGAAGGAAAAGATAATGTTGCTCAATTTGAACTGATACCATGGATTTTAAGCCAATGTTCAAATGTAAATGAAGCTAGAAATTTGATTGAAAAAATGAATGTGTTAAATACTCCATTTAGTGATAAATTACCATTAGCTAGCTTACATTGGATTATTTCCGATAGCACACAATCAATAACTGTAGAGTCTGTTATTGATGGAATAAAAATATATGATAATCCAGTAGGGGTATTAACTAATAATCCATCTTTTGATAAGCAAATGTTTGCCTTAAATAATTATATGTATTTATCACCTAAATCTCCAGAGAATAAATTTAGTAAAGAATTAGATCTAAGTTTATATAGTAGAGGAATGGGAGCAATAGGTCTACCAGGTGATTTATCATCGCAATCAAGATTCATAAGAGTAGCGTATACTAAATTAAATTCTTTTTCTAAAGAAGATGAAAAATCAAGTGTTAGTCAATTTTTTCACATTTTAGGTAGCGTTGATCAACAAAGAGGATGCTGTGATTTAGGTGATGATAAATTTGAAATAACAATTTATACATCTTGCTGTAATGTAAATAAGGGAATTTATTATTATACAACATATGATAATCATCAAATAACAGCAGTTGATATGCACAAAGAAAATCTAGATAGTAATGTACTTATTCGTTATCCTTTGATAAAGGAAGAACAGATAAGAACTCAAAATTAATGTTTATTTATAAAGAAGATAAAAGTATTACATATAAAAATGAATTAGTATGAGGAGAAAAAATATGTGGATGGCAGTAAAAAGAGGAATTGTTGTAGCAATAGGTTTATTAATACAAATTCTATTAACATTATTTATATATTTAAAATTTGGAGAATTTATAAGTATTATTCAAGTAGTTTATGGTTTACTTAGTATTATAATTGTTTTAATGATTATCAAGTATAGTAAAAGATTAAGTAGCGATTTAATATGGATATTACTGATTATGCTTTTTCCATTAATTGGAACACTTCTATATATCATACTTAGTAATAATATGAAAAGAAGTAAAGTTTTAAAGAATATTAATGAAAATATAGAAAATGGTCAAAAATACTTAATACAAGATGAATTTATAAAAAAAGAAATCGATACTAAAAATTTAGGACAATTAAAATATATAAGTGAATTTGCAGGATTTCCTGTAACGAAAAACAATGAGATAAACTATTATTCTCTTGGTGATGACGTTTATCCTGTTATGTTAGAAGAACTAAAAAAAGCCAAAAAATTTATTTTTATAGAATATTTCATTATTAATAATGGTACTATGTGGCAAGAAATTTTAGATATATTAAAAGAAAAAGCAAATTCAGGACTAGATGTAAGAGTATTATATGATGATATGGGTTCTTTTGCTATGCTACCTAGTAATTATCCAAAGTTACTGGGAAAATATGGAATAAAATGTATGCAATTTAATAAATTATCGCCATTTGCAGGTATTATTATGAATAATAGAGATCATAGAAAAATGATGATAATTGATGGACATACTGCTTTTTCTGGTGGAATTAATATTTCAGATGAATATATAAATATAAATAGTAAATTAGGAGTATGGAAAGATAATGGAATTAGGATAAAAGGTGAAGCTGTTTGGAATTTTACTGTTATGTTTCTAGAAATGTGGAATTCATTTAAAAAAGAAGATAATGATTATAATAAATACAAATATAATTTTACTGAAAAGTATAAGGAAAATGGTTTCGTTGTACCTTATGGGGAAAGTCCATTAGATGATGTTATAACCGGCGAAGATATTTATCTAAATATTATCAATCAAGCGAAAAAGTATGTTTATATTTATACACCTTATTTAATTATTGATACAGATATGATAAATAGTTTAATCTTAGCTGCAAGAAGAGGAGTAGATGTCAGAATTGTTGTTCCTGGAATACCCGATAAAAAAATTGTATATGATTTAACCTCTTCTTATTTTTATACATTAATTAAAGGTGGAGTAAAAATTTATACTTATACGAATGGTTTTGTACATAGCAAAGTATTTTTATCCGATGATGAAATAGCAACTGTAGGAACAATAAACTTAGATTATAGAAGTTTATATTTACATTTTGAATGTGGTATTTATATGAAGGATACAAATGTAATAAAAGATATCAAAAAAGATTTTGAGGATTCCTTTAAAGAATCACATAAAGTAGATGAAAAAGAAGCAAAAAATGGTTTATTTAAAGGACTATGGCAAGCTATTTTAAGATTATTTGCTCCAATGATGTAAACGATATAATAAAATTAGATAAATAGAAAATTATAATTTGTTGAGAAAGCCGTTAAAATGATTTGCTTTTTTCATGATATAATATATGGTGTAAACAAAGCAAAAAATAGTAAGTTGTAGGGAAGATATAAAAAATGAAAGTAATAACAATATGTGGAAGTTTAAAATTTCAAAAAGAAATGATGATAGTAGCAGAAAATTGGCTTTAGAAGGTAATTGCGTTCTTACACCAGTTTATCCAATATCAGAAAATTTAGAAAAGACAGAGAAACAACTGGGAAAATTAAAAGAAGCAAATTTTAAAAGAATAGAATTATCAAACTCAATAAGAGTAAAAAATAATTTATCTGAACAAGATACTGATAAATTTTTATCTTTGACACGTACTAAATTAGAAAATAAAAATTATAAAGTTTATTTTTCTCATGCAAGATTTACATATAAAAATGCAAATATGATGGTACAACCAAATGAATTGATAATAGCTATAAAAGAAGAATAATTTGTTTTGTATATTTATTTATATTATAATATCTAAAAATGGAGGTAGTAGAAATGATAAATATTCTTGATAATATAGAGGTTTTATACCATAGTTGTATAAAAATAAATAAAGAAAAAATTATTTATATAGATCCATATCATATAGATAAAAATTATAATGATGCAGATATAATTTTTATAACACATGACCATTATGACCATTATTCTGAAGATGATATAGATAAAGTAAGAAAATTTAATTCTATTTTTGTTATTCCTGATGATTTATTACCTAAATTACTTGAAAAAGGAATAAATCAAGAAAACATTTTTACGCTTGATTCAGGAGATACAGAAATTATTGATGGAATAAAAGTTGAGGCAGTTCCAGCATATAATACAAATAAGCCTTTTCACCCAAAAGAAAATAATTGGCTAGGCTATATTATAGAAATAAAGGGTGTTAGGTATTATATAGCAGGAGATACTGATATTACTGAAGAAAATAAAAAAGTAAAATGTGATGTTGCATTTGTTCCAGTTGGTGGGACATATACAATGGATTTTAAAGAGGCAGCACAATTAATAAATATTATAAAACCTAAATTTGCTATACCAGTTCATTATGGGAGTGTTGTTGGATCAAAACAAGATGCAACAGATTTTATAAAGTTACTGTATCCAACAATCAAAGGGATAAATTTGATTAATCAATAATATGGAAAGATATGTTAATGGTGAATGGGAAAATAGAAAAGTTAAATGTGAAATTTATGTGAATATTTAGCACTTTGAATTGACAACTGCTAAAAATAGGTATAAAATATTAGCAGTCGTTTTTACAGAGCGCTAATTTTTTTTGTAAATATTAGCCATAATTTTTGCGAGAAAGAAGGTATTTTATGCAAAAAATAACACGTAAAAGTATATTTTCTAATTTATTAAAGTTGGTTTTTATTACATTATTTGTAGGCGTATTTTCACAAATATTTGGTACAAATAATTCTTTGACATGGGTATGTGTATTAATTGGAACTATGATGTATTGGTATATGGATATAGGAATTAATATAAAACAAGCACCATTTGTTATTGTTTTGATGTTTTTACAAATAGGATTTTCAAATAAGTTGGCTCAAATAAATCCAGTAATAGGTTTGATTGTAAACTTTATTACAATATTCTTAATTATGTACATTCCATCAGCAAAACCAGAATATAAGGCGTATATGCCATTTCTTTTATGTTACATTTTTAATCAGTCAAATCCCGCAGAGGGTCATGATTTTGTAACTAGAATGTTAAGTTTGCTTATAGGTGGAGTAATAGTGTCATTAGTATATTATTTTAAAAATAAAAATTCAAATAAGGAGCATGATACAATTAAGCAAGCATTTAAGAGTATGAGTATAACATCAAATAGGTTTATTATAGCTTTAAAGATGGCTATTGGTGTAAGTATTGCGATGTTGATTGGTACATTGTTTGGTGTTAAAAAGACTATGTGGATTTCAATGTCTGTTATGTCTTTAACACAAATTGATTTTTCTAATACTCAAAAAAGATTTATAAGTAGAATAATTTCAACAATAATTGGTTCAATTGTTTTTGCTATATTATTCCAAGCATTGGTACCAGAAAAATATGATGTGATTGTTACAATAATTTTAAATTATATTTATACGTTTATAAATGATTATAAGTATCAAGTAATATTTATTACTGTAAATGCAATTAGTTCTGCTTCGGCTTTATTTGATACAAGTACTGCAATAGAATTGAGAATTTTATTAATTATATTTGGATGTGTATTAGGATATATTATAAATAAAATTAATTTTAGAAAATATTTTACTTTGCTAAAAAGAAAGTTCAGGAGAATGGGAAAATTAGGTACTCATAATTTAAGTTATGAGAATGGTTAGTTATAAGGGAGAGATAGAAATGAAGAATATTTTAACAAATGATTTTGCAAGTGAGCTATTTGACTTAAGTGAAGATAGTATTTATAACATATTAGAGGAATTTAATGAAAACCAAAACATTGATAAAACATTAACTTATGTTTTTATAAAAGCATTTTACATTCATATTGCCAAAGTTATTTTAGACAAAGAAAATATTAGTCTAAACTTTGATGAAGTATATTCAAAATATAGAATGTATTTAAGCATTTACTACAAAAGTAACAACTCTCAAATAAGCCAAGAACTCTTGAACGAAATATTAGATGCATTTGATAAATCTTTTGCGATTATAGAATCATTAGAGTTTAATAGAATAGAAGATAGTTATGAATTTAGGCATCATATCATAGACTCATTTGAACTATTAAGAAAAATTTTAGAAAAAAAGTCTAAATGTAATATAAGAACAGATATATTTGATAAATACATTGCAGATATTCAGGAACAATCTGAAAAAATAAACAACTATATTATAGGCTTAAAATAAATTAAAATCATATAAATCAAAAATATATGTAACATATTATAATTACAAACAAAATATAAAATTACATTATATTAAAGGGAGTACAAATTTGAGTGAAAATAAAATAAATAGAATAAAAGAGTATTGTAAAGAAAATATTAAAGAAAATAAAAAAGACAAATTACAATTTGAAAGTGAAATCATATAGAGATGAAAATACTAAATATAAAAAAACAGAGAAAAATGAAAACATTTCCTCTGTTTTTTATTTATTGTTTGGTTCATATAAATCTTCAGATTTTATATTTAAAACTGTGCAAATTCCCCATAATTCAAAGTCTCTAACAGTTCTTTCGTTATGTTCGATTTTAAAAATATCACTTTGATATAAAGTAATTCCTAGTAAAGACAATTTATTACTTAACTGTTCTTGAGATATGTTTTGATTTTCTCTTATTTCTTTTAATTTTTTACCAATTATATTATATAAATTATTATATTTATTAAATTTCATGACAACTCCTAATTAAAAACTATAAAAAACTATTATTTTTTCGATTTATATTGATTTTACACTGAATTTTGATGTAAAATAATAGAGTACAGTCTATTAAATACAAAATAATATTTAGAAATATAATTAATTTATTAAGTTAAGTATGTTCAAAAAATAAAATTATATGTAATAAAAAAGGAGATAGGAGTTATAAATGGTCATGAAACAATTGAAAGAACTACTAAAACTTACTAAAGAATGTACTTTAATATACAATAGCAAAAGAAATAGAGAAGAATTTAATTCTAGCTTAGAATCTGATAAATTAGAAATACAGTTACTATGGGATGAAATAAACAAAAAAAAACAATTAAAAGAAAAACTTCAAAAAGAAATGGGTTTTATTATACCTAATTATATTATAGATGAACTTGTTGAAAACAAAAATAATATGAGTTATTCAAATTTATTTTGCCTTATAAATATGGCAATTATAAATAATAGAATGTCTAAATATAATGCTAAAAAACTAAAAGCATATGTAACAAAGAATATAAAATAGAAGAAATATAGTATGTTATTTAGAAGCTGATATTAGAGACATGGTATGAAGTAGGAAAGGGGTAAAAATGGAATGGGAAAATTTTAAATACCAATAATACCACAAACAACATAGCGTTCAATACGATTTCCAAATGATTTAATAGATGAAGTTGAAATGATGATAAGAGGAAAAAACACTACATTTTCTGCATTTGTAGTTGCAGCAACTAAATATGCTATAAATAGTCTAAAAGAGGAAGGAAAAATAGATTAAAATAAAAATATTGTTTTATAATTATAACTTAAAGAGTAGCTTATCAAAAAGTTGATGATAAATGGTTAAATAACTGGTATAAGAGGGTTTGCAAACGAAAAAATATTGAAAATTATTGACATGTAAATACAAAAATGGTATATAAAATACACCAATACTTATTTGGTAGAAAGGTGCTAAGGAAATCTTTTTTTATTAGGAGGAAAAATTTATGCGTAGACACTTAAAAACGATTGCAACATTTTTCACAATGGCTGTTATGCTTGTTATGTCAAGTGTGCCAGCTATGGCGTCAGAAATTAATTCTGATGCCAAGACTGCGATAGTAACTCAACAAAGTACAGATGATGTTACAACTGTATCAAATGAGGATAATATCATGGTTACTTCTGCGTTAGGTGGACAGTTTCACTATACGGGAAGACTTAGCAAAAATAAGGTACTTGGTACAGTGTACATCAATTCTGTATGTCGAACTGTAAAATGGACAGTTGGAAGAACTGGCTCAGATGGTTTAGTCAACCTTGAACTTACTAATACTAGTACAGGTGAGGTTAGACATATTTCAGCACAGGCTAATAATGTGCTTGGATCAATGACATGGGTAGGTTCTGGAATTCCAAAAGGAAATTGGCAGGTCAAGGTCGTCTATGTTTCAGGCCTTTGGAATTATGATGTAGATTTGTACTTTTACAATTAAAATACATTCATATGTATGAATTCCAGTAGTATGAAATAACGATATTGTAATCTTAGCACCTTATCTAAGGGGGTTCAAAGTTTGAACCCTCTTTATTTTTTTTTACAGGGGGAGAAAAAATGAAAACAGAACTAAAGCTAACATTAAATAATTTAAAAAGCAATATAAAAAGAACGTTATTTACAATTATATCTATAATGTTATGTTCAATATTGATATTTACTACCACCATTCTAGTTAGTAGTATCAAAAATGGAATTATAGAGATTTCAGAAAAAGAAAAAAATGATTATCATGTAATACTTAAAGATTTAAGCAATAAAGATTTTGAAAAAATAAAAAATAAAGAATATATTGAAAAAATATATATTCAAAAAATAAATGATACAGAACTGACAGAAGTGGATAAAAATTATGTCATGAAAGATAATGAAAAAAATTTAAATATATATATTAGATATAAAAATGTGAAAGATGTTTGCAAGTATTCAAACGATATATTACAAACATTAAATATATCAACTGATGAAATTGAAAATTCTAAAAATAAATGCGAATTTAATCAAAAACTACTAACTATATATGGGATTATTGATGTTGAAATCGAAACAGAAAACTATATACCTAAATGTATAGCAAGAATTAATTATTCATATGCTATTGAATTAATGATTATAATTATTTTTGCAGCAATATCAATTTTATTTATAATAATATTATATAATGCTTTTTTGATAACTATAAATGAGAGAAAAAAGGAGTATGCAGTTTTAAACAGTATAGGAGGAACAGAAGGACAAATATTAAAAATGATATTATTTGAAGGCATAATAATGGGAGCAATAGGTATTTTTATAGGAGGAATAATATCAATTTTTAGTTCTAATGTGATTTTGAAATTATTGAATAATATATTAAAAAATACAGGGTATAATTTCAGATTTATATTAAATATAAGATACATAATATCATCTCTAGGAATTATTATATTTAATATTTTTATATCATCTATAATACCAAGTATAAAAGCAAGTACAACATCAGTTATTCAAGGTATTAGAAATAATAAACAAATAAAACATAGAAAGAATACAATTATAGAACGAATATTACCAATAGAAGGAAAAGTAGCAATAAAGAATGTAAAAAGGAATAAAAATAAAATTCGAGTGTTTGAAAAATTGACAATCGGTTTGATTGTTGATAAAATAAATAAAACTTTAAAACTTCGGGGGATTTGCAAATGTTCAATAATAAATATTTTATTTTTATTTCCTCTTGATTGCGCAGGCTTTCGCCTGCGTTTTTTCTTTATTCTGTTTCACGAAAGATAAAACATTTGAAAAATATTTCAGCCAAGCGACTGTACGTCGCTTAAAATAAACCAAAAAATAAAAAAGGAGAGAGAAAAATGAAAAAGAAAAAGGCATTGATGATTGTTTTGGCGGTGTTGCTGCTGGGGCTTGCGGGGCTTATGCTGTCGGGATGCGAGCGCGACAGGGAGCTTGCCGCGCCCACGGGGCTTGAAATCACAAACGACGTGTTGACTTGGAAGGCTGTGGAGGGAGCAGACGGCTACACGGTGGAAATCAACGGAGAGGAGTACCAAGTCTCAACCAACAGTCTGGATTTGTTTGAAATCACAAATAAATACGGCTCCTACGAGATAAGGGTAGCCGCCGACAGCGTGACGGCGGGCGTGTTAAGCTCCGACTGGTCGGAGCAAACAAGCCTGACTCTGACCATGCCCGACTGGCTTCAGGTTTATCAGACGGCGG
>ERZ824978.2939-NODE-2939-length-13709-cov-3.438480_pt1 | contig 13709 bp, 17 predicted proteins | sample MGYA00519860_ERZ824978 | MGnify/ENA primary metagenome ERZ824978 (study PRJEB31778, sample SAMEA3449184) | human gut metagenome | biome: human gut; feature: human-associated habitat; material: faeces | place: United Kingdom | collected 2010/2012 ... | reverse complement strand
ATTTTGCGCGCGAGGACGAGCCGATCGCCGAGCCCGAACCGCAGCCCGAATCCGCCGACGATCAGATCACGAACCTGTTTCTCACTCTCGGCATTCCCGCGCACATCAAGGGCTATCAGTATCTGCGCGAAGCGGTGCGCATGGTGCTGTCCAATCGCGACCTGATCAACCGGATCACGAAGGAGCTTTACCCCGGCGTTGCCCGCAAATACGGAACCACGCCCAGCAAAGTCGAGCGCGCCATGCGCCACGCGATCGAAGTCGCCTGGACGCGCGGCCGATTGGAAGCGGTCAATCAGCTCTACGGCTATAAGGTTTTCCGAAAGGAAGAAAAGCCCACGAACGGCGAATTTATCTCCTGCATCGCCGAAAAAATCGCAATGAAGAAGAGCGCGTAATTGAAAAGGGCGATTCGCATAAGCGAATCGCCCGAGCTGTTTAGTCCTTTTTCGTAATTCTGAATCCCTGCAATGCATTTGCAATTTTCTGAACGTTTTCGAACAGTTCCGATATGCACATCACAATTCCGCCGCGCAGTCCATATGAAATCAGCGTCTCAATGAGCACAAGAAAGCTGAAGCTCCTCTCGCCGAAATAGTCTGTTTCAGTGCTCGCCTTCAAAATCGCCACGAAAACGCCGACAATCCATACAATCCACGCGAACAGATAAAGAAAGCCCGCTCCTGAGGATTTTTTCGAGTTTACCGCCGCCACAGGCTCGATCGTCGCCATCTCTGTCGGATTTCTGGGCGGCGGCGCAGCGTTTTCCGCGCTGTATTCCACCGAAACCGATTTCGGTTTGCTGCCGCAGCGCGGGCAAATCTCCTCGGCATTATCGACATAATCCCCGCATTTGGGGCATTCCCACATTCCGTCCGGCACGCTCATTGCTCAATCCTCCTATGCAATATTTTTTGTTTACATTATAACGTTTCGCAATTTATCCGTCAACCTGTTTACTCCAGCCGGAACGCCCCGTCCGATTTATATTCGGTTTTTCCGGCGATTTGGATACCGTAGTGATCGTAAACCGCGCCGTTTGCGTCCATATCGATCCAGCGGGCGTTCAGTTCTTCCTCCCGCATGACGCAATGGCCCACGCACGCGGGATCGTTGAAATAAAACGCGCATTCGCCCGCCGTTTTCCGATAGCCCACGCAGATCACCCAATGCCCCTCCGCGAGATAAGTTTCCGTTTTTGACGGGTCGGTCGTATTGTAATCGCCGCTTGCGGACCACGCCTGAATGCACATCAGAACCGGATTGCCCCGATCGAGCGCCGCGCGGAGATCGTCGGCGCTCCAGCCGTCCGACGCTATGGCATTTACGTCGCTCATTTCGAAGTATTCAAGGATTTGCGCGGGCGATGTGCCCGCTTCCTCGGTCGTGCCCATTTCCTCCTCGTATGCCGCGAGGTTGATATCCGCCTCATACGGCAGCAGCCAGTTCATCAGCATTTGCACGCACGTCGTTCCGCAGGTATAGCCGCCATACTGCCGGAGCGCCGGAATTTCGATCAGCACATCGGCGTTCCGAATGGAATCCGCGTACAGTCCCGCCTCCGCGCACGCCGCAATGGGCATGAGACAGACGATCAGGAGAATCAGCATCGCTCGCTTCATTTTCATTTCCTCCAAATTGGCATCCATACCTGCATTATACCAGCAAATCGCCGTCCATGCAATCGCGCGTAAAAAATCCCCGAAGGCAATGCTTCGGAGATTTCGGGGTTATTTCTAATTGTTCAGCGTGATGATCACGCGGCGGTACGGCTCTTCGCCCTCCGAATGCGTGGTCACTTCCGGATCCGCCTGCAATGCGGAATGCAGAATGCGGCGCTCATAGGGATTCATCGGCTCGAGCGCAACGCGGCGACCGCTCTTCTTGCAGCGATTCGCCATCCTGACCGCGAGCTTGCGCAACGCTTCTTCGCGCTTGGCGCGATAGTTCTCGGTGTCGAGCGACACGCGCAGGTAATCCTCGCGACCGCGATTGACGTTCAGACTCGTCAGATACTGAATCGCATCCAGCGTTTCGCCGCGGCGACCGATCAGGATCGACATATTCTCGCCGGAAAGCACCATCTTCAGCTGCTCGGCGCTTTCGCTGACTTCGATTTCCGCCGGAACGTTCATCTTCACAGTCAATTCCTTCAGGAACGCGCGCGCGTTCTTCGCGGTGTCGGTCAGCTCCTCTTCGGGCGTCGCCACGAACGGCTCGTGCTCAATGGGCTCTACCTTGATTTCCTCGGCGTCGGTCTCGGCGTTTTCGCTCTGCGGCTTATTTCCACCCTTGCCGCGGGAGCGGCGGCGCTTGCGGGCGGGACGCGGCGTTTCCTCCTGTGCCTCTTCCGGTTCGGCTTCAGCTTCGATTTCCTCCACGGCTGCGGGAGCTTCCTGCTTCACCGGCTGCTTCTTTTCAACCTTTGCGGCGGGTTTTACTTCCGTCTTCGGCTTTTCCTTGCGCTTTGCGCTGTCCAGCGAAAGCGTGGGCATTTCGATTTCATCCGAAGAATTGCCCTTCTTCAGCGTCAGGCGTACCTTCGCGGGCTTCCCGAACATACCGAACAGTCCGGGCGAACCCATTTCAAGGACCTGAATCTCAACGTCATCCGCGTCGCATCCGAGCTGCGTGCAGCCCGCTTTGATCGCCTCTTTGACGTTTTTTCCGGTTGCTTCTAAAGACTTCAAGGCGAATTGCCTCCTTAATTCATCATTAACCCTGCGCCTTCTCCGCCTGTGCGCGAAGCGCATCCTTGCGCTCGAAATATTTGTTCAGGATCACAGTCTGGATGATCGAAATAACATTGACCGCCATCCAGTAGATCGAGAACGCAGCGTTGCTGCTGGCGCAGATCCATACGGAAAACAGCGGGAAGAACCATTTCATGAATCCGCTGTTCATGTTCATGGGGTTGTCGCCCGCCTCGGGCTTCTTGGTCTGCTTGCCGCTCATGACCGAGTTCATGACGAACTGGCTCACGCCTGCGAGAATCGGCAGGATAAACAGACCGTTGGCATACTGGAACAGATTTGCAATCGACGTCGGCAACATCAGCGTCGGACGAATGATCAGGAAATTCAGCTGAATCTGCTTAAACGCTTCCGCGCCGTAGGTCGCCGCCTTCATGGCGTAATCGCTCGACGCAAGGAACGCGCGCGCCGCTTCGATATTCTCCGCAGTCAGCACCTTGGAATAGCCCACCGCCGTGATCGTCTGAAGCTGGTCGCCGATCGCGGGCAGAATGGACGCTGTGAACGAATCCGGCTGGAACACGTTCTTGATCCACAGCCAGCTCTGGAGGGTCGGCTCAATGCCGTCCTTCAGGTTCAGAAGCATCTGAATCGTCTGCTCGTTGGCGAACACGCGCATCGCGGTGAACATGAAAATCAGAATCGGCCACTGCAGAAGAAGCGGAAGGCAGCCCGCCGTAGGGCTGACGTGCTCCTTTCTGTACAGCTCCATCATCTTGCGATTGAGCTTGTCCTTGTCGTCGGCGTACTTTTTCTGAAGCTCCTGCATCTTCGGCTGAACGCGGTTCATCGCGTACATCCCGCGGCGGGACTTGATGTCCAGCGGCAGCACGCACAGGCGGATCAGAAGCGTGAACACCACGACCGACCAGCCGTAATTGCCGACCCAGCCGTGAATCCACTGAAGCACGTTAATAAAGAAGAGATTGATCGAGTCAAACATCTGCATTTCCTCCCGGAGTCATTCAGGAAAAAGTCCGCTGATCAAACGCGGACTCTTTCGCGCGGCAGGGTGCGCGAAGTGTGCGCGGAAAAGGAAGCCTGCCGCAAAAGCCGATTCATAGCAGGAAAACGCCCCCCAACGCGCGCGCAGCAGCGATCCAGTGGGCTGAAATCCCGGCTATGTGTTCATGGAACAGGGTCGTATCCGCCCTTGAAAAGCGGATTGCATCTCAGAATCCGGCGCAGCGCGAGAAATCCGCCCTTGACGGCGCCGTATTTTTCAATGGCCTGAAGCGCATATTGCGAGCACGTCGGAATAAACCGACAGCACGGCACGTGCCTCGGTGAGATGTTTCTTCGGTAGAATCGGATCAACGCAAGCATGATCCGTGCGGGCAGGCTGCACAAGTCAACCATCCTCTCTGAGAAGTTTCGCGCGCTGAAGCAGAGCGTGCAGTTCGCGCGCGACCGCCTCATGCGGAACCTCTTTCAGCGATGGACGGGCAACGAAGATGTACTTGCCGCATTTCATCTGCGGGCGCATTTTGCGCACGTCCTCGCGCATCCATCTTCTCAGACGATTGCGCGTTACGGCATTGCCCACCTTGCCCGAGACGGAGAACCCGATCTTCAGATCCCGCCCCTTCAAGTGAACCAGAACGATATTCCGGGAGGGGGTAGATTTGCCCCGGCGATACACGAACCGATAGTTCTTGTTGCCGCCCAGACGATAGCAGCGCGGAAACCCATTCGGCTTGCGCAAAGCCGAGCGCTTCCCCTCCATGTCCGATTATGCGGACAGAACCTTGCGGCCGCGGGCGCGACGGGCCTTCAGAACGTTGCGGCCGGCGCGGGTCTTCATGCGCGCGCGGAAACCGTGCACCTTGGAACGCTGACGCTTCTTGGGCTGATACGTACGAACGGAACTTGCCATAACTGAAAACACTCCTTCAAAATATGATCGTGGTTATGCGCATTCGCATAAATCTGCGAACTACCCATACTAACAGCCTTATTAGTATATTCGATTCCGCAGCGTATGTCAAGCATGGCCGCGTGAATTGTCAAAATGATTTTACGAATTCCCCGGCGCGCTTTCGCCGATTCGGATCACTTCCCTGCCAAGCCAGTCCGCAAGCGCCGCGCATTTCTCCGCACCGCCGCCCACGCGCGAATACACGCAGACCACATCCGCCTGCCGGATCATCCATTCGTTGCGCTTCGGATAGCAAAGCCCCTTTGGAACGCGCTCCAGCCCTTCGGGATACACTGTTGGCAGCGTACCCAATCCGTTTCTTAAATATGCGAGCACCTCCGCCGCATCCAGAGAAGGATTCTCCCGCATCCTGCGCGCAAGCGAGCGCGCCGCAGCGCGGTCGAATTCGCCCTGACCGGCGACCAGAAACCGCCGGACGCCGCGCTCCCCAATCAGAAAATCGATCGTCCTGTCCAATTCCCGCGCGACCCACGGCGGCATTTTCCGATGCCCGAACAGCGCGCAGGTGATTTTCTTATTCATGCAATTCCTCATTATATGTAACTTAAATTTTGTAACTATAATATTGTAACTGTATTGAACGGGATTGTCAATTCATGGCGCCGGATACTCCTTACCTTCATTCTAATTTTTCGAAGGGCACACATCTTAAAGTTCACTGTCTAACGCCAAAGGCCCTCGAGAAAACATTTCAGATTTCAGTATTCGCCGAGGACATTTCATGATTTTCCCCGCCTGCATTCATTTTTTCTTATTTTTGTGCGCTCCGGCGCGGAAATGTTGCGGCAAGCGGCGATTTTTGGTATAATAGGACGAATCAACTACGAAATGAGGAATCCTCAATGCAATCCTTCGCCGAACAGCTCAATGCCGTCCGCAAACAGCGCAATATCACGCAGGAACAGCTCGCCGAACGGATGAACGTGTCCCGAACGACCATTTCCCGCTGGGAAAGCGGCAAAATCATGCCTGATCTCGACACCATCCGGCTCCTTTCCCAGCTGCTCGACTATAATTTCTTTTCCTATGAAGATACACCCGCCGAGGAGCCGGCCGAAGCACCCGCGCCCGAATCGGAAGAATTGCCCGCGCCAAAGCCCAAAAAGCATCGAATTTGGCTGCTGATCGCGTTTGTCGTCTGCATCGCAGTCGCGTGCGCTGCGCTGATTCCGCGCTTCCTGAGCAAGCCAGAGGCGAATGTGAATGCGTTTCCGCTTTCGACGGTGGCATATCTGGAAACAGACGAGGAAATCGGCGATTGCTGGCGCGTGACGTTTGCGTTTCAAAACGAAAGCGACGTGCCGTTTACGCCCGATCACGTGGTCGTGCTGTTTTACGAAAATGATCACATCGACGACAAAATCCAAATGCCTTACGACGAAATCCGCCCATGGATGGACGGCGATACGCTGCGCAAGGACGATTCCCCGCTGCACCTTCTGTTCACCACGAACCACCTGTATCTGACGCGCATGGAATGCGTAATGTACGGCGCCGACGCAAACGGTCACGAGCTGCAATTCCGCGCGTCGGTCAAGCTCTCGCAGGAATACGCGACGAAGCCGGTAAAGGCGGAGGATCAGTTCGGAACGCTCGATGAATACATCCGCGCGCACGAATCCGCAAAGCCCGAGCCCGGCAAGGCGTTTCTGAACGTTTACACGGCTGTGAATCCCGTAAAGCCGATCATCTCGGAGGAATTTGAAAACCGGCCGATGTGGATATTCGATATTCAGGTTGCCGAAACGAACGGCGTGGATTTCACGGTGACGGACGTTCAGCTAATCTATTTCGGCGACGCGTGGCACATCGACCGCTTCGATTACACGCCCGAACGCCTGGACTGGCCGAGCGACACGATCGCCGCGTACAAAACTGCGTCGTTGACGTGTGGACTGCCCGTTCAGACCATGGAAGGGGTGGGCGTTTCGGTGTTCGGCAAGGACGCGAACGGCAATTCCATGACCTTTTACGGCTATGTGCTGTTTTCGGAAGAATAAATCCTTTTGCGGCGGGGAATCGATCTTTCCCGCCGTTTTTTCAGCCCCATTTCCTCAAAACGGGGCTTTTTTTATGCCCGAAACGCCGATGTGCACAATCTGCACGCGAATGTGCACGATCTGCACTTGACTTTTTGCCCTTTGGGAACTACAAGCAAACCATCGACAGGCGACAGAAGGGAGGTTCCATGCTTTATCTCGGCTGGATTGTCGCGGCGTTTCTCGGCGGGTTTCTGCTGGCGACGACGCTGCGAAAACGGACGCGCAGCCTGCGCGAGAATTTCGCGCGGTTCGACGCATATCAGGGCAGAAGCTACCGCGAGGTGCTTTCCATCGCGGGCGCGAAACCGGTTACAGTGATCTGCCTTCCGGACGGCACGGCGCAGAAAATCTGGCGCGAAGGCGATTACAACATCACCCTCGCGTTCGACGCGCGCGACGTTTGCCTGGGCGTGATCGACGAACACATTTGACAAATGAGAAAATCCCTGCGCATCGCGATTGAAGCGAAGCTTCAAAATCGAACGGCGCATCACGACCGCTCGAAGCATTACATTGAAAGAAGGAATCGCCTTGAAAAAGAAATCGTCCGCCGGAATCGCCTTTCTGATTCTGACGATCGCATTCCTCATCCTGAACGCCTATGACGGCGCAATGCTGTGGTCTATGCGTTTCCGCATTCTTTTTCTCTACCGCACATGGATTTACGACGTCCTTACGCTGGGTGCAGAGCGGATATATTATCTCCTTCCCTACGCAAGCAGTTTTTCTCTCTACCTCTGCCGAATTCTCGAAACGTTCCCGGGCGTCGTATTCGCCGCGCTGCCGCTGCTTTCGGTGCTGCTGAGCGCAAAGGGCAAAAGGATTCCCGCCATCGTATTTGCCGCGCTGAATCTGATTCTTGCGCTCGTCGACTTCGTTCCCGTGCTTGGTTCAGGAGCCATGTTCAGCGCAGGCGGTTTTCCGCTCGGACTTGCGCTGCTGATCTACGTAGTCGTTTCACTGCTGCTGGTTTTGAGTGCCGCAAACGCGCTGCCCCGAAAAGCGCTGTCCGCCATTCTGTTTGCCGCGGGCGGGCTCAGCGTGATTCTGTTCATCATCTTATCAATGTTCCGATACCATCCCGGCAGAGGTATCGCAGACGCCAAATTCATCGGCTTCGACTGGTGGAGAAAGTTTTTCAGCTTCTTTGGCTATTTCTTTGGCTATTATGAAATTACGATGGGATATTTCAACTTAACCCTCGCCGCCGTCTTTTATCCCCTCAGCCGCGCGATGCTGATCTTCGCGCTGGGCGCCGGACTGCGCTATTGCCCCGCGCCGCGCGCAAAGGCTTGCCCCATTCCGAGCAACTCCGTTCCCCGGAACGGCGTTACATACAGAACAAACATTCAAGGAGGACGTACCATGGCTACCAAGAACAAACTGACCGCAATCCTGCTCTCCATCTTCACCGGCGGACTCGGCATCGACCGCTTCTACCTCGGCTATACCGGTCTGGGCGTAGTCAAGCTCCTGACGATGGGCGGCTTCGGCATTTGGGCGCTGATCGACCTGATCATGATCTGCACCGGCTCGCTCCGTCCGGCGGACGGCTCCCCGTGGGAGGAAGAGGTTCGCGCGCAGGCAGCGCCCGTTCAGAGCGCTCAGCCCGCGTATCAGGCGGCTCCGGCTCCGGAATCGAGCAACCTCGACGCGCTGGAAAAGCTCGCGAAGCTCCATGAACAGGGCATCCTGACCGACGAAGAATTCTCCCAGAAGAAAGCCGAACTGCTCTCGAAGATGTAATAAGGGGGCAATTCAAATGATGAAACGCATTCTCGCGCTGCTGCTCTGCCTGATGCTCGCGCTTCCGATCGCCGCGTTGGCCGAAAGCGCAGACAGCGCCGATTCCGAATTCGACCTCTCCGCCGATCAGGAAAAGATCGCGGAACTCGGCGTGCCGACCGTATCGGCGGTTGCCGAACTGAAATCCAATGCGGATACGCTCTGGAAAAACGGCGATTACGAAGCCGCCGCCCGCGCCTATGCGGAATACGCGAAGCAGGCGAACTGGCTGGCGAACATCATCTCCGGCGGACTGGAGCCGTTCTACAGCGCGTCCTACGATGATCGCAAGGACTGGTATCCGGATCAGCTTTCGTTCAGCGATCTTTCGAACGCCGAATCCAAAGCGAACAGCTACAAGGCGGAGCGCAACCGCGCAATGCTCTACGAGGGATTGTGCTATTACAATCTGGGCGATTATGAATCCGCGCTGCCGCTTCTGCTGAAAGCGCTGGATCTGATCGAACTCGACGATGAAACGAACTGGAGCCTCGCGATGAACGCGGTCTATTCGATCGTCGGCTACAAATAAATTCCATTTGCCCCCGCCGCAGCGATTGCAGCGGGGGAAATCCATGAAATTCGAAAGGAAGTCGTCTTCATGAAAACCTTCAAAAAATACTGGCAGTTTATCGCGCTCGCCGCGCTGATGTTCGTCTGGCTGCTCGCGGAAATGGCGACGCGCAATTCACTCTTCTCAATGACCTTCTACTACTACTCGGCACCTACTGTCTTCTCCCTATATGCAGGCTGGAACGCCAATCTGTTCTTTATGGCGGTGCTTGTCGCTTTGGCAATGGACGGGCTGAAGCAGAAGCTGGCTGCGTATATCTCCGGCGGAATCGCCGCGGTGCTGGCGCTCGTTTCCATGATTCTCGTTTTTACGCATTTTCCGGATTTCGCGAGCGTGCTGGTCGGCGTTCTGGAGTTCGTGATTCCGACGGCTGTGCTGGCGCTTACGCTGTTTAACGCAATCAAAAACCGCGCGTTTTCCGCGATCGGCTTCCTTGCGCCCGGCTCGATTCTGTTTATGTTTTTCATGATTGTGTCGCTTGACGAATTATGCTTTTACTTCTCGCTCGGTCTTGCTGCCGCCGCGCCGCTCTGGCTGCTCGCCGTCGCCGCGGTTACGCCGTTTGAACGCCTGTCGCTCGCAAGCGAACCGGAAAAGGAAGCGCGCGTTCAGAACGCCCCGCCGACCAAGAGCAAGCTCACCGCGATTCTGTTTGCCATTTTCTTCGGCGGACTCGGCGTGGATCGGTTCTATCTCGGCTATACGCTGCTCGGCGTGATCAAGCTGCTGACGATGGGCGGCTTCGGCATTTGGACGATTGTCGACCTGATTCTGATCTGCACCGGCTCGCTCCGCCCCGCGGACGGCTCCGATTGGAAGCTCGACACGCCCGCCGCTCAGCCGCAGGTTCAGCCCGCTCAGCCCGCGCCCCAGCCCGAAACGAATGTGTTCGAAGCGCTCGAACGCCTTGCGAAGCTCCACGACGCGGGCGCGCTGACCGACGAGGAATTTGCCCAGAAGAAAGCCGAAATGCTCTCCAAGCTGTAATGAAAGGAAGTGTTTCCGCGTGAAAACCTCCAGAAAATTCGTGCCGTTCGCCGCGTTTGCCGTGCTCGCGCTGCTCTGGCTCGTGTTCGCCGAGTCCGCGCTCGGCTCTTTTACGAAGAACTATTACGGTAGCACTGTCCTGTATACCCCCTTTGCGGCGCTCGTTCGCCATCTCTTCAGCGCGCCGGTAATCCTTACGTATTCGCTCGCGGCGGCGGCGCTGATTTTAAGCGCGAAGCAAATGCGCCTGCCCGCGTATATCACGTTCGGACTTTCGGCGGCGGCGGGGATTTGGGCGTCGATCGCCATTTTGACCGTTTACGGCGCGTCGATCGTCTTCTGCCTGATTTATATCCTTCTTCCTCTCATACTGACGGGGCTGCGCGCGTTCGGCATTATCAAAAGCCGCCGCGCATTCGCGCTCGGAACGGCAATCCCCACCTGCGCCGCGGCGATAATTCTGTTCTTCGTCGTCCTGATCGGTCTGATCAACGAATATGGCTACAGCGATGGATTCAGATTCGGCACCTTTGTTTTCTCGGCGCATTTTATGCTCGCGCTTGAATTGCCGATGCTGATGCTCGCCGCCGCGGGATTTGCGCCGTTTGAATGCATTACGCTCGCGGACGAAGAAGCGCCGGTTACGGATTCCGTAATGGAATCGCTCGAGAAAATCGCGCGGCTTCACGCGCAGGGCGCGCTGACCGACGAGGAATTTGCCCGGCAAAAAGCCGCGCTGCTTTCAAAGCTGTAAGGAGGAACGAATGATGAAATCTCTGAAGAAATACTGGTTCTTCCCGGCAATCCCCGCGCTGTTTGCGCTTTGGCTGGTTCTCAACAAGCTGTTTGATATGTGGCTTCTTCATAGTTACAGCATCGACGCATACATTCATTATTCGTTTTCGCCCTCAACCTTCAACTGGATAACGTTCATCTTCTTCGCCGCGGCGCTTGCAACGCTCGCCCTGAATGCGGCAAACGCGAAAAAGCCCGCATACGTGCTCTTTGGCGTTACGGCATTCGCGGCAGTGGCTGCCATGATCATATCGGTGCGCATTATGATCAACTATGGGGAGAGGGATGTAGTGCGGGTCATTCCCTCTCTGATTGAGTTCGTCGCGCCCGCGGCGCTGATTGGGATCAGCGTGTTCAGCAAAGTGCTGAAGCGCCGCGCGCTCGCGCTCGGATTCATCGTCTGTTTCGGTGCGACGTTGCTCGCGAAATTCATCGCCTATCTGATCTATGGTTTTCCTTTCTTTTGGGCGATTCTTTATGCGCTGGAGCGTCTGATTCTCGACGCGCTGCCGCTTCTGATGCTCGCCGTCGCCGCGATTGCGCCGTTTGAACGCATCCGCATTGCCGATTTGCCCGATGAACCGGCATTCCGAAAGCTCGCCCGGACAAAAGCCCAGCCGAACCCGAATCTTCCGGCGACCAAAAACAAGCTCACCGCAATCCTGCTCGCGATCTTTACCGGCGGTTTCGGCGTGGATCGCTTTTACCTCGGCTATACGGGGCTCGGCGTGGTCAAGCTCCTTACCGCGGGCGGTTTCGGCATCTGGGCGCTGATCGACCTGATCCTGATCTGCACCGGCTCGCTGCGCCCCGCAGACGGCTCTCCGTGGCAGGAAGACGCGCCGAAAGCCCCCGTACAGTCGAGCGAGCCCAGCGCAATCGAATCGCTCGAACGGCTGGCGAATCTCTATGAGCGTGGACTGCTGACCGAAGAAGAATTTGCAAAGAAAAAAGCGGAAATGCTGGCGAAGATGTAATGTATACGGATTTTGAAGACGCTCCGGTCATCACCATGGAAATCAGCGCCGACGATTACGAGATCGCGATCACCGTTCTCTGCGTCGGCCTCGATCCCGACGAATGTCCGGACTGGTAAGGCAAAGCGCGCTTTTGGGAAAGCCGAAAACAGATCACGAAAAGAGGAATATGAAGATGAACGCACTCGTATGCGAACTCTGCGGAAGTCACGACGTCATCAAACAGGACGGTTATTTCGTTTGCCAGCTATCGGGATGAGGAAATCGCCAGATTGACGAATGAAATCAAAGCGCAGGACAGTTCCTATACCCCGCCGGAAGTCAAGAGCGGCGGATGCTATGTCGCGACTGCGGTATATGGCTCCTATGATTGCCCGCAGGTATGGACGCTCCGCCGCTATCGCGATTTCGCCCTCGCCGAAACATGGCATGGACGCGCTTTTATCCATCTCTACTACGCCGTCAGCCCGACGATTGTAAAGTGGTTTGGCAAGACCGGTTGGTTCAAAAAGCTGTGGCGCAATGTTCTGGACAAAAAGGTTCGCCGTCTCAACATGGAAGGCTACGAAAACACGCCCTACAGCGATCGAAATTGGTAAATCCCCAAGCAAAACGGGAACCGGCTAAAACCGGTTCCCGTTGGTCTTAAAAATTGCCCATTCATTTCAGGAGGTAACAAGATGAATATTGGAGAAGCATTTCTTAGGAACCTGATCTTGACTGTCTTTTCCTGTATCCTGCCGATTCTTGTCGGCGCAGTTTATCTTCCGGCGGCAAAGAAGAATCCCAAAGAAAAGCGGATTGCGCCGATCATTGCGCTGATTCCCGAGAGCATATCGCCGTTTATTATGGCGGCAATGGCGAACTTCCTTTTCAATTCGTCTTCGAGGGGAACGAGAAGATTCTTTTGGCATTATCCGCTTCTGCGCCAGATACTTTTTATCCTCTCATTTTCCATTTGCTTTATTGCTTATATTCCCAAGCGGGAAAACAGGAATTATTCCGTAAGAAAAGACCTCATCGTCAATTCGTTGGGCTTGTTCTCGACCGTTTTTATGTGGAGTTTGCCAACAACAGGATTAGGCAGGCTCGCAGACAGCCGAGCCTACAAACCCGATACGAGCATTCTTCCAATAATTGCGATGCTGGCGATTTCCTTTCTGTTCGTTCTGATCCTGAAAGGCGCTAAATACTGGGTTGAATTCCATCTGCTGCGCGATGATGCTCCAAAGGTGCAGGTGAATAACAATCTGTCCGGAGGCGGCGTTATGGCAAACAAATCAAAGGTCGTTTCGGCGCTATTGGCTTTTTTTCTCGGGACAACGGGCGCGCATCGCTATTATCTGGGGTACAAGAAGCAGGGAATTGTTCAGACCTGCGGCTTTGTAAGTATTATCATCGGATATGCCATATTTGTTCCCGCCATGATGGATAGCAGCGCGGGAATGCTGATCTTTTCCGCGCTGCTCCTGCTTTACGGAGCCGGAATCTCCATTTGGGCATTTGTCGATTTCATTCGCATCCTGACCGGCGGATTAACGCCCGCGGACGGTTCCGCCTATACGGAGAACCATCCTGCGCAGGTTCAGGTTATTCAAGCCGCACCGTCTCCCAGCGATAACATCGACGCGCTTGAAAAGCTTGCAAAGCTCCACGAACAGGGCATCCTGACAGACGATGAGTTCCGGCAGAAAAAAGCCGAGCTGCTGGCGAAGATGTAATTAAGTATTCTGAAGGCACCCCCAATCATCACCATGAAAATCAGTGCCGACGAAGCAAAGCGGGAATCGGTTGTTAACCGATTCAGCCTGTCAAAAAAGGTCGCAAAAAGCGGCCTTTTTTGCTATAATAGAGGCG
>ERZ824978.2933-NODE-2933-length-13751-cov-4.235689_pt1 | contig 13751 bp, 8 predicted proteins | sample MGYA00519860_ERZ824978 | MGnify/ENA primary metagenome ERZ824978 (study PRJEB31778, sample SAMEA3449184) | human gut metagenome | biome: human gut; feature: human-associated habitat; material: faeces | place: United Kingdom | collected 2010/2012 ... | reverse complement strand
ACACGAAACGAGCAGGGACTACGGCAGTAGTCCCTGCGACGATTGAGTGGCAGCACTGTCTCCTGCACCTCCACTTTTTCAACAATTTGAAACCGCCCGTCGGGGTTCCTCCCCCGGCGGGCGGTCTTTTGATTTGTTTATCGGGCCAGCGGCAGCAGGATATGGAATGAAGTCATCACCTTGCCGTCGATGGTTTGCTCGTCCATCCAGATGCGCCCCTTATGGAGCGTTACGATATTCCGGCACAGCGCCAGCCCCAGACCCCAGTTCCGCTGAGCGGGCTTGGTGGAGAAAAAGGGGTCGAAAATTTGATTCCACTGATCCTTATCGATCCGCGGGCCGTCGTTGCTGACCACGATGCTGGCGTAGCGCCGCTGCACCTCCAGATGCACGTCGATCAGGTTCAGAATTTCGTCCCGGTCGGATTCCAGTGCGTTCTGGATCAGGCATTGCAGCACCTCCATCATCTGCTCCCGGTTGCAGCACACCCATACCAGCTCGTCGGGCAATCTCAGCCGAAGCTCCACGCCCTCCGGTATATTCATCCCGTCCACGCCCTTCCGAAGAAGCTCTGTCAGTTCCAGACGGCTCAGCACCGTCTTTTTCTGCTTCATGGTCTCTCGTACCGTGGTCAAGCGCCGGTAGATGTCGTCGTTGCGCTGCATGATAAAGCGCACGTCCTCCTTCAACTCCGGCTGGACCTTCACCTCCAACAGCTTCAGCTCCGCCTGCTGGGAAAGCAGTTCATTTTTCAGGTAGTGGCAGAAGACCCGGGACACCACCTCCACGGCGGAGACCTTGCTGCGGAAAATACGGTCGTACCGGGAATTGCGGGAATTTTTCAGGATCATCCACGCCGCGGCGAAGAAAAAAAGTCCCATCAGCAGGAACGTCAGCGTCCGGGCGTAAATATTGAAGGCGGTGGGCTTGTAAATGGGCAGGGATTCAAAGCTGATATAGTCCGCTACCCGGGACATCCACAGCGCCTGCACCGGCAGCCAGCTGAACAGATAAATATACAGGAAGGCCAGACAGCTGAACAGCAGCGCCACCAGCGCCGTGCCCGTCCGCAGGGAAGCGGGAGTGCGGAAAAACGCGCCGACCAAAAGCCCGGCGGCGAACAGGATCCAGCCGACGGAAAACCACCGCAGCAGCCGCACCAGCCAGCGGTAAAAGCCCCGGAAGAAGCGCACGTTGTCAAAGACTCCGATCCGTTCCATGTAGAGCCAGCTGAGAAATTGGGGATCCAGAAACACGACCTGCACCAGCCATATCGCGCCGATCAGCCAGCCCAGAAACCGGGCCACCCGCTCCGGCAGCAGCGACGAAAACGACATCGCGAACATCACCGAGCAGACGATAAAACAGGCGTGGGAGAAATTCTGGAGCCGCAGCAGCGTCATCTGGCCCACTGGCAGCCCCATCAGCCACAGAAGCGTCTGACTGTCGATGCCGAAAAAGGCATACACAGAGTTATAGGCGTAATAATCCTTGGCAATATAAATGACGGAAATAAAAATGATCCCCAAAAAGCTCAAACAAATGCCCACCAGCATGGCCGCCAAAGAAAAAGAGCTTCGGCGGGTGGAAACGGGCTTATTCTTTCTCATTCTTTTTCTCCTTTTTATTGCCGGAGGCGCAGACTGCGCTGCCGCGCCTTGTTTTTGTACTTTTTGGTGTGTCTCCTTCTTTTTATACTACAATGAGACGGTTTCTTTCCTTCTCATATAGGGTTGATTTTTTCTCATCCCTTGTATATTCAGGCGTAATCCAAACCATTTTTTTCAACTTGATTCGGATGTGTTATCTGGTTATTATATCGACAGACCAAGGGACGCGGATGCGTCACGTACAAATTCTATAGGAGGTTTTTTCGCAATGAAAAAGATCTGTTCCATTCTGCTGGCGTTGATCCTGGCGATCATGCCGCTGACTCTCTGTGCCGCCGAAAGCACCGGGAAGGTCACCCTCCACTACTACGGCTGGACCGATGAACAGAGCTACATGACCGCTCTGATCGATCTGTTCAACGAGCAGAACCCCGACATCGAGATCATCCCCACCTTCGTCAACCATGATGACCACAACCAGAAGATCGTCGTGATGGCCTCCGCCGGCTCCACCGATATGGATCTGGTCAGCTGCGACGCTCAGGCCACCGTGCTGAATCTGGTCACGCTGGACGGTCTGCTGCCCCTGAAGGATCGCATCGAAGCCGCCGGCATCGACATGAGCGCCTACGGCCCCATCATCAGCGAGACCATGTACGAAGACGAGTACTACGGCGTGCCCTATCGCAGCACCCTGTACTCCCTGTACTACAACAAGACCCTGTTCGACAAGAAGGGCATCGCCTATCCCGAAAAGATCACCTGGGACGAGTACCGTGAGCTGGCCAAGCAGCTGACCTATGAAGAAGACGGCACCCAGTACTGGGGCGGTTTCCTGGCTGACTGGCTCGGTGCTCCCCTGTCTGCCTATCAGCGCGGCTCCAACCTGCTGGATGACGATCTGTCCGCTATAAAGGAATGGGTCAGCATCTGGAACGATGTTATGAACGTGGACAAGAGCCACATGAGCTTCGCGCAGCAGACTGCCGAGAGCATCGACTGGCTGAAGTTCTTCTGCCTGGGCACCACCGGTATGCTGATCAACGGCGAATGGACCATCTCCATGCTGAAGGACTATCAGGCTCAGGGCATCGAGCTGCCTGACTGGGACGTGACCTACCTGCCCGCCTTCGACACCACCGGCGACATCGTGAGCCCCGGCGGTCTGAGCACCTTCATCGCGGTCGGCAAGAACAGCCAGCATCCTGACGAAGCGTTCCGCTTTGTGCAGTTCATGGCCGGCGAAGAAGCCAACGTCTATCTGGCTGGTCAGGGCGTGCTGCCCGCCTTCGCCAACGACGCGGTAAAGGCTTCCTTCGCTGAGGCTGTCGGTGTGCCCGGCGCCGCCACGCTGCTGGATACCACCATCACTCTGGAAACTCCCTCCGTGCCCGGTTATTCCGAACTTTCCACCGCTTTCGGCGAAGAACGCAAGCTCTACCTGACCGAGCAGGAAAGCCTGGAAGACTTCGAAGCTCACATGATCGAGCGCCGCGAAGAAATTCTGGACAGCTACAAATAAGGCTCCCAAAGCCTGAAACAAGCGCGGGGTGGGCGGTTTCCGTCCACCCCCGTGCCTTATCAAATGAAGGAGTGTGTCCGGATGAGAGCCCTGACATTCCGCAAAAAAGAGAAACTTCTGGGTCTGGCCTTTATTGCTCCCGCCCTGATCCTGTTTCTGCTGTTTATGGCCTACCCCATGGTCTATGGTCTGCTGCTCAGCTTTACCAGCAACCGCAACGCGGGCGCTGCGCTGAAGTTCAACGGCCTTGCCAACTATATCCGTCTTTTTACCAAGGACAGCTATTTTCAGATTGCCCTGACCAACAACCTGATCTACGCCCTTTTATTTACGCCCGGCGTGCTGATCGTCGCTTTGCTGGTGGCGATGCTGCTCAATTCCAAAATTCGCGGCAAAACGGCGCTGCGTACCATCTGCTTTTTCCCTTACCTGACCTCCATGGTTTCCGTTGCTACCGTATGGAACCTGATCCTTGCCCCCAGCGGCCCGCTGAACCAGCTTTTGCGCATGGTGGGCATTTCCAACCCGCCCGGATGGCTCCTGGATCAAAACTGGGCGCTGTATTCCGTAATTATCGTCGCCATCTGGAAAAACTTCGGCTATTACATGATCATCCTGCTGGCCGGTCTGCAGGGGATCCCAAAATATCTGTATGAATCGGCGGAGATCGACGGCGCTACCAAGCGTCAGTGCTTCACCAACATTACCGTCCCCATGCTCTCCCCCACCATTTTCCTGTGTCTGGTCACGATCATCATTGCGGCGTTCCAGGAGTTCGACCTTATCAACATCCTGACCGAGGGCGGCCCCGGACGGGCGACCAACGTGCTGGTCTTCCGCATCTACACCGAGGGCTTCGTCAACGTGAAGATGGGCTACGCTTCGGCCATCGCCTACACGCTGTTCGCCATTATCATGGTCATCACCCTGATCCAGTTTGTGCTGCAAAAGAAATGGGTCAATTACGATTAAGGAGGCGTCGGAAATGAAAAAGCATGGAGCTGCCCGCATCGTGCGCCTCATTCTTCTGGCGCTGGCACTGGCTCTTCTGATTTTTGTCATGGCATTCCCGTTTTTCTATATGTTCACCTCGTCCTTTAAGCAGGACACAGACGTGTTTACCAAGTCCATGTTCTACATTCCCATCCCGCCCAACTGGAACAACTACGTCCGGGTGTGGACGGAGATCAACTTCCTGCAATACTACCTTAACACCATCAAGATCACCGTGGTGGCCACGGCACTGCAGTTTCTGGTGTCGGCAATGGCGGCCTACGCCTTCGCCCGCATGGAAGTGCCCCTGAAGAACTTCTTCTTCGGCCTGTTCATCAGCACCATGATGATCCCGTGGACGGCGGTCATGATCCCGCAGTTCATCCTGATCTCGAAGATGCACTTGTACGACACCCATCTGGCGCTGATCCTCCTGCAGCTTTTCAGCTCCTTCGGCATTTTCCTGCTGCGGCAGTTCTTCATGAGCCTGCCCAAGGAATTGAGCGAAGCGGCCATCATCGACGGATGCGGTCACGTCCGTATCTTCACCCGGATCATGCTGCCCCTGTCCAAGTCCGCCATTTCCGCGCTGGTGATCTTCACCTTCATCAAGGTATGGAACGACTATCTGGCTCCGCTGATCTACCTGCAGACGCCGGAAAAGCGGACGGTGCAGCTGGGTCTGAGCCTGTTCCGCAGCCAGTATTCCATGGAATACAGCGTGGTCATGGCCGGTACGGTCTGCGCGCTATTGCCCATTTTGATCCTCTATTTCTGCTGTGAGAAGCAGATCACCGAAGGCATCGCGTTCTCCGGCATGAAAAATTGACATTTTCAAAACGGCTCCTATAATGAAAACAGCTGCAAAAAGGGGGAAAATTCCAATGAGCACGGTCACCCTACGGGAAAACGAGCTTCAACTGAACGGCAAGGCAACGACCCTGCTGTGCGCGTCGCTGTTTTATTTCCGCATTCCCCGGGAAAACTGGGAGGAGCGCATGGATCAGCTCCGCATGGCGGGCTACAACTGCATCGACGTCTATATTCCCTGGAACTTCCATGAACTGCGCCCCGGCGAATGGCACTTCGAAGACGAGCACGACGTGTCCGCCTTTCTGGCGCTGGCGGCGCGGCACGGGCTGTATGTTATCGCCCGGCCCGGCCCCTACATCTGCTCCGAGTGGGACGGCGGTGCGCTGCCCAGCTGGCTGTACCAGCCGGGCGCGGTGCTGCGTCAGAATGACGAGACCTATCTGAAGGCACTGAGCGGCTGGCTGGAAAAGGTGCTGCCCATCGTTGCTGAGCGCCAGTTCACCCATGGGGGCAGCGTGGTGGCCGTACAGCTGGAAAACGAGCTGGACTTCTACGGCTGCACCGATCCCGCCGGCTATATGACCCGGCTGCATGAGATCGCCCGAGGATTAGGCATCGATGTGCCCCTGATCGCCTGTGCGGGCGAATGCGACGTGCAGGGCTGCAGCGGCTATGTGGAGGATATTTACCCCGCCTTCAACGCCTATTCCGACGACTATTTCGCCCATCTGGAAACCCAGCTCCACCACATGCGGGAGCTGGCGGCCCAGCGCGGCGGCCCGCTGATGATCACCGAGACCAACCGCGTCCACGCCTTCCTCAAGCGGGAGCTGCTGTGCGGTGCCCGGCTCATCAGCCCCTACAATCAGGTAGGCGGCACGGACTATGACATGACCAACGGCATCAGCAACTGGGCTTCCGATATTGCCAAGCCCCTGGCGCTGATGGCCTCCGACTACGACTTTGTTTCCATGATCACCGTGGACGGCCGTCTGCGGGAGGAAGCCGCTGAGGCCCGGTTGATGGCTTCCATGATGAACGCGCTGGGCGAAAAGCTTTCCGCCTCCAAGCCCTGTGCCGCGCCTACGACGCTGCGCTGCGACTTCCCCTGCGCCCAGCTGCTGGGTGAGGACGGACGGGACGCTGACCTGTTCCCGTCGGTGGAGCTGGGCTGCGGATGGCTTATGGGCGCGTCCAATCTGGGCGAAAAAGACGGAATCCTCCGTTTTGACACCGAAGACGGCGAGGCCAGCCTGACAGTGCACGGGCACAAGACCGTCATTTTGCCGTGGAAGCTGGATCTGTCCGGCTATGGCTGCAAGGGCGCTTCCATCCTGTGGGCGGAAGCGGAAATTCTGTCCTTCCGGCAAACGGAAAGCGGGCTGGAAGTCAGCTTTGTGGGCGACGAGAACGCCCGGGCCATGCTCTCTGTGGGCGGCGAAAAGCACATCGTGACCGGCAAGGTATGGACGGAACTGAACGGCCTGCGGGTTCGCATTCTGCCCCGCTCGGAAGCCGTTTTCGAGTGTCCCTCCCTGCCCCCGCTGACCGAGGCGATCCCCTCCGTGGTATCTGCCCGGGAGACCAACCATTTCCGGGCGCAGGACGTTTCCGTGAAGGGGCTGGCTCACCCGCTGGCAGACCGGCTCTGCTCCATGGAGAACGCCGGTCAGTACCGCGGCGACGTATTCTACCGTTTCTCCGTGAAGGGCAACGCCCCCGTCATGCTGCTCAGCCCCGCCGATTTCCTGTGGATCAGCAACGGAAACGGAACGAAAGCGCTGTACTGCGATGGTTCCGACCTTCTGCTGCCCGCAGCGGAAGGCGAATGGCAGGTGCGCGCCCAGTCCTGGGGCCACGTGAACTTCGACGATGTGCGCCAGCCCTCTCTGCATATGGGCAGCGGCAAGGGCATCGAAGGCGCGGCCTGCATCGTGGAGCAGCAGGAGATCACCGATCTGTGGTATATCTTCCCCTATCCCAAGTACCGCCGCCAGAACCGGCCCGACCTGCGGGAGACTGACCGCATTCTGGCCACGACCCTGAACAGCTGGAGCTATCCCTCCGCCCCCATGGACGCGGATTTCGAGCGCAGGGTCTATTTCCGGCCCGACTGCGACTGCTTCTGGCTGCAGCTGGAATACCCGGATTCTCAGGTCACGGTCTTCGTCAACGACCAGCCCGTGGGCGTGCTGCAGCCGGGCGTTTCCCTGCTGCGGCTGAACTTGCCGGAGGGCCTGCGCGGCGGCGCAACGCTGCGGCTGCATACGGTTCGCCGGTTCAGCCACACCACGCTGGGACGGGCGCACCTGCTCAGCGGCCATCGGATCGCAGAAGGCTCCATGAGCGGCGCGGATGTGAACGTCTGGAGAAATATTCGTCCCGCCGAGGGCGGCAAGGCAGTGCGGCTGCCCGTATCGTTGGCTCCGGGACAGGAAGTGCTGCTGTCCGGCATTCTGCCTGAGGGCGAAAATCGCGCCCGCACGCTGGTGCTGGAGGGCAGCGGTATCGAAGCCACGCTGGTGGCCCACGGTCACGTGTGCGGCCGGGTGGAACTGAAAACGGAAGGCTACCCCGAGGTTCGGGGCGGAAGCAGTCGCCGGGTCTACCTGCCCAAGGGCTGGTCGGACGACTCCGTCTGTCTGCATCTGTGCGGCATCGGCGAAGGCGGCGCACTGACGGCCGTGCGCTGGGAAGAAATTCAGCGCTGACGAGAAAGAATTGACCCCAAAGGAGGCGGTCGCATGAAGATTCGGGTACTGATCGCGGAGGACGACCAGTCCATCCGGAAATGGTATGCCTATTCGCTGGGCTCCATGGAGGACATCGAGCTGCTGCCAATGGCGGAAAACGGCTATCAGGCCGTGGCCTCCGCCGTGCTCTACCATCCCGACGTGCTGATTCTGGACATGGAAATGGAAAGCCGGGACGCGGGCCTGAAGGCGGGCCAGCAGGTGCTCAGCATTCTGCCGGAGACCAAGATCATCATGCTGACCGTCTACGACGACGATGCGACTATTTTCCGCGCCTACGAAATGGGCGCGGTGGACTACCTGTTCAAAAACGCCTCCACGGAGAAGATCCATGAGGCGATTCTGGATGCTTACCGCGGAACTTCGCCCATCCGTCAGGAGATCGCCCAGCGGATGCGGCAGGAGTTCCGGCGGCTGAAGCGGAATGAAATGAGCCTGCACCAGATCGTCCGGGTGCTGCGGCAGCTGTCCGGCACGGAAAGCGCCATCGTGGTGATGCTGGCGCAGGGCATGACCCGCAAGGAGATCTGTGAAAAGCGCTTCATCGAAATGAGCACGCTGAAATCTCACATCCGCAACATTCTGCAGAAGATGGGCGTAAAAAGCACCGCCGAATTGATGGAACTGGTCAATCAGGAGAACCTGCTGTCCTATCTGCAGGGTGGAGACGATGCGGACGAGCAGCCGCCCGAAGGAGAATAAAAAGGGAGTTTTTCCATGACTCTTTTCCTGAACGGAACCTGGAAAGTGACCCACCGCCCTTATCAGGCGGATATTCAGGATATTCTGGCCGAAAATTTCGTCCCGGAGGGCTGGCTGAACGCCAACGTGCCGGAGGAGATTCACGCCACGCTGCGCCGCGCGGGCGCGATCCGCGGCAACACCTACGACAAGCGGGAGGACGAAGAACGCTGGATCGAGGAAAAGGACTGGATCTACTGCAAAAAGTTCTTTGTTCCCGCTACGGAAAAAACAAAAAGCGCCACCCTGCTCTTTGAGGGGCTGGATACCTTCTGCGAAATTTACCTGAACGGCGAAAAGCTGGGCGACCACCAGAACATGCACACCGCCTGCCGTCTGGAAGCGGCCTCCCGGCTGCGCTGGGGCGGGCAGAACACGCTGGTGATCCGCTTCTTCTCACCGGTGGCCTTCGTTGCCGGAGAAGACCAGTCGGAAATTTTCTCCATCACCACCAGTGAGCGCATCTTCGCCCGGAAGGCCCAAATGAACTATTCGTGGGATTTCTGCGCCCGCTGTGTCACTGTGGGCATCTGGAAGCCGGTCAGTCTGATCCCCCACAAGACCCCGGAGATCGACAATTACTATCTTTATACCGATTCTCTGGGAGAAGGTCCGGCAACTCTGGGGCTGGAAACCGAGCTGCGCTGCTTCCCCGGCGTTCAGGCCGAGGGCTGCACCGTCCACGCCTGTCTTTCCGATGGAGAGACAGAGGTCTGGAACTGGGAAGGTTCCCCGGAAGAAGCGAAGAAGGTCTCCTTCACCCTCTCCCAACCTCGCCTGTGGTGGCCCCGTCCCTACGGCGAAGCGTTCCTGTACCAGTTCCGTCTGCAGCTGTGGCAGAATGGCCGCTGCGTGGACGAACGGGCCCAACGCTTCGGCATCCGCACGATTGAAGTGCTGCAGGAGCGGCAGGAGGACGGCAAGTCCTTCCAATTCTCCGTCAACGGAAAGCCCCTGTTCCTGCGGGGCGCTAACTGGGTGCCCATCAACACCGTCTATACCGACATTACCCGCCGGGATTATGAAATTCTTCTGCATGACGCGGCTCACGGCAATCTGAGTATGCTGCGTATCTGGGGCGGCGGCATTTACGAAGACCCCGCTTTCTTCGAGCTGTGCGACCAGCACGGCATTCTGGTGTGGAGCGACTTCATGCTGGCCTGCGGCATTTACCCGCAGACGGAAGCGTTCCTTTCGGCCATGGCGCAGGAAGCGGACAAGGTGCTCAAGACCTACCGCAACTGCACCAGCATCGCCCTCTGGTCCGGGGACAATGAAAACGGACAGGCCTACGGCTGGGCGGGACGGCCTTACGAATTTGAAAGCGACCGCATCAGCAATCAGGTGCTGAAAGAAGCCTGTGCGCGGCTGGATCCCCGGCGCTACTATCTGCCCACCTCCCCTGCCAGCCCTGACCCGGACTTCCGGGGCGGCGACAATCCCTCCTCCCCCTATCAGGGCGACCTGCATCTGTACATCATGTCCGGCGATCCCGGCGTGACCGCCAATCGGGACTACGGCAAGGAGTACTATAAGCGGGTGCTGGGCTTCCGTCCCCGGTTCATGAGCGAGTTCGGCTTTATCAGCCTGCCGGAGAAGGACAGCTACTACCGCTTCAACGTGCGCCGGGAGCCTTTGCGCAACCCCAGCGAGATCATCCGTTTCCTGCCCTCCACCAAACAAATGCTGGACGAAGGGAGCATTGAGGACGTGATCCACTACAGCCAGCTGTTCAACAGCATGGCGCTGAAGTTCTGGATCGAGCATTTCCGCAGCCTGAAAGGCGTGTGCGCAGGCTCCCTGTACTGGAAGTTCAACGACCCGCTGGCGGACTGCCCGGACGTCTGGATGTACCCCTCCCATATGTGCGCGGTGGATATGTACCTGCGGCCCAAAATGACCTACTACTACACCCGCCGCGCCTATGACGATGTGCTGGTGATGCTGGAGGAAGAATCGGGCGGCTGGCAGGCCGTGGTCTGTAACGAGACCGACCGACCCATCGAGGGCACGCTGCGTATCGAGCACCGCACCTTCCACGGCGACCTTCTGTGGAGCCGGGAGCAGGCCGTGTTCTGCGGTGCGGACGCTGCCGTTCATCTGGGCCACGTAGCCAAGGACGAGCTGCCTGTACACGACCCTGCGGCGGAATATCTGCGGGTGATCCTGACGGCGGATGGTCAGGTCTATGACAACCGTTACTTCTTCTTGGATGTGAACGAGCTGCACCGTCTGGTGCTGGAACCGGCGGGGCTGCGCATCGTTCGGACGGCCCGTCAGGGCGACCGGCTGCGGGTGGAGCTGCGGGCCGAGCATTACGCCCGCTGCGTCCGGCTCAACATTCTGGATATGCGCGCCGATTACAGCGACAACTACTTCGATCTGGATGCGGGCAGCAGCCGCGTCATTACCATCGACCTGCAGGAAAGCAGCGAGCCGCTCTTTGCCCTGACCCTTTACGCAGAGGGCGAAAACGTAGAGCGTCTGTGCCTGCCCCTTTCCGACATTCCCGAGGAAAAGCTGTGATCCGCTGAAAGGAGCAAACCCATGAAACCGTCGTTTATTCAGACCCGCGGCACGGAGTTCGTGCTGGACGGTCAGCCCATCCGTCTGCGGGGATACACGCTGGGCACGTGGATGAATCTGGAGCACTTCATGGTGGGGCTGCCCGGCACCCATACCATGATCCGCCGCGCCTTTGCCGACGTATACGGCAAGGAACGGGCGGACAGCCTGTTTGAGCATTTTCTGGACTGCATGGTGAGGGAGGACGATATCGCCTTTCTCAAAAGCCTTGGCACCAACGCCGTGCGAATCCCTTTCGGCTACCGGCTCTTCATCGACGATCGGAACCCCTCCCGCTATCTGGAAAGCGGCTTTGCGGCGCTGGAACGGGTGATCGGCTACTGCCGCAAGCATCAGCTCTACGCCATTCTGGATCTTCACGCCGCGCCCGGTTCCCAGAACAACGACTGGCACAGTGACAACATGACGGGCCAATCCCTGCTGTGGCAATACGACTATTTCCAGCAGCAGACCTGCGACCTGTGGCGGGAGATCGCCTCCCGTTATGCGGACGACCCGTGGGTCGTAGGCTACGATGTGCTCAACGAGCCGGGCTACGACATGGACGCGGACACTCTCAACGGCTTCTACCGCCGGGCCATTTCGTCCATCCGTCAGGCAGACCCCAACCACATCATTTTCCTGGAAGGCAGCGATTTCGGCCGCTGCTTCGACCTGCTGGAAGACCCGGATGACCCGCAGATCGCCTATGCCTTCCACTTCTACCCCTTCGTGCTGGACGAGGACGTGCTGGACCCCACCATGCCGGAGGAAAAGCGAGACGCGTTCTTCCACCAGCTGTTCGACAAGCAGATCGAGCCTTGCCTGCGCTTCGGGCGGCCCCTGTGGTGCGGGGAATCCGGCTACAATATTCCCATGGATCAGGAGCCCTTTACCACCAGCCTGATTTTGAAAAACATTCGGCTCTGCGAGGAGCGGGGCTATTCCTGGTCGCTGTGGACGTACAAGGACGCGGGGCGCATGGGGATCGTTTATCCCCGTCTGGATTCGCCGTGGATGACCATGCGCCGGAAAATGGAAACCCGCTGGACGCACGAATACGAACAGGCTTCCTCCATGAAGTTCATCCGTGCCATTGGCGAACAGTATCTGGGACCCCTGACGGACGAGCTGGCCTATGATCTGGACTTCCGGGTGCGCTCCATCCTGCACCGCATCGGCGTGGAGCAGGTGTTGAAGCCCACGTTGCGTTCCATTCCGTGGGAGGAAATGCGCACCTATCCCGAATCCTTCCTGCTGGAAAATTGCGGCCGGCATCAGCAGATGATCGACGCTGTTTCCGCGGTTTTGAAGCAAAGCGAATAACAAACAGCCCGCGTTCGCAAAAGAATGCGGGCCTTCTCTATCTTTAGGCACAAAAAAGCGCTCTCCCCTACCGGGATGCGCTTTCTATCCTATATCGCCTTGCGGCGGTTTGGCTGGGGTAGCAGGATTTGAACCTACGAATGCGGGAGTCAAAGTCCCGTGCCTTACCGCTTGGCGATACCCCAAAAAAGGATATAAAAAAATGGGGTGAGTGATGGGGTTCGAACCCATGACATCCAGAGCCACAATCTGGCGCTCTACCACTGAACTACACCCACCATGTCTGGCGCGCCTGAAGGGATTCGAACCCCTGACCCACGGCTTAGAAGGCCGTTGCTCTATCCATCTGAGCTACAGGCGCAAACCGTGCGGACCCAGGAGACAAGCCCTTAAGGTTTATCCGCTGACAATATGGGATTTTATCATATTTCTCCAACGCTGTCAACCATAATTTCGGATTTTTTCCTGCAAAGGGAGTTTTCTTCTGCTTTCCAAAGCCTTTTTTTATTTTTTGACACAGAATTTTTGAATATGACAAAATATAATCTTTGTGACATTCTTTTTTCTCAATTTCCAAATCAAATTGTTGCACGGTTTCGTTATAGTAAGCGAACCTCGGGGTGCGGACTCCGAGCTTTCCTTCCCGATACCGAAGCTGCTTTGCGGAAAGCGGCTTCGGTTCTTTTTGATGGGAGATTAAGCCAGCGCAGGGGCGGTTTTACATTGGTTATGATGGAAAAATAGCGGTGAGTTTCTGCTTTTTCCTCGAATTAGGACCATTTGTCCTATTTTATAACAAAATTCAATAGCCTTATTTAGCGCAAAGGCAATGGCATGATAGATTCCAGAAATTTTTTGTACTTCCGCCGTCAATAAAATAGGACTATTTGTCCTAATTATAAAAATCCACAAGCCGGGGATTGACACGCAGACTACGGCGCGGGTTGGGGCTTGCCGTCTCATGGGGCGTTCACGCTTTTCTTTCGACAGCCCGAAGGGATACGATGTGTAAGCGGAAAGCCCCCGCTTACACCTGAGTGTGCTTGAGCTGGGACGGTTCCCCTGTCGAGGGGAACTGACGCGCCGACTACGGCGCAGGCGGGGCTTGCTACACACTTTTTTCGATGGTCCGAAGGGGTGCAGGGGGGGAACGGAGAGAAATGTCAGCCCAGTGGGCTGTCCGCCGAAGGCGGAAATGACTCGGAGTTCAGGCAAACAACCAGCGGAGCGCACGGCAGTGCGAGCCGCGCCGATTGTTTGCCTCGAGGAAAGCCCCATGCTTGTGACGGTATACGCCAACTTTGCCGTATGCGAACCCCTGCCGGGGACATGACGCGCCGACTCCGGCGCGGGAGTGGGACTTACTGTCCCATGGGGCGCTCACACTTTTCTTTCGGTGGCGAAAGAAAAGTGTGCAAAAGAAAGCCA